>ENA-OPZN01000146-OPZN01000146.1-human-gut-metagenome-genome-assembly--contig:-NODE-146-length-27975-cov-3.217251_pt1 | contig 27975 bp, 30 predicted proteins | sample MGYA00242483_ERZ504503 | MGnify/ENA primary metagenome ERZ504503 (study PRJEB26092, sample SAMD00036285) | human gut metagenome | host: Homo sapiens | study: EMG produced TPA metagenomics assembly of... | reverse complement strand
GGCGGCTGCGCGCGCCACTTGAAAGCCCATGCGCAAAGCGCGCAATCGGTGCTGCCGAAAAGACGCATCCGAGACGCGAAGCGCCTACTCCCCGAGCAGCACCCTCAACGATCCTGCTCGATGACCTCAATCAGCTCGAACATCCCCTCGCTGAACGCAAAATGCATGATGCTGCAGTTGCCGGGCACCTTCCCATGATCGAACCCGCCGTCGGGCACCCATCGGGTCAGGAACTCGCGACATGCCGACCCGTGGCTCACCGCCAACACGCGCTCATGGCCGGGACGCGCCATGATTTGCGCAAGCGCATCGCTCACACGACGGCGCACGTCCACCTGCGCCTCACCACCGAAGGGGACATAGAAATCGCCCCACGGGAACGGCGGCATAAGGCTCACGCGCTCCCCCTCGAACGCGCCGAACCCCCATTCACGCAGGTCCTCGACGCGCTCATAGCTCATATCCACGATGCGCTCGATAGTCTGCTGCGTGCGGGTCAGCGTGGAAGTGTACGCATGGTCAAACGTGATTCCCTCGCGCTCGAAATACCTGCCGATGCGCTCCGCCTGCTCCTCGCCCTCGAGCGTGAGAGGCGCATCGCACCAACCTTGGATCACTCGCTTCTCGTTGAACATGGTCTTGCCGTGTCGGACAAGATACAGGTCGCCGTGCATCAATACCCCCCCTTTGGCGCCCCGTCGCGCGGGCGGGCGTCGCATTTGTTTACATCTATGTGTTCCGATTGTATCAATCGACGGCGAAATGCCGACCAAGCCCGTCCTTGACCTTAACGTTGCGGAAAGGTTTATTCTACGGACGATCGACGTCGAGGAGGCCGACATGGACTTACGGGAAACATACGGCATCGGAGAGGTCTCCAAGATCGCGGGAGTATCGACCCGCACCTTGCGTTTCTACGAGGAAGAGGGGCTGCTGAAGCCCACGAGGGGCCCCAACGGGTACCGCCGCTACACGCCGGCGGACATCGACCGCCTGCAGGAGATCCTGCTCTTGCGCCACATGGGCGTAGGCACGGCCGAGATCCCACGCGCCTGAGCGCCACCGAAGATGAGCGCCGCCGCGCGCTCGCCCATCATCTCGAAACGCTCAAGACGGAGCATGCGCGCCTCGAGGCGCTCATCCGCACCGTCGAAACCACCATCGCACACATCGAGAAAGGAACGCCCATGAGCGACAAGGCCAAATTCGAGGGCATGAAGCGGGGCCTCATCGAGGACAACGAGCACGAGTACGGCAAGGAGGTTCGCGAGCGCTGGGGAGACGCCGCGGCAGACGAGGCGAACCGCAAGATGCTCAATCTGAGCGAGGGGGAATTCGAGCGCTTCCAGGAGTTGGGACGGGCCATCAACGAGGCGCTCGAGGCCGCCGTGACCGCGGGCGCCGACCCGACGGGCCAAGAAGGCGAGCGCATCTGCTCCATGCACCGCGAGTGGCTCGGATTCACCTGGAACTTCTACACGCCCGAAGCGCATCGCGGCCTGGCCGAGATGTACGTCGCCGACGAGCGCTTCACCGCATACTACGACGGGAACGTCGCCGGGTGCGCCACCTGGCTGCACGGTGCGATCACCGCGCACGCGAGGTAGGAGCGGGGGCGGCCCGGTGTGCGGCAGCTCGACGCGTTACGGCGAAGTTCCCCTCGTGCGGGGCGCCCCGCCGACAGAACATCGATGCGCCGCTGTGGCCCGGACGGAACGCGCGCTCAAGCTGAACACGTTCCGTCACGCCCGCTCGAGCAGGTCGAGGCATGCGGGCTTCATGGCGGTAATGCCCGATGATGCGTCCATAGCGCTCCAGCCCGTCCTCCTCATAGCACAGCTGGAACGGGCTCGCATGGTGGATGAGATACGGGATCCCCTGCACGTTGCGGCGATCGGACACGATACCGACATGCCCTTCGTACAGTACGATATCGCCACCGCACCAACTGGTCGATCTCCCGCACATCATTGGTAAGACTCAGGGCATGGGCACCCAAGAACACCTCGAGGTTCGGGGTGCGGCGAAAATCGATCGCCGGATCCGGGGCGGCGATGCCGTAGGCGTCCGGACGGTGGACGATGTCGGCAGCCACCAGCCGTTGCAGGTCATAGCCGGCATCCCGACATGCAATGGCGACGACGTCGGTGCAGACGCCGAACTCGTCATCGGGATATCCGGAAGCGTAATAGGCGCTCTTGTAATGCGGTCGCGTCCCGATGTACGAGAGGGCGGCGGCGAGAATATCCTCGTCGTCCGGAATGCCATCGAAATCGACGTCGGGAGAGTCCACGGCGCCGCTAAGAGCGATGCCCGCGGCGCTCCCCCGTCTGAACAGCAATCTTGCCCATACCGATCCGCGGGACGTCGGGCCGACGTGATGCACAGGCGCCCCGTAGCGATGAGGCCCAATCCCACCACGGCAAGCACGCAGGCCATCACGGCAACCAGGACACAGGCCTTGCGGGTTCCGCCACGTCTCTTACCCATTTCTACCCTCCGTCCCATCTCCACGACCGACGACAGGCTCGCGTAGCGAGCAAACCCACGCGCTGCGGACAACCAAGAGTCGCCCGCCCTTAGCAGCCAGCATCGAATTGCGTCCGGGCGAACCAGTACCATTATCCCAAGGGACCATTTTGCGCGGGAGGTACATGATGAGAATCTTCCTGATATCTTTCATTGTCACGTTCACGGCGAATCGCATCTGGCGTGCACGCCGCTCAGGGCATCGCTAGAGGGTCGCTTATGGACGAGAGCGTACAGGTGTTGGTGGAGCAGATGACCTTCGGGCTCATCGCATTCGGGGTCGACATATCGCTATTCTTCGCCTGGGTGTACATCGAATATCGAAAGCACCCCGCAGCGGAACGGCGGATCCTTCGCAAGAGACTCCTCATCGCATTGGGGCACGGCGCCCTCAATTTGATCAAATTCGCGATTCTCCTCGTTGCGGGGCTCTTCATCGCCGTCTCTTGGCTCGCCCTTAAGGAGAATCCGGCGCCACGTCGCCGATGAAGGTGTCGTATATGCAGAGCCAGGAAGCTATCGCGCGGTCCATCGCAGAGCGGGCGGAGAGGCATCGGCGGGCGATGGAAAAGCTGGTTGCAGCTACAACCATAGAGAAACGTCACACGCAGCGGCAACTTGACCATCTTGCTGCCCACGGAGCATCTCCGTCAAATCGCCAACGCCGCCCATCGATAGATAACTTCCACTCACTGATTAAAATGAATTCACTTGAAATCTTCCATTTTCAATCCCTTACAATACGGTTGTTCTTGGGCTGTAATCCGTGAGGAGCATAACCAGGCAGCTGACAATTCAAAGATGCACGGGCTGTTACTCTTCGAGGCATAACCGTGGAGGCCAAGGGTCTTCTTACGGTTGCGTCGAAGAGTTTTTCTTTATGAGCGTGGTTCCAGCTCACTGATTCGCGCCCGTCATCACGGGCAGACAGAAAGGAGGTGTAATAATGCGAGCGATCAAGAAGATCAACAATAATGTCGTCACCTGCATAGATGACGACGGTAATGAGCTCATCGCCATGGGTCGAGGCTTGGGCTTTGGCGAGTTGCCTCGTGATCTCAAGCTGTCGGAGATATCTCGAACCTTCTACGATGTCGGAAGTCGCTATCTTTCCGCAGCTGGCGACCTACCAGAAGAAGTTCTCGAGTTTGCGGCAAAAATAGTCGACGTCGTACGGAACCAGCTTCCCTATGAACTGTCCCCGAACCTCACGTTCATTCTCGCCGACCACATCGCCTATGCGGTGGAACGAGCTCGAAAGCAGATGTACATTCGAATGCCCATGGCGTATGACGTCCAACAGAGCTATCCAGACGAATACAGACTTGGCTCTTTCGCCGTCCGTCGCATCGAAAAGGAGTTCGGCGTTGGGCTTCCCCGCGAAGAAGCAGCCGGCATCGCCCTCAATCTCGTGAACGCGCAGATGTCAACCGAGGAGATACGCGCATCCGAAACCACCGCAGACGACCGCATGCTCGAAGATGTGACAGAGATCATCGAGGGCTCTTTCGGAATCGCCGTCGACCGCACGTCATTCGCCTTTTCTCGCTACGCAACGCACATGCTGTATCTATTCAAGCGGCTGCGCATCGGCGACAACTTGGAAGCCGCGGGCTTGGATGCCAGCATGCTCACGAGCATGCGCGAGCAATTCCCCCAGGGCGCATCATGTGCAGACGCGATCGCCCGCCACATATTCAGCTCATGGGGGCGCAAGCTCTCCGATGATGAGACGCTGTACATCATCATCCACATCAGCAGGATCTGCTCGTAGCGACCCATGCAATCCGCATCGCGCCGCACCACGAACCCGATCAAGGAACCACGCGCCAACACGGCGCATGTCGAAGGACTGTTACTGGGTGTTCGCGCAGTCGACCGTCCCAGGCATAACCTTTGCAGCATCACCAGCACGACCAATTAGGTCACTGAACTGCAAGGAGTTCGACATGAAATACGAACAACTCTGCAATGATATTTTGCAGATCATCTCGACCGATAATATCCAAGACGTCTTTTGCTGCATCACGCGCCTGCGTCTCATCGTGAAAGACAAAAGCATCATCGACCGCGAGCAGCTCGAGGCTATCGAGGGCGTCCTGCAAGTCAAAGAGATGGGCAATCAAATCCAGCTCGTCATTGGCACCCACGTGCCCGACGTCTACCGTGAGTTCTGCAGCATCACAGGTTTTAAGGAAAAAGACGTCATCGATGATGACGACGAGCAGCCTACGGGCGAGAAGGCCCCCATCTCCTCGATGATCCTTGAGACGCTATCCTCGATTTTCCTCCCCGTTCTTCCCGCGTTCTGCACGGGCGGCATGATCAAGAGCCTCGTCCTCATCCTCACGACCTTTGGGCTCATCGCTGGTGACAGCGGAGTCGCCACCGTGCTGAACGCCGTCGGCGACGCCCCGTTCTACTTCCTCCCGTTCCTCGTGGGCATGACGACGGCCAAGCGCTTTGGGCTCAATCAGGTCTTCGGACTCATGATCGCCGGTTGCCTGCTGTATCCCACATTCCTGAACCAGACCGCTGGAGCCTCCATCCAATTCCTGTTCTTCCAGGTTCCGGCATATAGCTACGCCTCTTCGGTTCTGCCCACCATCCTATGTGTCATCGCGTTCTCGTACCTGTACAAGGCCGTCGATCGTTGTATCCCCGCAAATCTCAAGATCGTCCTCTCGGGAACGATCTCCTTTGCAATCTTCATGCCCGTCTTGCTCGCCGTGGTAGCTCCGCTCGGTAACTACGCGGGCATCCTGCTGAGCCAGGGCATCAACGCCGGGTTTGCCACCATGGGCCCGATCGCCGGCGCGCTGTTCGGCGGCCTGCTGCCCTTCATCATCATGGCAGGCATGCACTCCGCCACCTTCCCCGTCATTCTCCAGAATCTCGCCACCACTGGATTCGACGTGCTTATGCCAGGCTTCTTTGTGAACAGCATCGCCGTCGCCGGCGCAACCATCGGCGCATCCTTCAAACTCAAGGGCAAGATGCGCTCCGCCGCGTTCTCCAACGGCGCCATCGGCCTGCTCGGCATCACCGAACCCGCCCTGTACGGCATCGATGTCAAGTACAAGCAGCCGCTCATCGGTGCCATCCTCGGCGGTGCCGCCGGAGGTGCCGCCTACATGCTGTTCGGCGTGAAATGCTTTGTCTTTGCACAGCCCGGTCTGTTCAGCATCCCGGGCTACATCGACGGCACGAGTAACCTGATGTTCATGGGGATCTCCCTGCTCATCGCCTTTGTAACCGCCTTTGCGTACTCGTTCGTCATGACCAAGGACACCGACGGATCTAGCGACACCGCTTCGACTCAGCTGTAGCGCACCGCCCGTTTCCGCACAGTCGCGGCGCGCCGCCCTGCTGCAGCGCGCCACCCCGCAGCTGTTCGGCCAAAACGCACCGCACGGCTGCACCCGCAAACCGGTTTTATCAAAAGGAGAGCACATATGAACGTATTTCCCAGCACATTCCTCTGGGGCGGCGCCACCAGCTCCGCTCAATTTGAGGGCGGCTACAACCTCCATGGCCGCGGCCTGTCCCATCTGGACTTCATCGACTTCGTCCCCAAAGACGAGCGTCCCGACGGCCGCATGACCATGGAGATCACCCAGGGACGCTTTGAGACGCCCGCAAAGACGATGGCGCGATGAACTTCCCGTATCGGCGCGGCAGCGAGTTCGTCAGCCATTACAAAGAGGACATCGCGCTCTTGGCCGAAATGGGCTTCAAGACATTCCGTATGTCCATCTCGTGGACGCGCCTGTTCCCCACGGGCAAGGAGGAGCGCCCCAACCCTGAGGGCATCCAGTTCTACCACGATGTGTTTGCCGAATGCCATAAGTACGGCATTGAGCCCCTGGTGACCATGATCCACTACGAGGTGCCCATTGCGCTCACCGACGAATACAACGGCTGGGAGTCGCCAGAGCTCATCGACCTGTTCGTCAAGTTCTCGCGAACGCTGATCGATGAATATAAAGACGAGGTCACGTATTGGATCACCTTCAACGAGATTAACATGGCCCTGTGCTCTCCGTACATGGGCGGCGGCTCGCTGGTGTACCGCTCTAAGAAAGACCGCCTCTCTTTAGCCCACCAGATCATGCACCATCAGTTCCTCGCCTCGGCCAAAACCATCGCCTACGCGCACGACGTCGCCCCGCAGTGCAAAATCGGCTGCATGATCGCCCCGACTCGAGTGCTACCCGTACACTTGCAAGCGACTGATGTTGCTGCCACGGTGCTCGAAGACCAGCTCAACCTGAATCCCTACGACGTCATGGCGCGCGGTGCCTACTCCAAGCGCGTGCTGCGCTATTTCAACGAGGCGGGCATCGATATCGACTTCGTCGACGGTTACGAGGATATCCTGAGGTCAAGCACGGTCGATTTCCTTGCCTTCAGCTATTACATGACCTATGTGGTAAGCGGAGATGAGGATAAACGGGAGAACCCCGGAGACCTGATCAAGAACCTGCGCAACCCGTATATCAAGACGAACGACTGGGGCTGGGGCATCGATCCCGAGGGACTGCGCATCACGCTCAACCGCATTTACGACCGGTACCAGATGCCGATCTTCATCGTTGAGAACGGTCTGGGAGCGGCAGACACCCTGGAGTCGGATGGAACGGTCCACGACGCCTACCGCATCGACTATCTCCGAGAGCACATCCGCGCCATGCGCGAGGCGGTTGCAGACGGCGTCGATCTCATGGGCTACACCACCTGGGGCTGCATCGACCTTCCGTCCGCCTCGCTTGCCGAGATGGTCAAGCGCTATGGATTCGTGTACGTCGATGCAGATGACTACGGCAACGGAACCTATGACCGTTACCGCAAGGACAGCTTCTATTGGTACAAGAAGGTCATCGCATCCAACGGCGAAGACCTGGATTAAACCCATCGACGTCCTCACGGCACCCGAAAATGCAACACGAATGGGTGGGGTCCGAAATGCCCGGACCCCACCCATTCCCATGACCGTCTAAATCGGCATCGAACAAAATGCCTTACGCGGCGGGCTGTTCCGCATTCCGCTTAATCCCCTTGATGACCGCCATCAAATCAAGCTGTTGCTGAGAATTGAACATGCGAATAAAGGATTGCGGCCGATCAAACGGGGGCTGCGTCAAGGCAACCGGCTCCATATAGCCGTTCTCTACCACGTAATTCACCACACGCTTCACGAAGGAAATCTGCTGCTCATTGAGGCTCTGGTCGTTCAGGAAGTTCGCAAAAGCAGCCATGGCAGCATCATGATCGAGATGAACCAGCCTGCGAACCAAAAGCCCAAACGGCGTATCGCCATAAGCCTTGGCATAATCTTCCGCATTGCCAAGATCATGCGTGAAGATCCGCTCAAGCTGCTCGAACTCAAATTCCGTCATGGGTTGGTTGCTGCGCAACTTATGAATCACCAACGTGTCGGCATAGTCCTTGAGATAGCGCTCGACCTTCAGCTTGTAGTCCTCAAAGTCCTCACCAATATCCGCCTCAACGCCATAAACGACCCGCGTAACCGGATCATCAAGATGAGTAATGACATCACGTCTGCTTCTACCAGCTACGATAAATCGAATGAGGCCACGCAGCTCCTTGCGGATGCCCTCCATATCCAGAAGATTTGCATCGTCGAGAATCTGCCCGTCAAAGACCTCGTCGATCAGGGGCAGCTTGTCCTTGACCTGGGAGATGGTTGTCACCTTTTGCAAGCAAGCAGCAATCGAAATCAGCCGAGACTTATAGCCAGCGGTTTTCCCGCCCTGGCAGGCGGCAATCATGTAGCCGTACATAAGCGCATCGAATCTCAAGGCGTCAACATCTGCCTCGTCATTTACCACAAGCATTGAGATCGGTGACTTGAGCTCGGCAAATGATGTTGGGGTTAGCAACCGAAATGACTCAACGCGGCGATACTTCTCCACCTCGCGGCGATGCCTGCGAACAGAAAACAACTCATCGTTCAACGCCACAACCTGGCCTCGCATGGCATCTACAAGCTCCTGGCGCAGGCTTTGATAGCCATCAGCGGCAAATGCGCTCTCCTGCATCAACATGGCCAGTTCAGCTTGACGCTGAAAAACCTGCTCCGTCAAAGACAGGGCGATCTTACCCTCTGAAACATTCAGATGCTCTCGGAAAAACTCGAAGTTCTTGCACCAGTCAAAAATGAAGAAGCGCTCTTTGTCCACATGTGGGCCATTCAGAGGATCAACGACCTCAAGGCCCTCACGCAGGCGAGTCCCGCGGCCAATCATCTGCCAGAACTTGATCTTCGAGCGCACCTTCTTGAAGAAGACGAGATTAACGATTTCGGGCACATCGACGCCAGTGTCCATCATATCGACCGACACGGCGATAACCGGCAACGGCTTGACCTCAAAATCATCGATTACGGTGTGCGAATAATCATCCGAATGCAGCACCGTCTTTATATACTCTCCCGGGAGATTTGGATATAGTTTTCCAAAACGCTCAACGATGAATCGGGCGTGCTTTTGACTTTGCGCAAAGATAACGGTCTTTCCGAGCGCCTGACCGCCATTTACCTTGATACCCTTCTCCATAAGGGTTTCCAACACGCCGTCCACTGTCGACTCGTTAAATACCCATTGGTTGATCTCGCGCGATTCTATCTTTTCGGGAACGTCCTGCCCAGCCTCCTCAAAGTCTTCCTCAAGTGTCTCGCGATCCTCATCTGACAGGTCGTCATACGTTATGCCATCGTCCATGAAGCTCGTATGGGTCTCGATGCCGAAATACGGCACGAGAACGTGATCCACCTCCGTAGCGGTGTCGTACTCATACACGTAAGTAGGCACCCCACGCTCGGCCTCGAAAAAGTCGTACGTGTTGCGATCAACTTCATTTGCCGGCGTGGCGGTAAGCCCGACTACGAAAGAATCAAAGTAATCAAAAATCGCTCGGTACTTTTTGAAAATGGAGCGATGTGCCTCATCAACGATGATGAGGTCGAAGTGCGCAGGGGTAAACATGAGGTTGCCGGCCTCATTGCGCTCCCTGTCAATCGCATTGAGAATGGTCGGGTACGTAGAGAATACGATGCGAGCGTTGCGGTCATCCTTGTTAGACACAAGATTGCACAGCGTCTCATTTGGCAGATAATCCTGGTAGCCGCTTTTGGCCTGACGAACAAGCGCCACGCGGTCCGCAAGGAACAAGACGTTCTTAACGAGCCCGGAACGCATGAGGACATCCGTCAATGCAGCCGAAACGCGGGTCTTTCCCGTTCCGGTAGCCATGACAAGCAAGCTCTTGCGATGGCCCGATTCGATATTGGCACACACGCGCTCGATGGCCTCTACCTGGTAGTAGCGTTTGCCACCGCCGGCAATGGCCTCATTCACCCGCAATGCACTTGGCTTGACGGTGCCATTCCGACGATTGATTATCCTCTGCAGCTCATCTTGAGAGAAGAAACCACTCACCTTTCGCATCGGAGCAGAATCGTCGTCCAAGAAGAACGTCTCGAATCCATTTGTGAGAAAGATCGGAGGCTTATAGCCGTACTCGTTTTCCAGGCATCGAGCATACAGACGCGCCTGCTGGATGCCCTTCTGCGGGGAGTACATAGTCCTCTTTGCCTCGACAATGGCAAGAGGGCGATTGTCCTTTCCCAAGAGCAGATAGTCGATATAACCCGTACCGGAATCGGAATCCTTCTCTCGGGGCATCCCTGTGACCTCGCGCTCTTCGAGCGCGTTCTCGTCAATCTTCCAGCCGGCGAGGGCAAGATCCCAGTCGATGTAATGCTTGCGCGTCTTATACTCGCTGATCTCCTCCGGATTGAACGATCGCATCTCGATGTGAGAGGCTTTATCGACAGTGGCTTGGGCACTCATCGCCTTTAGCTGAGCTTCAAGACGCTTGATCTCTTCGTCCTTTTGAGAAATCAACTCTTCGCGCGCCTTGATGGCTTTAACCTGCTGAAGGGTGAGCTGAACGCCCTTCTTTGGAATCTTCGCCTCATCGAAGCGACGATTCTCATATTCCGGGCCGTAGCAATAATCGATCCAGTCGACGAAATCAAAGAGGGACCTCAGCGACAGGACTGCATCCTCGGCGGCGACACGGCGCTCCGTGTGAACAGAGAGATTTCCGAGTTTGTTTATGCCGATGAGCCTGCGCCAAACACGCTCATCAACACACTCCCTAAACGACTGCTCATGCAAAAGCGACGAGAGATTGTCGCGGTACGGCATGCTAATGGAATTATCGATTGCATAGACCCATTTAACAGACAGCTCGAGCGCCTTGCGACAACCAACCGCACAAAGCGCGGGAGAAGTCGCGTAGATCTTCTCGGCCTCGATGCAAGCATCGGCAAAGAGGTCGTAATACCCGTCGGCACGCTTTAGGAATCCGAAGTTCATGGCGTTCTCACTCGCTGTTCAGGGGAATAACACGCGAAACAACGCAATTATAGACCCATATGCCTTTAGCAAGTTAAACCTCGATTTGTCGACCTCGGCGACGAAGGAGAGGAAACTGTCTTGAAGACATATTGGAGGCACTGGGACCTCAATTGCCGACAGTTCCCTTGAATTGATATTCGCCTGGTGTACGGCTCCCCTTGCAATTGAGCGCAGCATTGCCTTTGTTGTCGGCAGATTCATATACGCCGCAAGGAAATCTGGCTTAATTCTATCCCCCAACCGCACCCGGATAATATATCCAGCAATAACCATCGGCTCCTTCGCGTGAAAGACAGCTGTCTTACCCACCTTCTCTCGGCTATTCGTTCGATTGAAGAGAAGATCGCCATCAACGACCTGGCATTTCTCAAGCTCTGCGCCGCTAAGGTCAATATGCTTCACGTCGCCAAAATCAAGTCCGCCACCATCGGTCATGTTGTTCATTCGCAAATAAACAAATTGTCCGCAGTCGGATGCCTTTTTGCTGGTTCCGTAGCGAATGTCGGTAGCAAGACTTCCCACTGTCGCCACCGGCCAACCGGAACCTCCGAACATCTCGACAAACCGGGATTTGACGAGGGTGTCGAGACGTTCGAGCTTCTTGGCGGCAATTTCAAGTTGGCCCTGGATCACATCAAGATGACTGGCAACCATTCTCTGCGTTCTTAAATCCGGAAGACGAATTAGCGCACTTCCCAACGTCTTCTTATTAAGCGTTTCCCCCATAACTGCCATGTTAGTACCCGTAGCCCAATCCTTCGTCCTGAACTGATGCCACATATAGCCCAAATCAAATTGAAAGGTCCCTTTATCCAAAAAAGCCATGATGGCCTCATTCGTATAAATGGGGCGGGTCGTAATTGATGTCTTTCCCAACGACAGCTTAAAGCTCATTAAGAGCGTATTGGACGGGACTTGCTTTATCCCGGACTCAATACGGCCAAGTTCGCTAATCGTCTCTTTTGTACGTCCCACAAATCGACCATACGAGCCCAGATCCTTAATCGAAACCCAATCGTACTCACCTGTATTCCAATACTCCATCTTCTTCCTCGACGGAGTCTTGCCAATCTGGAGGTTAAATACTTCCGCGACCTTCACCCACTCCCCGTCAAACGGGGGTTCGTCAGCCGATGTACTTGTGATGAGATCGCTTTACGTTTTGTTGATCGACCATGGCGTAGCATAGCGTTGTCTCAATCTTACTGTGTCCCAACAGCACCTGCACCTGCTCGATCGGCATCCCCTTATCAATCGCTTTCGTCGCAAGGGTCCGCCGGAACTTGTGCGGATGCACGCGCTCTCCAATCGCCGACCTCCCAAGTTCGCGCAACCGCGTCTCGACACCGCTGATTTCAAGTCGTTTATAGGGATAGTTGAGCGAAACGAATAGCGCCTCATTTTCGTCAATTCGCTGCTCGAGGTAAGCGCTTAGATGAATCTTTGCTCGTGCATCGAAATAAACTTTCCGCTCTTTATTGCCCTTGCCCTTAACCACGCACTCTCGATTTGTCAGGTCGATATCCCGCCTGTTGAGCTTCACGAGCTCGCCAACGCGCATTCCCGTTGATGTCAAAAGGTCGACGATTGCAAGGTCTCTAGCTGTTTTGCATCCGTCCCTTAAGACTTCCATCGACTCATCGGTAATAATGGGCTTGACCGCTTTGAGCGATCGAATTTTCTTGATTCGTCTGACGGGGCTCTTGTAAACAATGTCCTCGATCTCAAGCCATGAAAAGAAGCTCGATATTATCCGCCGGATATTGTCCACCGTAACATTACTCACCCGACCGCCCTGCTGACACGCCGTCAAATACCCACGCACATCATCGGTCGTAACTTCGATAAAGGATTTGTCAATGGCGCTGGAGAAACGTTCAAGCGCCTGCGAGTAATACCGAATGGTTCTAGTGGAACAGCCCTCGACAGACTTTGCAGACAAAAACGCATCTATCGTCTCACCGTTAGTGGAAAATTGGGTGTTCCTCAGAGGAAAGTCGCCCGCGTCGAGCAGGCAATGATCGAGCACGGAATGTAGTTTTCCCAGCTGATCGTTGCTAAGAATCGGCGCCATAAGTCGCTCGATCTCCTTGATAACAAGCACTTTCTCATTCATGAGGACACTCCTTACCGCACGTGAACACATGCGGTAAGGATGCAGCAACGAACTGCTTAGCCAAAATACTCCTGAGCAAGGCTGTCATAGAGCATCTGCAGCTTTTCAATCTTTTGCTGAACGACAAACCGGGATTTGACGAGGGTGTCGAGACGTTCGTTCCGCTGATTCAATATATCGATTTGGTCCTCAATAGACCCCAACATGCCGACAATACGCTCCTGGTCGGCCATGGAAACATATCTGACCAAACGCTGCCCATAATCCTTGAAATATATGTGCGGAATCGTAGAGCCGCTGAACCCATCGCCGAGGCGCATCGCACGAATCAGATGGAGCAAGTACTCAGGCAACACCATTTCCGTGGGGATAAGCGCCTGCATGGTGCCCAGAACCGATGTGCGCGCCGAGCACAAGTTGGCACGCCCAACACCAGCGCCATCCTTTACAACGGCAACATATCGAGCGCCATTTTGAAACGTAGCCATCGAACCGACGATCCCCGAAGTACCGTACACGGCATAAGGGCCATCATCAATTAGATCTTTCTGCCTGAGAGCAGACTTCCCTTTCGTGCAAAGTTGGTTTAGCTTCACCCACTCCCCGTCAAACGGGGGTTTGTTCGCGGGCATCAGAGATCACCTTCAAGCATCTTGTGAAGCTCAGCCAGCCCGACAGCAAACTGAGCATTCAACTCATCCAGCTCGGCGAGAATCTCGCTTGTAGGTGGGTACTCAATACGCTCGTACTCGGTTTTGGTGTACTTGTTAAAACTGAAGTCGTACTCGTTATCGATTATTTCCTGCTTGGGAACAAGGAAGCTCTTCTCAGTACGCTCGCGCTCAGACTCGGCACCAAGGTTCGCCCAGCGTGCAAGAATATCGGGGATATCGTTGTTCTTCTCATCCAGATCACGCTTATCATCAAGCGTGTAGCCGTCCGACTCCATGTTGTAGAGCCACACGTTATCCGTACCACCGGCGTTTGTTTTGGTGAATATCAGAATTGCCGTACTCACGCCGGAATACGGCTTGAACACACCACTTGGCAGATAGATGATTGCCTCGAGTTTATGGTCCTCCACGAGTTGCTGGCGCAGTTGACGATACGCCTTTGAGTTCGAACGGAACAAAACTCCATTGGGAACAATGCACGCGCAGCGACCACCGAGCTTAAGCATGCGCAAGAACAGGGCAACAAACAAAAGCTCGGTCTGCTTGGTCTCGACGATAGCGCGTAGCCCTTTATCGATATCCTCAACGTCAACAGAGCCCGTAAACGGCGGATTGGCCAAAATGACATCGTACTTTGAACTGATTGCGTTCTTCTGTGAAATACTGTCGAGGTATCGCACATCAGGCGAATCGACGCCATGGAGCATGAGGTTCATAGCGCTGATGCGTAGCATCGTTTGGTCGATTTCAAAACCGTTGAACTGCGGCGCAGCCCCATTTGTTCCAGCAAACGTATCCCACTGCTCAGCAGCCATATCATTCCCATAACGCTTGCGAATATGCTCGGCGGCAGAAATCAAGAAACCAGCCGTTCCGCATGCTGGATCGCATATAAGCTCCCCCGCCTTGGGATCGATAAGCTGCACCATCAGATCGCGAATATGCTTTGGCGTGCGAAACTGTCCGTTCGTACCCGCAGTGCTGAGCTTGGAAAGCATGTATTCGTACAAGTCGCCCAGGTCGCCAATATGCTCGTCGAAGTCAGCCAACAGTTCTTCAACTCCGGTAACCGCCTTTTCCAAAAGCGCGGGCTTGCCCGCTGGGAATCCAAACGTAGCATTCTCCATAGTCTTGGAAAACGCAGTCGACCCACCCAGCGTTTTGATGAACGGAAAAGCGAAGCGATCGACGATGTGGTACATATCCTCAGCACGCTTGTCCTTGAAAGAGCTCCAGCGAATCTCCCTGCCCTCGATTTTTTCACCGCGATCGTTCTCGAAGGCCTCGGGAAAAATATGAGGCTGCCCCACTCCAAGCATGTTCTCCAAGCGCTCCATCTCGAGCTCTTTCTCATCAAGAGAACGCATGAACATGAGGTACGTCAGATTGCTGATAACGTCGAGCGGGTTGGTGATGCCACCCTCCCACATCTTCTGCCAGATAGCATCAACCTTTTTTTTGGCTGCTCCGGTAATCACCTTGCCGGTCCTTCCCATCAAGGGCCAATCTCACATGATTAAGGTTACCGTCTACCTCACATCAAATAAAGAGTGGGCTGATGAGGAGATCGACAACCCCATCAGCCCATTTCTGCAAATCACTATAGCCAGCCCACTGTTGCACGCATCGCCATTGCTTCATTGGTCTGCGGAGCGTGCCATCCCCTATCCCAATGCAGCGCGAGGCCTGCCGGAACCCGGATTGGACGCAATGCGGTCGTTAATCGAATCAATCGTCACGTAGGTCCTACGCCCACGCCTATAACCCTTGAGAATGCCAGAGTCGAGCATGTGCGTCACTCGCCCGGGGCTCACTCCGAGAAGACGTGAGGCCTCGGCAGCAGATACCGTCTCTCCTTCAACGATTTAGTCCGCATCAACCTCAAAAAAAGACCATAAATGCTGCCCCATCAACCTCATAGGTGCTGGAAGCCGGTATCGGATCTCCGTGAAGCATAAACGATGCCACATACGTTTTCGCCGAATCGGCAGCCATGGCTATGGCCTCTTCCCGCGTACCTCCGAAGCTGAAGCAGCCCGGCAGATCCGGAACCACAGCATCGAAACCGCCTTCCTCATCGGGTGTAAGTACAACCTGATACATAAACTAACCCACAAAGATCAACCCCCTTATGAACACAGAGCTATATCTAGCCTGCTTCCTTGACTATGCCCCATATATCTCAATTGAACTATCCCTTAACGGCAGGGCATCATCGATCCCAACGGTAGACTGTCTATAGACATCTCCACGTAAGAAAGGATCCCATGCCCACCCTCATCATCGATGCCGACGCATGCCCCGTCACCCCGTGAGGCCCTCGCCTGCGCGCGCTCGGCGCGCATCCCCGTGCTCATCGCAGGCAACTCCACGCAGAACCTCGCGCGGCGCATCCGCCGCGACGACCCGCGCGAGGCCGAGCACGCCCGCGGGCGCGACGCCACGCATCCCGGCTTTTGGGCCGAGACCCTCGACGTCTCATGCGGCGCCGACAGCGCGGACTTTGCCATCATCGAGCGCCTGGAACCCGGCGACGTGGTAGTCACGCAGGACATCGGCCTCGCAAGCATGGTACTCGGCCGCGGAGCCGCGGCCATCGGGGTGCGTGCCATGTCTACAACAAGGCGACCATCGACATGCAGCTGTTCATCCGTCACGAAGAGAAGAAGGTCCGCCGCGCGGGCGGACGCACACAGGGGCCGGCCGCCTTCACCGACGACGACCGTGAGCGCTTCCAGCGCAACCTCGCCCAGCTCCTGCGCGAGGCGCTCGACAACTAAATCGCGCTACAGCCCCAGCGCTGCGAACACCAGGCCCCAAACGCATGCGACCAAGAACAGCCCGGCCACGATCACGGTATTCTCGCGCGGATGGCGATTGGTGCGGAACAGCACGAGGTACCCAACGCCGGCGGACGCGAGCAGGCCGGCCATGAGGGCGCGAAGCCCAGCACACCCTCCAGGTAGAGCTGCGTGATCACCACGCTCGCCGAGCAGTTGGGCACCAGGCCCACCAGCGCGGAGGCGAATACCGCGAGCAGCCGATTGCCCGAAAGGAACGCGGCCAAAGCGTCCTCACCCATCGTTTCCAGGACGAGCACCAGCGCGAACGTTACCAGGAAGATGAAGAGGCTCACCTGCACGGTGTGCGAGACGGCGCTCATCACGATTGACCCGACGATTCCGAAGCGTCCACCGGCATGACCATGGTCATGACCGTGGCCGTGATCATGGTCACAACCCGAAACATGTCCGTCGGCGTGCTCGTGACCGTGGTCATGACCGTGCTCGTGGCCGTGCTCGCCCCCATGCGCATGCACGTGACGATGCCCGCAGCCACAATGGTCCTGTTCGCACAGACAGCAGATGTGCTCGGCGGTCTCCCCGCCCTCGGCCATCTGATCCACCACATCGGCCTCCATGCCATCGCGGCGAACGGAGAGCACCGTGCGACGCAAGAACGCGTGCACGCGAGCATTCCTGCGCAGCGCGCGGATGGCGAGGTCCGCCACCACGCCCGTGATGAGCGCGACCAGAACCTTCAGCCCCAGCACGCGAAACAGCAAACCCGCCTCGACCTGCTCGGCAACCAACATGGGCAGCATCTCGTCGGACGTGGAGAGAAACACCGCCACGAGCGTACCGAGCGTCACCACGCGTCCAGCGTAGAGTGTAGCCGCCATGGCCGAGAAGCCACACTGCGGAACCACGCCCAACAGCGCACCGACAACCGGGCCGGCGGCGCCCGCTCGGCGCACAACCGCGTTCGCGCGGGCACCCGCGGCATGTTCGAGCGCTTCGAGCGCGATGTAGGTCACAAACAGGAACGGCACGAGCGCGAGGGTGTCCTCGAGCGCATGCTCAAAGAAATGCAGCAGCAGATCCACGAACGACTCTCCTCAACGGGAACATCCAACGGGACCCGACGCCCCGAGGGTAGCTGTTTACATACCCCGTGCGCCACCTGGCAAACACGCGATACGCGAGTGAACCAGTATACTAATAGTTTCCTTTGGATAACTCATAACGACAGACAGCACTTCACAACCATAAATAATCTGCCCGACCGCAGCGCCGCGCAGTCGGGCGACAGTTACACTCGGTGGTTCGCCGCTCAGCCGCTAGGCACTAGTTGGTGCCGATGGACATCGTCTCGGGCAGGGTGCTGCCGCCGTCGATGACGATCTGCGAGCCGGTGAGGTAGCTGGACTCATCGCTGCCGAGGAACGCGAAGAGCTCGCCCACCTCGATGGGGTTGGCCAGGCGCTTCATAGGCACGCCCACGGCGATGTCGGCGATGGCGGACTCGGGGTCGTCGGGGTTGGACTCGAGCGCCATCTTCTCGACCATCGGGGTGCGGGCGTAGCCCAGCTGGGAGCAGTTCACGCGGATATTGCGATCGGCGTACTCCACCGCCAGGCACTTGGTGAGACCCACGAGCGCGGCCTTGGTCATAGCGTAGGCGGCCTCGCCGGCGTCCGCCACGATGTCGCCCGTGACGGAGGACGCGATCACGATGTTGCCTCCGCCCTGCTTGAGCATGTAGGGCACCACGGCCTTGCAGGTGTTCCACACGCCCTTGATGTTCACGTCGATGTGGAAGTCGCGCGTGGCGTCGTCCATCTCCTCGAACGGGGCGAGGCGGCACACGCCCGCGTTGCAGCAGGCGACGTTGATCTCGCCGAAGGTCTCGATGCCCTTCGCGGCGGCCTCGTCCATCTGGGCTCTGTCGGCCACGTTTGCCACCACGGCAATGATCTCGGAGCCGTACTCCTCGCGGAGCTTCGCGGCGGTCTCCTCCACCGAGGGGGACAGGTCGACCATGATGAGCTTTGCGCCGTACTTGGCATAAGTCATGGCGATTCCCTCGCCCAGGCCGGCGGCGGCGCCGGTGATGAGAGCGACCTTACCATCCAACTTAGCCATCTGCAGCCTCCTTTTCTTCGACAGCTTGTGGGTGCCTACCCCTCGATTGTACCGCCGGCGCACGGGCGCCGCCGAGCCCCTCCGAAGGCCCCGACCGCGCGGCCCCGTGGGATCGGCGAGCGAGCGGTAAGGCGCCGCGGGCAACCGGGCACGCGCGGCACCGGCAGTCCGCCGGCTTAAAAGTTTCACACCCTAAACACTTCGACCCTTCGATGACCCTCTATACTCTTGAGCGGAAACTTCGACCGCCGCGCATTCCCCGCGGGCCCGCCGCGGGTGTCACGGCCCCGCGCACGGAGCGCGGCGCACCACGATAGGAGCACGAACCATATGAACGTCCAACAGGCCCTCGAGTACTCGATGCAGCCCTTCATCCCCATGTTCATCTACGGCGACTACGATGCCATGGAGTCCGAGCGCCAGCGCGGCGAGGAGGCCATGAAGGCGCTGCTCGACGAGTGGCGCGCGAACGACGAGCCCGGATTCGGCTTCGACGTCATCCTCACCCTCGCCGACCAGAACCGCGAGCTGTGCGACCAGATCGGCGAGACGCGCCTGCGCAACCTCTCCAGCCCCCTGCTCGCCCGCAACCTCACTGACGCAGACCTGTGCGCCGGCATCGCCAAGATGCAGGGCCGCACCGCCGCCGGCGTCGCCCGCGAGGTCCGCGGCGACCGCGACGCCTACTCCGTCGCCTACGTCCGCAAGCCCATCAAGGGCACCGTGCTGGGCATCGACATCGAGACCACCGGCCGCGCGCCGGAGCGCGGCTACATCATCAACGTGGGCTGGGAGCTCATGGACCTGAAGAGCGACGCGGTCCCGCACGACCCGCAGGCCTTCTACTGCGGCATCCCCGAGATGTACCGCGAGACCGGCGTGCCGCTGGCCGACATCCACCACATCCAGTGGAGCGACCTCGAGGGCAAGACCCCGTTCCGCTCCGATACGAAGCTGCAGAAGGAGCTGCTCCGCCTCATGAAGCGCTATCCCATCATGGCCCATAACGCGGCCTTCGAGGATAGCTGGTTCATGCTGCACCTCCCCGGGTACGCCGAGGCCCGGCGCGCGGGCAAGATCATCGTCATCGACTCGCGCCACATCTGCCGCTCCATCGACGGCGAGGTCCGCACCCTGCCCCGCGAGAGCGCCCCGGCGAGCCTTCAGAACTGGGCGCGTCGCCGCGGGACGCTCGCCGCGGACGAGAACGAGCTGCACCTGGGCCTCGACGACACCGACCTCATGCTGCGCACTGTGCAGGCGGAATTTAACCTCAAGAACATGTTCCTCAAGTAGGGTCGTACTGCGTCGGGGCGGTGACCCCGCCGAAGGGTCGAGCTTTTTCGTACTGTTTTCCCGATTTGCCGAGTACGCGCTCTTTGCGCCTTGCCGCAACCTGCGGTTTTGCTGCTCTCAAGACCTTCCAAACTCCGGGTTTCTCAAAGTCAGTACGAAAAAGCTCCGCCACCAACGGATGCATGACAATTTCATAAGACGACTCTCAGAAAACGCTCCTATTCTTGGAGCGTTTTCGCGTTACACTCGACGCCATGACGCCCATCATAGAAGACAGCACGGCTGGCGGCGGCGAGATTGTCATCGGCCTCAACGGATCCAAAGAAACCTATGCGCTCAAGGGAGAAGAATACCTCGAGGCGGATGCCCATGCCGCCGAGCCCGCCGACGGCCTGCTCAACGCCAAGATTAAAATCTCGGGCAAGGTCGACACCTCCAAACCCGGCACGTACAAAGTGAGCTATCGCGTGTCGGACTCGTCTGGTCATACCGCAAAGGCAGTGCGCACCGTACATGTTGTCGAGTCGATGGAAACCATGCAGGGCGGCGCGCCTATCCTCATGTACCACTACGTCTATCGACCCCGCAACCCGCCGGCGACCTCAACGGCGACTTCATCGCAGCCCCTACATCGCCTTCGAGTCCCACTCCTTTGGGATGCACAAGCCCGGCGGCAACGTGGGGCACGGCGGCATCATCAGCGCCATGAGCCGCGCTGACATCGCGGCGGATCTCAAGCACGCCCAGGAAATCGCGGGCGGGACCCAGGCCTTCGCCTATCCCTTCGGCGACGTCACCGACGACGGCCGCGCGGCCGTGCGAGACGCCGGCATCCTCTGCGCCTTCACCATGCAAAACTCGTGGGCTCACGTGGGCGACGACATCACCGCGCTGCCGCGCGTGCGCATCTCCGGAGAGTATTCGCTCGATTCGTTTATCGCCCTGGCGAACGGATAGAACGCGCTGGCGACAGCCAGCAGAAATGAATTCGCCCTCGCGCGGGCCGACTCGCAGGCGCCCGGCGAACCCATGTACACCCGACCTGGGTCAGTCCATCACATAACGCTCCAGCATGGACGCGTCGTGGATGACGATGCGGCCATCGTGCCCGCTCGTCGAAATGACGCCCTGCTCCCTGAAACCGCGCAGGATGCGGTTCACGCTCGTGCGCGACGAGGCCCCGCAGAACTGCGCGATGTCCTCGTTTGTGACATCGAGGGCGATCACGCTCCCCTCGTCGCAGGGCACGCCGAAGCGCTCGTTCAGGTCGTACAAGAACCCTCCCACGGCGCCGACCTTCCCATTCATCGTCAGATAACGCATGCGATAGAGGCTCTCCTCCAGGCTCGCGCGGTAATAGTCCTTCACATAGCCCAGCAGGCGAGAATCCTCATTCACGAACTCCCAGAACCTCACGCGGGGAACCGCCATGTAGGTCGCCTCGGGAGATTCCACGCGCACGCTGTAGGGGGATTTCGCATGGCTGCTCACCTCGTCGCGGAGAAGCGAAACGGGGCTCGGACCCTTGATGTAGGAGATGTTGAACCGGGTACCCTCGCGCAGCGTGACACTCGCCTTGACCACGCCCTCCACAAGAACGAACACGTACTCCTGATCGAAGCCGTAGTACGAGAGATACTCATGGCGAGCTTTGCGCATCTCGTGAAATCCCCGCTCGCGCAAAAAAGTCGACGAGATAGTCAGATCTCTCGATCACGCGCACCCCTCCCATACCTGACCTCCGGAAATCGCAACTCTATCGGACTGTGAAGCCGAAGCTGTACCAAATGGTAACAACATAGGTCAGACCGCCCCGATGCCATCACCACCATAGTTACCCCTCGTCCGTACCGGCAATCAACCAAGAGAGGGGCACACATGTTTGATATAGATTTGCCATATGACCGAGGACGGATGCATCTGAGCCTGCCGGATGAAAGCGTCGTCGGCGTGCTCGCGGGCAAACAGGGAGACTTCACGCCCGACGCTGGGCAGGAGGAGCTCGTCGAGCGGGCGCTCGACACCCCTTACGACTCGCCCACACTCGAGCAGCTCTGCCAGGGCAAACGCGACATCGTGATCATCAGCTCCGATCACACGCGCCCGGTTCCCTCACGCGTGACGATGCCCATCCTGCTGCGTCGCATCCACGCGGCGGCACCCGAGGCGCACGTGCGCATCCTCGTGGCGACCGGCATGCACCGGGCATCCACACATGAGGAGCTCGTGGACAAGTATGGCGAACGCATCGTCGCCGAAGAGGAGATCGTGATGCACGTCGCCACCGACGACGAGGCGATGGTCGCAATCGGGACCCTGCCCTCCGGCGGCGAGTGCATCATCAACCGTATCGCAGCCGAAGCCGACCTGCTACTCGCCGAGGGCTTCATCGAGCCACATTTCTTCGCCGGCTTCTCGGGGTCTCGCAAGTCGGTGCTGCCGGGCGTGGCGTCCTACAAGACCATCATGTACAACCACAACGGGCAGTTCGTGCACGACCCGCGGTCGCGAGCGGGCATCATCGAGGGCAACCGCGTGCACGACGACATGATGGCCGCCGCCGAAATGGCGGGCCTCGCTTTCATCCTGAACGTCGTTCTGGACGGAGAGCACCGTGTCATCGGGGGCGTTCGCGGGTGACATCCATGCGGCGCACGAGGCGGGCTGCGACTTTGTACGCGGGCTCGCCGGCGTGCGCGCCGTGGACTGCGACGTTGCCATCACCTCCAACGGCGGCTACCCGCTCGACCAGAACATCTACCAGGCCGTCAAGGGTATGACCGCCGCCGAGGCGACACTCGACGAAGGCGGCGTCATCATCGCGGTCGCGGGATGCGCCGACGGCCACGGCGGAGAGGGCTTCTTCAAGAACATCGCGGAAAACGACCCCGCTGCGTTCGAACGCTCCTGCATCGACCGTCCCAAGGACCAGACGCTGCCCGACCAGTGGACCGCCCAAATCTTCGCGCGCATCCTCGCCCATCATCCGGTCATCCTCGTGAGCGACCTATGCGACCACGACATGATTCGAGCCATGCACATGACGCCCGCAAGCACCGTCGACGAGGCCGTGCAGCTGGCCCGCGAGCTCAAGGGGCCGAACGCGCGCTTCGCCATCATCCCCGATGGGCTCGGCGTTGTCGTTCAGCGCTGACGACTCGGCCCGCCAAATAAGATCGCCGCCGCCGACAGACCAGCACGACACACGGCGGCAACGATCGCCTCAGACGAAACGACCATCGAAAGGAACCACATGATCACCCCCATCCTCGCCGAGTTCGCCTCAACCGCCCTCATGATCGTCTTCGGCGTCGGCGTCCATTGCGACGTCACGCTCAAGGGCAGCAAGTACCGCGATTCCGGCCACATGTTCGCCATCACCACCTGGTCGTTCGGCATCAGCGTGTGCCTGTTCATCTTCGGCGGCGTGTGCATGAACCCCGCCATGGCCCTTTGCCAGGCAATCGTCGGCCTCATCCCCTGGAGCAGCGTGGTGCCCTTCGCCATCGCCGAGATGCTCGGCGGCGTCGCGGGCGCATGCATCGCCTGGCTCATCTACGCAGATGACTTCCGCGCCTCCGAGGGCGAGGTCGACGGCGTCGCCATCCGCAATATCTTCTCGACCAACCCCACGCCCGAGTCCTACAACCTGGTGCGCAATTTCTGCATCGAGGCGTTCGACACCTTCGTGTTCCTCACCGGCATCCTGTGCATCGCGGCCCATGCGGGCGACAACCTGCTCGCGCTGGGCATCGGGGGTGGGCCTGCTGGTCTGGGCCGTGGGCATGGGGCTCGGCGGCGTGACGGGCTTCGCCATGAACCAGCGCGCGACCTCGGCCCCCGCATCGCCTACCAGCTGCTGCCCATCCGCGGAAAGGTCGACAACAACTGGCTCTACGGCTTGGTGGTGCCCGGCATCGCCCCGTTCGCGGGCGCCATCGCGGCCGCGCTGTTCACCACGTCCGTTCTGGGCATCGCGTTCTAGAAGAAGCGCCGCCGCGCCCGTCAATCATGCCCGCGTAGCCCCAAATGGTCCTCAACCTCGTCATCGGGGATGTACTCCAGCAGATCGCCGGGCTGGCAATCAAGGGCGCGGCACATGGCTTCGAGCGTCGAGAAGCGCACCGCGCTGACCTTGCCCGTCTTGATTCGCGACAAGTTAACCGGTGACAACCCGATGCGCTCGGCAAGCTCCTTTCCACTCACCTTGCGTTCCGCGAGCATGCGGTCCAATCGCAGCACGATCATGCGCACACCATCCGTTTACAGGAGCTCGTCGTCTTGACGCTGCAAGACGGCACCGTAATCGAAAGCGATGCCCACGGCGATGAGCAGCATGCCCAGTGCGAGCATCCATCCCGCCTCCGCGCCGATCTCCCATACACCCATCTTCCACATCCCTACGGGGGTCAGGTAAAACGTCTGCGCCAAAGACGAGATGAGCCACCCCACACCATTGGAGAGCACGACGGCGAAAACGGCGATAAGGCCTGCGGACTTCAGGCGGCACGCCGCCGCGGCGGTGAACGGGGTTCCCTCGCGCTCGATATCACGGAAGAAGCGCACACCCTGAAGCAGCAGGAACGCCCCCATCAGCGTCGTAAGGACGTCAGCCGCCTCTTGGGCGGCGGGCACCGATTTATCCCAGTCAAAAAGAAGATAGCGGTCATCCGATTCCGTCGACACAGAGCCGTCGTCCGCGACATCCCGATACGGGTCCTTGGCGAGATACCCGTACACGGGATGGTCGACCTCTCCGTTGAACGATGCCCCTCCCCGACGGACACCCAGCTCAACACCTCGGGCACAGCGGCGGGAAAGCGGTTCAGCGCGGAGACGGCAAGGAGCACGGCGGCCACCAGGCACAGCGCCGCCGCTCCCGCGCACACATATGCGGCCCGATGGGCGAACGTCGATAGCGCGCCAACTGCCTCATCGCGATGGATCGGCACTTCTTGCGCGAACATGACGGGAACCTTCATCGTCACCATCTCCCAAACATCTCGAACACCCTTGCGTTCTGCCCACGTTATTCCCCACTATTAATGTTTGTCATTAATTATTTGCAAGTGACAGGGCGAAGGGAAGCGAATTGCCGGCAAACGGCAAACCTGCCATCCGCTCCAAGACTTTTCCTTGACATATGAGCATACGTTCATATAATCATTTGTAGTTGATGTATGAGCATGTGTTCATATGAAAGGAGGAGCCATGGATACACACGAGAACCAGCACGGCCCGAACGCCGGCACCCCGGAGCGCGCTCTGGACGACGCCGCGGAGTCCCTTCCCGAGGAAGAGCTGCTCTACGACCTCGCCGACCTCTTCAAGGTCTTCAGCGACACCACGCGCATCAAGATCCTCTACGCCCTCATGAACGATGAGAAGAGCGTCAACGAGATCGCCGAGAGCCTCGGCGCCTCGCAATCGGCCGTCTCACATCAGCTGCGCATCCTCAAGCAGGCGCATCTGGTCAAATTCCGTCGCGACGGCCGCAACATCCACTACTCGCTCGCCGACGACCACGTCCTGACCATCCTCGATCAGGGCCTCACCCACATCTGCGAGTAGCCCCTCATCTCAATTGGGGGGGGCAGTCCCTCAATTGAGGAGCCGCGAGTAAACGCCCATCCGGGCGCTCTCGATAGTTTTCCAAACCAACGGAAAGGAACCCATCATGCGTAAGGTATTCAAGCTCGACGAGATCGACTGCGCCGTGTGCGCCGGCAAGCTCGAGGAGGCCATCAAGAAGCTCGACGGCGTGCAGGACGCCAAGATCAACTTCCTCACCCAGAAGCTCACGCTCGAGGCCGCCGACGAGGACTTCGACGCCGTCCTCGAGTCCGTGGTCAAGCTCACCGCGGAGGTCGAGCCCGACTGCGAGATCCTGCGCTAAGACGCGCACGCTGCGCGACGCCCACCGCCGGCACCGTGCGAACCGCGCGGTCGCCGACCGCCCCGCCAAGCCCGCATAGCTACCCGTGGACCGCCGACGACCGGCGCTCCCTATCGATTGGACCATTCATGAACAAGAAGCAAAAGAAGTGGCTCAAGCGCATCCTCCTCGCGCTCGCCATCTTCTTCACCGTCATGGCGCTCGACGAGTTCGGCGTGCTAGCGGGCATCTTCGGGGAGCCCGGCGCGCTGTATGCGAGCTTCGCGCTCTACCTCATCCCCTACCTCACGCCGGGCACGACGTACTTCTCAAGGCGTGGCGCAACATCCGCCGCGGCGAGGCCTTCGACGAGAGCTTCCTCATGGCCGTCGCGACCATCGGCGCGTTCGCCATGATCTTCTTCCCCGACACCGAGCCGCATATGGCGGAGGGTGCGGCCGTCATGCTCTTCTACCAGGTCGGCGAGCTGTTCCAGAGTTATGCCGTGGGCAAGAGCCGCAAGTCCATCGCCGCCATGATGGACATCGCCCCCGACTACGCCAACATCGAGCGCGACGGCGCCCTCGTGCAGGTCGATCCCGACGAGGTTCAGATTGGCGACATCATCGTCATCAAGCCCGGCGAGCGCGTGCCCATCGACGGCATCGTCGTCGACGGCGCCTCGCAACTCGACACCGCCGCCCTCACCGGCGAATCGGTGCCGCGCCGGGCAGATGAGGGGGATGAGGTCATCTCCGGCTGCATCAACATGACGGGTGTCCTGCGCGTCCGCACCACCAAGCTCTTCGGCGCTTCGACCGTGAGCCGCATCCTCGAGCTCGTGGAGAACGCGAGCGAGAAGAAGGCGCACACCGAGAACTTCATCACGCGCTTCGCACGCGTCTACACGCCCATCGTCACCTTCGCGGCGCTCGGCATCGCCGTGATCCCGCCGCTGCTGGGCATGGGCGCATGGCCCGATTGGATCCTGCGCGGTCTCACCTTCCTCGTGGTGAGCTGCCCGTGCGCACTCGTGATCTCGGTGCCGCTGTCGTTCTTCGGCGGCATCGGCGGGGCATCCAAACTCGGCATCCTCGTCAAGGGCTCCAACTACCTCGAGGCGCTGTCCGAGGTCGACACCGTCGTGTTCGACAAGACCGGCACCCTCACCAACGGCACCTTCAACGTGGTCGCGATCCACGCCGAGGGCGGGTCGACCCCGACTACATGCTGTCCATGGCGGCGCACGCAGAGGCGTTCTCCGACCACCCCATCGCCGTTTCCATCAAGGAAGCCTATGACGGCGTCATCGAACAGGGGCGCGTCGAGCAGGCGGCCGAGGAATCGGGCCACGGCGTCGCGGCCACCATCGATGGTCGCGAGGTGCTCGTGGGCACGACAAGCTCATGGCCGCCCATGATGTGAGCTGGAACGACTGCAAGATCACCGGCACCATCCTGCATGTCGCCATCGACGGCTCGTACGCCGGGCACATCGTCATCGCCGACGTCGTGAAGGATGACGCCGAGCAGGCCATCTCCGACCTGCACGCTGCGGGCGTCGAGCGCTGCATCATGCTCACCGGCGACCGCGACGAGGTGGCGCACGCCGTGGCGAAGCAGCTCGGCCTTGACGAGTATCACGCCCAGCTGCTCCCCGGCGACAAGGTCGAGCAGGTCGAGCGCATCCTCGAAACCGCGCGCGGCAACCTCGCCTTCGTGGGCGACGGCATCAACGCGCCCCGGTGCTCACCCGTGCCGACGTGGGCATCGCCATGGGCGCCATGGGCTCGGACGCCGCCATCGAGGCCGCGGACATCGTCCTCATGGACGACAAGCCGAGCAACATCGCCCGCGCCATCCGCGTGGCGCGCAAGACCATGCGCATCGTGCATCAGAACATCGTGTTCGCCATCGGCGTCAAGGTGCTCATCCTCGCGTTGGCTGCCGTCGGCATCGCGAACATGTGGCTCGCGGTCTTCGGCGACGTGGGCGTCGCGGTGATCGCCATCCTCAAACGCCATGCGCGCGATGAGCGTCAAACGGGATTAGCGCGGTCCCCGATGGCCGCCGACCCACCATCGAAGCGCGCAAACCAAAGCGCCGATCGGCAT
>ENA-OPZN01000145-OPZN01000145.1-human-gut-metagenome-genome-assembly--contig:-NODE-145-length-28037-cov-3.477571_pt1 | contig 28037 bp, 32 predicted proteins | sample MGYA00242483_ERZ504503 | MGnify/ENA primary metagenome ERZ504503 (study PRJEB26092, sample SAMD00036285) | human gut metagenome | host: Homo sapiens | study: EMG produced TPA metagenomics assembly of... | reverse complement strand
ATGGGGCCGGGCGCGCGCCTCGAACCGGCGATCGCGGGCGAGTTAGAGATCGAGGTCGTCCCCATCGTCCTCCGCGACTGGAACAGGGGCCTTAATCTCCTTCTGGGCACCGGCATGCGCGGCGGTGATCTGCGCGCGGACGCGTCGGCGGACTCAAGGCCATCGCGGGTCAACAGGAGCTCGACGACCACGGGCATCGACAGGCCGGTGTACGCGACCATCTCCATCCCGTTGAGCAGGGCGCGGGTGGTCACGTTGAACGGTGTGCCGCCGTAGATGTCGCACAGGGTGACGACCAGGTCGCACTCGGCGTTGAGCGTCTCGTAGGCCTCGCGCATCTCGGCTCGAAGGCCTCCAGCTCTTCTCGGCGGTGAGACCAAGCGCCACGACGTCGCCCTGCTTGCCGGCGATCATCTCAACGGCGCCGAGGGCGGCGGGTGCAAACTCTCCGTGGCTCGCGAGGATAACGCCAATACGCATGTGCTGTCCTTTCATGTTGTTATATTATGTTCGTTCTGCTCATTTATGTTCGTCTATGTTTGATTATTGGTCAAGGATTGTTTTTTACAACGCGCTCTTTTTTATCGTTTTTAATTGGTATCAATGGATTTTTTCCCGTGAACGTGCTGTTTTGACCGGTGAAAGGTAGTTGTGTTTCTGTGAACGATTTGCGTTCATTTGTGTTGTTCGCTTTAATTGAAATATGAACAAACGCTCGATAAGGAAGTTCACGGCCATGAAATCCGAACGTCAGCAGGCCATTCTCGACCTGCTCGATCAACATCATTCCGTTACGGTCAATGAGATATCCAACACCCTGGGTTTTCGAATATGACCATTCGGCGCGATTTGGCGGAGCTCGCCGACAAGGGACTGCTCGTGCGCGTACACGGCGGCGCCCAACTGCCGCGCTCCGCACGTGGTACGACACTCTCACGCCTGATCTCACACGAAGAGAAGCGCCATTTCCACGTCGAACAGAAACGCGCGGCGGCGATGGCGGCGGCGCGCACTGTCTCCGCCGGCGATACCATCTTCCTCGGGGGCGGCTCCACACTCGAACTTATGTGCTCGTATCTGCCGCAGGAGGACATCCGCGTGGTCACCAACAGCCTCCCCGTCTTGAACTTATTGGCTGACAACCCCCATGTCGACCTCTTCTTCATTGGCGGCATGATGCGCCATGACACCCGCGTCTTCACCATGCCGTACAACGGCCGCGGACTCTACGGCCTTTCGGCGCCAAAAGCCTATGTCTCCGCCATCCGGAATTTCGAAATGAGTCTCGGCTCTCGCCCCGACGCGACTATGGTTCTTTCCGATGCCCTTGCACGCGCCCAGGAGCGCTACCTCGTTGTAGACGCGGTAAGTGGTAGGCGCGACTTCTGCCTGTTCACCACCTTGGAGGAGATGACCGCGGCCTTCGTCAACGCCGACGCAGACCCTCAGATCCTCGAGGCGCTCAGCACTTACACTTCCGTTGTCACCGCATGACCGATTGGCAAGCCATGCTCAAATCTGAAACGTCACGAACAATTGCTGAAACTGTGCATGCAGCGCGGTATGGTCACCGTCGCCCAAGCGGCGAAGATCTTCGGCATTTCCGAAATGACCGCTCGCAGGGATTTCGATGAACTCGCGCGAGATGGCGGCGTAAGCCGCGAGCACGGCAGTATCCGCCTATCAAGCGGGACCCCCACCGCCGGCGAGGTTCCCTTCTTTGAAAAGCTCTCGATACGCTCGCCCGAAAAGGAACGCATTGCGCACTGCGCGGTCGGTCTGATCAAGGAGCATGACACCGTTTTCCTCGGACCCGGTTCGACTGCGCCCTCATCGCCCGCGCACTGCCGCCCATGCAGCTGCGTGTCATCACAAACAGCATCATCGTGCTGAACATGCTCCAAACGCGCAGCGACGTGGAGATCTGCGCCCTGGGAGGACAGTATCGCAAGCGCTCGGGGTCCTTCGTCGGTCCCGTAGCGGAAGATGCGCTCGCCCCACTCGGTATCGACACGTGCTTTATCGGCACCAACGGCGTGCTCGCTCAATCCATCTCCTGCTCCAACCTCGAGGAGGGTCGTCTGCAGGCACTCGCTTGTGATCGAGCCGCCGAGCGGTACCTCGTCTGCGACTCAAGCAAGATCGGACAGATGGACTTCTTCGGCTTCTACAACCTCGATCAGATGGACGCGCTCATCACCGATGCAAATGTCAGCGACGAACAGTGCTCCATGGTCCTCGAATCAACCCGAATAATCGTCGCCGACTGATTCGCTTCGCCTTCAAGAACGTTTTCGCATTCAAACGCCCGATCCGGTACAACCGGGTCGGGGCGCTAAAGATTCATATCGCTCTCGCCAGAGAACGATGGTTACCTCTCGACGTAGACGCTCTCGCCGCCGAGATAGGTCTCGACGAGGGACAGGTCGTGGTTGAGGACCACGAAGTCGGCATTGCGGCCAGGGCGGATGGAACCGCACTCGTCGGCGATGTCGTTGGCCTCGGCGGGAGCCTGGGTGGCCATGTAGACGGCCTCGGCCTTCGTGGCGATGCCCCACTCGTAGACGTTCTTGACGGCATCCTTCATGTTGAGGATGGAGCCGGCCAGAGAGCCGCCGTCCTTCAGGCGGGCGGTGCCGCCGGCAACGACAACGGGCAGCTCGCCCAGGAAGTAGTCGCCATCGGGCATGCCACCGGCGCACATGCAGTCGGTGATGAGCGCGACATGCTCATGGCCCTTGGCGTGCATCACGATACCCGCGGAGATGGGGTTGACGTGATGGCCGTCGCAGATGAGCTCGGAGAAGGACTTATCCTGGCTGGAAAGGGCGGCGCCCACCATGCCGGGCTCGCGGTGATGCAGGCCGCTCATGCCGTTATAGGTGTGGACGAAGACCTTGGCGCCCGCGTCCAGGCAAGCCTGAGCCTGCTCGCAGGTGGCCGCGGAGTGACCGAGCGCCACGACAACGCCGGACTTCACAGCCTCGGCGGTGAACTCGACCGCGCCTCGTACTCGGGGCGACGGCGATCTTCTTGACGAGGCCGTGCGCAGCGGTCTGCCAGGCGTTCAACTTCTCCATGGTGGGGGCGGAGAGGTAAGCCGGGTTCTGGGCGCCCTTGTACTTCTCGGTGAAGAAGGGGCCCTCGAGGAAGATGCCCTGGATGCGGGCGTGCGGCGTCTCGTCGCCAGCCTCGACGTACTCGGCAACGGAAGCGCAGGCGCGCTCGAGCTGCTCGGTGCTCGCGGTGAGCGTGGTGGGCAGGTAGCTGGTCACGCCGTTGCGCAGGATGCCACGGGACACGATGGCGACGCTCTCGGACTCGCAGTCCATGATGTCATGATTGTCGAAGCCGTGGATATGGGTGTCGACGTAGCCAGGAGCGATCTCGCAACCGGAGTAATCGCGGATCTCGCAGTCGGGGGCCTCGGTCACATACTCGCCGAAAACGCCATCCTCGACCATGAGGTAGCCGTCACGGGCAACGCGAGTGGGCAGATAGAAGGCATCGGCCTTGATTGCATAAGTGCTCATGTGTTCTCCTAACACGATATTGATGCACACACTGGGCTTGTACCCAGAAAGCAACGAACGAGCAGCAAGAAAAGCGCCCGCCCGTCCTTGCAGACCGGGCGGGCGCCTCATGGGAGCAAATGCGGATATGGTAAAGGGGGACGGGTGCATTTTACACATCCGCGCTAAAAGCCAAATGTGGGCGAAACGCCCTTCCCGATGTGCAAAACGCACCCGTCCCCCTTTACACATCGGGTCTGCGAGGTAATTAAGCCTCGAAGGGGTGGATGGTCACGCCCTTGACGACGCGGTTCACGGTGCCGGACGGGGACGGGGTGTCCGGGGTATTGCCCACGCGCACGGAGTTGAGCAGGGAGATGACCTGCGCAACCATGACGAACGGAAGAGCGAGGTAACCCTCGGGCAGCGCATCGAAACCGGAGAAGGTGAAGGCCTTGCCGTCGAACTTGGTGGAGCCGTCCTGCTGGATGGCGATCGTCTTGGCGGCGATCTGATCGCCGTTGATCTCATTCAGGATGTCGAGGTCGTACTGACGGGTGTACTCGTCGTTGTTCATGTACACGAACACGAGAGTCTTGTCGTCCACGAAGGACTTCGGCCCATGGCGATAGCCCATGCAGGAGTCCCAGGAAGTGGCAACGAGACCGTGGGCGAGCTCGAGGATCTTGAGCTGAGCCTCCTGGGCGAGGCCCACGAAGGAACCGGAACCCAGGTAGGTCACGCGGTTGAAATCGCCAGACAGGAACTCGGCGATCTCGGCCTCGCGAGCAACGACGTCCTCGCCCATCTTGGCGGCCTGCTCAACCCAAGCGGTCTTCTGCTCGAGGGATGCGGTGTCGAAGATGAGGGTGGAGAGCAGAGTCATGCAGCTGTAGGAGCCGGTCATGGCGAAGCCCTTGTCATTGGCGCGCGGGATGAGGATGGTCAGCGCGTTCGGATCATCGGCGGACTCGACGGCGAGCTTACCCTCGGGAGCGCAGGTGAGGTTGATGAACTTGACGTTCTTGACGAACGTCTTGGCAACTGGACGGCGGCCAGGGACTCAGGCTGTTGCCGGAACGGGCGAAAGAAACGAGGACAGTGGGCTCATCCGGGTTCAGGAAGTCGCGGGGAGCCGAGACGATGTCGGTGGTTGCGATAGGCTTGAAGTCGTACAGCTTGGTGTCGCCCGCGTGACGGAGGTAGGGGGCGCAGGTGTCGCCGACGTAGTCGGAGGTGCGGCGCGGTGAATACGACGGACAGACGGCCCTCGCCCATGGCGCGCGCGTCGGCCAGGAAGGACTCGATGGCCTCGAGGTTCTCACGATAGATGTTCAGCGTATCGAGCCAAAGCTCAGGCTGCTGCTTGATCTCGACGGTGGTGTTATAGCCGCCGATCTCGTGGAGTTCCTCCGAAGTCTTCTCGAACATGGATGATACCTCTCTTTCTGGCTAACGCCTTTACTAGTTGTTTTCATTATAAGCTGGTTATGTGGTTGTAACCAGTTAAGCCAGAATTGCATGCGTTTGACACATATTGGCACCGAGTTTGAAGACCACTCGATCCGTGCGTCCAACACATGCGATATTGGTCCGGCAGCGGGAACACATGAGGCCCCTTCACAAAGCGGTGGCGGCCATGCACTCCGGTTGACGGGCCCGTGCCACTTTGGCACTCGGCGGACCCTACTCTCCCCTGCGGTGCAAAACCTTGTACTTGAATTGGTCTGCACGAGCAACGGAAAGCGTGTACTCAACGACCTCGTTAGACGCGTTGTACGTAGTGCGTACCAAATCCAAGACGGGCGCGCCTTCGGAAATGCCCAACAGGTGGGCGTCGGCAGGGCGAGCGATGCTTGCGAAGAATTCCTCCTCCGCAACACTGATCTTTTCGCGATACTCCTTCTCGATGATGTCGTAGAGGGGCATCGACTCGAGGAGAGGGCGCTTGAGAGTGAGGAACTTGCGCACCGGCAGATACGAACACTCGACCATCATCGGCATGCCATCGGCGGAGCGAAGTCGCTTGATCTTATACAGCTTCTCGCCTAGGCGCACGCCCATGTGCTCGGAGAGGTTCTTATCCGCTTCAAAGTCGCAGAACTCAAGAATGGTCGTACGCGGCTCGCGCCCCATCGAGCGCATTTGATCGGTAAAGCTGTAGGACTGCATGAGGTTGGTGGTCTGTGCGGAACGGTCCGCGACAAACGTACCACGACCGTGCTGACGCACGACGAGGCCCATACGCTCAAGCTCTTGCAGGGCGAGGCGAACCGTCGTACGGGAAAGTCCGTAGCGCTCGGAGAGCTCACGTTCGGAGGAAATCATGTCGCCCGCACTGTACTCATGCTCGATCTTATCGGTGAGGATGTCGACAAGCTGATCGTATAAAGGCTGTTTGCGCGCAGCGACCGCCATGATTGAAACCTCCGACAGGGCTATCCAAATGACCCAACCAAGGCCAACTGCATCCGGCTAGAGTCATGATCATACGTACGAAAGAAGAAAACCCGGCGTGGGCGCGAAGACCCACGCCGGGCGAGAAGGCGCATCTGGGGGAGATTTGCCCTCAAGAGGCAACTGGAATTACCAGAGACCAGTCCACCAGGTGATGCCGAGCCACTCGTTGAGAGGCAGGGCGCCAAGGATGCCGATGATCAGCATGAGAACGATGCCCTTGATGGGGGTGAAGTTCTTCTTGGCGAACAGGAAGTAGAGCAGAAGCACGAGCGCGAGCGGCACGAGCTTGGGCATGACGGTGTCGAGCGTCGAAGCCACGGAGAAGGACACGTCGGAGACGGTGACCTCACCATAGGTGACGGAGCTCATGCCGTTGCCGAGGTCGACGATACCGCAATCGACAACGTTGCCGTCGGCGTCGGCGGCCTTGAGGGCGGTGCCGTCCTCGTCGGTCATGCCGAGCGTACCGGCCTCAGCGGTCTCGGTGTCGATAGCGAGGTCGGCGAAGTTCTCGGCCTCCTCGTTGGAAACCACAACGGTGTGAGCGGCAAGGCCACGGGTGGTGCCGTTCGGGATGTTGAGGTTGATCTGGGTGCCACCCATGTTGACCGTCAGGGCGCCAACCACGAAGCAGCCCATGATGGCGGCAGCGCGGGTGAAGGCCTGCATGTTGGAGGTCAGGGAGTCGATGGCGGAGGTGCCCATCTTGTAGGCCCAGTTCATCAGACCGAAGCGGCAAGCGAACAGAGCCGCGTGGAAGACGATCAGGAAGATGAGCGGGGCAATGAGGTTGCCCTCAATAGCCATGTTCGAGGTGATGCCGGCCGTGATCGGCACGAGCGTCAGCCAGAACAGAGCGTCGCCGATGCCGCCCAGCGGGGAGGCAGCGGAAATACGCACGGAGCGGATGGTCTGGGTATCGACCTTGTTCTGCTCGAGGGAGAGAACGATACCCATAACGAAGGTGACCAGGAACGGGTGCGTGTTGATGAAGTCCAGGTTGTGGTACATCGACGCAGCGAGGTCGTTCTTGTTGGTGTGAACCTTCTCGAGGCCCGGAACCATGGCGAAGAGCCAGCCGCCGGACTGCATGGTCTCGTAGTTGAACGAAGACTGGAGCCAGTAGGAACGCCAAACCATGCGATTGAGCGTCTTCTTATCGACGTTCGGTGCAGGAGTCAGGTCCTCATACTGTGCGGGGACAGTGAACTCATTAGATGCCATCGCTCATATCACCTCCGTCAAAAGCAGCGCCCTTGAGCTCGGTCTGCTGCTGGAAGTCCCAGAAGGCAAGACCGAAGCCAATCATGGCCATGATCAGGAGCTCAGGCTTGGCAAGCGAGGGGATGCCATGCACGATGGTCGTGAGACCAAAGCCGAGCAGGAAGAAGGCCCACATGTCGCGGGACATCATAATCTTCAGCAGGATCGCGAAGCCGACGAACTTCATCATGCCACCGGCAGCGGAGAGACCGTTGTTGAGCCACTTGGGCACCATGTCGACAACAGCCTGACCAGCGGTGAGACCACCGATGAAGAACAGGGTCACGATGAAGGCGAAGATGAGGCCGAGGATGACCTCGGAGATCACGGTCAGCTTGGTGATAGCCTTGGTGTCGGCCTTCACGGCTGCGGCACGGAAGGACTCCATGAGCGGGGCGCGCAGGGTGAAGAACAGGGTGACGCCGTACTGGCCCAGCAGAGCGAACGGAATCGCGGTCGCAACGGCGACGTTGGGATCCATCTCGAGCGTGCAGGCAAAGACGGCCGCCATGATGCCACCAATAACAGCGTTCGGCGGCTGAGCACCACCGATCGGCATGTTACCGATCGTCATGAGCTGATAGGTACCACCGACGACGAGGCCGGTCTGCACATCGCCGAGGATGGCGCCGATGATCGGGCCGGTGACGATGGGCTGGTACAGGGACTCGGTGAAGTCGAACTGGTCGATAGCGGCAACGAAGGTCACCAGGAAGACCAGGGCGATCTGAAGGAAATTCGCTTCCATCTTATGCTCCTCCTTTCAAAGTTACTTTCTCGTAATAAGTGTTACGACCGAGGCGATTGTTCGCCCCGTATACAAACAAACTGCTCGCAATCCCCCACATTACGCAAACAGCTTGTTGGTATCCTCAACGGGCGTGCTGGGCACGCGCTGGATGGAAAGCTCGACGCCGTGCTCCTGGAGCTTGCGGAAGCAGGCCACGTCGTCGTCGTCGACGGCGACGGTCGTAGCCACCTGGCGCTTGCCCTCGGCCATGTGCATGTTGCCGATGTTCAGCTTCTTGATCGGCACGCCACCCTCGACGAGCTTGAGCGCGTCCTGAGGAGAGTCGAGCACGATGAAGATCTTCTGGGCCGGGGAGGCCTTGTGGATGACGTCGATCGTCTTCTGGATGGAGAAGAAGCGAGTCTGGACACCGGTGGGAGCAGCCATCTTCATGAGATTCTGGCGCATGGTGTTGGTGGACACCTCGTCATTGGCGACGAGGATGAGGTTGGAGCCCAAGGTGGAGTTCCACTGGGTGGCAACCTGACCGTGAATCAGACGGTTGTCGATACGGGTAAGAAGAATGTTAGGCTCTGCCATTGCGATCCGTTCCTTTCGTATTCGCTGATTGGCCTATTGCACTGGGTTCGCGCGTTCCGCTTGGCGGTGCCGTTCCCCTTGATGCCGTGTAGAGAATGACTATTTGACGATTTCCTGGATGGCGTAGCGGGAGACATCGAGGGTCGCGCCTGAGCGAACCTTAACCTCGACGACGTCGCCTTGCACGCTCTTGACCTCACCGAAGATGCCACCGCCGAACATCACACGCTGACCTGCCGCGAGGTCGGTGTGAATGTGCTCGAAGTACTTGACCTTCTTCTTCATGTTGGCCTTGGACCACAGGAAGTAGACGAGGCCCATGACCGCCATAATAAGCAGCAGGGCAACGGAAGAGGCGAGGACGTTTTGCCCGAAGTCAGCCATTAAATGCCGTCCTCTTCGGTATCGTCATCGGCAGCGCCCATGACGGAGGCGAGGGACTGGCGGGTGACGGCCTGCTGACCCACAGCGACCGCCTGCTCGGCAAGGGCGGTCACGTCGGTCGCGCCATTACGGGCGAAAAGCAGCTCGATGATCATGGGCAGGTTGGAGCCGGTGATGATCTCGAGCTTGTCGACATCGTTGGCGATCATCATGGACTGGTTGAAGGGGGTGCCGCCGAGAAGGTCGACGAAGACGATGACGCCCTCCTCGCACTCGCCACGCATCTTGGTGATGGCGGCGCGGAGGTCATCACCATACGTGGCGGCCTGAGAGCCCTCGAACGGGACGATCTCGAAGTTCTCCTGATCGCCGGCGACCATATCGAGCGCACTCTTGATACCGTCTGCGAAGTGTCCGTGACCAGTCAAAATGAAACCGACCATCAATCCCTCTTTCTCGCTCTTCGGCTGCGCCGTTCGCACAGCACTGGTAGTAACCACGTAACAAGTTGATATTCACTATAGCAGTTGTGAATGTTCTGTTCCCGAGTTTTTAATCTTTTCTGTCTCTCATACCGTTTACCGGAGTTTTTCGACCGTTCATCCCTTATACAGCTTTTCACCTGCATATTTATCCGTGTACAACATCGCTCCTGTTCGAACAAGAATGCCGCATCCGACATCCACCCTGTTTTTCGGCCCTATGTATACCCTGATATCCGCTTGACCGAGTTGTGCAGAACTTTTTATATTGGTATGAGAAAGAACCAGAGGTATTACAACGCGGACACCATGTGAAGCTTCGCCCCATCATCGAGTGGCGCCCCGCTGACGCCACCTCCTCAGGTAAAGCGATTTCGCTATGATTGACATTTGCGAATCGCGTACGAAAGGTCGTCCCATGGATCTCAAGACCGTCATCGTCTACCGCTCGAAGCACCACGGCAATACCAAGAAACTCGTGGATGCAATTGTCGCGGCACACCCGGAAATCGACACGATCGATGTCGGAGCACTCGGGAAGAACGAGTATCCCGACCTCTCCCCCTACCATATCATCATCATGGCATCTGGCATCTATTACGGCAACTTTGACAAAGACCTCCTGCGCGTTGCCGACCACTGCCTACGTGACGGCGACAAGGTCGTAGGACTCATGACCTACGGCGGACAGGCCAAATTCAACGGCCGTGACCTCGACGGCGTCTGCCGCATGAAATTCGCCAACCTGCTATGCATGTACGGATGCCCTGGCTTTGACACCTACGGGCCGTTCAAATTGGTGGGCGGCATGAACAAGGGCCGCCCCAATCAGGAGGATATCGACGGTGCCGTGCCTTTTACGACCGGTTGGTCGAGGATTACGGCGAGATCATCATCGAGGAGCGCGCCAAGCGCGACAAGCAAGACGCCTTCAACGCCGCGCATCCAGCTGGCGGCCTGATGTCCAACATCAAGCGCTCGGCGAAGAAGATCGCTAAGAAATTCGAGAAAACCGACGACGCCCAGTAGCGCTGCATCGACATTCAATTGCACATCCCACACCCCGCACTCTCGCGGTAAGCTAGAGGTGCTTGTTTTACGGACAAATGGGGTGGACCATGGCACAGACCAAGGCACAGCAAATCATGGCGAGTTCGAATGAGCGCTCGGGCGAAGAGGTCACCTCGGCAATCCTCGCAATCGCCGCCGAATTCGAGCCCTACATCATCCGGCAGCGCCGTCATTTCCACAAACATCCTGAACTGAGCCTGCAGGAAGTCCGCACGACCTCTGACATTGCCGGCCAGCTCGACGCCATGAACATCCCCTACGAGCGCCCGCTCAAAACCGGCCTGGTCGCCACGGTGCGCGGCACGGCGCCAGACGCCTATCGCGCGGACGGAACACCGCGCCGCCGCCTGCTCATGCGCGCCGATATCGACGCGCTGCCGGTCACCGAGCGCACGAACGAAGAGTTCGCCAGCGTCAACGAGGGATGTATGCACGCCTGCGGTCACGACTGCCATATCGCCATGATGCTCGGCACGCTACAGATTCTGCGCCACATGACCGATGACATCCATGGAGAAATCCGTGTGGTGTTCCAGCCCTCCGAGGAGAATGGATCCGGTGCGCGCATGATGTGCGAGGCGGGCGTGTGCGAGGGCGTGGATGGGGCGTTTGCCATGCATATCTGGAGCGAGGTTGACGCCGGGACCATCAGCTGCGAGCCGGGGCCACGCATGGCCAACACCGACTGGTTCCGGGTGGATGTGCACGGCACGTCCTGCCACGGAGCCATGCCTCAGCGCGGCAGCGACGCCGTCATGGTCGCCGCTGAAATCGTCAATGCCCTGCAGACCATCGTGAGCCGCGAGCTCTCCCCCTACGAACCTGCCGTGGTGACCGTGGGCAAGCTCCATGCGGGCACGGCGCGCAACGTCATCGCCGGAGAGGCGCACCTGGAGGGAACCGTGCGCACGTACTCCGATGCCACCCACGAGCTCATGCCCGCGCTGATCGAACGCATTGCCGTGCATATCGCCCAAGCGCATGGCGCCGAGGCCGAGCTCTCCGACTACACGATCGCAAACTACAAGGTCGAAAACGAGGTGGAGGCAAGCGAGCGCTGCAGGCGAGCCGTGCTCAAGACACTCGGCCCCGAGGGCGAGGGACACTACCGCGGTACCATGTCGGGTGAGGATTTCTCCGAGTACCTCCGGCGCGTTCCCGGCGTACTGGCCTTTGTGGGCTGCCGCAATGCACAAATCGGCGCCACGTTCGCGCAGCACTCCTGCTACTACAAGGTCGATGAGGCCGTTTTGGCCAAGGGGTCTGCAGTCGCAGCGCAATATGCCATAGATTATTTGGCAGAGCCCACGCAAGAGGAACTTGATGGACCGTTGGTCAAGCGCGTCGCCGAAAAGAACCCCCAGCTGGCCGACACCCTACGCGAAGCTCGAAATGCCACCGTCGACGCCCACCATGCACTGCGCGATGCCCGCGAGGCGCGTGCTGCCGCCGCACGTGAACTGCACGACGCCCGCCACGAAAAATAGGCATTGAAGCGCAAAGCGTCCCCGGCACCCGTATCGAGCACTTCAACTTGGTGACGCGGTGGGGCTCTGGAGACTCCCGGGGGGGCCACCGCGTCACGCATTGCATCGACGGCGCATACAGGGCACGCCTTATCCGAGGGCGACGTCCAACACCATCATGATGACGAACCCGGCAATGACGCCCAAGGTCCCGATATTGGAATGCTCACCGAGGTGTGCCTCGGGAATGAGTTCCTCGACCACAACGTAGATCATGGCACCCGCGGCAAACGCGAGCATCCAGGGCATAAACGGGGCGATCTGGCCGCTCACCAGCACCACCAGGACACCAAAGATCGGCTCCACGATGCCCGAGAGACTTCCCAGCACGAACGCCTTTCCGCGAGTCATGCCCTCACGACGCAGCGGCAGCGAAATGGCCGCCCCCTCGGGAAAGTTCTGTAGACCCATGCCGATGGCAAGCGCCATGGCCATGCCCAGATATGCGGTCGCCTCGGCACCGCTCGCCTGCCCCGCCATCGCGAACAGCAGGCCCACACTCATGCCTTCGGGGATGTTGTGGAGCGTCACCGCCGAAACGAGCAGCGTGGTACGCTTCCAGCTCGTTTGGATTCCCTCGGGCTGCTCTCCTTCCGCATGCAGATGTGGCAGAAACGTGTCGAGCGCCATGAGAAAGGCCACACCGAGCAAAAAGCCACCCGCAGCGGGGACCCAGCCGACCTGCCCAAGCTCCTCGGCCTGCTCGATGGCGGGGTTGAGCAGGGACCAGACACTCGCAGCGATCATCACGCCGGCCGCGAACCCGAGGAAAATGCGGTGCGTAACCGCGCGGTCCTTGCGAAAAAAGAACACCATCGCGGAGCCAGCGGTGGTCATGAGCCATGTAAAGCCGCATCCCATCGCCGCCCACGCGAGTGCTTGCATAAGATTCGCGTCAAATTGCATACGATTTGAGCCTTTCTTGGTCTGGATTCTCAACTGTGGTCAAAATACCCTAATGTTGCGCCGGCAATTCCCAACACTGGTGACAAAACCCGAGGATTTGCACAGGTAAAACCGGCACGACGGGAGAATCGACGGCTCAAGAGACTGCGGCATTGGATAGCCCAGACGCTTTACCTGCGAAAACAGCCAGCCATCGATTATGCACTCTTGTCCATTGGCCTCGATTTTGCGCACTATTAGGGTATTTTGACCACTCTTCAATATCCGCACGAGTGGGTATAAGCGCTGCAACACCGAAATGGTCGAACGACCACGGTCCACGTGGTTCCTCCGGTCGATGCGAGCGCGCGGACATGGCGACCATGCGAGCAGAGGGCGGCGATGCCGTCCGGAAAGGAGACGCAGTGCTCACCATTACCACCACCAACAGTCTCGATGGCTACGAGGTCGTTGAGTATCTGGGCATCGTCACCGGGGAGGCCGTGAGCGGCATCAACATGTTCCGCGACATCGGCGCGGGGCTTCGCAACGTCTTTGGCGGGCGCTCGGCGGGCTACGAGGACGAAATGGCCCAGGCGCGCGAAGAGGTCCTGCGCGAGATGTCGCAGCGTGCAGAGAATCTGGGCGCGAACGCGATCATCGGCGCCAACGTAGGCTACGAGACGTTCGCCGAGATGATCATGACCACGGCGTGTGGCACGGCCGTTCGCGTGCGCCGCAAGGCGTAGGACCAGAGACCTGGGGCCTGAATCGGATCAAGAGCTCGGAACCGTGGTTCGCGGGGCGGAATGGGCGCCCGAAGCCCGACCACGGTGCGCGACGCACACGCCCGAAACCCGACCACGCCGGGCGGGCCGCATCCTCGCGGCCATCCGGCGGCGTCGTGCAAAGGCTTTCGAGACATACAAGAGGCCTCCCTTTTCTCATGTCCAAGAAAGGAGGCAGTTCAAGGTCCGCGCGAGGGACCGGCTCTCACAATCGTCCGAAAAAGCGTTAAACCAGCTTGCCCTGGCAGTGATCGCACATGTGCTGGATGAGCTCGGCGCCCCACTCCACGAAATCGCGCTTGCGGGCCCTGAGCTCGCCGTCGACGAGCTCGTCGTAGGAGACCTTGATCTTGGCGAAACGGGTCACCTTCACGGAGCCCTCGCGGGTCAGGCAGCTCTCCTCTGCCTTGTAGGCGCCCATGCCGAACAGGACCTTGGGGTTGAACATCACATGCGCGTTGCCCTCGTCGTCGGCGAGCGCGATGATCGCCTTGGTCACGCCGATCTGGTTGGCGGCGAGGCAGGCGGCGTCCTCGATGGACAGCAGAGTGTCCACCAGATCCTGGGCGACCTCTGCGTCGGCGGCAGTGGCGGGCTCACACGGGGTGGACAAGACGGCCTCGTCCTTCACGAGCTCCTTGATCATGAACGGTCCTTTCTCGACCGAGGCCGCAAGGCGACCCCGTCATTGCATGCATCTGCGGAACTATACCAGATGGCAGCTGGTTCAGACGCGTCGCGTGCCCGAGGCGCTGGGTATAACGGCACAACAGCACTACTGGACACACAACGGAGGGAGTCCCTATGAAGGTCATGCTCGTCAACGGCAGTCCGCACAAGCACGGGTGCACCGATCGCGCACTCGAGGAGGTCGCGGCAGAGCTCGGGCGGCAGAACATCGACGCCGAGATATTCTGGATTGGGGCCAAGCCCGCCGCAGGATGCATGGCATGCGGACGGTGCCGCCAGACGGGCGCCTGCATCTTCGACGACGCCGTCAACGAATTCCGCGCGCTCGCCGTCGATGCCGACGCCTTCGTCTTTGGCGCACCGGTGCACTACGCACACGCGAGCGGATCGCTCCTGAGCTTCATGGATCGGCTCTTCTACTCCAACGGGCACGCCGGCGCCCCGGATGTCCTGCGCTTCAAGCCCGCCGCGGCGGTCGTCTCCGCACGGCGCGGCGGAACCACCGCATCGCTCGACGACATCCAGAAGTTCTTCACCATCTCGCAGATGCCCATTGTGAGCTCACGCTACTGGAACATGGTGCACGGCAACACCGCCGAGGAGGTCGAGCAGGATCTCGAGGGGCTATGGACTATGCGGCAGCTCGCCCGCAACATGGCCTGGATCCTGCGATCTCTCGAGGCGGGCGCGCCGCTGGTATCGAGCTTCCCGAGCAGGAAAGCCCAAAGCCGACGAACTTCATCCGCTAACCGCGAGGCAGGGCGGGCAGCCACATCGCGATGGCAGCCGCGTCGCAGAAGGGGGCGACGGCGTCGCGAGGGGGCGACGGCGTCTCGGAGGGAGCAGCAGCGTCGCGATGGCGGGCTACGCCAGCTCGACGCCCTCCGCCCCGTCGATGCGGATATCCGCTCCGTAAAAACGCCGCCAGTGCCTCGATCGCGAGCTCGACGTCGCGGGCGCCGGCGGTCTCCACGCAGGAATGCATAGCGAGCTGGGCGCAGCCCACATCGACCGCATGGAGCTCACCTGCATGTTGGAGATGTTGCCGAGGGTCGAGCCGCCGGCCCTTGTCGCTGCGGTTCGAAAAGCACTGGTGCGGAATCTCCGCATCGTCGAGGATCGCGGTAAGGACGGCGCGGCTGAACGCATCCGTGCAGTAATGCTGGTTGGCGGCCTCCTTGACCACCAGCCCGCGTTCATCTGCGGACGGGCGAGCGTGTCGGCCAGCTCCGGATGGGCCGGATGCAGCGCGTGAGCGTTGTCGCAGCTCACGAGCATCGAGGCCGAAAGCGCTCGGCACAGGTCCTCGGGCGCATACCCTAGGGAGGCGTTTGATGCGCGAGAGCGCGTCGGCGAGCAGCGTCGACGCGGCGCCCTGCTTGGTGCCCGAACCGACCTCCTCGTTATCGAAGCACGCATACACCGTCACGGCGTTCGCGTTGCCCCGGGCGATGAACGCCTGCAGCGAGGTGTAGGCGCACATCAGGTCGTCGAGGCGCGGAGAGGAGATGAACTCGTCGGTGGCTCCCCACACGCGGCCCTTATCGGCGTTCACGAGGAACAGGTCGCGCGCGACAATCTGCCCCGGGTCGATCTCGAGGGCATCCGCGATCAGCGTGTCAAGCGAACCGCGGCCCAGGTCTCCGGCGGAGACGAGCGGGAACAGGTCGCTTGCACGATTGGGCGCAAACCCTTTGTTGACCTCGCCGTTCATATGGATGGCGAGGCTCGGGATGAGCGCGACGCCGCGGTTGAGCGCGACCAGGCGGCTCTCGATGCGGGCCCCGTCGCGCACGAGCACGCGTCCGGCGAGGGACAGGGGACGGTCGAACCAGGTGTAATCCATCATCCCGCCATACGCCTCGGTGTCGAGGCGCAGGTAGTCCGCAGGCCCCTCGACCTCGGCGTCCGATTTCACCTTGAAGCACGGGGAGTCCGAATGCGATGCCGTGAGCTGGAAGTGGTACGGCGCGCCGCCCTCGGGCACCGCGCCATGCGGACCCGCCGCGTCGGCCTCGGCCCCTTCTCCCGATGCCGCCCCCTGCAGCCCATCGACGACGGCGCCGTCGCAGCGGGCGGAGACGCCCTCTCCCACGCGCCACGCGACGACGCTCGACCCGTTTCGCTGGGAGTAGTACGCGCCACCCGGTCGCACGTCCCACGCATCGCCCTCGGGCAGGTACGTGAAGCCCGCCTCGTCCAGGCGGGCCCGAATGGACGCCGCGGTGTGGAACATCGTCGGGCTCTCGTGGATGAACGCCAGCAGGTCCTCTGCCGGCGACGGCTCTACGGACTTGCGCTCGAATGGATTCATGTCGTGGCCTCCCGCCTCTCACCGCCCAACAGGCGGCGTGTATACGCGTCCGCTCCATGGTCGCACATGTGCCCGTGCGATGCGATGCGAAAGACCAGGCACCGCAATGGCGTCACGCCCCTCCGGCCCGCTGAGGCATCTGGACCCCACGATGGAGCCGATGCGCGCGAGCGGCACCGCCCGTCCATTTACCGAACAGCGCTTGCTATTTGCTTCTATTTCTATATCATTTCTCAACGAACTACGCTGCAGGTGGAAGCACCTGCCACATCGCGTCGAGCGCCACGGCGCGCCGATGCCCATCGCAAGGAGACCCCATGAGCGCCACCTCCGCCCCCAAGACCGTAGCCGTCGTTGGATGCACGCATGCCGGCACCTTCGCCGCCCAGGCCATCCTCACCGCGCACCCCAGCTGGACCGTACACGTCTTCGAGCGCAACGACACGCTGTCGTTCCTCTCCTGTGGCATCGCCCTGTGGGTGGGTGGTCACGTGAGCGACCCCAACCGCATGTTCTACTCCTCCCCTGCCGCGCTGGCCGAACTGGGCGCGAACATGCACATGCGCACCGACGTGCTCTCCGTGGACGTTGCCGGCAAGTCGCTCGTCGCGCGCGACCTCGAGAGCGGCGAGGAGACCACCTATTCCTTTGACAAGCTCGTCGTGACCACCGGTTCCAAGCCCGTCATGCCGCCCATCCCCGGCCTGGCAGAGGGCCTCGAAGACGGCCGCGTCATGCTCTGCAAGAACTGGGATCACGGCAAGGCGATCAAGGACCACGCCATGAAGGCGTCCTCCGTCGCCGTCATCGGCGCGGGCTACATTGGCGCGGAGCTCGTCGAGCAGTTCAGCGAGGCGGGTGTGCACGCCATCCTCATCGACGGCCTCGACCGCGCGCTGGCCAAAAACTTCGACGCTCCCATCACGGAGCAAGTCGAGGCCGAGTATGCCAAGCACGGCGTCGAGCTCGCCCTCGGCCAGATGGTCACTGAGTTCCGCCTGAATGAAGACGGCAATGGCGTCGCCGTGGTGACCACCGCCGGCGAGTACGAGGTCGATTACGCCATCATGGGTGCGGGCTTCCTGCCGCGCACCGACCTGTTCGCGGGACAGCTCGAGACCCTGCCCAACGGCGCCATCAAGACCGACGAGTACATGCGCGCCTTCCTCGCCGGCCATGACGAGGCCTGCGCCGACGTCTGGCAGCCGGCGACTCCTGCACCGTGCTCTACAACCCCACCGGCACCTACGACTACATCCCGCTTGCCACCAACGCGGTGCGCCAAGCCCTGCTCGTGGGCGCCAACATCGAGGAGCCCGTCCAGAAGTACCTGGGGACCCAGGCGACCAGCGCCGTGCAGCTCTACAACCTGTCCCTCGCTGCGAGCGGCCTGACCCAGGCGGGCGCCGAGGCCCGCGGCGTGAACGCCCGTTCCACCACACTCGTCCAGGACTACCGCCCGGACTTCATGCTCACCACCACGCCCGTCACGGCGACCCTTACCTGGGACCCCGAGACCCGTCGCGTACTCGGCGCGCAGTTCCTGTGCCGCCACGACGTAGCCGAGGCCGCCAACGCGATCTCCATCGCCATCCAGGCGCGCTTCACCATCGACCAGCTCGCCAACGTGGACCTGTTCTTCCAGCCCAACTTCTGCCAACCGGTGAACTTCATCGGCGCCGTGGCGATGCAGGCCGTGGCAGAGCAGAACGCGAGCGACGCGGAGTAACCAATAGGCAAACAGCCCTCTTAGAGTCAGTCCACGAATCGCCAAAGATTCGTGGACTGACCGTTTTCCGCACGCGCCTCTTCAACGCATTCATCGGCAAATCGAATCAGTTCTTCTTGATCGCCCTGCATCACATACGCGAGCCGCCCGTCAAACAGCGCGACCGACGAACCATTGGGGGCGTAGTCGGAATAGCCTGGGTTGTATGTCACACTGACCAGCTCTTTTCCCGTAGCGTCATACAGAGTTAGACCGGTGAAGTAGCCACCACACATGCCGATCTGGTCCTTCTGATACTGATCGTAATCAAGCCACTCCACAAAACGTCGCATGCTCCAAGATGGCCCGCGCGCGGTCGATGTGATCTGGGTCATCGGTTTGCCGCGTACCGTCTGGGCCCAATACCGGGTAATTATCGATTTGAAGAGTCGCGGCGGTTTCAAATGAGCCGAGCTCAAGTGTTCGAGGCTCGCCTCGGAAGAGGTGCGTAAGTACGAAAACGAGGACTGCAGCTGCAACGAAGATTGCAAGGACAATCATTAGGACCTTTTTCAGCGTCCGTTCTGCACCCATCAAACCGCCTCCGTCTATTTACCGGCATACAGCCGAGGTCGAGCCCATTATATATCTCTGGCCTATTTGACCTTAACGAATGTCCACTGGATGACATCCCCGTCGGAGAGTGTGTAGGCGCTACACGCGAAATTGGGCTGCGAGCCGTTCACCGTGTACGTCCAACCTGTATCGGAAGCAGCCGCCACGCCATTGATCGAGGTGACGTACGCTCCAAAGGCGCCCCATTCGGCCAAAGGCGACCAGCCGGTGTTCGCGAGCGCGTCATACACCGTCGCCCCCTCGTCGAACGTCAGCGTTACGGGACCGACCACGCTTCCGCCCCCAACGGTTCCATCCGCGGAAATGGTCACGGTGACGGTACGGGGCTCGGAGCTTGTAGAGTCTTGAGCGTCCGATGAGCCCGATGCACCCGACCCGGCGCTCGAAGAACCCGAGCCGTCTCCGCCCGCGTTCGATCCCGTCTTGTCCTTGTTGCTCGCATCGCTCTTGAGTCCGGACGATGCTCCGCCAGAGGCATCGTCACCAGCGACGGGCTCATCGACTGCATCGGACGCATCCTCGGAGGCATCCGCCTCATCGAGTTCCGGCTCCTTGCTCGCGGTGGACGAGTCGCTCGTCTGAACACTCGATCCCTCGCCTTGTGCCTCGGCGCCAACGGGAAGCCCCCCGCCCGACACCAGCGACCACGCGGAGCCGCCGATAAGCGCTAGGCACAGTAACACGGCGATGGACACGAACGTGAGCTGCGTGCGGTTCAGAGTCCGACGCTCCGGATGGGGTTCGGTGGCTCCCAGCTTGCCTTCCTGGCTCTCGTTTTTGCTATCGTCCCGGTTCTCGTCTTGCATCTTCGATCCTCCCTGCACTTACACGCGACGACGGAACAGCCAAAAGCCTATTCCGACAAGACCGATCACGCCGGCAGCCATGCCGCGACTGGCAGGACCACGTTCAGAGGTGCATCGGCCGTACCGTCCGCATGCGTTGCCGCATACGTGGCAGCCGTGCGGGAAGCCGCTTTCGATCCGCTCTCCGAGGCCTCCTCAGAGGCTTCTTCCGACGTCTCGTCCTCCTCATCACCATCGTTCGCCGACTTCTTGGTGTTGCCGCTGGCGTTCTTGATGGCCTTCTTCGCCGTGGTGAGTGGCGCGCCTACCGGACGCGCGCCTGCATTGGGCTCGTTGTCCTTTTGGGGCGTCTCGGTCGTGGGGTCGTCATCACTGCCGTCGGAGCCGCCGTTGTCGGTGCTGCCGCTGTCGGTATCGCCAGTGTCGGATCCACCGCCGGTGTTGCCATCGCCGCCCTGGTCGCCGCCCTCGGTCGCAGCCGAACCGATGGCGAACAGCGCGCCCGAATCGTTCACGTAATACAGCGTGCCATCAGGGCCAACCGTAATGGACGCCATGCAGTAATTCTGATGATCGGCGTCAGGGGTGTAGATGAGGCTCGCGTCCGTGTCACCCAGACGGTAGCAATACACGCCTCCGGGATTGCAATTCGCCGTAAAGTACACGTAGGTCTCGCCGTTTTGAACGGACACGACGGGAGCACTTTTGACCTCTGCGCTCGTCGCCTGCCCGTTCGTATCTCCAACAAAGGCATGGCCGTCGATCGTCGACACTTCGCTCACCGACAGCGACTCCACATCGATCACCGCAAGCACGCCGTAATAGGCCTTCACCCACTTGCTCACCTGGATGTACGTCTCAGACTGACCGCCCACGAAGAGCTTGCCACCAGATATGGTCGGGGTGGAGGTGGAGGTCTTTGCGAACTTCACCTTGCCCGTCTCGCTCAAGATACCGGCGTCACTTAAAGAAAGGCGATGCAGGACGCCATCCATGCTCACCACGAACAGCGTCTTGCCGCCATCGCTGGTCACCACGGTCGACCTCACCGAGGCACCCACGTCGACGCGCGAGACCTCCGCTCCCGTCTTGGCATCGCGTGCGATAACGGCACCCGCATCATCGCCAACTACCACGTATGACCCGGCAAGTGCCGCGCCCGACCAGTAGTAGCCCTTCTCAGAGTTCTCCTGAAACCAGAGGACCTTGCCCGTTTGGATGTCAACGCATACGAGGCTACCTCCGTACGTGACGGACCAATCCGCCACCGCGGTGCCGAAGTACACGCACCCATCGCCGAGTGTCAACGTGCTCAAGGATTGCTGGTCGCCTTGCGCGGTCGCGGAAAGGGCGGGCGTCATCCACAGCGTAACCAGACGGTCGGCGGTCAGGGCCTGAAGACGACCACCCGAAAGTGGCACGATAATGCGGCCATCCACATAGACCATGCGGGCGATGGAGTTGATGGGCGCCACCAAGGTGCCCTCGCGCTCGGTCTCACCGGTTTTCGCGTTGAGCTGCAGCAGTTTTGAACCGGCAGCGATATAGACGTAATCGCCAACGTAAATGGGATCGGAAACGTTCGTGGCCCAATCGGCGGAATCTTTAATCTGGGTGACCCACGACTCTTTGACCTCGTCCGTGGCGTGGGTGCGTGGTGTTCGATCCGCTGGCGAATCCCGGCCACACACTGTCCCAATCGGGGCGCTCGGCGTCGGGCTGCGGCGTCACCGGTGAAACCTCGGGGACGCTCGATCCGTACGCGGAGTACGCCCAGGTGATCACGTCACCGGTCTTGAGGAACACGCTGCTCGCCCCGACATCGGAGGCCGTACCGTTGACGAAGAGCTGCCAATACTTGCCCGTCGCCTGGTCCCAGCCGAGCTTCTCACCCGTATAGGGCGAGGTGATGGTGTTCAGATAGAGCCCGTAGCTGCCCATTCCATAGCCAGCGTCCAAACCGCTCTCATTGAACAGTGCTTCGGTCGCGTCTGCCGCCGTGGGGCCTGCTGCCGTTACGTCGGTGGCCGCAGCCCCCAACGCCGTCGCTTCGGCAGCCGACTCGTCCGCCTCGGCCGTATCGGCCGTCGTGACCGTCGCGGCTTCGGCCTTGAGCGCCATCTTGGCATTGCCCGTCCATTGCACGTCGACGTCATTCGCGTCGGGCCCTATGACCGCAATGGAAACCTCGATAACCTGAGCGTCATCGTTGGTGACATCGGCTTCCTCTTTGCCAGTGCCTGTGGCCTCATCCGCTCCCGTCGCAGCGGCATCGGCGCCATCTGCCTTGACGGCAGATTCGTCGCCGTCGGCATCTACGGTGCCGGCACTATCGCTGGGGGACGAATTCCCTGCGGCATCGGCGGCGTTCGCCTCGGCTTCGCCATCAGATTCAACGGCGCCCTCGGCATCCTGAGCCTCATCACCCGCTTGCCCCACGGTTGCCGCGAGTCCGCCCTCGGCACCCTGCTCGCTCGCTGCGCCAAGATTCGCATTGGTTGCCGCCAATTGCGCTCCGTCCGCGAGGGATTCCACCGCAGCCGCATCCGCGCCGAGTGCCTCGGCAAAGGCGGCAGTGGGCACCTGCCCCACTGTCATTGCAAGTGTGAGTGCCGCCACCAACGCGCGGCGGACAACGATGTGACGGCGCGAGGCCGCCATACGGGTTCTGGCCATCCAGACACCCCTTTCATCCAGGGCCCCGCCCATCCCTTTGGACGTTCGCAGATAGAGAGGCGATCCGACTCATCCTCATCGCCGCATGCGCGCGCCGTCCGATCTGCGACGCGTCATCCGCATGCGTGGGAATCACGGTTACTGGAATAGCCGGGGACTCGCACCCCGATTCTCCTGGCGACGAGGCACGCGCCTCGCTGCCGTGCGTCTCCGCACCATCTATCGAGCCATTTTTATATCCGTGCAAGCATACCGTAAGTGCACCACATACGCGGCGAAAGTCTGCGCAGGCATCGCAGCGCGAAGCTTCGCCGCAGTTTTGGACGCAATCTCAAATAGACACCGGAGGACGGTTCTCGGCGACGACGCCCACCACCGCATGGGGCACGTAGGGATCCTCTATCGCCGTGATCTCCTGGGGCGTGAGCACGAGGTCGCACGCGGCAACGGCGCCATCGATATGATGCGGTTTTGTCGCCCCCACCACGGGGGCGGCCACCTTGGTGAGCAGCCAGGCCAGGGCGACCTCCGTCATAGCCGCGCCCCGTGCCCCCGCGATGCGCGCGATAGCCTCGATGACGGGCGCATCGACGTCCGCCGTGGCGTCATACTTGCCGTGCGCATATGCATCGAGTTCGAGGCGTTTACTGGTCTGACCGGGGGCCTTGGCGAGCCTTCCACCAGCGAGCGCGGAGTACGGCGTCAGCGCGATCCCGTGGGTCGCCGCAAGGGGCACCATCTCGCGCTCGTCCTCGCGGGCAATCGCGTTGTAATGTCCCTGATAGCCCGAAAATGGGGTCCAGCCGTTGCGCGGGCGATCGCGTTCGCCTCGGCAAGTTGCCACGCATAGCAATTCGAGATGCCCAATGCGCGTATCTTGCCCGCCCGAACCTGGCGATCGAGCGCGGGCAGCAGCTCCTCGATGGGGGTATTCCAATCCCACATGTGGTAGATATACAAATCGACGTAGTCCATGCCCAAGCGGGCGAGACTCGCATCGAGCAATCGCTCGATCTTGGAATCGACCGATTCCGGCCCGCGATCGCCCGGCCGCTCCCCCGCAGGGGCGTGCAGTCCGCCCAGGACGAACTTCGTGGCGACGACCACACCATCGCGTCTCGCGTACTTGGCGAGCGCCCGGCCGACGTACTCCTCGCTCGTCCCGTTTTGATACCCCATGGCCGTGTCGAAGAAGGTGATGCCCTCTCCCAGTGCACGTGCGATAATCATCGCGGACTCCTCGTATCCCAGGGTCCAAGCGTGCTGACCGTTGCCGGGATCGCCGAAGCCCATGCACCCCAAGCAGATGCGAGAGACTTCGATATCCGTCGTGCCCAGCTTGGTGTACTGCATGTCGCCTCCCATTTCTCTGGCAGCCCCGGCATTATGCGCGATGAAGTGACCGAGCGCAGCCGTGATGCGGATTCCATGAGCCCCTTGAGCTCGAACCCTGACAATCGGCCGCGCCATATGGCGATACTAGGACTTTGAGTCGGCTCCAAGGCAAATCTCCCCTTGGTGACCCGAACCCAAATCACCACATCGTCACATTCGCCACGGAGGCGGCCGCAAGGCAGGTATCGAACCTTAAGGCAAAACGGGTCGTCCTAAGCCATTTTTTGGCATATTCCGCAAACAAGTTGAGCTTTTTCGTACTCGCATCGCACATCGCCGAGTAGAGGAGGCATGCAAGCAGTTGCAACCTGCGCTTTTACTGCTGCAAACACGCGTCTACTCGGCGAAACCTAATATCGATACGAAAACCTCAAGAAGCAATCTATAACTGGCGAATCGGCGTGCTTCCTTGGTCGCGATGGGGTGCGCGTTCGCGCTCGGAGGGCACCTCCCCCAACGTGCCCTGGTCGACCTCCTCGCCTAGATGCGACGCGTAATCCAAACGCTCGTCCGTGGGTTTAGTCGCCACGGACCACTTCCTCATCACGCGCGGGATGGCGAGATAGCCAATGAGGGCGCACACCACCAGCAGCAGCACAAAGAACAGCATTTCAGTAGACATGACCGCTCCTTTCGACGTGGTCTCAGCGCGCTTTGCGACACTTCTGTCCTACCCCAAACGGATGGCCTCAAGCGCATCTTTCCGTCAGCGGCGCAAGCCCTGGCTCGAATGCCGGCGCAAGACCAAACATCAATTTGCTTGCCCTTGAGTGAGCTCCAAGTCGTACGATGGAGAACAGATCGCGGGCCGCACGCGTGCGCGCCCGTGCGCCCAGTGAGCACGCGCCCGCCGCAAAGATGCGCGCCCGCCGCGCGCACGTCGAAAGGAGCCGCCATGCGCATCGCCGAAGTCGCAGAGGAATATGGGATCAGCGCCGACACCCTCCGCTATTACGAGCGGATCGGGCTGCTCCCGCGCGTGCGTCGCAATGCCAGCGGCATCCGCGATTACGACGAGGACGATTGCATGCGCGTATCGTTCATCAAGTGTATGCGTGGCGCGAACGTCTCCATCGAGGCGCTCATCGAGTACATGCAGCTCTTCGAGCAAGGCGATGCAACCCTCGAGGCGCGCAAGCAGATCCTCATCGAGCAGCGCGATGCGGCGCGCGAGCGGCTGGAGCGCATCCAGGCGGGGCTTGATCGCCTGGATTACAAGATCGCCCATTACGACGAGCTTCTCGCCGGGCATGGCGGCAGCGTCCCCCAATGCCCAGAGTCCAACTAGCCGCCCGACCTCGAACTCCCCGTTGTCTAGAGATTCTTGACGACCCGCGCGGGGACGCCGGCCACCACCGTGCGAGCCGGCACATCGCGCGTCACCACGGCCCCGGCGGCGATAACCGCTCCGCCCCCTATGGTCACGCCCTTGGCTCGATGAGCAATGAATGCGTCGAGCCCGTCTTGCCCAATCACCGTTGTCTCCATGTTGATCTCCATCTGTGCCTGCCAGCCGTACGCGAGCAGCGTACAACCTGAAGGTAACTCCAGGTCAAATCCCCTCCTACAACCTGGCCAGCAGCTCTTCGGCGACCTTCACGCAATCACCCACGACCTTGTACTGCGCCGATGCGAAGATGGGAGCATCGGGGTCCTCGTTGACGGCGATGACCGCCTGCGCGCCAGACATGCCCGCCAGATGCTGGATGGCCCCCGAGACCCCCAGGCTGATCAACAAGCGTGGCGCGACCGACACGCCCGTCTGCCCCACTTGACGCCACGGATCGCACCAGCCCGCCTCCACGATCGGGCGCGTGCAGCCGAGCTTGCCGCCCAGCGCATCGGCCAGATCGCGGGCGATACCGAGGTTCTTCTTCGAGCCGATGCCGCGACCCACGACCACGAGGACGTCTGCATCCGTTATCGAGTCGGCCGCCGAGGAGCGCTCGACGCCGAGTAGGCGCACACGCGGGGCGAGACGGTCGTCGAGCGGGACGTCGGAGACCGTCCCGACGCGGGCCCCATCGGGCTCGGGAGCGGCGAAGACCCCAGGGCGCACCGTGGCCATCTGAGGACGATGCGCGGGGCACACGATCGTCGCCATGAGGTTTCCGCCGAACGCCGGGCGCGTCTGCTGGAGAAGGCCCGTTTCCGGATCGACCTCCAGCATCGTGCAATCCGCGGTGAGGCCCGTCTGAAGGCGGACGGCGACGGCGGGGGCGAGCTCGCGGCCGAAGACCGTCGCTCCGTAGAGCAGCGCCTCGGGCCTGCGCTCGCGCACCAGCGAGCAGATCCACTCGGCGTGGACCTCGGCGCGAAGGTGGAGAAGCGCGCGTCACGGCAGCGGATGACCTCATCCGCGCCACGGAGATGAGGAGCGCCGCGTTACCGGACGGACCGTCGACGCTCTCGCGAGGCGGGAGCGCAGATTCGAGATCGGCCGCCCCGTCCCGGGCGCACCCTCGGCGAGCAGGGCGACCACGCGGCATCCTCGCCCATCGGCGAGCGAGCGGGCCTTCCCGACAAGCTCGAGGGCCACATCCAGCGCCCTTCCCGCCTCGTCGACCTGCGCGAAGACCCAGTAGTCGCGGTATTCATCGAGGTCTTGGGGTCCGGAGGTGCCCCCGCGCTCGATCGAGAGCGCGTCCACCGGACACGCATCCACGCAGGCACCGCAGAGGATGCAGCCGTCCGTCGCCCGGGCCTTGCGTGCGCCCCACGGCCCCTCGACCTCGATACCGGCATTGCCGCACGCGCGCACGCAACGCGCGCACCCGATACATTTCTCAACGTCGATCAGCAACCCGCTCACAGCGCCATCCCCCTCATGACCTCGACGATCTGCTCCGCCTGAGCGGCGGCGTCCCCCGTGATCTCGACTCCCCGCGCATCGCCCTCGGGCACGAACGAGCGCACGACCTGCGTCGGGGACCCCGCAAGGCCGATGCGCGCGGCGTCCGCGCCGGCCGCCTCCGCCGAGAGCACGGAGATCTCCGCGTCCTCCGCCGCGAGGATACCGGCGATACTCGCCATGCGGAGCTCCGCGACATCCTTGGCCACGGTGAGAACCGCGGGCAGAGGAAATGCAGCCGTCGCCACACCCGCATCGAACTCACGCTGCACCGTCACGGTCCCGTCGGTGACGGCCGGCAACCCCGCAACGCCCACCGCGCACGGCACGTTGAGCGCGCCCGCGAGCTCGGGGCCGATCTGCGCCGTGTCGCCGTCGACCGCCATCTTCCCGCACAACACCAGATCGGGCGCGCCAAGCGCGCAATCCCGCACGAGAGTGCGTAGGTGGTGGCAAGGGTGTCCGCGCCGGCGAACGCGCGGTCCGAAAGCAGCAGACCCGCATCCGCTCCACGCGCGATGCAGTCGCGCAGCAGCTTTTCCGTTGCGGGAATCCCCATAGATAGGACGGTCACCGTGCAGGCTTCGCCCGCCGCGCGGTGCTCGTCTTTGATGCGCAGAGCCACCTCAAGCGCAGCGGCATCGAACGGGTTGACGACCGCCTCGCCACCATCGCGGATGATGGTATGGGTTTTGGTGTCCATCTTGACCTCGGTGCTGCCGGGCACCGCCTTGACGCAAACGACGATGTTCATCGTGCAGCCTCCTCGATACCGTCCAGCTCCCCCACGGCTGCATCGAGGCGCGCCTCGTCGAACAGGTTCCCGCGGTTTAAGCGCCCCGTGGGTCGAACGCCGCCTTGAGGTGCGCCATCTCGTCCACATGCATCTCGCCGTACATGGTGAGCAGGAAATCGCGCTTGATCTTACCCACGCCGTGCTCGGCGGACACCGCACCGCCCATGGCGGCAACCTCACGCGCCCACGCGCGGAACAGGTCCTTGCCCGCGGCAAAATCGGCCTCGTCCCGAGGCAGAATGTTCACGTGCAGATGGTTGTTCCCAATGTGCCCCCACGCGCCGATTCCAGCCCGTTCTCGGCCAATGTGCGCCGGTACAGTCTACGACATCGTGCAGGCGCTCGTCTGGCACAGACATGTCTGAGCCAAGTTTGGTGATAGAGGGGTCACGCGTGCGTCTGCGATCGATGAGCATGTTCACGCACTCGGGCACAGCATGACGGAACAGGCGTTGACGCTCGCG
>ENA-OPZN01000144-OPZN01000144.1-human-gut-metagenome-genome-assembly--contig:-NODE-144-length-28046-cov-6.066585_pt1 | contig 28046 bp, 49 predicted proteins | sample MGYA00242483_ERZ504503 | MGnify/ENA primary metagenome ERZ504503 (study PRJEB26092, sample SAMD00036285) | human gut metagenome | host: Homo sapiens | study: EMG produced TPA metagenomics assembly of... | reverse complement strand
CTTAGTCCCGTAGAATACAGAACTAAGTCTCAATTAGTAGCTTAATTAATATGTCCAATATTTTGGGTGCATATCAATAAATCTACTGCTTTTTTTTATATATCACTTATATTATATTTTTCATCAATTTAATATATATTTATAATTATATTGCTTACATATCTCTAAATTACGTTTATTTTCTTTTATCAACAATTCTTTGTACAATAACTATCATCTAAACGCTTTTCAATTGATATTAGCTTTTTGTTTTATCGTACTAAAATTATTTTTTATATATTCTTTACTCATAATTAAACAACAATATTTTATTTCTTTTAAATATTCTTTGTTTAAAATACCCAATTCCAAATCTGCTGGAATATAACAGCCTTCAACAATTAAATTTTGTTTATTTTCAATAGCAGTTTTTATCATTTCCACAACAATTGACCATAAATATTTAGTCAATTGCTCATCATCTTCCACTGTTAAATTAGTTTGTCCACTTCTAATTAAACCCATCTTTAAATGATCTATACTTAAATAAGGATACTTATATTTTTCTAATAATTTTTGTGCAAACAAAGTCTTTCCTGTATGACTAGCACCTGCAATTAAAATGACCATTTATACCTCTACATTTTTATTATCCATAGTTTAAACAAATATTATCAATAATATACCTTTTTGCAAATACAAGCCATTTGCTGGCGCCATCTTTCCTGCTAAAGCTCTATTTTTAGCCTCTATTATTTTTGGCACTTTCATGTTTATCCACTCTACCAAGCCCAATATTTATCATCAGACCCATGATATTTCTAACCATATGATATAAAAATCCACTGCCCCAAAATTTAAAAGTATATATATTTTTTTCTTTTGTACAACTAGCTTCATAAATTTCACGAATAGGGCTTGTATCATTTCCGCCAGCAGAACGAAATGAGGAAAAATCATGTTCTCCTTCAATATATTTTAAAGCCTCTTGCATATCTTCTAAATTTAATTTTTTATTTACATGCCAATAAAATCTACTCATAAATGGGTCTGCCAATTCATTTTCAAAAACCTTATAAATATAAATCTTAGATTTACACTATGTAGTGCACTAAAATCACGGTCAGCTTCTTCTGCTTTTAATAAAACTATAATCATCTGGCAACAAACGATTTCCTGCACGCACTACATTTTGAATAGGAATAGTTCCATCAGTAAAAAAATTCACCACTTGACCTATAGCATGAACACCAGCATCTGTCCTACCTGCTGCCGCTAACTCAATACTATCGCCAAATAATTTAAATAATGCACCCTCTAATACATTTTGCACAGCTACAACTTTAGTCTGTCTTTGAAAACCATGATAATTTGTCCCATCATAACTAAGCGTAAGTTTTATATTACGTCTTCTAGCTTTCATCATTTCCTTATGTTCAGATTTCATTTTCTATCCTCGTTTAATTTTTTATTTTATCGCTTCAAAAAAGAACTAGTCTATTATATACATTTAAAATAAACTAGTTCTTTTAGATTATACATATTTAATTTTATAAAGTAAATAATACTATATGGGGAAAAACTATTTTTATAACTGTCAAAATTAACAAAATCCCTATAAAAGCAGTCATTGCTATATAATCTCTAGAAGCAAAACTCAATTGTTTCAAGCGTGTTCTACCCACTCCGCCATGATAACATCTTGCTTCCATAGCCATAGCCAAATCATCTGCTCTGCGAAAAGCACTAATAAATAATGGTATCAATATTGGCATAAAAGCTTTGACTCTTTTTAAGATATTTCCTGTCATAAAATCAGCACCACGAGATTTTTGAGCTTTTATAATTTTATCCGTTTCTTCCAATAAAGTAGGAATAAAACGAAGTGCTATCGTCATCATCATAGCCAATTCATGAGCAGGCACGCCAAATCTTTTTAATGGCTTCATCAAATCTTCCAAAGCATCAGATAATACAAGTGGTGGCGTTGTAAATGTTAATAAAGATGCTCCAAACATCAATAATAATAATCTAAGACAGACAAAACTACCATTTGCCAAACCTTCCCATGTAATACTGAGCTTCCAAACTTCAAAAATAACTTTTCCTTGCGTCGTAAATAAATGCAAAATAAAAGTAAATAAAATAATCCAAATAATTGGCTTTATGGATATAAAAAACATCTTTAAAGGAATTTTTGACATATACATCAAAGAGCCAATTAACACGCACCATATAATATAGTCTAATTGGCTATCAAAAACAAAAATCCCCACGATTAAAATAAATAAACTTACGATTTTCAATCTAGCATCTAATTTATGCAATAAAGAATTTGCTGGGAAAAATTGACCAATTTTTATATCAGTTAGCATTTTATCCCTCTCTTTCTCAAAGCTACTAAAATATTATTTAAAGCTTCTTGTTTATTTAAAGCATTTATATCCACATCTAAACCATATTCTTTTATCTTTCGCAATAATTGCATCACTTCTGGCTCTAATAAACCTGCTTGTTCAATTACATCTTTATGTGTAAAAACTTCACGTGGCTCGCCATATATCATTAATTTTCCCTGTCTCATAATAGCTACTTTATCTGCCAAAAGTGCTATATCGTCCATATTATGCGATACCATAATAATCGTCATCTTTTCTTTTTGATGTAATTTTTTCACCTTTTGCAATAAATTCTGTTTAAGTCTAGGGTCAAGACCTGCTGTCGGCTCATCTAAAACTAGATATTTAGGCTTTAATTGCTATTATTCCAGCTATTGCCACACGTCTCATCTGCCCGCCACTCAATAAAAAAAGGAGATTTATCTTTATACTCCTCATAATCTAATTCTACAAAATCCATTGCTTCTTTGACTCTTTGCTTTACCTCATCTTCACTACAACCAAAATTTTCTAGGGCCAAAAGCAATATCCGCAAAAATACTTTCTTCAAATAATTGTTGTTCTGGATATTGAAACACCATCCCCACACTACGTCTAGCATTTAAAGTCTTTTTTATCCTTCTTTTTATTAATGTCAATTCCATCAATTAAAAACTTCACCTTTAGTAGATTTAATAAACCATTTAAAATGTTGCATAAGTGTGGATTTTCCTGAACCTTGTATGACCTGCAATAGCTACAAATTCACCTTCATTTATTGTTAAACTAACATTATTTAATGCTTTTTTTTTCATATGGCGTATTTTCCATATAAATATGACTTATATTTTTACCTCTATTGGCATCTTCTCACCACTTTAAAATCTATTTAATATCATTTACATATTAATTGTTGTAATTCTTTAGCTAAATTTTCATTATCAAAACATTAGCGAGTTTAAACCTTTTTCTGCAAAGCATCTACAATATCTACAGCTAAAGGCACACTAAGACCTATTTTTTTAAATTTTCCTTTTGTTTAAAAATATCTTCTGGCATACCATCTTGTATTATCTTGCCATCATTCATGACAATAATTCTATCTGCCTGCACAGCTTCTTCCATGAAATGCGTAATTATAATAATAGTTATATTATATTTTTCATGTAATTCCTTCAAAGCTTTCATTACAGCATTTCTACCCTGTGGATCAAGCATTGCTGTCGGTTCGTCTAAAACTATACATTGAGTACGCATCGCTATAGCCCCAGCAATAGCAGTCAATTGTTTTTGCCCACCCGATAACAAATGCGGTGGCATCTTGCGCAAATGCTCAATATGCAAAGATTTTAAAGCAAATTCTATTCTATCTTTTATTTCTTCACGCTCAAGTCCCATATTTTCAGGGCCAAAAGCGATATCATCTTCTACTACAGTAGCGATTATTTGATTGTCAGGATTTTGAAATACCATACTTACTTTTTGACGTACTTTCCAAATATCCTCGCTATCATCAACTTTCATGCCATCAACAATACATTCGCCTTCACTTGGCAATAATAAGCCATTAAAATGCTTTGCTAGTGTTGACTTGCCTGAACCATTAACGCCAATAATAGCTATAAATTCACCTTTATCTATCTTTTAAATTAATATTATCTAAACGTTCTTTTTTCTTGTTTTTTTCTCATCATTTTCCCTAAAAATATGTGTGAGATTTTTTCACTTCTATAAAAACTCAATATCATCACCTATAAATCTATATAAAAAAATAAGAACTGCAAATCAAAATTACAGTTCTTATTATACCCATTTTAAATTGTTAACACAATCACCTTATCAAGTAAACCAAAAATCTATTAATTAAATTTTTAACTTAATTGATAAGGCGAAGGCGGCCCATTTGACCGCCTCACATATCAATAATTCAATGAATTACTAATTCTAAATTATTTTACTAACTCTAAAAGAGCCATTGGAGCAGCGTCACCACGACGTACGCCTAATTTAAGAATACGAGTATAACCACCATTGCGGTCATTATATTTAGGTGCAATTTCATCGAATAATTTTTTTGCAACTTCTTTATCAACAAGTTCAGCAATAACCTGACGGCGAGCACTTAAGTCATCGCGTTTTGCAAGGGTAATGAGTTTTTCAGCAAGACCGCTGATTTCTTTAGCCTTAGCTTCAGTAGTTTCAATGCGTTCATGTTTAAAAAGGGAAACTAGCACACTACGGAATAAAGCTTTACGTGCACTGGAGTTGCGTCCTAATTTACTGTAGCCCATTAGCAGCCTGTCCTTTCCTGTTATTCTTTTTCAGCGAGTGTTAATCCTAATTCCTGTAATTTTTTCTTAACTTCTTCAAGAGATTTACGACCAAGGTTTCTAACTTTAATCATATCATCTTCACTCTTTTGCATTAAATCTGCAACAGTGTTGATTTCAGCTCTCTTCAAGCAGTTGTAAGAACGTACAGATAAATCAAGATCCTCGATTGTCATTTCCATAACTTTAGAAGTATTATCTTCTTCTGGTGTATTGAAAATTCCTTCATCAGCAGGAATATCTTCTACAGAACCACCCATATTCTGGAATAGACGCAAGTGAGTAATCAAAATGCTAGCTGATTTACTTACTGCTTCTTCTGGTTTTATAGAACCATCAGTCCATACTTCTAATGTAAGTTTATCATAGTCGGTAACATTACCAACACGAGTATCTGTTACTGTGTAGTTAACTCTTTGAATAGGAGAGAAGATGGAATCGATAGGGATAATACCAATAACCTGATCTGGTTTTTTATTTTTATCAGCAGGTGTATATCCTCTTCCACGTTCAACTACCATTTCCATTTTCAAAGAACCAGTTTCATCAACAGTAGCAATATGCAAATCTTTATTGAGAATCTCAATATCAGAATCAACAATAATGTCTGCTGCTGTTACTTCTTTTTCACCAGTAACATCTATACGAATGGTATGAGGTTCTTCATCATGCATTTTTAAGCATAATTCTTTTAAGTTTAAGATAATGTTTGTTACATCATCACGAACCCCAGGAATAGTAGAAAATTCATGAAGAACACCATCAATTTTGATAGATGTTATAGCCGCACCCTCTAAAGAAGACAACAAAATACGACGTAAGCTGTTGCCAAGAGTAGTACCATATCCGCGTTCCAATGGTTCACAGACAAATTTACCATAACGGTTGTCTTCACTTATTTCCACAATCTCAATCTTTGGTTTTTCGATTTCGATCATCTGAAACAACCTCCTATTCTATGCGCTATAAAACACAGACATATTATCTGGAGTACAATTCGACAATCGCCTGTTCATCAACTGGAATATCGATTTCGTCGCGGTTAGGGAATCTTGTAACAGAACCGCTAAGATTCTGGATATCAGCAGTAAGCCAAGCTGGTACGTTTAAAGCATTTTTGCTTTCTGCAATTTCTTTGAATAATGCAGTACCACGGCTTTTTTCTTTAACACCGATTACATCGCCAACTTTAATTAAAGCGGAAGGAATGTCAAGACGTTTACCATTAACAGTGATGTGACCATGGGAAACGAGCTGACGAGCCTGACGACGAGTGGATGCAAGACCTAAACGGAAAACAACGTTGTCAATTCTACGTTCGAGAAGACCAAGTAAGTTTTCACCTGTTACGCCTGGCATAGTTTTAGCTTTATCATAATAAGCTCTAAACTGTTTTTCTAATACACCATATATAAATTTAGCTTTTTGTTTTTCTTTTAACTGCATTCCGTATTCGCTTACTTTACGACCAGAACGTTTAGGCTGTCTTTTGGAGCTTTTTGCAAGACCAACTACAGCTGTTTCTAAGCCGAGAGCGCGACATCTTTTCAGAGAAGGAACTCTGTCAATAGCCATATTTCTACTTCAACCTCCTAATTATACTCTTCTACGTTTAGGTGGGCGACAACCATTATGTGGAATTGGAGTAACATCTTTAATCATGTTAACTTCAAGACCAGTTGCCTGTAAAGATCTGATTGCAGCTTCACGACCTGCACCAGGACCTTTTACATATACTTCAACCTGTTTTAAACCATGTTCCATTGCTGCTTTTGCTGCAACTTCTGCTGCCATTTGAGCTGCAAATGGAGTGCTTTTTCTAGAGCCTCTGAAACCAAGTCCACCAGCACTAGCCCAGGATAAAGCATTACCATTTTTGTCAGTGATAGTAACAATTGTATTATTGAAAGTCGAACGAATGTGTGCAACACCGTATTCGACATTTTTACGATCTTTTCTCTTTGGACGAGATGTTTTATTTGCTGCCACTTATTAAACCTCCTTCTTCTTAGCCTTTTTTACCCATTACAGTCTTTTTAGGGCCTTTACGAGTACGCGCATTATTTTTTGTGTTCTGACCGCGTACAGGTAAGCCTAAACGATGGCGTCTACCGCGATAGCATCCGATTTCAACCAAACGTTTAATATTTAAAGAAATTTCACGACGAAGGTCACCTTCTACAAGATGATTTTTGTCGATATATTCACGTAACTTAGCAACTTCATCTTCAGTAAGATCACGTGCTCTAGTATCTGGATTAATACCAGTAGCAGCTAAGATATCCTGAGAAGTTTTAAGACCAATACCAAAAATATATGTTAAAGCAATTTCAACTCGTTTATCGCGTGGTAAATCTACACCGGCAATACGTGCCATACAATCAGCACCTCCTTATCCTTGTTTCTGTTTATGTTTAGGATTTTCGCAAATAACCATTACATGACCTTTGCGTTTAATAACTTTACATTTTTCACAAATAGGTTTTACTGATGGTCTAACTTTCACTGCATGTACCTCCTTCTACATTGCTATAATGCCTATCAAATTATAAAAATAGGTCTTATTTAAAACGGTAAGTGATTCGGCCTCTGGTCAAATCATAAGGCGTAAGTTCAATAGTAACTTTATCACCTGGCAGGATGCGGATAAAATTCATACGAATTTTACCAGAAACATGAGCTAGTACAACGTGACCGTTTTCTAACTCTACTTTAAACATTGCATTAGGCAAAGCTTCTAATACTTTACCTTCAACTTCAATTACATCTTGCTTAGACATGAAATTCTCCTTCAATTAAAGCTTAAGTTGGGCCGAAAACTCTTTGAGGTTTGAATTATCATGCCCATGATATGCCCAAACCTGTCAGTAATCCGTTTTTACAGCAATGCCATGCCCAACATTATTGTTATCTGCCACAGAAAAACATTCCTGTTTACTGCCCGAATATTAATTATAACATATTACAGCGTTTAAATATATCATTATCAGCGATTTTTTTCACACTTTTTTACAACAGATATATTACCGTATTATATTATCAATTAACTGCGCAAAATTGCAACAATGTCTTGGAATACTTTATCCATTGACTGACTTCCGTCAACTTCTTTGTAAAGTTCTTCTTTTTCATAATAAGAAATAAGAGGCTTTGTCTGTTCTTCATAAACAGAAAGACGATTTTTCATTGTTGCTTCGCTGTCGTCAGCTCTTTGATAAAGGTCACCGCCGCACACGTCACAAATTCCGTCTTTCTTAGATGGCTTAAATTCTACATGATAAGTAGCACCGCATTTTTTACAAATGCGACGACCAACTGCTCTTCTAATTAATTCACTTGCTGGAACAGCAACGTTCAAAGCACAGTTAAGTTTTAAACCTAATTCACTTAAAATTTTATCCAAAGCCACAGCTTGTTCTACTGTACGAGGAAAACCATCCAAAATAAATCCTTTTTCGCAGTCAGCTTTAGCTAAACGTTCTTTTACAATACCAATTGTAACTTCATCTGGAACTAATTGTCCAGCATCCATGCAAGCTTTTGCTTGTTTTCCAAGTTCAGTACCTTCTTTTACTGCTGCACGAAACATATCTCCAGTAGAGATATGAGGAATTTTAAATTCTTCTACTAGCCTAGCTGCCTGTGTACCTTTACCAGCACCAGGAGGGCCCATTAAAAGGATGTGCATAAAAATCCTCCTTACTTCATAAAACCTTCATAATGGCGCATTACGACCATTGATTCAATTTGTTTCATCGTATCAAGAGCAACCCCAACTACGATTAATAATGCTGTACCACCAAAATGAATTCCTTCAATATGAGTAGCACCAGCTATCATTGTTGGTAAAATTGCAATGAATGCAAGGAAAAATGCACCCGCTAATGTAATACGTGTCATAATACGGTCTAAATAATCTGCAGTTGCCTGACCTGGACGAATTCCAGGAATAAACCACCGTATTTTTTCAAATTATCAGCGAGATCCGGAATTTTAAATGTAACCGCAGTGTAAAAATACGTAAAAACAAAATCAATAATGCATATACAGCACTTTGAAATGGTGTTCCCCATTGGAAATAATCAGCAATTGTTTTAATCCAAGGAGTTTGTACAAACTGAGCTAAAGTAGCTGGGAACATCAATACTGATGATGCAAAGATGATTGGTATAACGCCGGCCTGATTTACTTTAAGCGGTATATGCGTAGATTGGCCACCGTAAGTTTTACGACCTACAACGCGTTTTGCGTAGGACACCGGAACTCTACGTTGTCCTTGCTGAATGGCAATAACAAAAACAATCATAGCAAGGGCGATTATTGCAAAGAATAACACATTAAAATAGCTTATTGTGCCTGCTTGCAAGTAATTATATATAGTACCCAAATTTTGTGGGAGTGCTGCAACGATACCTGCGAAAATGATAAGCGATATACCATTTCCCACACCATGTGCAGTTATCTGCTCACCAATCCACATGAGGAAGACTGTTCCTGCTGTTAGGGTAATTGCAATAATAAGAATTGATGTAATACTAGGATTAATTATGGCCTGTTTAAGACCAATAGACATACCTATAGCTTGTAAAAATGCCAAGACAACAGTCAAATAACGGGTCGTCTTGGTTATCTTTTTATGTCCCTCTTCACCTTCTTTAGACCATTGTTCCAAAGTAGGTACTACTACGGTCAATAATTGAATAATAATTGACGCGTTGATATATGGGGTAATACTCATAGCAAAGAGAGAAAATTTACTTAACGCACCACCGGAAAATAAATCCAACAAGCCAAACAAGTTACCGCTGTTAAATAACTGTTCAATTACTGAAGGATTTACTCCAGGCACCGGGATATGAGTCCCGAGCCTGAAGACTGCAAACATAATTAGTGTAAATACTATTTTCTGTCGCAATTCGGTGATTTTGAGGATATTGCTAAGAGCTGAAAGCACTTAGATCACCTCTACTTTTCCACCTGCTGCTGTAATTTTTTCTTCAGCAGATTTTGTGAAGCCGTTTGCTACAACAGTTAATTTCTTAGTAATTTCGCCGTTACCAAGACACGTACACCGTCACAAACGTTTTTAAGGATACCTGCTTCTACTAATGCTGCTGGATCTACTGTTGCGCCATCTTCAAAACGATTTAAAGAAGAAACGTTTACTTCAGCATATTCTTTTGCAAAAATATTTTGAAGCCGCGTTTTGGCAATCTACGGTATAAAGGCATCTGACCACCTTCAAAACCTGTACGTACGCCGCCACCAGAACGAGCATTCTGACCTTTATGACCACGTCCGGAAGTTTTACCTAAACCAGAACCTAAACCACGACCAACACGAATACGAACTTTTCTAGAGCCCGGTGCTGGTGATAATTCATGTAATTTCATAACCTGGACACCTCCTCTAAATTATTCGCCGATTTTTTCTACTGTAATAAGATGTTCTACTTTATGAATCATACCTCTAATTGTAGCTGTATCTTCATGTTCTACTGTAGAATTTAATTTACGTAATCCCAAAGCCTGAATTGTTCTTCTCTGAGTTTCAGGTCTGCCGATCAGACTTCTTGTAAGGGTAATTTTCACTTTTGCCATTGAAATATTTCCTCCTTAACCTAAAAGTTCCTGAACGGATTTTCCACGAAGTTCAGCTACGAGCTCAGCTTTTTTAAGCTGTTCTAAACCTTTAATAGTTGCACGAACCATGTTATTAGGGTTAGAAGAACCAAGGGATTTTGTTAAGATATTACCAACACCTGCAAGTTCTAAAACTGCACGAGCTGGACCACCTGCGATAACACCAGTACCTTTTGCAGCTGGTTTTAAGAGCACACGACCTGCACCGAATACACCGAGGCTTTCGTGTGGAATAGTTTTATCTACTAAAGAAACTTCTACAAGATTCTTTTTAGCATCTTCAATGCCTTTTCTGATTGCTTCAGGTACTTCGCTAGCTTTACCGAGACCTGCACCAACATGACCGTTTTTATCGCCTACTACAACAAGAGCGCTGAAAGAAAAGCGACGGCCACCTTTTACAACCTTAGCAACGCGATTAATATACACAACTTTTTCTTCTAATTCAAGTGCGTTAGCGTCAATCTTGGCCATTAATTTACCTCCTGTTCCAATATTAGAATTTTAGACCAGCTTCACGAGCTGCATCTGCTAAAGCTGCTACACGACCATGATATACATAGCCACCGCGGTCAAATACAACTTCAGTAATGCCTTTTTCAAGAGCACGTTTTGCTATAGCTGCACCTACAGCTTTAGCTGCTTCGATGTTACCGCCGTAAGCATTGAAATCTTTATCTTTGGAGCTTGCGGATACTAATGTAACACCATTAACATCATCAATAACTTGAGCATAAATGTTGCTTAAGCTACGGAATACGTTTAAACGAGGTCTTTCAGCTGTGCCAGAAATATGATTACGAACTCTTAAATGACGTTTCTGACGAGCTTTATTTTTATCCTGTTTATTAAACAAAACCAGCCTCTCCTTTCTATTTCTAACTAAAGATTATTATTTCTTAGAACCAGTTTTACCAGCTTTACGACGGATATGTTCGCCTTCGTACTTAATACCTTTTCCTTTGTAAGGTTCAGGTTCTCTGTAAGAACGAATTTTAGCTGCCATAGCGCCAACTGCTTCTTTATCGATACCAGATACAACAATCTTGTTAGGAGCAGGAGCTTCTAATTTGATTCCAACAGGAGGTTCAACAACTACTGGATGGGAAAAACCTAAAGATAAGTTAAGGTTTTTACCAGCCTGTGCAGCTCTATAACCTACACCATTAATTTCAAGATTTCTTACAAAGCCTTGTGTTACACCTACAACCATATTGTTGATAAGAGTACGAGTAAGACCATGTAAAGATCTATGCATTTTATCTTCGGATGGACGTTCTACTGTTACAACGCCTTCACCTACTGTAATTTTCATATCTTTATGACAGTCACGGCTAATTTCTCCTTTAGGACCTTTAACCGCTACGTGATTATGTTCATCAACTGTTACAGTAACCCCAGCAGGGATTGTAATCGGTTCTCTACCAATTCTTGACATCTGTACACCTCCTAGTCTAAAACTAATTTTACCATACGTAAGCTAAAACTTCGCCGCCAACACCTTCACGACGTGCTTGTTTATCACTCATAATACCTTTAGAAGTAGAGATGATAGCAATACCAAGACCACCAAGTACGCGAGGTAATTGATCTTTCTTAGCATAAGCACGAAGACCAGGTTTAGAAATACGTTTAATACCAGTGATTACTTGTTCACGGTTTGGACCATATTTCAAGTTAATTGTGATAACACCTTGTTTGTTATCTTCTGCGAAGGAGAAGTCTTTAATGAAACCTTCTTCTTTAAGAACTTCTGCAATAGCCTGTTTAATTTTAGAACCAGGAATTTCAACTTTATCATGAAGTACGGAGTTTGCATTACGCAAACGAGTTAACATATCTGCAATAGGATCAGTCATTCCCATAAATCGATATCCTCCTTTCTTTCAACCTTACCAACTAGCTTTTGTTACGCCAGGGATTGCGCCTTTATAGCTTTGTTCTCTAAAACAAATACGGCACATTTCAAATTTACGCATATAACCATGTGGACGACCACAGATTTTGCATCTGTTATATTTACGAACCTTGAATTTAGGTTCTTGACTCCATTTCTGGACCATTGCCTTTCTGGCCATAGATCAGTATACCTCCTCTTAAGAATTAAGCACTAAACGGCATACCCATTAATTTAAGAAGAGCTCTAGCTTCTTCATCAGTCTTTGCCGTAGTAACAATAATAATATTCATACCATGAATTTTTTCGATTTTATCATATTCGATTTCAGGGAAAATCAATTGTTCTTTAAGACCAACTGAATAGTTTCCGCGACCATCAAAAGCTTTAGGCTTACGCCACGGAAGTCACGAACTCGAGGCAAAGCGATATTCATAAATTTATCAAGGAACTGATACATACGAGTTCCACGAAGAGTAACTTTAGCGCCAATAGGCATTCCTGCACGTAATTTCCATGCAGCAAGAGATTTTTTCGCACGAGTCAAAACAGGTTTCTGACCAGCGATAATAGTGAGGTCAGCTACAGCAGAATCTAATGCTTTAGAGTTGTGAGCAGCTTCACCAACACCCATACTAATGATAACTTTTTCAATCTTAGGAAGTTGCATTACATTTTTATAACCGAATTTTTCAGTCATAGCAGGAACAACTTCATTGATATATTTTTCTTGTAATCTATCCACCAAGATATCCTCCTTCCTCAATTATTTTGCTTGGTCTAATGCTTCACCGCATTTTTTGCATACACGAACCATTTTACCATCAATTTCTTTTTTCGCAACACGAGTTGCTTTAGAACAAGCTGGGCAAACTACCATAACTTTAGAAGCAAACATAGGAGCTTCTTTTTCAATGATACCGCCGTTTGGAGCTTTCTGATTAGGTTTAGTGTGACGTTTAATTTTGTTAACGCCTTCAACTACAACTTTATCTTTAGCAGGCATAGCCTGAAGGATTTTACCTTGTTTACCTTTATCTTTACCGGATAATACTAAAACTGTATCACCTTTTTTTACATGCAATTTAGCCTGTGACAAATCTTGGCACCTCCTGTCTATTTATTAAATTACTTCTGGTGCCAGTGAAACGATTTTCATGAAATCTTTGTCACGTAATTCTCTGGCTACCGGGCCAAAAATACGAGTTCCGCGTGGAGTTTTATCATCTTTAATAATAACAGCAGCGTTTTCATCAAAGCGGATATAAGAACCGTCAACACGACGTAAACCCTTTTTAGAACGTACTACTACAGCTTTAACAACGTCACCTTTTTTAACCATTCCACCAGGTGAAGCAGATTTAACTGCAGCTACGATTATATCACCAATGTTGGCATATTTACGATAAGAACCGCCCATTACACGGATACACATAATTTCTTTTGCACCAGTGTTATCACCAACATTCAACATTGTTTGTTGCTGAATCATTGCTTTACCTCCTTCTAAAATTCTATATCAAGTAACAAATTATTTTGCTCTTTCAAGAATTTCAACGAGTCTCCAACATTTATCTTTAGATAAAGGACGAGTTTCCATAATAGAAACTGTATCTCCTACGTGAGCTTCGTTGTTTTCATCATGTGCTTTAAATTTAACAGTTTTCTTAACTGATTTTTTATAGAGTGGATGACTTTCAGTATCAACTACAGCAACAACAATAGTTTTTTCCATTTTGTCGCTTACAACTTTACCAACTTTAGTCTTGCGTTCATTTCTAATTTCGCTCATTAAAAGAACCTCCTTCCTTCTGCATATCATTTATTATCTATTAGTCTAATCTTAACTATTAAGCTTTTAATTCTTGTTCGCGTTGAATAGTTTTAATACGAGCAATAGTTTTCTTTACTTCTTTGATACGCATAGGGTTTTCAAGCTGACCTGTAGCAAGCTGGAATCTGAGGTTGAATAATTCTTCTTTAAGCGAAGCAAGTTTCTGGTTAAGTTCGCCAGCACTCATTTCACGTATTTCATTAACCTTCATTTACTTCACCCTCCCCTTGCACTTCACGCTTAACAAATTTTGTTTTGATTGGGAGTTTATGGCTTGCAAGACGCATAGCTTCTTTAGCAACTTCTTCGCTAACGCCGCCCATTTCAAACATAATACGACCTGGTTTAACTACTGCTACCCAGTATTCAGGTGAACCTTTACCGCTACCCATACGAGTTTCAGCAGGTTTTGCAGTTACTGGTTTATCAGGGAAGATTTTAATCCAAACCTGACCACCACGTTTAATATAACGAGTCATCGCAATACGAGCTGCTTCGATCTGACGGTTTGTAATCCATGCAGGTTCGAGAGCTTGTAAACCGAATTCACCATGTACTACAGTATTACCTTTATGAGCTTTACCTTTCATAGTACCACGGAACTGTTTACGGTATTTTACTCTTTTAGGTATTAACATTAATCTTCGCTCCCTTCAACAGCTTCTGCTTGTGCAGCAAGTTTCTTTTCAGGAAGAACTTCACCTTTGAAGATCCATACTTTTACGCCAAGACGGCCATAAGTTGTATGTGCTTCAGCTGTACCATAATCAATATCAGCACGTAAAGTATGAAGTGGAATACTACCTTCACGGTAAGATTCACTACGAGCAATTTCAGCACCGCCGAGACGGCCACCTACTGTTACTTTAATACCTTTTGCACCCATACGAATTGTACGGCTAACAGCCTGTTTCATTGCACGACGGAAAGCAACACGACGTTCGAGCTGAGAAGCGATGTTTTCAGCTACGAGTGTAGCATCCATATCTGGCTGTTTAATTTCTGCGATATTAATATCTACGTGTTTATCAGTGTATTTTTTAAGGCCTTTTTTAAGCTGTTCAATACCAGAACCACCACGGCCGATAACCATACCAGGTTTAGCAGTATGAATAGTTAATCTGAGACGATTTTTAGAACGTTCTGTTTCAATTTTAGATACGCCAGCAACTTTTAAAGTTTCTTTTAAGAAGCTACGAATTTTAATATCTTCGTGTAAGTTAGCAGCGAAATCTTTACCAGCATACCACTTCGCATCCCAAGTTTTTACGATACCAAGGCGCATACCATGTGGATTAACTTTTTGTCCCAAATCTATTCCCTCCTTCTAATTATTTTTCTTTAACTACGATCGTAACATGAGATGTACGTTTTAAGATTTTGAATGCCTGTCCACGGGAACGTGGGTGAATACGTTTAAGGGTAGGTCCCTGATCAACGAATGCTGTAGCCACATAGAGGTTATCAGGATTCATATCAAAATTATTTTCAGCATTTGCTACTGCTGATTTTAAAACTTTATTAATTACATCAGCACCTGCTTTAGGTGTGAATTTCAATATTGCAAACGCGTCAGCTACGTTTTTGCCACGAATAAGATTCATAACAATACGTACTTTACGCGGAGAAATACGGATATATTTTGCTACTGCTTTAGCTTCCACAGTTGTTCCTCCTTTCAACAATTATCTTAAAGATGTACGTCTTTCTTCGCCAGCATGGCCTTTGTAAGTTCTTGTTGGTGCAAATTCACCAAGTTTATGACCAACCATGTCTTCTGTAACATATACAGGTACATGTTTGCGACCATCATGAACTGCAATTGTATGGCCTACAAATGTAGGAAGGATTGTCGAACTGCGGGACCAAGTTTTAACAACTTTTTTGTCATTAGCTGCATTTAAAGCATCAATTTTCTTTTCAAGGCTTTCTGCAACGTAAGGTCCTTTTTTTACTGATCTTGACAAAATATGTCCTCCTTTCATTTTAGAATAAGGTAATCAATTAAGCTACCTTATTCATAAATTTATTATTTACGACGTTTTGCACGACGTTTAACGATGAGTTTATCAGATGCTTTTTTACGGCGAGTTTTAGCACCCATAGCACATTTACCCCATTTAGTAACAGGATGTTTACGTCCAACTGGGCTACGGCCTTCCCCACCACCATGTGGATGGTCATTAGGGTTCATCGCAACACCACGGTTTTCAGGACGAACGCCTAACCAACGGTTACGACCTGCTTTACCAATTGTGAGGTTTTCATGTTCTAAGTTACCAATCTGACCGATTGTTGCACGGCAATTGATATGGATTTTACGGATTTCACCAGATGGCATACGTAAGAGAGCATAGTTGCCTTCTTTAGCCATAAGCTGAGCAGCTGCACCAGCGGAACGAACCATCTGACCGCCTTTACCGATTTTCATTTCAATGTTGTGTACTAATGTACCAAGTGGAATATTAGCAAGTGGTAATGCATTACCTACTTTAATATCTGCTTCTGGACCGGATACAATCTGGTCACCAACTTTTAATCCATCTGGAGCTAAGATGTAACGTTTCTCACCATCGAAATAGTTAAGAAGTGCGATACGAGCGCTACGGTTTGGATCATATTCTATAGTAGCAACGCGTGCTGGAACACCATCTTTATTACGTTTGAAATCGATTACACGATATAAACGTTTGTGTCCGCCGCCTTGATGTCTTACTGTTAAACGGCCCTGGAAGTTACGACCACCGTTCTTTTTAAGACTTTCAACCAAGGATTTCTCAGGTTTTTTTGCTGTAATTTCTTCGAAAGAAGAAACAGTCATAAATCTTCTACCTGCAGAATAAGGTTTAAAACTCTTTACTGCCACTTAATTAACCTCCTTTTTATTTTTTACTTAAGCTTGGAAGAACTCGATAGTTTCTCCAGCTGCAAGTTTTACGATTGCTTTTTTATAGTCAGAACGTTTGCCAAGATTACGGCCCATACGTTTTACTTTACCAAGAACGTTAACTGTATTTACGGATTCAACTTTTACGTTGAAGATAGTAGATACTGCTTTGGCAATTTCAATTTTGTTAGCTTCTTTAGCAACTACAAATACGTATTTGCCTTCTTCCATCAATTCAGTTGTCATTTCTGTAACAAGCGGTCTGATAATGATATCTCTAGCTTCCATTATGCTAATACCTCCTCAATACGTGTAATAGCATCTTTAGTAATGAAGAGTTTGTTATGATTTAAGATATCATATACATTTAATCCGCAAGAACTGATAGCTTTTACACCAGGGATATTGCGAGAAGATTTCTCTACGTTTTCTACTACATCAGCAGTAACGATAAGAGCTTTCTCTGCAACGTTGAAATCGCTCATCATTTTTACAACTTCTTTTGTTTTAGGAGCTGCGAAATCTAAGCTTTCTAATACAATGAAATCACCATTGTTTACTTTATCTGTTAAAGCGCATTTAATTGCTAAACGACGCTGTTTACGAGGCATTCTGAATGCATAGGAACGAGGAGATGGACCAAAAACTGTACCACCGCCTACCCAAAGTGGGGAACGGGTGCTTCCGCTACGAGCACGACCTGTACCTTTTTGTTTCCAAGGTTTACGACCGCCACCGCGTACTAAACCTCTAGTTTTTGTTGCATGCGTTCCTAAACGCTGAGCTGCCAACTGCATTACAACTGCTTGATGAACAAGACCTTCGTTAACTTCAACGCCAAATACGCTTTCATTTAATTCGATATCACCGATCTGCTGGCCGGCAACTGTATAAACTGCTACTTTAGGCATAATATAGCATATCCTCCTTCCAATTATTATTTCTTAGGTTTAACTGTATCTTTAATTACAACAAAGCTATTTTTAGCACCAGGAATAGCACCTTTGATTAAAATAAGGTTACGGTCTGCATCAACACGTACAACGCTTAAACGCTGAACTGTAACTTTAGCGCCACCCATACGGCCTGGTAATTTTTTACCTTTTAGTACACGTCCACCATGACCAGAAATCATAGCACCTGTAGAACCTGGTTCACGATGAGATTTAGAACCGTGACCCATAGGACCTCTAGCAAAGTTATGACGTTTAATACCGCCGGCAAAACCTTTACCTTTGGAAGTACCAGTAACATCAACTAAATCACCGGCACCAAATATGTCAACGCTGATGGAGTCACCAGCTTTATATTCAGGAACATCTGCAAGGCGTAATTCACGAATAAATTTTACTGGTTCAACGCCAGCTTTTGCGAAATGGCCTTTCATTGGTTTAGTTACATTTTTTCTTTAACTGTTCCAAAGCCAATCTGAACGGCATTGTAGCCATCAGTTTCAACAGTTTTGCTCTGAAGAACAACATTTTTACCGGATTCTACAACTGTAACAGGAACTACTTTACCTTCTTCAGTAAAGATTTGAGTCATGCCAAGTTTTTTACCTAAAATTACTTTTGCCATCTATTGCCACCTCCTCTTACAATTTAATTTCGATATCCACACCTGCTGGCAAATCTAAACGCATTAAAGCGTCAACAGTTTTAGATGTTGGTTCTAAAATATCAATAAGACGTTTGTGAGTTCTCATTTCGAACTGTTCACGAGAGTCTTTATTAACATGTGGAGATCTTAAAATTGTAAAAATATTTTTTTCGGTAGGCAATGGAATAGGACCAGATACCATTGCACCTGTTCTTTTAGCTGTTTCAACAATTTTAACGGAGCTCTGATCAAGTGCTTTATGATCATATGCTTTTAAACGAATTCTGATTTTCTGCTGTTTAGCCAAATTATTTTCCTCCTTGTCGCCCAGATTCATGACCCGGACAATTTCTCCACGCCAGTTCCCTTGCCTTATGCAAGCAATCTGCCGCGTCATCGCATTTTAAAAGAACTTTATATAAGGGCAGCAAAATGCCGCCCTTATACAAATTAATTATTAAAAGTAATAAGCTTAAGCTTGAAATTATTCGTCGATTTCGATTACACGACCAGCGCCTACTGTATGGCCACCTTCACGAATAGCGAAGCGAAGACCTTTTTCAATAGCGATTGGAGTGATAAGTTCGATAGACATTTCAATGTTATCGCCAGGCATAACCATTTCAGTACCTTCTGGAAGAGTTACAACACCAGTAACGTCAGTAGTACGGAAATAGAACTGTGGACGATAGTTGGAGAAGAATGGAGTATGACGTCCACCTTCTTCTTTAGTAAGAACGTAAACCTGAGCTTTGAATTTTTTATGTGGATGAATAGTACCAGGTTTAGCAAGTACTTGACCACGTTCAATTTCTTTACGGTCTACACCACGAAGTAATGCACCGATGTTGTCACCAGCAACAGCGCTATCAAGCATTTTGCGGAACATTTCGATACCAGTTACAGTAGTGGATTTCTTTTCTTCAGAAAGACCAACGATTTCAACAGTGTCACCAAGTTTGAGTTCACCACGTTCTACACGGCCAGTAGCAACTGTACCACGACCAGTGATTGTGAATACGTCTTCAACTGGCATTAAGAATGGTTTATCAGTGTCACGAGTTGGAGTTGGGATATAATCATCAACAGCTTGCATTAATTCAAGAATTTTTTCTTTAGCAGCTGCATCGCCTTCAAGAGCTTGAAGAGCGGAACCAGTTACTACAGGGATATCATCACCTGGGAAGTCATAGCTGGAAAGAAGTTCACGAACTTCCATTTCAACGAGTTCGAGAAGTTCAGGATCGTCAACCTGGTCAGCTTTGTTAAGGAATACAACGATTGCAGGAACACCAACCTGACGAGCAAGAAGAATGTGTTCACGAGTCTGTGGCATAGGGCCATCAGCAGCGCTAACAACGAGGATAGCACCGTCCATCTGAGCAGCACCAGTGATCATGTTTTTAACATAGTCAGCATGGCCTGGGCAGTCAACGTGTGCATAGTGTCTGCTGTCAGTTTCATATTCAACGTGTGCAGTGTTAATTGTAATACCACGTTCACGTTCTTCTGGAGCTTTATCAATCATGCTGTAATCTTCGAACTGAGCCATACCTTTTTCAGATAAAACTTTAGTGATAGCAGCAGTTAAAGTAGTTTTACCATGGTCAACGTGACCGATTGTACCAATGTTTACATGTGGTTTAGTTCTTTCAAACTTCTGTTTAGCCATTTAATTAATTTCCTCCTTTATTATTCGCCTTTTGTTTTAGCGACAATAGCATCAGATATATTTTTAGGAACTTCATCATAGTAAGAAACTTCCATGGAGTAGTTCCCACGACCCTGTGTTTTAGAGCGTAAGTCGGTTGCATAACCGAACATTTCAGAAAGTGGAACAAATGCGTTGATTACTTGTACACCATTGCGTGGTTCCATACCTTCGATACGACCACGGCGGGAGTTTAAGTCACCAATTACATCGCCCATGTATTCTTCAGGAACAGTAACTTCAACTTTTACATATGGTTCTAATAATACTGGATTTGCTTTTAAAGCACCAGCTTTGAATGCCATAGAACCTGCAACTTTGAAGGCCATTTCTGAGGAGTCAACTTCATGATAAGAACCATCATAAACGATAGCTTTGATATCAACCATTGGATAACCAGCAACAACCCCGTTTTCCATAGCTTCTTTGATACCATTTTCGATTGGTCCGATGTATTCTTTAGGAATAGCACCACCAACGATTTTGCTTTCGAAGGAGAAACCTTCACCTGGATCTTGTGGAATGAGTTCAATCCAGCAATGACCATACTGACCTTTACCACCGGACTGACGAACGAATTTACCTTCAGATTTAACTGTTTTGCGGATTGTTTCACGGTAAGCAACCTGTGGTTTACCTACTTTACAATCTACTTTAAATTCGCGGCTCATACGGTCTACGATAATATCGAGATGTAATTCACCCATACCAGAGATGATTGTCTGTCCAGTTTCAGCATCAGTTCTTACACGGAATGTAGGATCTTCTTCTGCTAATTTCTGGAGAGCAATACCCATTTTTTCCTGGTCAGCTTTAGTTTTTGGTTCTACAGCTACGGAAATAACTGGATCTGGGAATTCCATAGATTCAAGAACGATTGGATGATTTTCATCACAAAGTGTATCACCAGTTGTAGTATCTTTAAGACCTACAGCAGCAGCGATATCACCGCTGTAAACAACTTCAATTTCTTTACGGTTGTTTGCATGCATCTGTAAAATACGTCCGATACGTTCTTTTTTTGCCTTTTGTAGAGTTAAATACATAAGAACCAGCATTTAATGTACCGGAGTAAACACGGAAGAATGCGAGTTTACCAACAAATGGGTCAGCCATAATTTTGAATGCTAACGCTGCGAATGGTTCTTCGTCGCTAGATTCGCGTTTGTCTTCTTCATTTGTATCAGGATTTATACCTTTGATTGCTGGAATATCAACTGGAGCTGGCATATAGTCAACAACAGCATCAAGCATAGGCTGAATACCTTTATCTTTGTAAGAAGAACCGCAAACTACTGGAGTAATTTCGCAAGCGATTGTAGCTTTACGAATTGCAGCTTTGATTTCTTCTTCAGTGAGTTCTTCACCTTCAAGATATTTCATCATTAATTCATCATCTGTTTCTGCAACAGAATCAAGCATTTTCTGACGATATTCTTCAGCTTTTTCTTTATATTCAGCTGGAATTTCTACGGATTCAGGTTCTTTTGTATAATCTTCTTCGTAGATTACAGCTTTCATTTTAATTAAGTCAATAAGACCTTGGAAAGTATCTTCAGATCCGATTGGAATCTGAATAGCAACTGGATGTGCGTTAAGACGTTCAACCATCATTTTGAGAACATTATAGAAGTCAGCACCGATGATATCCATTTTGTTAACGTATACCATACGAGGTACATGATATCTTTCAGCTTGACGCCAAACTGTTTCAGATTGAGGTTCAACACCGCTTTTTGCGGATAATACAGTAACAGCACCATCAAGTACTTTAAGAGAGCGTTCTACTTCAACTGTGAAATCCACGTGGCCTGGTGTATCAATGATGTTAATACGATGGTTTTTCCAATGGCAAGTTGTAGCAGCAGAAGTAATTGTAATACCTCTTTCTTTTTCCTGTGCCATCCAGTCCATTGTTGCTCCACCTTCATGAACTTCACCCATTTTATGAAGTATACCTGTGTAGAACAGAATACGCTCTGTAGTAGTGGTTTTACCAGCATCAATATGTGCTATAATACCAATGTTACGAGTTTTTTCGAGTGAAAACGCTCTTGCCACTTACTCATCGCTCCTTATATTATACAAAAGATACTTTAAAATTACCAACGATAATGAGCAAATGCTTTATTAGCTTCAGCCATTTTATGAGTATCTTCTTTTTTCTTAATTGCTGCACCTGTGTTATTAGCAGCATCCATTAATTCGCCGGAAAGACGTTCGTTCATAGTTTTTTCACCACGAAGTCTAGCATAGTTAACAATCCAACGAATACCAAGTGTCATACGACGATCCTGACGAACTTCTACAGGAACTTGGTAGTTAGCACCACCAACACGGCGAGCACGAACTTCTAATACTGGCATAACATTTTTCAATGCAGTTTCAAAAACTTCCATTGGGTCTTTACCAGTTTTTTCTTTTATAATGTCAAATGCATCATATACAACTTTCTCAGCAACACCTTTTTTACCGGAAAGCATAACTTTATTTATGAATTTAGTTACAACCTTGGATTTGTACACCGGATCTGGTAATACATCTCTTTTAGGTACGGAACCTTTTCTTGGCATTACTACCCCTCCTTGTCATAGTCTTCAATGTTTTAAGTAATTATTTTTTCTTAGGACGTTTTGCACCGTATTTAGATCTTCCTTGTTCACGGTTTTGAACACCTGCAGTATCCAAAGAACCACGAATGATGTGATAACGCACACCTGGTAAGTCTTTTACACGACCGCCTCTAATTAAAACAACACTATGTTCCTGAAGATTGTGACCAATACCAGGGATATAAGCTGTTACTTCAATACTATTCGTTAAACGAACACGGGCAACTTTACGCAATGCGGAGTTTGGTTTTTTAGGAGTAGTAGTATATACTCTTGTGCAAACACCACGTTTCTGCGGGCAATTTTTTAATGCCGGTGCTGTAGATTTTTCCTGCATGCTCTGTCTGCTTTTACGAATCAACTGATTTATTGTAGGCATACATGCACCTCCTTCCTCAAATTTCCAAAGGCTTCAAAGCCCTATCCTTGTTTCGGATATTTTAGATTAAGAAATCTCACTTGCTGTGAGATTTTCAGCTTAGTTAACGGTATCCCTTAAAGTAATGCTACCGCAGCAGCGCCTACTTCAATGTTACAGGATTTACCTAGTTCAGCCATTGTATTTCCAAAAATCATTTCTACATTTTTAGTCATACAAAGCTCTTTTAAAGGGCTTAAAACTCTATCATCTGCGTCATCTGCTATGTAAACACATTTCGCTAAATCGTTTTTCACCGCTTTAGTAACTTGTTTTATGCCAATAACGCGTTTAGCATTTTTCAGTGTAACTGTCATTTTATCACTCCTAAATACTAACTGACAGATTTCAGGCACTCATTAATATTATCATCATTAAAAAGCATTGTCAACACATATTTTACAAGTATTTTTATTAACACGGCTCCTGGCGTATCATGTAAAAATATAAAAGCCGTAAAAACCCTTATAAATAAAGGCTTCATGGCATCTTACTTTCTAATTTATTAAATTTTAAGAAAATATTTTTATTTACATACCTTTTACATTAGACACTTGTTTTTGATAGAAAGATTTTATTTTTCACCTAATATTGTCGTAAAAAGCACAAAAAGGACACCGGATAATATCCAGTGTCCTTTAATAGCTTATCAACTTTACTTAAAATAAAATTATTTAAGTTCTACAGTTGCGCCAGCTTCTTCTAATTTAGCTTTTAAAGCTTCAGCGTCTTCTTTGGAAGCGCCTTCTTTAACAGGAGCAGGAGCACCGTCAACTAAAGCTTTAGCTTCTTTTAAGCCAAGGCCAGTTACTTCACGAACAACTTTGATTACGTTGATTTTTTGTCGCCAGCGGAAGCAAGAATTACATCGAATTCAGTTTTTCTTCAGCAGCAGCAGCACCAGTTGCAGGAGCAGCAGCTACAGCTACAGGAGCAGCAGCGCTAACACCAAATTTTTCTTCCATAGCTTTTACAAGTTCGGATAATTCAAGAACAGTCATTTCTTCAATGGCTTGCATAATTTCTTCTTTAGTCATTTTTATATTCCTCCAAATTTAAAACATTAATTTCATTTTATTTTTATATTATTTATATAGAGAGAGTCTGCTTATGCAGATTCTTTCTGAGCGCGGATTGCATCAAGCACATATACTGCATTGCGAATAGTACCCTGAAGTACGTTGACAATGCCAGAGATAGGAGCTTGCATACTGCCAAGAACTTTCGCGATGAGAACTTCGCGGGATGGTAGGGATGCCAAAGCTTTAACTTCTTCAACATTGATAACTTTACCTTCAACAAGACCAGCTTTAATAGTTAAAACTTCTGTGTTTTCAAGTTTGTTTTCTTTGATGAATTCATATATAACTTTAGCTGGAGCTACAGCATCATCAGCGGATACTGCAAGAGCAGTAGTACCGTTAAGAACTGGATCTAAACCTTCTAAGCCAATTTCATTTGCAGCAATACGAACCATTGTATTTTTTACAACATGATAAGTAACACCTGCTTCACGAAGTTTAGCACGAAGTTTCATATCTTGAGCTACAGTTAAACCTCTATAACCTGTTAATACAGCACCTTTTGCAGAGCTAAGTTGTTCTTTAAGACCTGCAACTGCGGCCTGTTTTTCTGGACGAATGTTTGCCATTTACATGACACCCCCTCTCAAATGAGAAATATTTATTACGAAACCAAAAAACGGTCTCTAGTGAGGACCAGAGACCGCAAAGTTTTCATGCCTTGCCAAGTATCTGACCTCGGCAGGCTATATTATGTTACAAAAATGTAACACCTGCTGTCTTAAGTCGCTTTACTAAATGAATATTAAATTATTCAGCTTTAGCAGCTTTGAAGTTTGTGTTTACAGTAACAGCTGGGCCCATAGTTGTGCTAACTGTGATGTTACGCATATACTGACCTTTAGCTGCTGCTGGTTTAACTTTTACTAATGTGTCAAGAAGAACCTGTAAGTTTTCAACAAGTTTTGCATTGTCGAAAGAAACTTTACCGATTGGCACATGTACGTTACCAGCTTTATCTGTTCTATATTCAACTTTACCTGCTTTAATTTCATTAACAGCTTTTGTTAAATCCATTGTAACAGTACCAAGTTTAGGGTTTGGCATTAAGCCACGAGGACCAAGGATTTTACCTAAACGACCTACAACACCCATCATATCAGGAGTTGCTACTGTAACATCAAAGTCACACCAGCCCTCTTTGATTTTTGCAACGAGTTCATCAGAACCAACGTAGTCAGCTCCAGCAGCTTCTGCTTCAGCAACTTTATCGCCTTTAGCAAAAACTAAAACTCTTTTAGATTTACCAGTACCATGTGGTAATACAACGGCACCGCGAACTTGCTGATCTGCATATTTAGGGTTAACACCTAAACGAACAGCTACATCAACACTTTCATCAAATTTAGCAGTAGCAGTTTTTTTAACTACTTCAATAGCTTCTGCTAAATCATATGCTTTACCAGCTTCAACTAATTTAGCTGCGTCCTGGTATTTTTTACCAAATTTAGCCATTATTAAAATTCTCTCCTTTGTGGTTTTAACGGTATAAGCCTCCCACAGTCAAGTATCTTACATCAACTAATAAAATTAGTCAACGATTTCGATACCCATGCTGCGTGCAGTACCTTCGATCATGCGAGTTGCAGCCTCGATATCTGCAGCATTGAGGTCTTGCATTTTGCTTTCAGCAATTTTCATTGCTTCAGCACGTGGTAATTTAGCCACTTTCTTTTTATTAGGTTCACCAGATGCTTTTTCAATGCCAGCTGCTTTCTTTAATAACACAGCTGCTGGTGGAGTTTTTGTAACAAAAGTAAAGGATCTATCTTCAAAAACTGTAATTTCTACTGGAATAATTAAACCGCCCTGTTTAGCAGTTCTTTCGTTGAATTCTTTAACGAAAGCCATGATATTTACACCAGCCTGACCTAAAGCAGGACCAACTGGAGGAGCAGGAGTAGCTTTACCAGCGAGAACTTGCAATTTTACAAGTTTAACAACTTTTTTTGCCATTGTTATTTACACCTCCTTAGGATTATGGAATATAACTATATGTTATATTTGAATTTGCTGATTTATATTTTTTCTATCTGATCGAAATCTGCTTCAATTGCAGTTTCACGACCAAACATATCAACAACGCCTTTAATCTTACTCTTACTATAATCAATTTCTGTTATAGTTGCAACAAAATTTTCAAAAGCACCAGAAGTAATGTTTACTTGGTCTCCCACTTCAACATCAAGTTCTGTTGGTTTATCCATGCCCATTGCTTTTAAAATTCTATTTGCTTCTTCTTCAGTTATGGAACAGGTTTTGTATTTGAACCTACAAATCCTGTAACGCCTGGTGTATTTCTTACAATATACCAAGAACGTTCATCAACTATCATTTCAAGTAAGACATAACCTGGAAAAATTTTTCTTTCTACTACTTTTTCTTTGCCATTTCTCTTTTCAGTCTCTTTTTCTACAGGCACGATTACATTGAAGATTTTGTCTTCCATGCCCATGGAGTGGATTTTTCTTTCAAGATTGGCTTTTACTTTGTTTTCATAACCGGAATATGTATGTATAACATACCATTTCTTTTCTAATTCCATGCCAAGGGACAAGACATCTCCACCTCCTGTAATTATCGTAAAATGAGATCAAATATACGGGCAAAAACAGTATCACATATCCAAATTAAAGCACAAATAAATGCCACTGCAACGAAAACTACTCCTGTATAAGAAACCAGTTCTCTGCGAGTAGGCCAAACAACTTTTTTTAACTCACTTTTTACACCAGACAAAAATCCTATTATTCCGGATTTTTCCTGATTTACTGGAGTATTTTCATTCTGTGCCATTTCTTCACTTCCTCACACTACTACAAAGGAAAACCTTATTTTGTTTCTCTGTGTAAAGTATGTTTTTTACAGAATTTGCAATACTTTTTCATTTCAATTCTATCAGGATTATTTTTGTTTTTTATTAGTCTGATAGTTGCGCTGTTTGCATTCAGTGCAGGCTAAAGTAACAGCATTGCGCATCTCATGCACCCCTCTTTACATCATTTAGTATAATATTCGTTCGTCTTATAAAACGTCGCCTATATAATTTATCACAATTAAAAACATGTGTCAAATAAATAACACGACTTCAGGCGAAATTGAACTACCAAAAACGCCTGACACTGAAAATATTATCATTTTTATTAAATATTTACATAGTTGACCAAAAGTCACTAACATAAATAAAGCCCCTATTAAGGGGTTGTTGTTTTAATTGGTGGCGGCGCAGAGATTCGAACTCCGGACACTGCGGGTATGAACCGCATGCTCTAGCCAACTGAGCTACGCCGCCATATTATATTTTCTGGAGCTGATGACCGGGATTGAACCGGTGACCTTATCCTTACCAAGGATACGCTCTACCGACTGAGCTACACCAGCAGAATCGGTTTTGGTTGCGGGGAGAGGACTTGAACCTCTGGCCTTCGGGTTATGAGCCCGACGAGCTACCAACTGCTCCACCCCGCGATTTGGTAAAGAATATGGAGCTGGCGAGAGGAATCGAACCCCCAACCTGCTGATTACAAGTCAGCTGCTCTGCCAATTGAGCTACACCAGCGTTTCTCGCTTTCATTTATCAGCACCGTGCTGACAGGTAATAATGTATCATAAGATAATTCATTTGTAAACCCCTTTTTGAAAAAATTTAAAAAAGTTAAAAAAGTTGATTTTCAATG
>ENA-OPZN01000143-OPZN01000143.1-human-gut-metagenome-genome-assembly--contig:-NODE-143-length-28080-cov-3.992022_pt1 | contig 28080 bp, 27 predicted proteins | sample MGYA00242483_ERZ504503 | MGnify/ENA primary metagenome ERZ504503 (study PRJEB26092, sample SAMD00036285) | human gut metagenome | host: Homo sapiens | study: EMG produced TPA metagenomics assembly of... | reverse complement strand
GATGCGGTCGACCTGCTCGAGCGGGACGTAGAGCTTGTCGCCCCCCGCGTATTCCAGCAGGAAGTAGTCGCGCTCCTTGCCGGCGACCTCCTGGCGGACGATCTCGGAGAACAGGGCAACGCCGTGCGTGCTGTGAACCACGTAGTCACCCGGCTTGAAGGGGAAGGTGACCTCGGTGATGTCCACGCGCCGGTGCGCGCGCCCGCGCTTGCCGTCCATGCGCGCGTTGAGGTCGGCGAGGCTGAAGACGGCGAGATGCGCCGCGGGGACCACGACTCCGGACGGGATGGGGGCGTCGACGAAGGTCATCCTGCCGCGCGTCAACGTGGGGACGACGCGCTCCCCGCCCTCATCGATGCCGCGCGCATTGAGCGCATCCACGTCGCGCTTGAGGAGCTCGACGCGAACGCGCGCCCCGCCCACGGCGCCGGCGTTCTCGGGCGCCGCCTGGAGGGACTCCTCGAACGGGATGTTCTCATCGGTGAAGGAGAGCTCCATCGACTCGCGCGCGCCGCGGTCGGGAATCGCGAACACGCAGGCGAAGCGGTTGTTGACAACCTCCTGGATCCGGCTCATGAAGCGGTTGTCCGAACCCGCGAGGGCCGGCTGCTCGATCTTGAGCTCCGCCGTCACCGATCCGCCCGCACGGATGAGGCTTACGTAGTTGAGGCGCTGCTGACGCCCAAAGTCAAGCTCTTGAGGCCGCACGTAGAGCCCGTCGAGGCGCGCGATCTTCGCGTCTGAGGCACGGCGCTCGAGGTCCTCGTACGCGCGCGAGCAGTCATCGAACAGCGAGCGCGGTTCGGACAGAATGACGAGCGCGTTTGGATGCACGTGCGCGAGAGGGCTCACGGTCTCGCCGTAAAGCAGGGCAAAAAAGCGCTACGTAGTTGCGGGCGTAACGACGCGCGCCTCGACCAGCTCGAGCAGGGCTGCCAGCTCGGTGTCGTCCTGGGCGGGCAGGTACAGCGCGGCGGAGATCCGCCTCACCGCCTCATCGGTGAGGGCAAGCTCGCGCACGGGGCTGATCTCGACCGAATCCTCGTCGCCGATCGTCTGACCGGTCGATGCCACCATCAGGCGGATGCGGTCGATCTCGTCGCCGAAGAACTCGATGCGCACCGGCGCGGTCGCTTGGGCCGCCCAGATGTCAACGGTATCGCCCAGCACACGGAACAGGCCCGGGGCATCCGCCGCGTCCGCACGGGTGTAGCCCATCGAGACGAGCTGCCCGGGAACCTCCTCAAAGGCAACTTCCTCTCCCACGGAATACGTGCGGGACGCCCAGTACCGGCTCTCAGCGGCGGGACGCATCGCAGGAGCGAGCGGGCGGATGCGACCATGATGCAGGCGTCGCCGCGCGCGATCCTCGCGAGCGCGGCGCAACGGGCGGCGACCACGGCGTCATCGGGCTCGGCGTTCTTCCACGGATAATCCTTGCGTTCGGGGAAGCGCACAACACGATCCGCACCCACATACGCCGCAATGGAGCGCGCAGCGCGGTCGGCCGCGTCCTCACCCGAGACGATGTACACCGTGGGGCGAGGCCGGCGGGCGAACTGGGCCGCCACCGCGAGGGTGCGGCCCGACTGGGAGATCGCGAGCGTGGCGTCCTCTCCCGCCATGAGCGCCGCGTCGATGTCCTGAAGCGCCTCGGCGGTATAGAGCTGCGCGGCGATACGGTGAATGAGCATGGGGGCACCTTTCCGACGCCAAACACCCGCCCAAACGCGAGCTTGGGCGGGAGTTCGACGCATTCGTATGTTCAAATCATCCTACCGCAAGATGCCCACCGGTCGAAAAACGATTTGCTGCAGTCCGAGCTGCCCATCTCGCGCTCATCGATATTGCTGAAAGCCTCTTCCTGCGGTTGTGCCTTTAAGAAGCTCGTCCACCTGAGAATTCGCGCTTGCGCTGCAACATATCGAGTACTACCCCACCTTGGCACTCGGACAGATGTCAGCCAGAGGGCCACTCCCCAACACAAAGGGCTTGCGGGCATCGCAGACTCGCGACCCAGCATGATCCATTGGTGGTTCACGTCGTTCCAGTACTCGCGGGGGAGGATCTTCAAGAGGTCCTGCTCCGTCTTGAGCGGTTCCTTCTCGTGTGTTTTGGGCGAGAGCTTGAGGCGGTGCGCGATGCGGTTCACGTGCGTGTCGACCGCGATGCCGTCCACGATGCCGTACCCTACGTTGAGCACGATGTTGGCCGTCTTGCGCCCCACACCCGGGAGCTTCACAAGCTCCTTCATCTCATTCGGGACCACGCCGCCGTAATCCGCCACGATCATCTGGGCGCATTCGATGCAGTGCTTCGCCTTGGTCTTGTAGAAGCCGAGGGACTTGATGACCTCCGAGAGCTCCTCGTACGTCGCACCCGCCATCGCCTCGGGCGTGGGCCAGCGGCGGAACAGCTCCGGCGTGACTTTGTTCACCTGGGCATCCGTCGTCTGCGCCGACAGCAAGACAGCGATGACCAGCCTGAACGGGGTCTCATGGTCCAAAAAGCACTCGACCGGCCCGTATCGCTCGTTCAAACGACGGCACGTCTCGATCGCGCGTTCGCGCTTTGCCGCATTCGTCTCACGTGGCATCCGCCTTGGCTCCTCTCTTTTAAAGACGCTGGCACCTAGAGATGCTGCGGTCGTTTGAAATGGAACGCGAACACGAGCAACACCGCTCCCGCCACGATGAGCGGCAAACTCAGGAGCTGGCCCATGGTGAGCCAGCCGCCAAACAGGTACCCAAGCTGCGCATCGGCGAGTCGTACGAATTCGATTAAAAACCGCACGATACCGTAGCCGAGTACGAACGTCCCCATAATGGAGCCCTGCGGCGGCGTCTTTTTTCGACGGCTCAGCAGGTAGAGCACGGCAAACAGCACAATGCCCTCGAGACACGCCTCGTAGAGCTGACTCGGATGGCGCGGAATGTCGCCGGCAGCCCCGCCGAACACCACACCCCAGGAAAGATCGGTGGGCTTACCCCACAGTTCGCCGTTTACAAAGTTCGCGCACCGCCCCAAGCACAGCGCCAAGGGCACCCCCACGAACGCCGCATCGGCGATGGTCAGCGGCGACAGCCGCAATACGCGACAGGCAATGAGGCCGCCTATGATGCCGCCCACAAGCCCGCCGTGAAAACTCATCCCATTGATGCCATGCCCGTTCGACCCAAAGATGATCTCGAGCGGGTGCTCAAAGTAATACCCATTGCTGTAGAACAGCACGTAGAACAGCCTGCCGCCAATCAACAGGCCAAAGACCACCGAGACCACAAGCGTCATGGCGTCGTCGATGGTAATGGCCATATCCCAGCGCTTGAGCGTACGGTACATCACCACGCCCGCCAGCAGCGCACCCACCATATAGGCAAGGCCATACCAATACACGGTGAAGGGTCCCGCAGAAAATGCGACGGGGTCGAGGCTGTGATAGAGCTCGTTGAGCATGAATGGCCACTCCTATGAGATACGCGCCGAGACGCATGCCCCGGCGCGCGAACGGAAAAGAAAGGGGTCCCGACGGGCGGCGCCTTCGGGACCCTTGTGCAAACCCTAGAACGGAGCGTACTCGTCGTACAGGTCGTTGGCCGCATCCGCACCGCCACCCACCTGCTCAACGCGAGTCACACCGGGCACGTGCTCCTTGAGGATGCGCTCGATGCCCATCGACAGGGTGAGCGAGCTCATGGGGCAACCCGCGCAGGCGCCCTGCAGCTCGAGCTGCACCACGCCGTCCTCAGTTACGCCCACATATGCCATGTCACCGCCATCGGCCTGCAAGTTGGGTCGAATCTGCTCGAGCACTTCAAGCAGCAGCTGTTCGTTCACCGCCATGTGCAGTCCCTTCTCCAAACGCAGCTGCGCACTCCGCCGCCGCGCGTCATTCGTTGATAATGGGCATCGCGCCCGCATGTGGAGACACTATACCACGCTCCCCCATGTGCCGCTCCGCACTCAGCCGTAGAGGGCCAGCCTACGCAGATTCGCAGATGCGTCGATGTGCGCCAAACCAGCTCGCCGCGAACGCCGTCGGCGTCCCCCGTTGCCGTTCCCCGTTCTGCCATCGCCCTCTATGCAAAAGCGGGCGCGCCCCCAGTTGGAGCGTACCCGCCATTGTGGCACTACAGTATCGCATCGCCACGAGGGCCATACCGGGGGGCAGGCGCTAGAACCCTCCGCGGCCACCCATGTACTGCTCGAGATACCGGAGGAACTCCTCCTCGGTCATGCCGCCGCTCGAACCGTTGCCGTCGGAAGCGTCCTGCTGCTCGGCCTGCAATGCCTCGTCAGATCCGAGTTCAACCTCGATCTCCTTCTCGTCCTTACCACGCATCACGGTGAGAGTGACCTTGTCTCCCACCTCGTGCTCACGCAAGGCGATAATCAGGCCGTCGGCGGAAGAGATGGGCTCGCCGTCCACCGCCGTCACGATGTCGCCTGCTTCGATCCCCGCAGTTGCGGCAGGACCATCAGCAGTGACCTCGGCAACATAGGCGCCGCTATCGACTGCAAGGTTGTTCTGACGCGCGTTATAGGCGTTCACACTCATAAGCGAGGCGCCCAGGTACGGATGAACAGGCGTTTCGCCGGCGATGATCTGATCCGCGATATTGATGGCGTAATTCACCGGAATGGCAAAACCCACGCCCGAGCTCGAACCCGAGTACGACTCAATCACGGAATTGATGCCGATGAGCTTGCCCTCGTCGTTCACGAGAGCGCCACCGGAGTTACCGGGGTTGATGGCGGCGTCGGTCTGGATCATGTTCGCGTAAATGGAGGTGCCGCTCGTACTCTGAAGTGCGGTGGAACGGTACAAAGCGGAGACGATACCCGTCGAGACGGACTGCTCGTTGCCAAAGGGGCTACCGATTGCCATAACCCACTCACCCACGGTGAGATCATCGGAGTCGGCGAGGTCAATGGGCGTGAGATCGGCGTCCTCGGCGTCCTGAAGGCGGATCACGGCGAGGTCGCTCGACTCATCCGTGCCCACGACCTCGGCCTCATAGCTGTCGCCGCTGTCCGTGCGCACCACCAACGCGGAAGCACCCTCAATTACGTGGTAGTTCGTGAGAATGTTGCCATCGGTGTCGAGGATGACGCCGCTACCGATGCCGCCGGAGTCCTCGGTCTCGCCCTGAGCGGTGATCGACACCACAGATGGCAGAGCCTTGGCGGCAACGGCCTCCGAAAGCGTGGTGTCCTCGGGATCGATCTCGATGGTCTGCGTGGCACCACTGACAGCAGACTCCACATTGGTGCCCGTAATGCGGAATGCGCCGGACATCACGAGCGCGATCACGAGCACGGATCCTACGGCAAGACCGAGCAGGGATGCAAGGAAGATCGGAAGCTTGCGGCTCTTGGTCTTCACCACGGTACGCGTTTCGGTATGCATCGCGGGCATGACGGTGGTCTCCACCGTTGGCTCGGAGTTCGAAGCGAAATGCGGCTCATCCCCCGCAAGGCCGTCCGGGCGCTGCGGGGTCTTGTCGTCAATCATGGAGGTTCCTTTCAACGCTTTCAATCTCAACCGTTGTACCCCAAATACGAGGTTCAACCCCCCGAGAGTCGCGGACTTTAATCAAGTTGTAAGTACCATTAAGTCTTTCGAAAGGCACTCAGGCACTATACGCAACCCACAGCGCGAAAAGGCAACGCGCATGAAAAGGGGCGCGCGCCCTTCGGCACGCGCCCCGGCGCACACGTTATTCCTTAAACAGGTAGCCCACACCACGAACCGTGGAGATGTGACCGGCGATCTGCGGACCCACCTTGCTGCGGATTCGACGGATATGGACATCGACCGTACGCGTTCCTCCGCAATACTCGAAGCCCCACACGCGATGCAGCAGCACTTCGCGGCTGTACGCACGGTTGGGATGCGTTGCCAGAAAGCTGAGCAACGAGTATTCCATAAGCGTGAGGTCAACCGGCTCGCCGTCGAGCGATACCTGGTAGGTGGCAAGGTTGATCGTGAGGTTGTCCACGGTGAGGACTTCGTCGACCGCGACGGTCTCGCCATCGCCCAAAAGCTGGCGGGCGCGCGCTTCAAGCTCGGCGTCACTTGCACCCGAGCAAATGAAATCGGAGCGGACATGAGAGGGAAGATGCAGGTCGGAGAGGTTCTCCTCATCCATCATGAGAAGCATGGGCACACCGCCGCGCTGCTCGAGCCACTTTGCCATGGCATCGACGCGATCGGAACGCACCCCATCGCCATCGAGAATAAGGAGGTCGAAATCATGCGCCACGGCAGGCGAATCTGGGGTCGCAATATGCACCTCGACACCTAAGGACGAGGCGAGTGTTCGGACGAAATCATGAAGTCGCGTGGTACGCGCCATGAATAGCACAGACTTTTCGGACATATTCACACCTCCGACGGCATCATCATAACAAATAGGCAGGTCGAGCACGTACATGGCGGTGATATTCGGGCAAGGATCACCGACCGAGGCCCCACTCCCTATGAATTGGCGAGATAGTGATCGAGCTCCCACTCGGTCACTGTGGCGTTGAAGCGATTCCACTCGTCGCGCTTCTTCTTGAGGAAGAATGCATGGATGTGCTCGCCGAGGGCGTCTTTCATGAAATCGGAGCTTTCAAAGACGTCGAGCGCCTCGTCGAGGTTTCTCGGCAGCGGCTCGATGCCGCGGGCGCGCAGCTCGCTCTCGGGCAGACGCAACAGATCGGAGGTCGCCTCCTCGGGCAGTTCGAGTCCGCGCTTGATGCCGTCGAGTCCGGCTGCCAGCGTGACGGTGTTCACCAAGTACGGATTGGCCATCGGATCGGGGCTGCGAAGCTCAATGCGGGCCGCAACCTGCTTGCCCGGCTTGTAGATGGGCACGCGGATCATAGCGGAGCGGTTGCGCATGCCCCACGTTGCATACCGCGGGCCGTTACCCACGCCGGCGGAGAGGCGCTTGTAGGAATTCACCGTGGGGTTGGTGATGGCGCTGATTTCGGAGGCATGCGCCAAGATGCCGGCCATGTAGCTCTTGGCAATGGGCGACAGGTGGTTCTTGGCGTCGTCACCCCAGAAGACGTTGTTGCCTTCACGGTCGAACAGGGACTGGTGAAGCAACATTGCCGAAGACGAGCCCTTGGCGATGGGCTTGGGCATGAAAGAGGCGTGGATGCCCGACTCGTAGGCGCAGGTGCGAATGACGTGCTTGGCCGTCATGATGGCATCGGACATGGTGAGCGCCTCGGCGTGACGCATGGAAATGCCGTGCTGCGAGCGACCGGAGCTATGGAAGGTGTACTCCACCGGGATGCTCATCTTCTCGAGCATGAGCACGGTGGAACGGCGCAGGTCGCGCGCGGAATCCGACGGCGTGAGGTCAAAGTAGCCAACCTTGTCCATGGGCTCGGGTGTGCGCTCGTCGGGGAAATAGTAGAACTCGAGCTCGGCGCCCACATTCATGATGTAGCCGAGCTTCTCCGCACGATAGAACATGCGGCGCAGGCACTCGCGCGAATCGCCAGCGAACAGCTGGCGGTCGGGCGTGCAGACATCGCAGAAGATGCGCGCGGCGCCGTCGTGCTTGGGGCGCCAGGGCAGGATCTGGAACGTGGAGGCATCCGGGAAGGCCAGCATGTCCGCCTCGTCGGGAGAGGTGAAGCCCTCAATGGCGGAACCGTCGAAACCAATGCCCTCTTCAAACGCGACCTCGAGGTCCTCAGGGCTGATAGCGAAGCTCTTGAGCCTGCCGAGCACGTCGGTGAACCACAGGCGGATGAAGCGGATGTCGCGCTCCTCGACGGTGCGCAGGACGAAATCGATGTTCTGCTGCTGGTCCATATACGAGCCCTTTCACATGCGATGATGCCAGATTGTCTCCATGTTCTCATAGTTATGTTTCGTCCGAGTTTCCGGCACTCCCCCGCAGAAAAGCACCTTGGAAATGAGGGCATGGGCAGAAGGTGCAATGCCGCGAATCGGGCGTTTTTGTAACGAAGATCGAGACGCCCCGAGTAGACGGTCGGTTTGGGCATCAAAGCCCCAGTTGGCGATAGCCCAAAACACCTGTCTACTCGACCCCTCTGGAAACTCGTTACAAAAACGCCCGATTCGCGGCAATCAACGGCTGAGACCGCGCCGCCGTGCGCTCGCCGCAGGTCCTACATGAGCTTGGTCTCCTCGAGCTTCTCGATGATCCACTGGTTCGCGCGAATCACGGGACGGCGGAATACCAGACCGAGCGCGAGCGACGGAAGCAGGTAGCACGCCAAGATACCGAGTTCACGCCAATACTCCATCCCATAGGCTCCGGCCATGGCGGCGTGCATCGCGTTGATGGCATGCGTGAACGGTAGGAACGGATAGACACCTTGGAAAAAGTCGGCCGTCATCTCGATGGGGAATGTGCCGCCCGAGCCGGCCACCTGCATGACCAACAGCACAACGGCGATCGCCTTACCAATATCGCCAAAGCTCACCGTAAGGGTGTAGATGATGTTGCTGAACACGAACCCGGCAACCCAGCCCACGAGGAGGAACTGCAGCGGATGGGCACACTGGATCCCAAAGAACATCAGGTCGCCGGCACACACGAGCGTCGCCTGCGCAAAGGCGAGCAACGCGAAGAACGCGTAGCGTCCCAGATAGAGCTCGTGCAGGTGAATCGGCGCGAGTGCTTGGATATCGCGCTCATCCACGTTCGCCTTGAGCATTGCGGCAAGCACGATGCCCGCGACCCAGATGGACAGCGTAGTGTAGAACGGCGCCATGGCGCTGCCGTAGTTCTCGATGTGGTACACGGCCTGGCGGTCGAGGGCCACCGGGGCGGCGAGGGCCTCGGCAAGCGATGTCGGGTCCGACCCGATGAGGTCCCGCACCTTCTGCAGGTCGCCCGACGCCACGGCGGCATCGATGCCGTCCTTGAGCTCCTGCAGGCCGTCGGCGGAGGTACTCAGGTCGGTTGCGGCGCTGGTAAGCACGCCTTGCGCATCGGAAAGGTCGCTCGAAAGGTCCTTGGATGCCGTCGAGAGATCGGAGGCGGTCGTGCTCAGACTGCTCGCCATGTCCTCACTGCTCTTGGCGACGCTCTCCACCGCATCGGCGAGCGACGCGATCTCCTGCTCGAGCGTCTCCTTGTAGGAATCCTTGATCGATGAGATGTCGTTTTTGGCAGAAGCGAGGTTTTCCTTGACGGCTTCTGCCTGCTCGCGAGCGTCGGTGGCACCCGCCTCGAGGGAATCGGCGGCATCCGAGAGGTGCTGTGCGAGCAGTTCCTGCTGGTTAGCGACGTTGCCCACCGTGTTGGCCACGATGTCGATTTGCTGAATGAGCTCGGCCTTTGCCGCATCTGATATCGGCAGACTGTCGACCTTGTCCTCAAGGGCGGCGATCTTCTTCTGTACGGCACGGGCATCTGCCGCCTGTCCCGCTATCTTCGACGAGGCGCTACGCAGCTGCGTGCAGGTGGTCGACACGTGTTCATCCACGGTGGCGAACGCGTTCTCTATGGCCGTGGCGGCGGCTTCGTAGTCACCCGCGCTGTCGGCCAGCGCCCCGTTGATGGCGTCAACCGCGCCATCGAGAGCGGCATCCATGTCGGCAAGGCCCGTCTTGGCATCGCTCACCAGTGCCTCGGCGCTCGAGCTGGCCTCGCCCGTCTGAGACAACAGGTCGCCCGCAGAATCCAAGAGGCCTGTGGAGGAGCCCAGGACCCCCGTGAACTCGGTCGCCGTCTTGGACGCATCGCGCAGCGTCTCGATGCCCGCCGTGAGCGTGCTGCTCAGATTTGCCGCGTAGCTGGCAATCTGGTCGCCGTCCATGTACTCGAGCAGGCTCGACGTGGTGGCAAGTCCCACCTCGCTGATAGTCTCGGCGAACGTCTCGTCGATCTGCTTGCGCACCGTGCTCGCGGCCTTGTCGGTCACGCGGGGCGCGATGGCGTTGGCCTTTTGGTTCTCGTAGTACACGATCTCGGCGTGCTCGGCATCGCTCGAAAAGACCGTCATCATGCGGGAGCTGAAATCCTCGGGAATCACGACGGCTGCATAGTACTCGCCGGAGCGCACGCCCTCGACCGCCTCGCCCTCCTTGACGAAGACCCAGTCAATGTTGTCGTTCTCACGTAGCGACGAGACGACCGTGTCGCCGATGTTCACGCGCACGGGAATGAGGTCGCTTAGGTAGCCCTCGTCCGAATTCGCCACCGCGACTTTGAGATTGCCCGTGTTTCCGTAAGGATCCCAGCTGCCCGCAATGTTAAACCAGGCGTAAAGGGTGGGCACAATCACGAGACCCACTGCGACGATGCACGCGACCACGCTGCCGCGCACCCTCGAAAGGTCCTGCTTGAGCAGGGCAATGATCTTCTTCATCTACTCCTCGCCTCCCTTCGGGGCGTCTCCGTTGGTGATGTGTGCAGGAGTTCTGCCGGTGAGGCCGCGATCCGGGCTCGCCCCTGCGGCGCGCGCCGTCACCCCGCGCGCGATGCTGCGGCCCAGCTCCTCGCGCAGCTCGTCATCGGGCAGCGAGGTCATACGCGCTGTGAATTCAGGCTTTCGCGCAGGTACTCGATAAAGATCATGTAGCATCCGCCACGTGATGGCAACGATCCACAGCACGAGCATCACGAGTTTGCCGTCGATGTCGAGGTCAAGCGTTGCCGTGAGCACGAACAGCAGCACGGGCAGACCAAGCACCAGGCAGAAGCCCGCTTTGATAAGCCGCGGGTACCGGTGCTCGAAGCGCGCGCCGCGCTCGAGAATCCCGCGACGATACGCCTCCGTGTCAAACAGCGCCCGCACGGCGTTGCGCACGGAGAACCGCTCGCGCGGCATGTCGTCGCGCTCGCAGATCATCACGCCCGTGCCGGAGAGCTGGCGGTCGAACAGCAGGTTGAGGTTGAGGAGCTTAGGCCTCAGCCATACGCCCACCACGAGCGCCACGGCCAAAAACACCGCAAGGATGCCCAGGTTGAACAGGTAGTTCATGCCGTACATGCCGCCGATGGTCTCGCGCATCGCGTTAATGCCGTAGGTGAAGGGCAGCAGCGGGTGCAGAGCCTGGAAGAAGTCGGGCATCATCTCGATAGGTACATGCCCGAGGAACCCGGGATCTGCACAATGACGAGGATGACGCCGATGGCTTTGCCGATATGCTTGAACGCGATCGACAGCGCGTAAATGATGTTCACGTAGACGAACGAGGTGAACACGCCCGCGATCACGAACAACACGGGGTGACCGCACTGGATTCCCAGCACCAAGTCGCCCACGCATACGATGACCGACTGCACGAAGCCGAGCAGGACCATGAGCATCCAGCGGCCAAAATAGCCCTGGTTGGCCGTGATTTGGCCCACGCCCTCGGTGTCAACCTCGAGTTTGAAGATGGCGATGAGCACAAAGCCACCCACCCACAGAGCCAGGTTCGTGTAGAACGGCGTGACGCCCGAACCGTAGTTCTCGACCGGATACACGGCCTTAGTGGTGAGGGTCACCGGGGGCGGACATGAAGTCCGCGATGTTAGCGGGGTCCATATCGAGCAGGTCCGCGAGCTCCTGCGCCGCCTCGGAGCTGCGCAGCGCGACGATGTCGGTCTTGACCGTCTCAAGCGTAGCCTGCAGGTCGGCCAGCGTTTCATCGCTGCTCGCCAACGCGCTCTTGGTCTGGTCGAGCATGGCGTTCAGCTGGTCAAGTAGGCCCATGGACTGCGCGATGGTGGGGGTGAGGCTCGTCACGACGCCCGACAGGTCGCCCGAGACGTTCGAGAACGCATCGAGGCCCGCGCTCAGTTGGGGAATGACGCTGGAGTTGAGGGTCTGCTGGGTCTTGCCCAGGTTCTCGACGCTGCCCTGCACGGCGGTGTTGATAGCGTCCGTCGCGGTGGTCGCGGCATCGACGTCTTGGCCGAGTGCATCGCTCTGCGTCTGCAGCGCGTCTTTGGCAGACTGCAGACCGGCATTTTGGTTCTCAAGGTCGCTGATGAAGGCCTCGATATCGCCGTTTGAGCCCAGAGCCGAATTGTTGAGGTTGCGCAGGGCCTCAAGAGCGCGCGAATTGGAATCGATCACGGCTTGGAAGTTGGAGAGCGATATGTCGATCTTGGTCTTAGCAGCCGAGACGGCGCCCGCCATTGAACCAACGGCGGCGTCCGCCTTCGACGAAGCCGTGCCCAGCTGGGTCGCTCCGTTGGCGAGGGCGTTCGACAGCGCGGTGTGGAACTCGCCCGCGGCGGAGCGCGTCGTGCCCAGAAGCTGGTGACCCTTGTCGAGCGCATCGACGAGCGTGGGCGTCTCGGCGTCATACTGGCGAGCGAGCTCTTGGCACTCGTTGCGGCAACCTTAGCGTCGTCGATGGTAGTCGCCATGCCGCCAAGGCCCTCGCGCACACGCTTCAGGGCGTCGACGGAATCGGAGACATTCGCGAGCACGCCCTGCTCCGCGCGCTCCCCCGCCGCGTCCACGTCGACCCCGAGCTTTTGCGCCTGCTCGACAAGCGTGCTGCTGACCGTTGCGACAAAGGTCTCGTTCAGCTGCTCCTCGATGGTCTCGGCACCCGTATCGGTCACCTTGGGGGCAATGGCGTTCTTCTTCTCATTCACGTAGTACGTGAGCTCGGGCTGCTCAAAGTCGCCCGTGAGCATGCTCGTGAGCTTTTCGCTGAAGTCCTTAGGAATGACGATCGCGGCGTAGTACTCACCGCTGTACACGCTCTCTTTCGCGCTTTCCGCATCGGTGAAGACCCAGCCCAGGTCGTCGTTTTCCTTGAGCTGCTCGACCGTCTGCTCACCGGCGTTGAGCGACCCCGTCAACTCACTTTCAACGCCCTCGTCCTCGTTGGCGACGGCGATTTTCACACCGGAGGTGTTACTGTACGGATCCCAGTTCGCCTCGATGTTGTACCAAGCATACAATGACGGAATGATGCACACACCAATGGTGATGACCATCGCCACAGGATTGTGCAGTAACCGCTTGAGGTCTCGTTTAAAGATCTGGAAGGCCTTCTTCATGCTCGAACCACCCTTTGACCTTACTATTGCCTTTGTTGGAGCAGAACTATACTACGGTCGTGAGAAAAACAACACGTGTACTGGTAACTATCAATACTTTCTGCAGAATACTCGCAATAGGGCGACACACCTGTGCACATGAAAGGGCGAAAAGAGCCTCTTCTCCAGCGTGCGGAACGTGCAAATACGCAAATGTTGAGATAAAGTCCGCATCCGCCGTGTAGCCATTTGTGCAACAAAGGCTTGACCTGCGGTTATATTGCGGTCAATCTCGCCTTTACTCGCATACCCCCACTTTTAACCCAACATTTGCGTATTTGCGGCGCATCATCCCCCCTCCGAGCAATAGACCGGGGCGCTCTACAGGGCGCCCCGGTCTATTGCTTAGCTATGAATTCCCGGTAAATGTGCGAGCGAGCAATCTACATGAGCTCGCAGACGCTCTGGGCAAACGCCACCGGGTCGGCGGGCAGGATGCCCTCGACGAGCAGCGCCTGGTCGTAGAGCAGGCCGGCGTACAGGGAGAGCTTATCCTGGTCGCCCGCCTCCTGAGCAGCCACGAGCTTGTCGAACACCGGATGCTTGGCGTTGAGCTCAAGCACGCGCTGGCTCTTGGGCATCTCGCCGCGATCGGCCTCGGGGCCGCGCGCAAGCACCTTCTCCATCTCGAGCGACAGCGGACCCTCGGTGGTGATACAGGCGGGGGCATCGGTCAGACGCGCGGAGACCGCAACCTTCTCCACCTTATCGCCGAGAGCCTCCTTCATGGCCTCGAACAGGTCGCCGTGCTCCTTCGTGGCCTCCTCGGCGTCCTTCTTCTCGTCCTCGGTCGCGAGGTCGAGATCGCCGGTCGCCACATTCTTGAGCTCGAGGAAGCGGTCCTCGGTCTCGGGCTCCGCGCCGTCGGCGACGGCCTTTGCGGCCGCCTCGCGCGCGGCGTCGTCCTCGTAAACCTTGGGCATGTGCTTGGCGGTGTAGCCGCGCATGGCCTGGAAGGTGAACTCGTCGACATCGGCCGTGAGCAGCAGCACGTCATAGCCGCGGTCAAGCACGCCCTTTACCACGGGCATCTTGGCCAGGCGCTCGCGATCATCGCCCGCCGCGTAGTAGATCGCCTTCTGGCCCTCAGGCATGGCGGCGGCGTACTCGGCAAGCGTCACCATCTTGTTCTCGCGCGCGCTCCAGAACAGCAGCAGGTCGGCAAGTTCATCGGCCTTCATCCCATAGCTGGAGTAAATGCCAAACTTGAGCCCACGGCCGAAGTTCTCAAAGAACTTCTCGTACGTCTCACGGTCGTCATCGCGCATCTTCTCGAGCTCGCTCGTCACGCGCTTCTCCACGCGCTTGGCAATGGCTTTGAGCTGGCGGTCGTGTTGCAGGGTCTCACGTGAGATGTTGAGCGATATGTCCTGGGAGTCCACCACGCCGCGCACGAAATTGTAGTAATCCGGTAGCAGGTCGGCGCACTTCTCCATAATCAACACGTTGGAGCTATAGAGCGCTAAGCCCTTCTCGTAATCCTTGCTGTAAAGGTCGAACGGTGCGCGGCTCGGGATATAGAGCAGCGCGTCGTACTCGAGGGTGCCCTCGGCGTGGAAGCTCACCGTACGCGCCGGATCCTCGAAGTCGTGGAACGTGGACTTGTAGAACTCGTTGTAGTCCTCCTCCGACACGTCCGAGCTGCGTTTCTTCCAGATGGGAGTCATCGAGTTGATGGTCTCGAGCTCCTCGTAGTCCTCGTACTCCGGCTTGTAATCGTCGCCAGCGTCGGCGGGACGCTCCTTCTCGCGGCTCTTGGTGACCATCATCTGGACGGGGTAGCGCACGTAGTTGCTGTAGCGCTTGATGAGGTCCTTGAGCCCCCACTCGGAAAGATACGTGTCGTAGTTCTCGCCGGGCTCGCCATTCTCGCCGGCGACGTTCTCGCGGATGGTGAGGATGACGTCGGTGCCGTGCTCGGCGCGCTCGCCGGGCTCGATGGTGTAGCCCTCAAGGCCGTCGGACTCCCATACGTGCGCCGTGTCCTCGCCGAAGGCGCGGCTGACCACACGGACCTTGGAGGCAACCATGAACGCAGAGTAGAAGCCCACGCCAAACTGACCGATGATGTCGACATCCCCGCCCTGGTGCTCGGCGTTTTCCCGCTTGAACTCCTGGCTGCCGGAATGGGCGATGGTGCCGAGGTTCTCCTCGAGGTCCTCAGCGGTCATGCCGATGCCGTTGTCGGAGACGGTAAGCGTGCGCGCGTCCTTGTCAAACGAGACGCGGATGGCAAGGTCGTCGTTGCCGAGCTGAATACTCGAGTCGGAGAGACTCTTGAAGTTGAGCTTGTCCACCGCATCCGACGCGTTGGAGATAAGCTCACGCAGGAAGATCTCCTTGTTGGTATAGATCGAGTTGATCATGAGGTCGAGGAGCTTCTTGCTCTCGGTTTTAAATTGCTGCATGCGCGCAACGCCCTTTCTGCTGTCGTCTAGCCGGCTTTCGCCGGCTTGTGCGCCGGCAAGCGGCGCACATCTACTGAACGCCTCCATGCTACCCATAATTGAACTCATAAAACCTAAGCGTTTACCACTTAGATTCAGATGACACAATTGGCATCCTGAAGTCTCAGCCCGTCACCTGCGGGCTATTGGCACCCCGTGGAGAGCAGGCCTCACCGTTCGATGCTCGCTGCGGCCAATTGCGGTCACGATTTATATTCATACAGTATTTGTAATTACGTTGCATCGCGTCTCTAAATCGAAATGGCCGTAAAACCCGTCACTTATGAAGAAATGCACAGCAGTGTGCCGCCCATGCATCAACCGTGATGCACTCGACGCCCAGCCAACGACAAAAAGAGACAAGAAATACTGTATGAAGTAGTTTTTTGACCACTTTGGCAAAAATGCGCCGAAATGCAGAAAAGAGCGTATCGTCTATGCATGGAGAAAGTTGTCTGCGCGTGCGGCGCCTCCGCACTCGAACTCTACCGATCGAGCAAACGCCTCATCCCGACGCTGCTCGACAAGCCGAGGACCGGCCAGGTCACCGGCCTGTCAGTTCCGCCGCGGCAGCTCCTGGCTGATGACATGACCGTCCACGGCATCGTGAGCAAGCCATATCACGTTCTCGTCGATGGAAACCGCGGATACAACCAACGTCAAGATATCCAAGTCACGGCATGCTACCGCCCTCTTCCTCCTCGGTCGCTCATAAAAATCGACCGATCGTTCTGGACGGTGAGTCCCGAACTCTCCTTCATCCAGATTGCGGGCGACAACACCTGGAGCAACTTCGATATCATCAGCTTGGGATATGAGCTTTGCGGCACCTATGTTCTCGATGATTCGTGGGACGGCCTCACGTGCACCGAGAAACCGCTTACATCAACCGAGAAAATCGGCAGGCTCACCGACTCCATCCACAGGGTCACCGGCATCAAGCGGGCGCGTAATTTGCTCAAATACGTGAACGGCCTGTCAAACTCCCCTATGGAGACCGTCCTGGCCATGCTTGTCTCGCTGCCCACCACGATGGGCGGTCTAGGTCTCGGTCCCATCTCGATGAACCATCCCGTCGCGACGCCCGTCGGGAGGCGGCGCGTCGACATCGGGTTCACCCGGCAGCGCGTCGGCCTTGAATACCAAGGAAAGGAGTTCCACTCCATAGAGGCGGCAGGGCGGGATGCGCGGCGACAAAACAAAATCGTCGGCTCCGGATTCACCATCTTGAACGTGTGGTACGAGGATCTTGTCGATGAGCACCTATTCCAGCAGTTCACCGACGATCTGTTCCGCGCCCTGGGCTCTCGCAAGCGCATTCGCACCAGCGGATTCCATACGCTCCAAAAGATTTTGCGAATGCAGCTCATGCCGACCGTAACCAGATATGGAGGCAACGAATTCTGACGGGGGTCGCGGATGCGCGGCACCGCGAGCTTTGCTGTCGAAAGTGCGGCGCCGCGCCAATCGAAAATGCGAGCCCCACCGATCGAGCATGAGAATCCCCGCCAATCGAGTATGCAATTTCGCACCAATGAAAAACGCGGCACCGCGTCAAGCGGCACCGCGTTTCATCGCATGTCGGCGTGAAGGCGGGAGCGGACCCTCTACGCAAGCACCTCGCGCACAGTGGCGGCAACACCCTCGGCGTTGAGGCCGTACTTGTCCAAAAGCTCCGCGCCGGGCCGGACTCGCCGAACGTGTCGCGAACGCCAACACGGCGCATGGGCACCGGGCACTGCTCGCCCAAAACGGCCGCGCACGCCTCACCAAGGCCACCCATAATGGAGTGCTCCTCAACCGTCACCACGTGGCCGGTCTTGGAAGCGGAAGCGACGAGTGCCTCCGAGTCGAGCGGCTTAATGGTGTGCATGTTGACGACCTCGGCGGAGATTCCCTCCGCGGCAAGGACCTCTGCAGCCTCAAGCGCGGCGGACACCATAAGCCGCAAGCGACGATGGACACATCGGTGCCCTCGCGCATGACGACGGCACGGCCGAGCTCGAACTCGTAGGTATCAGGATCGTTGATCACCGGCGCAGCAAGACGGCCAAAGCGCAGGTAGAAGGGGCCGTCCGTCGCATAGGCGCAACGCGTGGCGGCACGGGCCTCCACGTCGTCGGCGGGAACCACGACCGTCATGCCGGGAATGGTGCGCATGAGGGCGATGTCCTCGTTGCACTGATGCGTGGCTCCGTCCTCGCCCACCGATATGCCGGCATGCGTGGCGCCGATCTTCACGTTGAGATGCGGATAGCCGATCGAGTTGCGAATCTGCTCGAACGCACGGCCTGCGGCGAACATCGCAAACGAGCTCGCGAACGCAACGCGGCCCGTGGTGGCAACACCCGCGGCGAGGCCCATCATGTTGCCCTCGGCGATGCCGGCATTGTAGAAACGGTCGGGGTAGGCGCCTTGAACTTGCCCGTCTGCGTCGCCGCGGCAAGGTCGGCGTCGAACACCACGAAGTCATCGTGCTCCGCACCGAGCTCGACCAGCGCCTCGCCGTAGCTCACGCGCGTGGCGATCCTCTTACGTCTGCCATTGCCTTACGCCTCCTTCGCGAGCTCGGCCGCGCGGGCATCAAGCTCGGCCATTGCCTGCTCGAACTGCTCGTCGTTGGGGGCCTTGCCATGCCAGCCCACCTGGCCCTCCATGAAGGAGACGCCCTTGCCCTTGACCGTCTCGGCGACGATGCACACGGGTTTGCCGCTCACCTCGCGAGCAGCCTGGAACGCAGCGCGCACCTGCGCCATGTCGTTGCCGTCAGCGAGTTCGATGACGTGGAAGCCAAAGGCCTCGAACTTGTTGGCAATGGGCATCGCGGAGTTGACCTCCTCGATGCTGCCGTCGATCTGCAGGCCGTTGTGATCGACGATGAGCACGAGGTTGTCGAGATGGTGGTTGCCGGCGAACATCGCGGCCTCCCACACCTGGCCTTCCTCGATCTCGCCATCGCCCAGCAGGCAGAACGTACGATACGCATCGCCCCAGTGCTTGGCGGCGAGCGCCATGCCCACCGCGGCGGAGATGCCCTGACCCAGCGAGCCAGTGGACATGTCGACGCCGGGAGTGTCGTTCATGTTGGGATGGCCCTGCAAGTGGCTACCAACATGGCGCAGGGTCTCAAGATCATCTTTGGGGAAGAACCCGCGCTCGGCGAGCACGGAATACAGGGCAGGGGCGCAGTGACCCTTAGAGAGGACGAACCGGTCACGATTCGCGCGGCGCGGGTCGCTCGGGTCGATGTTCATCTCCTCAAAATACAGATACGTGATGATATCGGCTGAGCCGAGGGAGCCGCCGGGATGGCCGGACTTGGCGGCATGCGTTCCGACCACGACCCCCTTTCTAACTTCATTGGCAATCTGGATGAGTTCCTCATCGCTCATGGACAATGCCTCCTTGCATGTGAGCGGTGGCGCGTTACCAGGGTAATCATAGCGGCAGGACGTGGCGGAGGGTCGAAAGCAAACGGTAAATTCAAAACCTTACAATGTGAAATTGAGACATCTACCTGCGATAAAACGCTTGACCACAAGACGTTTTGAGAATCAAGCGAAAGGACCTAGCGAGCAGATGCAACCCGCTCCCAATCCGCCTCGAAAGCGGCGAGACCGGCGTCGGTAAGCGGGTGATGCAGGCATTTTCTGAGGACTTTCATGGGCACGGTGGCGATATCCGCTCCCATGAGCGCCGCCTGCGTCACGTGGTTGGGCGTGCGCACGGAAGCGGTGATGATCTCAACTCGACTGTCCGGATTCTTGCCCGACCAATCGTAATTCTTGATGCACGTCACGATATCCCCAAGCTGGGCAAGGCCGTCGAGCGCAATGTCGTCGTAACGGCCAACGAACGGCGACACGTAGCGGGCGCCGGCGTTGGCAGCCAAAAGCGCCTGCGTCGCAGAGAAGATGAGCGTCATGTTCACGCGCGCGCCCTCGTCTGCAAGGGCGCGGCATGCAGTCAAGCCCGCTTCGCAAATGGGAAGCTTGACCACGATATTCGGTGCGAGCGCGGAAAGGCGGCGGCCCTGCTCGACCATGCCCTCCGCAGTGTTCGCCGTCGCCTCTGCCGAGACGGGCAAGCCCTCACACAGCTCGGCGATCTTGAGCATGTGCGGCTCGAAGTCCTCGAGCTTACCACCCGTTTTGGCATAGAGACTGGGGTTGGTGGTCACGCCCGCCAAGCAGCCCCAACTTTTGGCCTCGGCGATTTCCTCGAGATCTGCCGTGTCGATAAAGAACTTCATCTCAAACCCTTCTCGCGGCATCGTGCGACACAAAGCACAGTATAAAAGCTGCGTCGCAAGCGTTTTGAGGCTAAAGCGTTTTGGCATCGACAAACGGTCGGGAATTTACATAGCCGGCCCGCCAGCGGGCTCCCGCACGGGCGGTTGCTTTACAGCTCCGGCAGCTCCTGCACCGGAAAGTGCACGGATATGCTGGTGCCGCGGCCAAGCTCGCTATCCAATTCGATGCGCGCGCCGTGATACGCCGCGGCGTGCTTGACAATGGCGAGACCCAATCCCGTGCCGCCGCGAGCCTTGGAACGGCTTTTGTCCACGCGGTAGAACCGTTCAAAGATCTTGCCCTGCTCCTCAGCGGCGATACCAATACCCGTGTCGGCAACGCAGATGTACGGCGCAAAGAGCCCCGAGGCCTCATCTGCATCCGATCCGCCGACTTGCTCAACGCCGCACGAGAGCGTCACAACGCCGCCGGGACGGTTGTAGCGTATGGCATTGCTCGCCAAATTGTACGCAAGCTCGTCGATGAGCCGCGGAACACCCACCACCATGGCAGGCTCGCACGCCAGCTCAATCCGCACGTCCGCGCGCTGGGCGACTTGCTCCAAGCGCTGGGCGATGCCATCAAGCGTGCGCGGCACGTCGATGGGCTCGCGCGTGCCCAGCGTCGCCGACGCGGCACCGTCCTCGGAGCGCTCCGCCTCGTCCAGGTTGGACAAGGTGAGGATGTCATTCACAAGGGAAGTGAGCCTCCCCGCCTCGTTGTAAATACGACGTCCAAAGTCGCGCAGATCTGCCTCGTCGGTCACCATACCGTTGGCGATGAGCTCCGCGTAACCCGAAACCGTGGTGAGCGGCGTCTTGAGCTCATGGGTTATGTTCGCCGTGAACTCGCGGCGCATGCGATCATTGTTGGCGAGCACACGCACCTGGCGCTTGAGCTCTTGGCGCTGGGTCTCAATACGCTCCAACATGGGCTCCATTTCGGCGTAGGCGTTTTGCGCGTTTCGCTGGGGATGGTCAAGGTCCACCTCGAGCAGCGGCTCGATGATGCGACTGGATTCACGGCGCGCCACGGCAACGGAGACCACAACGCCGACGGCGGTCAAAATCGCCACGGGCCCGGCAAGCGACCAGAGAACAGACAGGTATCCCGCCTCGCCCTTTGCCAAGCGCACCACGCTGCCGTCCGCCAGGCGAACCGCCTCATACAGCATGACCTCGCCCAGCGTTGAGCTGGCGCGGTCAGAAGAACCGCTCCCGGTCTCAAACGCCTCCTCGATCTCGGGACGATCCCCGTGGTCTTCCATCTTGCTCTCGTCGATATCGGTGTCGTACAACACGTCACCGTCTTTCCCCACAAGTGTGATGCGCGTATCGTCCTGCTGCAGACGCCTAAGCATGCCGACATAGCTTGGAGAGCTGTTGAGGGAGGCCGCCACAACGCGCGCCTCGCTAGCCAGCTCCTCGGATGTCGAATCAACCAGGCGCTTTTGCATGAACAAGGTGAGCGCAAGGGCAAACACCACGATCGTGATGAGGGACATGGTGAGCATCGTGGCGAACACACGCTTGGAAAGGGAGCGTTTGGCCACGCGCGACTCACGCGACCGCATCGAGGCGTCATTTACAGGTCTGCCAAACGATAGCCCACGCCGCGCACCGTCTCGATGCGATCGGCGTAATCGCCCAGCTTTTGACGGAGCGTCTGCACATGTACGTCGACCGTACGCGAGCCGCCGTCAAAGTCCCAGCCCCACACGCTGCGCAAAAGAGACTCGCGCGTAAAGACCACGCCGGGCTTGCGCATGAGGTACTCGAGCAGGTCGAACTCACGCAGCGTGAGCTTGAGCTCCTGTCCCTCAACGCGCACCACGCGATGGCTGGGGGAAAGCTCGATGCCTCCCACGGAAAGCGTCTCGGGCGCGGGACGATTGGACATGCCGCCGCGGCGCAACAGGCGCGGCAGCGGCTCGTGAGCTCCATGAGGGAGAACGGTTTGGTGAGGTAGTCATCCGCGCCGCCATCGAGCGCCACGACCTTGTCGAGCTCGGAATCTTTGGCGGTGAGCATCATGATGGGAACCGTCGCGGTGGCCTGGTCGGCGCGCAGGCGCCGCATGATCTCGAGGCCATCGGTGTCGGGCAGCATGATGTCGAGCAGAACCGCATCGGGGACGCGACGCGCAACGGCAGCCTTGAACTCGCTGTCCGATGCGAACCCCTCAGCCTCTATCCCCTGCTGGCGCAGCGCATAGAGGGTGAGACCCCGAATATTGTCATCGTCCTCGACGTAGTAAATCATAGGAACGGCTCCTCTCGCCTATTGGTGGATTTTACCCAAATCGGCCGGTGAGGTAGTCCGCCGTGCGCTGGTCGCGCGGAGCTTTAAAGATCTGCGCGGTGGTGCCATGCTCAACCAGCTCACCCAGCAGGAAGAACGCCACAGAGTCGGAAATGCGCGATGCCTGCTGCATGTTGTGCGTCACCACTACCAAGGTGTAATCCTGCTTAAGTTCCATCGCCAGCTGCTCAACCTGCACCGTGGAAATGGGGTCGAGTGCGCTCGTGGGCTCGTCCATGAGCAGAACCTGCGGCTTGACCGCGATCGCGCGCGCGATGCACAGACGCTGCTGCTGTCCACCAGACAGACCAAGGCCCGACGACTTCAGCTTGTCCTTGACCTCATCCCACAGCGCGGCGCGACGTAGGGACTCCTCGACTATGCCATCCAGCTCCGAACGGCTCTTGACACCCATGCCGCGCGGACCATACGCCACGTTGTCGTAGATGCTCATGGGGAACGGATTGGGATGCTGGAAGACCATACCCACGCGCTGACGCAACAAGGTGGTGTCGAAGCCGTCGTAGATGTCTTGCCCATCGAGCTTGATGGAGCCCTCAACGCGGCAATCCTTAACGTAGTCGTTCATGCGATTGAAGCAGCGAAGGAGCGTGGACTTTCCGCAGCCGGACGGACCGATGAACGAGGTGATCTCGCGCTCCGGAATATCGATGGACACGTCCTTGAGCGCATGATGGTCACCGTAAAACAAGTCGACGCGGCTCACGGAAAGGCGCGTGGCGTGGTGTACGGGCACGGTGCCGCCCAGGTCGATCTTGGGCGCGCCAACCTCGCGCAATGCCGCCGCCTCGGCCGCGCGGGCCATGGCAAGGGCGCTTTCCTCAGACGTTCGATCCACCTGGGTCCTCCTCAACATGAGCGTCATAGCGCACAGAATGATACGGAGTCCACCTCAAAGGCCGGAAAGGCATATGTAAGGAGCCTGTAAGGAACATCCTCGCGATGCGCGTGGATGTTAAGAACTCGCAGGAGCCGCGATCGGAAGGTTCTGAACCTCAATCTGGGGACCTCAATTTGGAAACGGGCGCCGCATTGAGGTTGTGATAGAGAGCTTCTTGAGCTTTTTCGTATTGTTTTTCGATTTTGCAAAGTAGAGCAGCCTCAACGGGCGCGATGCGGCAACAAAACCGCAGTTCGCCGCAGCATGCCCCATCTGTCTACTTCGCAAAATCCAATTTCTGTACGAAAAAGCTCATCTAGCCTACGCTAACCACGCGACTCGTTAGGCAGCTCGATGGTGAAAACCGTCGCCTCGGGCGTGGAAGCGCAGGAAATGGTGCCCCCGTGCGCGGAAACGATCTCCTTGGCGATCGCCAGGCCAAGCCCCGCGCCACCGCGGTTAGTCGCGCGCGCGGCATCCAGCCGGTAGAACTTCTCGAAGATCATGCCGAGCTTGGGAGCGGGAATCGGGTCACCCTGGTTTTCGAAGCGCACGACCACGCTATCGGGCGTCTGCTCGGCAAAGATCCGAATGGTCGACCCCTCGTAGCTGTACGCGATCGCGTTCTTCATCACGTTGTTGAACACGCGCGCCATCTTGTCGCCATCAATGAGCACGATGAGACTCGCGGTTGCCTCCACCTCAACTGATTTTCCTTGCTCGGTGAGGATGGGATAGAATTCGTCGGCGACCTGCGCGAGCAGCAGCGCCAAGTCAACATAGCCGCGGGTAAGCACGATGTCGTGGAAGTCGAAGCGCGTGATGTCGAAGAACTCCTCGATAAGTGCATCCAGGCGGTGCGCCTTGTCGAGCGCGATGCCCGTAAAGCGAGCGCGCTGCTCAACGGGCAAGTCGGGAGCCTCCTCGAGAAGCGAGAGGTAGCCCACCACGCTCGCCAGCGGCGTTTTGAGGTCGTGCGCGAGATAGGTGACGAGGTCGTCTTTGCGGCGGGCCTCGTCGCGCAGGGCATCCGCCACCTGACGTTCGCGGTTGCGCACGCGGTTGATAGCGCCCTCCACCTCGAGAAACGTACCATCAAGATTCGCCACGTTCTCGGGGTGCTCAATGAGACGGTCGACCAGATGCGCGGCGATCGCACGATCTGCCAGAGCCTGGCCGCGGTCGTACCCCATGTAATACATCGCGCGACCGGCAAAAAAGACACCGCACACCGCGAGCGCGAGCAAAAAGCCGCAGAACATGAACAGGTAGTCGAGGTCAATGAAAAGCCTGCCGGCGCCCATCGTGAAAAGACGGCCCAAGAACAGGACGATGAACCACGCAAGGCCGCCGAGCGTAACTGCGCGGCGGGCCGTGATAAACCGGTCGATGAGCATGTACCCCACCACGACCACAATGAGGAAGGCGGGGAAGTTCTCGCCCGCCACCACCGAGAACGATATCAGCACGAGTACCACGATGGAGAGCAGGCGGCTATCGAGAATGTTGCGCATCTTGGCAAGGAGCTCGTCCATGGAGTCGTTATACGTAGTGAACGTGCGATCCCCCACGGGCGACGAAGTCGAGTTACGAACGGCGGATGCGGGGGGCATGCTGGCGACATGCGCGCCAAAGCTGCCCTCATCTGCCTAGGCGCGTCTTTGGGAGATGGAGCGGAAGAACCCGTTGGAGTCGCGTCCAGCGATGCAGCGACGTCCGCCACGTTGCCTGTCCGCGTATTCGGAGCACCCGTCATGGGGTTAACGGGCAAATGGCCCCCTCGCCTCGATGCCTGCTTGTCGTTCCACATAGCCACTCGCTCTCGCCCGAGGTGGCATGATCGCGCGCGACCATGATTACATTCCTGCATCCATTATGACCAATGCAGCCCCGCATCAATCGGTATGCGGGTACATTAAGCGAGGATTAAGTGGAGACGAGTCTCCGCGTGTCTTGATGCGGGGCGCTGCGAATAACGCCCCGCCAAGCAATGCGCCCTCTCAATGCCGAGCAGGGGAATACAATAGGCGGACGGACGGATTCGCGTTCGCGCGGACCTCGATACGGGCACACGGAGGCGTGCCCGTACTCACCCACACCGGACAGATGAACTCATAGAGCCGGATTCCCGAGCTCGTCCAAACGGGGCTTATGGGCATCGAGGTGCATCACCCTGACCACGACCCCAAAGCCGTTGAGCAGGCGCGCGAGGCTGCCGCGCGCTACGGCCTCATGAGGACCGGCGGCAGCGACTACCACGGGCGCAACGGCTCGCCCGAAGCCGTGGGCGCGCGTTCGATCTTGGTCGAGGAGGCCGGCGAGCGCGTGATGGAGCTGTTCGGGTGCGAGAAGGGGCTCGCGTAGCGCATTCGGCAGCATACGCAAGAGCGCGTCACATATGCTCGGCATGTACTACTTTAGTGTGCGTCTATTTGGAGGGCCAATGGGAGATGGGTTGAAACCACAGAACAATTTGGAATGTCTGCAATCGGGCCCTGCCTGCGGTAACGTGATCATTCGCCCCGCAACCGAAGCGGACGCCGCGTTTGTCCACAACATGATGTGCCAGCTCGAAGCGATGGAATTCGATTACCCCTCGTTCCTCCAACGCTTCTCTAGGCAACTCCATAATCCAAACTAGACCTGCTTGATGGCCGAATCCGGGGGATCGCCCGCCGGCGTGATCAACTTAAAAATCGAAGCGCATCTGTACCACGAGTGCCCGACTGCCGAGATCTGCGAACTAGTCGTCGACGCTCGGGCACGCGGAGGCGGCATAGGCACGAAGCTCGTCCAGCGCGTCCTCTGCATCGCGCGCGAAGCCGGGTGCGAGGTGCTCGAATTGAGCTCAAACCGATCACGCACCGATGCGCATCGGCTCTATGAGCGGCTCGAGCTGAGTAAGACGCATTGGCACATGACGATGCCGTTGGAATAGAAGGAGCGCTGAGCGAAGGGTACGCGCGCGGGCGACGCCATTATCGAAGGCTGGCTGCTACTTGCGAACATAAAACATGGCAACGGTCAGGCGACCTGCTGATATTCAAAACTCCGCTCGTAAAGCTCCTCGGGGGCAATGTCTATGTCGCCATCGCACCATGTCATGATGCCGTGTTCGAGCCGGAAATCCTTGAGGACGTCCTCGTCCTCAAGCGGCTCGAAGGCGGGCATGGATAAAAGGCAGCTGGCATCGAACAGGCGGGTCTCCCCCGTCGAGAACGTGACGAGCAGGACGCGCTCGCCGACATACCGGGCATGGGAGACCTCGATGCCCTCAACGGGCTCCCCAGCATATGCGATGCCGTCGATGATGTACATGCTACCTCCTACACGAGCGGCTCAATCTTGTCGAAGGGCTTTTCAGCAACCGCAAGATTCCGTGCCCTGCACAACTCGTCTTCATGCAGAGCCAGCCAACCGGATACGATGTTGCTCTAGGATACCCAAGAACAGGAACCACCCTTCACCGAACAACGCGCCATGTGGTCGCGGGTGGAGAGTCGCCGCAAAGTGTCCATTTGGGCAATTGCCTTTCTCTTAATCCATTTCGTGGTTGTGATGAATTCCGTGCAGCGGCCACTTCTTTCGACGACCGCCCCTTTATCGATCCCACTTACACCAACATTACCGACGCGATTCGGCCGACACATGCCCGACGCCATTACCGGAAAAGGCTGCTCCCAAGAGAAACCACGCCCGTGCGCGCAATGGGCGTCCCGTGGGCGCAATGGGCGTCCCGTGCGTTATGTCGAGTAATAAGTAAATGATTTTCCGTTCTTGCGTCTGTCAAGCAAGCGAGCCTCAAACAATAGCTTCAGTTTTTTCTGAGCAGTCCTTCGCGATATGCCGGGACATGCCGCTTCCAGACCAATTGCATCAAGGCCATCTGGAGCATGCGAGACTAGCGTAAGAATCTGGTCATCCGTGTACGCTACCGTGCCATTAGACATATACGAGGGGCCCGAGGGCAAGGGCAAGGTCGGAAGCTTAAGTACGGTCTGCGCGGGGCCATGAGACTCCACGAGTTCGGGAAGGATACCAAGTCTGTCGTTCCACACATCCCAAATCATCTCAACGTCACTCCCCGCTCGATCCGTTGCACCAACAAAGCTCATGATTCGCATCAGGGTCGGATTTCTCGAAGTGGAAATGCCACCAGCAATCGCCACCTCCTTATCGATAAGCATGTTCCCGGTATTGCTTATGCACACCTCCCCATCGCTGACTATAATTTTGACAAACGCTTCGTTGCCGTAATATGCATGAACCAAGGCGTTGGCAACCGCCTCATTAAGTGCCTCGGTGATTGGGTTTTTCCTGCCGTGGTTCAACCCATCAGCATCAGTCGAAAATGGCATTCTAAAACTGCGTGTCGAGACGAGAGACATGAAAGCGTTGCCACATCAGCAATATCACTTCGCCACCGTGTTGCGGCTCACGCCGAGCCTGCGGTCGATCTCCGCCCGCGGCACACCTCCGGCGTCCATCGACCGTATGTCATTCATCATGTCCAGGGGGCGCGGCCCTCGTGCTCTTTCCGCTCAATTCTCAATGACCACGGGGGACTGCGGTGGAGAACTTGGACCAAAGGAGTTCAAGGAGGCCATCGCATGGCATACAGCGAGGAGCAGAGAAGGAGCGCCCTCGAGACATTCATCAGGTTCGACCATAGCTATGCTGACACAATTGCCGAGCTGGGGTATCCCAACCGGGGGACGCTCAGGGGCTGGTGGAGGGAATACGAGAGGACCGGCGTGGTGCCTGTCCGGAAGTCCGTCTCCGACCCGACATACACCGACGCGATGAAGCGCGCCGCGGTCGACTATTACCTCGGCCATGGCAGGAGCCTGGCACGGACGGCGAGGGCGCTCGGCTATCCCAAGAGCCGCCAGCTGCTCGGCGAGTGGATCGACGAATATGCGCCGGGCCAGAGGAAACGCAGGGGCCCGAGCCCGGATCGGGGCCCCGTGCCCCTGGAAAGGAAGGTGTGATATGGCTATACTAAATTGGACAGTCGGATGAGAGTCTGAGGGCCCTTCGAGGAAAGGAGGCCCCATGCGGGACCCCAAGCACCCCAGGCAGTTCACCGAGGAGTTCAGGCGGCAGATAGTCGCC
>ENA-OPZN01000142-OPZN01000142.1-human-gut-metagenome-genome-assembly--contig:-NODE-142-length-28138-cov-3.946521_pt1 | contig 28138 bp, 26 predicted proteins | sample MGYA00242483_ERZ504503 | MGnify/ENA primary metagenome ERZ504503 (study PRJEB26092, sample SAMD00036285) | human gut metagenome | host: Homo sapiens | study: EMG produced TPA metagenomics assembly of... | reverse complement strand
CAGATGCCGTGACGACCGGTCAGCAGGTAGGCCTCGAGGAAGCCTTCCATCTGGTGCTCGGACAGCTGCTCAACGACCTGGCCGGAGACGTGCATGTGCTCGTCGACCTCGTCGGAGATGTAGCCGGCATCCCACTGCTTGTTGGTGACTTCGTAGGAAGCCTGCAGACGGTTGGAAGCGGTCTCATCCGGTCCGAAGATGCGGAAGTCGCGCGGGTTGTTCTTGATGATGTCGCGAGTGTAGGCACCCAGGGTACGGGTGGCCTCGAGCTGGCCCCAGCCGTGGCCGTACTCAGCCACTTCCTTGACCTCGTAGTCCTCGAGGTTCGGCAGCTTCAGGTCGTTGCGGATCACACCACCGTTGGCGTTCGGGTTGGCACCGATACGCAGCTCGCCCTTCGGCATGAAGGCAAGGACGTCGTCCTTGACAGCACCGTTGGCGTCGAACAGCTCTTCCGGCTTGTAGGCTCGAGCCAGTTCTTGAGAACCTCGAAGTGGGCCTCGGTGTCGCGGGCGGAAGCCAGCGGCACCTGGTGGGAACGCCAGGAGCCCTCGGTCTTCTTGCCGTCGATGTACTTCGGGCAGGTCCAGCCCTTCGGGGTGCGGAAGATCAGCATCGGGTAGAACGGACGGTGCACGTTGTCGGTCTGAGCGGTGGCCTTGATGTCGCAGATCTCGTCCCAGATGGTCTCCCACAGCTCGGCGAAGCGACGGTGGATGGACATGTGGTCCTCATCATCGAAGCCAGCGACGAACTCGTAGGGCTCGTAACCCATGCCGTGGAAGAACTCGTGGAGCTCTTCGTCGGAGATGCGGGACAGGATGGTCGGGTTGGCGATCTTGTAGCCGTTGAGGTGCAGGATCGGCAGCACGATACCGTCGGTGCGCGGGTTCACGAGCTTGTTGGACTGCCAGCCGGTAGCCAGCGGCCGGTCTCAGCCTCGCCGTCGCCGACGATGGCCGGGACAAACAGGCTCGGGTTGTCCATGATGGCGCCGTAAGCGTGGGACAGAGCGTAACCCAGCTCACCACCCTCGTGGATGGAGCCCGGGGTCTCCGGAGCGAAGTGGGACGGAATGCCGCCCGGGTAAGAGAACTGACGGAAGAACTTCTGCAGACCAGCTTCGTCCTTGGTGATCTTCGGGAAGGTCTCGGTGTAGGTGCCGTCCAGGTAGGACTGGGAGGTACCGGCCGGGCCACCGTGGCCCGGGCCCATGATGATCACGGTGTTCTGGCCGTGGTCAGCAATGAAACGGTTGATGTGGCCGATGAGGAAGTTCAGGCCAGGGGTAGTGCCCCAGTGGCCCACCAGACGGTGCTTCACATCTTCGCGGGTGAAGGGCTCCTTCATCAGCGGGTTGGAGCGCAGATAAATCTGGCCGATGGAAAGGTAGTTGGCAACGCGCCAGTACTTGTCAACGCCTTCGAGGGCTTCCTCGGAAACCGGAGCGTTGAGCTTCTTCCAAGGGGTGCCAATAACAGGACTCGTCATGTGTACTCCTGTACTCCTGCACGTGATCGTGCGATTGATTATTTCTGTTCGGTCACGGTCCCTGACCCTTGCGGTGCCAAGTTTTCCGTTCCCAATCAATCGTCATGGTACGAGGACAACGCGACTTTTGAACGATTTCTTGCGGGTGTGTTCGAAATTGTTGCGGATATTTCAGTATTTGTGCGGTTCGACTGACCGTTTGTCAACATTAGTTTTTTCAACATACTTTTTCAAAACGGCGGAAGCATGCGGAAATCCAGCATTTGGCTAGAACAGCGCACGTTCGATTTCCCATGTTCGAAATCGGCGTGTTGTCCGTCTACAGGCATGTAGTTTGTTCGATTTGCGCACATAGTCTCTGCGTGTCGGCCTTGTCGCCTTGACCAGTGATAATCAGGGGTGTTCAGCCCACGTAAAATTCCAATGAACGTTAGGGGAATATCAATGGCAAACGGTCCTGTGCTTGTCGTCGACTTCGGCGCCAGTACGCCCAGCTCATCGCCCGCCGCGTGCGCGAAGCAGGCGTGTACTCCGAGCTGGTCCCTCATTCCATGCCGGTCGACGAGATCCTGGCCAAGGATCCGAAGGCGATTATTCTGTCTGGCGGCCCGGCCTCCGTGTTCGAGCCCGGCGCGCCGACCATAGACACCAAGGTATTCGAATCCGGTGTTCCGGTGCTTGGTATCTGCTACGGCTTCCAGGTCATGGCCTATGAGCTCGGCGGCAAGGTGGATAAGGCCGCGCTCGGCGAATACGGCAAGACCTCAGCCACCATCGACGACGCCGCCGGCATCCTCGCCGACTCCCCCGCCGAGCAGACCACGTGGATGAGCCACGGTGTGGCGGTCGAACAGGCCCCGGCCGGCTTCGAAGTGCTGGCCCACACCGAAGGCGCGCCCGTGGCCGCCATGGCGGACGAATCCCGCAAGCTCTATGGTGTGCAGTGGCACCCGGAAGTCAAGCACTCCCCGCTTGGCCAGAAGCTTATCGAAAACTTCCTGCACCGTTGCGCCGCGCTGCCCAACGACTGGGATGCCTCCTCGATTATCGAGGATCAAGTCAAGAAGATCCGCGAGCAGGTCGCGACGCCGAGGTGATCTGCGGCCTGTCCGGCGGCGTTGATTCCGCCGTGGCCGCCGCTCTGGTACACAAGGCCATCGGCGATCAGCTCACCTGCGTGTTCGTGGACCACGGCCTGCTGCGCAAGGGCGAAGTCGAGCAGGTCAAGCACGACTTCGTCGCCGCGACCGGCATCCGCCTCATCACCGTCGACGCCGCCGACGACTTCCTCGACGCCCTCGCAGGCGTCTCCGAGCCGGAGCGCAAGCGCAAGATCATCGGCGAGAAGTTCATCCGCACCTTCGAGAAGGCCCAGCGCCAGGTCCTCGAAGAGGCCGCGCCCGCGGCAAGGAGGTCAAGTTCCTCGTGCAGGGCACGCTCTACCCCGCGTCGTCGAATCCGGCGGCGGCGACGGCGCGGCCAACATCAAGAGCCACCACAACGTCGGCGGCCTGCCCGAGGACATCAAGTTCCAGCTCATCGAACCGCTGCGCACTCTGTTCAAGGATGAGGTGCGCGCCATCGGCACCGAGCTCGGTCTGCCCGACGAAATCGTCTGGCGTCAGCCCTTCCCGGGCCGGTCTGGGCATCCGCATCATCGGCGAGATCACCAAGGAGCGCCTCGACCTGCTGCGCGAGGCCGACGCCATCGCCCGCGAGGAACTCTCCAAGGCCGGTCTCGACCGCGACATCTGGCAGTGCCCGGTCGTGCTTCTGGCTGACGTTCACTCTGTCGGCGTCCAAGGCGACGAGCGCACCTACGGCTCGCCGATCGTCCTGCGCCCGGTCAGCTCGGAAGACGCCATGACCGCCGACTGGTCCCGTGTCCCCTACGATGTGCTCGCCACGATCTCCACGCGCATCACCAACGAATGCCGCCAGATCAACCGCGTCGTCCTCGATTGCACCTCCAAGCCGCCGGCGACCATCGAATGGGAGTAAGCCGATAGGGCTTTGACCTGCTCTTTTGAGTGCCGTGGTGTACCGCTGAGTTTCGTTTCGTACGAGAGTCATGGCAAAACCGCCAGCGACGGCAGTGAGTAAAAACGATTTCCTAGCCTCCGTTCCCTCGTTGGAACGGAGGCTTTTTCTTTGCCGTTTTACTCCCTTTCACCTGCGATTTCGCCATTTACTCCCCGTGTTTCAAGACAACAAGGCACGGGGAGGTATTCGAGGGAATGGGAGTAAGGATTTATCCCAAGTGAGTTGACGCGCGGTTTTTGTCCCCGAGGGCGAAACGGGGCCGTTTCGGGGCCCGTGAAACTCAAATCGAACTCAACGGGCATTTTTTGCTGGGCGTTCCAATGTTCCCGTTCCGTGGGATACCCTGATTCTCTCTGTGGTACTGTTTGTGGTGTTTCCTCTGGCTGGCGGTATGCTGACCCGTTCGGCTGTCATCAAGCGGAAGGGGCAGTGTACTTTGAGGAGACTTTCATCCATATGTTTGACAGTGTAACTACCATTGGCTTATTGCTGACGCTGGTGATGATTTTCTCGTTCCAAGGCAATACCATTCTGGAAAAACCTCTGCACATTGTTTTGATTGCGGTACCGCTGATTTTACAGACCTTCCTGATTTTGCGATTGCGTATATCGCTTGCCGGGTTTGAAGCTGCCCTACAAGATTGCTGCTCCCGCCGGAATGATTTGTGCTTCCAACTTCTTTGAACTGGCTGTTGCTGTTGCAATCGCCTTGTTTGGAACGACTTCCCCTGCGGCACTGGCAACGACTGTGGGTGTGCTGACAGAAGTTCCCGTGATGCTGTTCCTTGTAAAAAAACGCAAATAAAACGAAAGACTGGTTCAAATATGAGTAAGAAAAAGGTGGCATTTATCTGCGTCCATAATTCCTGCCGCAGTCAGATTGCCGAGGCCTTGGGAAAGCACTTGGCTTCCGATGTGTTTGAAAGCTATTCCGCAGGAACGGAAACAAAACCGCAAATCAATCAGGATGCTGTCCGCATTATGAAAGAACTGTACGGGATTGACATGGAGAAAACCCAGTATTCCAAACTGATCTCGGATATTCCTGCCCCTGATATTGCAATCTCCATGGGGTGCAATGTGGGCTGTCCTTTCATTGGTAGAGCATTTGACGATAACTGGGGATTAGAAGATCCGACCGGAAGCGAAGATCAAGTCTTTGTCGAGATCATTCGAGAGATTGAAAAACGGATTCTACAGTTGAAGCAGTCCCTTATTTGATTGAAATAGCACTCTGCTTGTGGTATAATACAGATGATCCAAACCATTGCTTTTCTGCTGATAACATTGGGCTTGATAATCTTTTGATAACAGGAGTCCGACAACGCCGTATAAGTTGGATAATTGGTATCAAATTGAGCAACTAAGAGTCAAATCCCCTAAACAGTATTGTTTAGAACCAGTTTTACTTTGGCGAGTGGGAGTAAACTGGAGCGGATTTTGCGCAATCGAAATTCCGTCCGTAGAGTGTCGCAGTGTGCCGCCACGTACGAAAAAGCGTAAAGCCACCTGTGATTTGGGGTGAGTAAAACTATTGAGACCCTCTGGAAACAACGTTTTCAGGGGGTCTCTTTATGCCTTTTGACCTGCAGTTTCAGTCATTTTTACTCTAAAAGCGCGTACACCACGGACATGGCGACACGCAGCGGACGAAGAGTAAAGGATTTTTTCGAAGAGTGAACTGTCCCAGTAGTTTGTCCCACCACCCCAAAAACGCCCCTGAAACTCAATAGGAGCGCAAGGGCGTCATCGTGCGAGCACCGCAGCCTGAGCCGCCGATACCAGGCTCGTTTGCGACGCCGTCGCTGCTTGCCTGGATCGTCAACGGCAAGTACGTCATGTCGCTGCCGCTCTACCGCATAGAGGCAGACCTCAAGCGTGCGGCGCGACGATATCGCGCCAGGACATGGCGAACTGGATGATGAACGTGCACGCGCGCTGGCTGGCGAAGGTCCATGAGAGAATGAAGGTCGAGCTGCTGTCGCATGTCAGGATTCATGCCGATGAGACCACGGTTCAGGTCCTGAAAGAGCCGAACCGCGAGGCGAAGAAGAAATCGAGGATGTGGCTGTTCTGCTCGGCGCGCTGCGACGTGCCCGTGTATGTATTCGAATACCACGAGACCCGCAGGAAGGGCGTTGCCCAGGAGTTTCTTGCGGGCTGGTCCGGCACGCTTACCACCGACGGCTACAAACCCTACTTCAATCTCGGCAACCCCAACATCGCCAACACGGCGTGCCTCGTCCACGTGCGCCGCTACTTCGCCCAAATCGTGAAGATCGCCGGCGGCGGCGCCAAGGCGGCGTCTGCGGCCAGCGTTGCGCTCGAGGCAAGGCGCAGGATCGACGCCATGTTTCAAGGTCGACTCCAAGTTCGACGACATGGAGCCGGGCGGCAGGAAGGCCGCCCGCGACGCGGAGCTCCGCCCGCTCATGGAGGACTTCGGGGGATGGCGCGGGCCCAGCTTCCCCTAGCCTCGCCGAAGCTGGCGCCGCACCGTGCGCTGCAGTACGCTGTGGAGTTCTGGCCCTACGTCATGAACGTGCTCGAGACGGGGCACCTGGAGCTCTCGAACAACGTCGCCGAGCAGGCCCAGCGAATCTTCGTCGTAGGGCGCAAGAACTGGCTCTTCAGCGATGCGCCGCGCGGCGCGCGGGCGTCTGCGGCGATATACAGCGTCACCACCACGGCCAAGGCCAACGGGCTCAATCCCAGGCTTTACGTCGAGTGGCTGCTGACCGAGATGCCCAACGCCGGCGAGCTCACCGATGAGGTTGTGGACTCGTTCCTGCCGTGGTCGGATAGGGTGCCTGAGTCCTGCAAGCTCGACCCAGCCGCTGCCGAGAAGGCCAAAGAGATGCCTGACGACTTCATAATTAACATCGACCCCGATGCGTTCGACGACGAGATGGCGAACAACGCCGAGGAGGGCCTGTAGCGACATAGCGGCCTAAGGCATACCGCAACGCAAAGATGGAAACGTCCAGGACTTTTCCATCCGTATGCCGGAATGGTCCTGGACGTTTCCTGCTACGCGGTCATTTTGACGCTTACGCTCTAATGCCTCCACCGCTTGTCGCGGGCGGGGTAGACGATCCAGGCGGATGCGTAGCTTGCGATAAGGCAGACAATGACGCAGACGATGCTGTCTGGAACCCGAATGAGTCATTGATAACGCCCAGATTACGCTTGCGAAGCCAATGCCGATGTCATTGGCGAGCAGGAACAGGGCGTTTGCGGCGCCCCAGCGCTCTGGCGGGGTGTTCTTTACCGCTACGCTTTGATTAAGTGGCAGGCTTATGCCAGTGGCGAGACCATAGAAGATTCCGGACGCCAGGAAGACAGGTTCCCCGTACGGTGCGGCAAGTAGCATAAGGCAGCAGAGGATGCCGCACGCGACGGCTCCGGTCATTGTTTTGATTGCAGGTACGGTGTCCATGAAATGCTTTGAAATCATGCGAATGATAATCATGCTTACCGCGCTGATGGTGTAGAAGAGACCGGCGTGGGTATAGCCGAGAGTAGTACCGTACAGACCAGCAAAGAAGACGCCAAAGCCAAAAGTGGGGCACATGATCATCTGTGGGATGGCGCCAGGCAATGCGCGCGGCTCGAAGATGTTGAATGAGTCACGCAGGGTTCTCTTGGACACCTGGTCGCCTTCAGGATACTTTTCACTGTTAATTGTTTCGGATGTAGTTACTGTGGTGGAGCTGGGTGCCTGCCCGTCTTTTGAGTCGAGTTCGAGCCGGGTTTCCATTTTGATTCGGTATGCGCTGGAGCTTGGCAGAGTTTGCCATTTACTTTCATAGCGTGCGTTGAGGGCGATTACAAGCCCTGCAAACCCAACCAGGGCAAGGCCGACATAGAGGTTCGTTGAGGGATCGGTTCCTACTAGGTAAAGTGCGAAGGCTGGGCCGATGCTCATGGCGATAGCTGTCCGAGGCCGTGGTATCCAATGCCTTCGCCGAGCCGTTCTTGCGGTAAGACGCTTGCTGCGGCGGTCGAGGCTGCTGTTGTTGCTGCGCCAAAGCCCACGCCTTGCAGCAAACGGCTGATTGTGAAGAGGGGGATGCCTTGAACGACAGCGGACAGTGCTGTTCCTGCTATGAGGATAGCGATGCCGGCGATGATAACGAGTGAGCACTTGCCGTTGTCGATAACAGGGCCGACGAACAGTCGTGCTAACGCGGCGGCAATGGAGAAGACGAGTGCAAGTACGCCGGCAAGGCTCGCACCGTAACCTTGGCCTGCCAGGAAGACGCTGGTTCCACTGTTGAGTCCTTGGCCCATGACGAAGCAACAGAAGGTCAGCGCGATGATAAGCACGAAAATAAGCGACCACAGCTTCGGATGGTCGTCCTTACCGATATTTGGCAGGAGAACCCTCCTTTGATTCCAATACTCGTATTCTACGTCTGCAAAAGTGAGATGTAAGCGCCAAAATGACCGCGCCTTAACAACCCGCTGGGCTTGAGGCAGAATCATCGCATCGACTTATCCTGGAAACTGCCTGACGAAGGCGACAGGATGCTTATCGGCAAGGCGGCAAATCTTAACGAGAGCCAAATCCAAGAGCTTGCAAAGCTTCAGCGAGGCGTTGCAGCAATATATCAGAACGAATGGATCGAACCTGTCCTCTGTCACATCGAACCGCATGAACGCGGCCTAGAGTACTCGCCGACACAGAGCAAGCACAGCGCGAAGGACAAGGCTTCTTCTGAAGAGCTTCGCTATCTCAACTCTTGTGTGCTTAATCCGTTCAAGCTCGATGAGCCAAGGGAATACAACTTCTGCGACTGTGTGCACAAGATGGACATACCTGACTCCATGAAGGCACGCTTGATTGAGATGGCAAGGACTCCTCTGTCCTCGAGGAAGCCACTGTTTGAATGGTGTGCTTATAGGTATTTCAATATTGGACGCATCCTCGACGACGCCAGGGATTTATCTGCCGACAGCCTCAAAGAGAGGCTTTGCTCCCATCTGCTTTCAAGCTGGAAATTCGAAGATGACTCCTCACCCGAAAGCTGGGGACCAATCCAATACCTGTTCATTCAGTCGATGCTTAACGCTCATCTCAACGAGCTGAGAAAGAGGGGTACCGGCATCGAGACAACGGAAAAGGCCTCAGCACTCGCCGAAGTATCAGCGGTCTTATCTCAAACAAGGCCGGTGATCTAAATGGCGTTTGAAAATATAGAGCAATTAATGCCGGATACGACCGAAACGAGATTGGCCTTTGAGGAGGCGCAACGCACCGTTGCTGATTGTGCAGATGCCGCATGGCGGGATATTTCTTCCGGCGATGTCCTAACCGCGAGCATTTCAACAGTTCAAGAAGCCGCAGATGACGCCTGGAAAGCATGCGAGCCAACACTCAACGCTGCAGGCGAAACTGTCCGCGATGGCGCAAGGAACGGAGCTTATCTTGGCGGCAGGTTCGTACTTGGAGTTGCCGACGTGGAGAAAACGCATATGTCGGTGTTGAATCGAATATTGAACTACTGGCCGAAGACGAAGAAGCAGCGGTGAAAACCGCGCAAACACACGCTGTTGACGATGCAGCCAACGCCTGGGGCGACTTCATGGAAGCCGATGAGCAGATACGGGAAATCGGAGACTATGTCGAAACTGGAGGCGAAATCGCCACTGAAGTTGCGCTTGGTGCCGTAGCCGTCACCGCTTCTGCCCCTGCAGCACTCGCTGCTGGGGCTGTACTCGTTCTTGACGAAATGGGAAAGAGCTTGGAAGCCGGCGCTGAAGACGGTGAGATATCTCAGGAGGATATCGTCGGAGAAGTCGTTGCGGGAACTGTTACGGCAGCAACGCTTCTTGCCGGACGAGGTCTAAATAACTTTCTTGCCTCAAAGGCAGCAGAATCGGGCGCAAGCTCACGAATTCTGGATGATGCCGGAAAGGCAATTTACGAAGGCGACCGACTGCTTCCCAATAACGAGTTTGCGATCGACGGCGTGAAGTGTGCAACCGACGATCTCGGGCAACTTTACCGCGTTGGCGACGACCTCGTTCCGAACATGAGCTATGAGATCAATGGGTATAAATACGTTACCGATGCAATGGGTAGGGTCGAATCGGCCGAAGGCTTCTTACAACTAAAGACCCACGAAGGTCGTTTGACCATCAAGGACACTATCCAGTCAATCGGAAAAGGGTTTGAAGAGCTTTTTGATCAAAGAGGCCATCTGATTGCCGACCGATTCAATGGATCAAATGGCCTTGAGAATATTGTCGCCATGGGCGGCGAGGTTAACCAAAAGCCTATGCAGCAATCGAGCAAAAATGCGCCGATGCTTTGGCTGATGGCGCTGAAGTGTTCTTCAAGGTTGAGCCACTTTATGAGGGCGGGTCATTCAGGCCTAGCTCGTTTGCTATCACGGACATTATTGACGGCGAAGAGACGGTTACGTTTCTTCTTAACACTGCAAAGGAAATGTAATGAGTGAAAAGAAGATGCTACAAGGGATAGCTTCAATTCTTGAGGAAACCCTCCCCGAAGACTGGAGCAAGGTCGTGTTTTACGCCGAGTACGCCGAGGGTGCGTTCTCTATTGAGTATTACGTTGCTGGCAGCGGAAAAGACGACTTCGTTAAATGCTTTGACCAAAAAGGCGTTTCGAGGGCATCCTTGATGAAAAACTTTATGGCTATCAACAAGTTCATTGAACCTGAAAGGGCCGCGCTTAAGCCCGAAAAGAGATGGGGATCGATGACGCTTATTCTCCATTCCAACGGCAAGTTCAAAGTTGATTACGACTACTCCGACATGACAGAAAACGCTTACGCCCGAAAGAAGGCCTGGAAAAAGAAATATCTCGCCTAGCAACGAACGGTCTGGGAAATCACCGCAAAGCCACCCGTGCATACTCTTCGAGCGCACGCGTCGTCGGCAACGTTTCGACCAGCGCGTTTTTGGGAGCCATGCAAACCCCTGTTCAACATTCCTCGGGAGTGATTGCTCTCTATGACGAATGGGATTCCCCATCGGGGAATCCCATTTTTTGTTGCCGAGCGTCCGGTATAATTTTTCCGTTTACGACGTCGTTCGGAAAGGGATGCCGACCTCTATGCGCCAGGGATTCGACAACGAAAAATACATCGAGCTGCAAGCCGCCAACATCAGAAAGCGCATCGCGCAATTCGGCGGCAAACTCTATCTGGAATTCGGAGGCAAGCTCTTCGACGACTACCACGCCTCGCGCGTGCTGCCCGGCTTTGAGCCGGACACCAAGTTCCGCATGTTGGAAAGTCTGGTGGACGATGTGGAAATCGTCATCGCCATCAACGCCAACCATATCGAAAAAGGCAAGACCCGCGGCGATCTCGGCATCCCGTATGACGAAGACGTGCTGCGACTCATCGACGTGTTCCGTTCCCGCGGCTTCCTCGTCGGCTCCGTAGTGCTCACCCAATACGCCAATCAGCCCGCCGCCGACGCCTACCGCCACCGCCTCGAGCAACTCGGCGTCACCTGCCGCCTGCACTACCCGATCGCCGGATACCCGCACGACATCGAACGCATCGTTTCAGACGACGGATACGGCAAGAACGAGTACATCGAGACCACCCGGCCGCTCGTCGTGGTCACCGCGCCCCGGCCCCCGGCTCCGGCAAACTCGCCACCTGCCTGAGCCAGCTCTACCACGAGCACCAGCGCGGCATCGACGCCGCTACGCCAAATACGAAACGTTCCCCATCTGGAATCTTCCGCTGAACCATCCCGTGAACATCGCGTACGAGGCTGCCACCGTCGACCTCGACGATGCCAATATCATCGACCCCTTCCATCTGGAGGCGTACGGCGAGACCACCGTCAACTACAACCGCGACGTCGAAGCATTCCCCGTGCTCAAGGCCATGATGGAGCGCATCATGGGCGAAAGCCCCTATCAGAGCCCCACCGATATGGGCGTCAACATGGCCGGATACGCCATTGTGGACGACGATGCCTGCCGCGATGCCGCGCGTCTGGAAATCGTGCGCCGCTACTTCGCCGCCGCCGTGCACTTGAAGCGCACCGGCACTGGCGAGGAACAGGTGGAGCGGCTGCGCTCCATCATGAACCGGGCCGGCGTGACCCCCGATCTTTCTCCCGCCCGCGCCGTGGCCCTTGAGAAGGAAGCCGCCACCGGTGCCCCGGCTGGTGCCATGGTGCTGCCCGATGGCCATGTGGTCACCGGCAAAACCGGCGACCTGTTGGGCGCGGCCAGCGCGCTGCTGATGCACGCGCTCAAGGCCGTCACCGGTGTTGACGAAACCATTCCGGTAATCGACGATGCCGCCATCGAACCCATCTGTCGGCTGAAAACCGAGCATCTCAACAGCGTGAACCGACGCTTGCACTCGGATGAGACGCTGATTGCATTGTCAATCACCAGCGCCACCAGTCCTGTGGCCGCTCGCGTCATCGACGGGCTCAAACAGTTGCGGGGCTGCGACGCCTTCTTCTCCGTTATCATCTCATCCACGGACGAGGCGCTGTATCGCAAACTCGGCATCAACGTGTGCTGCGAACCGAAGTACGAACGGGTGAGTCTGTATCACCGGTAAGCGCCACCGATAAGCGCGGTATGCCGCGAATCGTCAAGCCGGTAATCATGCAGCATGCGGCCTGACGATTCGCTGCTGTCGCATTGTCTCTCCCCTCGGCCATGCTGGGCTTGTTTTCCGTTTGTTTGGAGAGAACGGGGAATGGCCATCAGCACTACGGAAAGAGAAGGATTATCCGTGAAGCGGTTCGTGGGTTTAGACGGTATTAAAGGACTGGCGCTGATAGCCATTGTGCTGTACCACTGCATGCAGCAACGGCTGCCAGGCGGATTCTACGGAGTCGACGTGTTCTTCACCGTCTCTGGATTCCTGATTGCCGTCAGTTTGATTCGTTCTCTGGCGAAAACCGGATCGCTGAATCTCGTGCGATATATTCCCAAGCGTGCAGTGCGTCTCTATCCGGCGCTGTTTCTGCTGATTCCGGTCATCGTCTCCGTCGGCTGGCTGTTCGATCACGACATTCTGGTTTCCATCCGCGACCAAGTCATCACCGTGCTGCTGGGCTGCTACAACTGGTACGCCATTGCCGGAGGCCAAAGCTATTTCGACCAAATGAACCCGCAGGTGTTTCGCCATCTGTGGTTCATTGGCGTGCTCATGCAGTTCTACGTCATCGTGCCGTTCATCGTCTGGCTGATGTGGAAGCTCCGCCAGACGAAACTGCCTTCACTCATCCCACTGGGACTCGCGGCGTTCAGCAGTATCGCCATGTGGGTGATGTATGTGCCCAAAGGCGACCCCACCCGCGTCTACTTCGGCACCGATACCCACAGCATGGGCCTGATGCTGGGTGTGGCTCTCGCCTGGTGGGTCACCGCTCCTCAGTTGGGCCACGCTCGCCAGAGGGCTGTGCCGATGCCCCGCACCATTAGCTCGAGCGCTTCGGCAGCCGCACATCGGGCTCCGTTACCTCGGATTCCCGTGGAGCATCGCATCTGGAATGCGGCGGCACCGGTATTGGCGTTCCTCAGCCTGATTGCCTTGGTCACCATGGCGGTTATCGGCAAACAGGATGCATTCGCCTTCCGCGGTGGCATCATATTGTCCAGCTTGTTGTCCGTGCTGCTGATTGCCGGTACCATCTCCGACGATTCCTGGATGCAAAGCCTCATGGTGTTCAAGCCATTGGCCTCCCTCGGCAAGTATTCGTACGGCATCTACCTGTGGCACTGGCCGTTGTGGATTCTTTCCAGCGCCCTTGCCCCGAAGATCTTCAAGGCAGTAGGGCCTTGGCCTCTCATCATGACCGCGTTGCTCACCGCCATTGCGGTGATGATTTCCTGGCTGATGGTGGAGAAACCGGCGGCAACGCACTCGGTGATATCCGTCGTGGTGCCCCTTCGCACGAACAAGAAGAATCATGTGGCCCGGGTTATTGCCGTTGACGTTATCCTGGTGCTGTCGTTGGTCGGCTGCGTGCAGGGCATTGCTCATGCACCTGCGAAAACCGCCATGCAGATCCAGCTGGAGCAACAGGCCGCACAACTGGAACGTATGCAGAAAACCGAACACGTGCTGCTGCGCCATGCCGTGCCGGCACCGCCCAAGCCCAAGCATGAGATGCCCACCGGCGATCAGATTACCGCCATAGGCGATTCGGTGATGCTGGCCTCATCACAGGGCCTTTCGGAAGTCTTCCCCGGCATTCAGACCGACGCGAGCGTTTCCCGCTCCATCATGGTCGCCCCCGAACTCATCGGCAACGCTCTGTCCGCCGGCAGTCTGCGGCAGTGGGTGTTGATCGGCCTTGGCACCAATTCGGCAATCACCCCCGATCAGTTGGACCAGATTCGTAATATGATCGGCCCCGACCGCGTGCTGGTACTGGTCAATGCCCACGGAGACCGTACGTGGATTCCACCTACCAACCAGGTGCTTGCCGACTATGCGGCCGCACATCCGGACAATGTGGTGCTGGTGGATTGGGATGCCACAGCCAACGCGAACGCGCAGGTGCTCGGCTCCGACGGCATCCACCCGAGCATGGATAGCGATATCTATGCAAAGGCGGTCAAACAGGCCATCGAACAATGGATCGCAAGCGGCAGGTGAACGGCAGGCAACGCTGAGTTGTCCAACCGGTCGTGAAGAACGGCTATGCTGAAGACTGCATCAACGAGACCACACGTTGGGAGACATGGTGAGCGCAATCCTTGAAGGAAAGCCCGATAAGAATCTTATTCTCGTTACGGGAAGGATTCATCCGAAGTTGGCTGAGGATGTCGCCGAGCAGCTCGGCATCGACGTCCTTGAAACCACCGCATACGATTTCGCCAACGGCGAGATGTACGTGCGCTACACTGAATCGGTGCGTGGCGCCGATGTGTTCGTGCTGCAAAGCCACTACAAGCCCATCAACAAGGCGATCATGGAGCAGCTCATCATGATCGACGCATTGAAGCGCGCCTCGGCCCGTTCCATTACTGCGGTCTGCCCGTTGCTCGGCTACTCCCGTCAGGACAAGAAGCACCGCGGCCGCGAGCCCATCTCCTGCCGTCTGGTGTTCGACCTGCTGAAGACCGCCGGTGCCGACCGTATCATGTCGGTCGATCTGCATGCCGCGCAGTCCCAAGGCTTCTTCGACGGCCCGGTCGATCATCTGGTGGCCATGCCAGTGCTGGTCGACTACATCCGTGATCGTTTCCAGGGCCATCTCGACAACGTCGCCGCGTCTCCCCCGACGCCGGCCGCATTCGCGTGGCCGAGCAGTGGGCGCAGCGTCTCGGCGGCGGTCCGCTCGCTTTCGTGCACAGACGCGCGACATCACCCGCCCGAACCAGGCGGTCGCCAACCGTGTGGTCGGCGACGTTGCCGGCAAGGACTGCGTGCTTGTCGATGACCTGATCGACACCGCCGGTACCATCGCGGGCGCATGCCACGTGCTGCAGGACGCGGGAGCCAAGTCGGTGACCGTGGTCGCCACGCATGGCGTGCTCTCCGGCCCGGCCGTCGAGCGACTCAAGAACTGCGGTGCGCGCGAGGTCGTGCTGACCGACACCGTGCCGATTCCCGAGGAAAAGCGCTGGGATGGCTTGACCGTCCTGTCGATCGCCCCGCTGCTGGCCAGCGCCATCCGCGCCGTATTCGAGGACGGCTCGGTCGCCGAACTGTTCGACACCTACCCCGAGCACCACGGTCAAGGCTTCCTGTTCGCCTGATCACGTGCGTGTTTGTTCGTGGAAAGCACACGATGCGAGACGCGACATGGCGTAGCCTTTCGGTAAATACCGACAGTATGGTATAAATGAACACTTGTGGGCCGAAAGCCCACGACTCCCCCATGGTGTAATGGCAGCACACGGGTCTTTGGAACCCTTTGTCTTGGTTCGAGTCCAGGTGGGGGAACGGCTGACGGCCGCTCGACATCCGGGCGGCCGTCTATTGTTTTGAGGTGTTTCCACCCTCAATAGACATTCCGATCGAAGGGAATACGTCAGTTATGGCATTATCCGCAGCCATCGTCCTCGCCGCCGGCGAGGGTACCCGCATGCGTTCCAACAAGCCGAAGGTGCTGCATGCTTTTGCAGGCAAGACCTTCCTGAACAGGGTCATGGATTCGGTGGCCGCCCTGAATCCCGACACGCTGGCCGTGGTCGTGCACTTCCAGGCCGAGCGCGTCGCCGAAGCCGCCCGCTCCTATGACGAGCAGGTCACCATTGTGAACCAGGACGACATTCCCGGTACCGGCCGCGCCGTGCAGTGCGCAATGGCGCAGCTCACCGAGGCTGGCAAGGTCGATGGCCCGGTGCTGATCGCCGCCTCCGACATGCCGCTGCTCGACAGCGAGACGCTGCACCGTCTGGTCGAATTCCACACCGCCTCCGGCAACGGCGCCACTGTGCTCACCACCATCCTCGATGACCCGACCGGCTACGGCCGCATCATCCGCGATCGCGAAGGCAACGTGCTGCGCATCGTCGAGCAGAAAGACGCCAACCGCAGCGAACTCGCCGTGCAGGAAGTGAACACCTCAGTCTACGTGTTCGAGGCTTCCGTGCTTACCGAGCAATCGCCGGACTGAAGTCGAACAACGCGCAGGGTGAGTTCTATCTGACCGACGCGCTGGAAACCGCCAAGGCCGCTGGCAAGGTCGGCGCGTCGCCGCTCCGGATCCGCTCACCGTCGAAGGCGTGAACGACCGCGTGCAGCTGGCCGCGCTGTCCAAGACCTACAACCGCCGCGTCTGCGAGCGCTGGATGCGCGACGGCGTGACCATTCTCGACCCGGAAACCACCTGGATCGAGGACGATGTCCAAATCGGCCGCGACGCCACCATCCTGCCCGGCTCCTTCCTGCAAGGCCACACGGTGGTCGGCGAGGACGCCATCGTCGGCCCGTACACCACCCTGATCGACGCAACCGTGGACGAAGGTGCCGTGGTCGAGCGTTCCCGCGTACAGGAATCGCACATCGGCGCACGCACGAACATCGGCCCGTGGACCTACCTGCGCCCGGGCAACGAGTTCGGCGAGGATGCCAAGGCCGGCGCGTTCGTCGAAATGAAGAAGGCGCACATCGGCAACGGCACCAAGGTGCCGCACCTGAGCTACGTGGCGACGCCCAGCTCGGCGACCACACCAACATCGGCGGCGGCACCATCACCGCCAACTATGACGGTGTGCACAAGAATCGCACCACCATCGGCTCCGGCTGCCATGTGGGCGCCGGCAACCTGTTCGTGGCCCCGGTCGAGGTCGGCGACAACGTGACCACCGGCGCCGGCTCCGTGGTGCGCCACGCCGTGCCGAGCGACACGATGGTCTACTCCGAGAACACGCAGCACAACGTCGAGGGCTGGAAGCCCGCCTGGGAGCGCTGAACCATGCCCGCACTTCAGGATTCCATCAACGCCGTCCGCGTGGCCGCCGAGGCCGCAGACCGTATCAAGGCCACCGACATCGTGGCCTTCGACGTAGCCGACCTGCTCGGCATCACCGACATCATGATGATCGCCGGCGCCTCCAACGAGCGTCAGGTACTGGCCGTGGCCGAGGAAATCGAAAAGGACCTGTTCCTTAAGTGCTCCGGCCGTCAGCCGCGCTCTCGCGAGGGCCTGACCGAGGGCCAGTGGGTGCTGCTTGACTACGGTGATTTCGTGATTCATGTCATGCACGAGGAATCGCGCGAATTCTACGGGCTCGAACGACTCTGGCGCGACTGCCCGGCCATCGATCTTGAACTCGCACACCCGGAAACGGCGGAGCATGCGGAAGATGCTGCCGTCACCACCGCGTAACGTGCGAATCACATAACGCTGATATTCGCGTGTCGGGCTGCCTGTTGCCAAACATCATTGACGGCATCAGGCAGCCCTCCCCTTTTTCCTGTTTCCTCACTGGAACCGAAAGGATCGTCACTATGACCAATCATGTTCGTTCCGTTTTCCTTATCCGTCATGGACGCACCTCCTACAACGCCGCTCACAAGCTCCAAGGCCAGGTCGACATTCCGCTGGACGCCGTGGGTGAATGGCAGGTCAAGCAGACCGCCGCGGCCTTGAAAAGGCTGTACGTCGATCGTCGGCAGGAAATCAACCACCGGTTCATTGTCTGCTCCGATTTGAAGCGTGCGCACGCCACCGCGCAAGCTTTCGCCGACGTATTGGGTGGAATCGAGCCCGTCGATGATCGTCGCGTCCGTGAACGCAGCTTCGGTGATTGGGATGGCCATGCCGTGGCCGAACTGGCCGAACGCTACCCCGAGGACTTCCGTTCCTGGATGGAGTCTCGGGGCGGCGAGCTGAAGTATGGTGCCGAGCCCAAGGAAGCTGTGGGCAAGCGCGGCGTAGAGGCTCTTAAGGACTGGTCCACGCGTGCCGGAGACGACACGGACCTGTTCGTGTTCTCGCACGGCGCATGGATTGCGCAGACATTGCAGACCCTGTTGGGCATTTCTGCAATCGATCCGACCTTTTCTACGGTGGTTTCATTGCGTAATGCGCACTGGGTGCGCTTGGTGCCGATGGACAATCCCGATGGCACTGTGCGCTGGCGTCTGCTGGACTACAATCACGGTCCGGCCATCGCCGACACCGACGAGTGGGAACGCGAACGCTGATCGTGTCACGGCTCCCCTGCTGAGCCAACAGGTTCAGTGTATTCGAAAAACCGTTCAAGCAGTAATTGAATAACCCAATGCCTGAATAATGGCGGAAACAAGCCAAAAAGTGTCGCCAAATCCCACTTTTGCCCATTTGGCGACACGCCGGCTTTTGCCAGAATCGACATCTCGTCGTAATGTATACGAGGTCCAAACAACGGGCCAACAATTGAAAACGGGGCTATAGCGCAGCTGGTAGCGCATCTCCATGGCATGGAGAGGGTCGGGGGTTCGAATCCCCCTAGCTCCACAATCAAGGCCGATGCTTCATGCACCGGCCTTTCTCGTTTTCTGGCCTATCGGCCGACTTTTGGGGTTTTGCGCAACATTCCCCGGAAAGCGTCGCCAAGGGGACGCTCTTCCGATTGGCGCGACACCGGCGTGAGCGATAACAGTAATCGCCACTACAATGAGGTGTGGTCCCTATCGTGTTGATCATCAAAGGAGACAAAAACATCGTGACCGTCACCCGTGTATATATCGCCAGCCCTGAAGGCGCCAATGGCCGCAACGTCGTCGCTTACGGCGTGCTCAACGCATTGACTTCCAAGTACAAGACCATGGTGTTCCGCCCTGCTGTGTCCAACCACGACGACTTCACCCCCATTCTGCTCGCCGAGTCCAATGCTGGCCTTGGCGTGGCTCTGTCTACCGGACTTGACGTGCACAAGGTGCGCACCGACAAGGACACCGCCCGTGGTGACATCGTCGGTGCATTCAACGACGCCATGGATGTGTCCCGTGCGGATGCCGCACTGATCGTCGGCACCGACAAGTCGCATGTCAATGATCCGACCAGCTATGAATTCGACGCGAATGTCGCCGCTGATCTGAAGGCCGGCGTGTTCCTAGCCGTGTGCACCATCAACCGTTGGCCGCACGAGCTCGACGAGACCGTCAAGCTGTCCATCGAGGGCATGGAGGCCGCTGGCAACAAGGTGCTCGGCATCTTCGTGACCGGATGCGAGCCGCGCCACGCTTTCTCCGTTAAGGAGACCCTCGCCAAGTACGGCCTGCCGGTCTGGACTCTGCCGCAGGTGCCGTTCACCGATGAATCCACCAAGGATCTGGCGCTGGAGACCTTCCGTAAGAACGCTCCCACCGATGAAGTGCTCGCCGCGCTCGATGTGGACGTCACCGCGCCCATCACCCCGTACGCCTTCCAGTTCGGCCTGCTCGGCAAGGCCAAGAGCAACAAGAAGACCATCGTGCTGCCCGAAGGCGAGGAGGACCGCATCATCAAGGCGGCCGACTACCTGCTTGAGCGCGAGATCGTGAACCTCATCATCGTGGGCAACAAGGACGCCATTCTGGCTCGCGGCAAGGAACTGGGCCTGAACTACTTGGAGCGCGCCCGCTTCCAGGCTATGGACGACGAGAACGTGTTGAAGCCCATGGTCGCCAAGCTGTGCGAGTTGCGTGCCAAGAAGGGCATGACCGAGGAGCAGGCCCGCAAGCAGCTGGCCGACGCCAGCTACTTCGGCACCATGCTCGTGGTGCTCGGCTACGCCGACGGCCTGGTCTCCGGCTCCGTGAATTCCACCGCCAACACCGTGCGCCCGGCCCTGCAGGTCATCAAGACCAAGCCCGGCCAGAAGCTGGTCTCCGGCGCGTTCCTCATGTGCTTCAAGGATCACGTGGCCGTGTTTGCCGACTGTGCCATCAACCTGAACCCGGATGCGGAGCAGCTCTCCGAAATCGCGCTGCAGTCCGCCGAGACTGCACGCGCCTTCGGCATCGACCCGAAGGTCGGCATGCTCTCCTACTCCACGCTCGGCTCCGGCAAGGGCCCGGATGTGGATATTGTCGAGGAAGCCACCAAGCTGCTCAAGGAGAAGGCTCCGGATCTGCCGGTGGTCGGTTCCATCCAGTTCGACGCCGCCTGGTCCCCCACCGTGGCCGCCACCAAGGCCAAGGGCAACGATGTGGCCGGACACGTCAACGTGTTCGTCTTCCCGGACCTGTGCGCCGGCAACATCGGCTACAAAGCCGTGCAGCGCTCCTCCGGCGCCTTGGCCATCGGCCCGGTGCTGCAGGGTCTCAACAAGCCGGTAAACGACCTGTCCCGTGGTGCTCTGGTGCAGGACATCATCAACACCATCGCCCTCACCGCCATCGAAGCGCAGTGAGCCCGGCTTAGCTCCCGGTGGCTCCCGCCAGCGGGAGCCACTGTAATGCTTATTTTGTAGCAAGCAACGAGTAATCTAATCAACGGTAACCCGTGTCTCACGGGAACATTCAATCACAATGGAGGATGCCCACAATGGCGAAAACCGTCCTTGTCATCAATTCCGGCTCCAGCTCGATCAAGTACCAGCTGGTTGATCTCGAATCCGGCGAAGGCCTCGCTTCCGGTCTCGTCGAGAAGATCGGTGAGCCGGTCGACGGCCACTACAAGCACGAGTACAACGGCGAGAAGCACGAGCTTGAAGAGCCGATTCACGACCACGAGCAGGGTCTGAAGCGCGTGCTCGGCTTCTTCGAGGAGTACGGCCCGAACCTGTCTGAGGCTGGCATTGTCGCCGTCGGCCACCGTGTGGTGCAGGGTGGCTCCATCTTCCCGAAGCCGGCCCTCGTGACCAACAAGACCATCAACCAGGTCAAGGATCTGGCTGTGCTCGCCCCGCTGCACAACGGCCCGGAGGCCAAGGGCGCCGAAGTCATGCGCTCCCTGCTGCCGGACGTTCCGCAGATCTTCGTCTTCGATTCCTCCTTCTTCTTCCAGCTGCCGAAGGCCGCCAGCACCTACGCGCTGAACAAGGAAATCGCCGACCAGTACCACATCCGCCGTTACGGCGCCCACGGCACCTCCCACGAGTACATCTCCTCCGTGGTGCCGGACGTCATCGGCAAGCCGGCTGAAGGCCTGAAGCAGATCGTTCTGCACATCGGCAACGGCGCTTCCGCTTCCGCTGAGGTCTCCGGCAAGCCGGTTGAGACCTCCATGGGTCTGACCCCGCTTGAGGGCCTGATGATGGGTGGCCGTACCGGTGACATCGACCCGGCTGTGGTCTTCCACCTGATCCGCAACGCCCACATGAACGTGGACGAGCTCGATGCCCTGTTCAACAAGCGTTCCGGCATGATGGGCATGACCGGCTACGGCGATCTGCGTGAGGTTCACCGTCTGGTGTCCGAAGGCAACGAGGACGCCAAGCTGGCTCTGGATGTCTACGTGCACCGCATCGTCAGCTACATCGGCAACTACACCTACCAGATGGGTGGCTGCGACGTGATCACCTTCACCGCTGGTGTGGGCGAGAACGACGACGTGGTCCGCAAGATGGTGTGCGACAAGCTCGCTCCGTTCGGTGTCAAGCTGGACGAGGAGAAGAACGCCACCCGCTCCAAGGAACCGCGCATCATCTCCACTCCGGACTCCTCCGTGATCATCGCCGTGATCCCGACGAACGAAGAGCTGGCCATCGCCCGCAAGTCCGCCGCAATCGCCGAAGCCGGCACCGACACCTACGGCAACACCTTCGCCAAGTAAGTAACCGCCGTTAGGCATCTCACCAATCTCTAGTTGCAACACTATGGGGGCTGATTCCGATTGGAATCAGCCCCCATTCGTATATGGTCATGAGACCACTACCCCCCGCGTCATACTCCCCTCAGTCGCCTCCGGTGGACAGATCCACTCAGAGAGGGGATCCAGGCCCTATAACTTGGCTCCCTTCTCTGAGGGGAGCTGTCCGCGTAGCGGACTGAGGGGAGTTCCACCAGAACACAGGACCCCTTACTGCCTCAGCATGCCACTCCACATACCGACGAAATCAGGCAAGGTCTTGCGCGTGGTGGCCACGTTGATGACCTCGATATCGGGAATACGCAGCCCCAGCATCGCGGCGAACGTGGCCATACGGTGATCAGCATAGGTTTCCATCACGGCACCGTGCAACGTCTCCGCCGGCACCGGTTCGATACGCAATCCATCAGGCAATTCCTCAGCCGCTCCCCCAACACGACGAATCTCGTTGACCAATGCCTCCAGACGATTCGTTTCGTGGCCGCGCAGGTGACCAATACCAACCATGTCTGTCGATTTATCAGCAAACACCAGAATCGCCGCCAACGAGGGCGCAATCTCCCCGGCCGCCGTCAAATCGAACGGTACCCAGCCCACGCACGGTGCCGTCACCGGTCACCTCGCAATAGCGCACGCCGCCGATGGTCGGGAACGATACTTCGGCACCCATCTGCTCCAGATAGCCCGGCAACAAACCACCCGGCTGGGTGGTGGTCTCAGGCCAATGAGGCACCCGGACCGTGCCGCCGGCGATCAATGCCGCGCCGAGGAATGGCGCCGCGTTCGACAGATCGGGCTCAACGGTCACCTTGCTCGACAGTTGCATTGCGCGCGGTTCAACCGTCCATGTGCGGGCGGATTCGTCGGCCTCAACCGCACCGCCGGCACCGGTCACATCGGCCACGGTCATGCGAATGTGCGGCAGGCTCGGGGTCTTCTCCCCCCGTGTGCGCGAGGTGCAGACCGCCAGGCAGTTTGGAACTAATCAGCAACAGGCCGGAGATGAACTGGGAAGAACCGGACGAATCGATGCTGACCTGCGCCTGGGCAGCCGGCAAGGTTGCAGGCGGCGTAATAGTGAACGGCAGACGGCCAACCTCGCCGTGGTAATCAACCGTTGCACCCAGCTGTTCCAAACCGTCAAGCACCGGCTTCATCGGACGTGCATAAGCCTGTTCGTCGCCATCAAAATTCACTGGGCCATCTGCAAACAGGGCAAGGCCGGGCACGAAACGCATCACCGTGCCGGCCAGTCCGCAGAACACATTGACGTTGCCATGGAATCGGCCGGATACAGGAGGAGTAACCGTTACGGTGGTGTCGGTTGCGGAATCCACGTCGCAGCGGACACCGAGGGCTTCGAGTGCGCCCATCATAAGGTCCGTGTCGCGCGAACGCAGCAGGCCAATCAGAGTAACGGGCTTGCTGCCGAGGGCGGCGAGAATCAGGTAGCGGTTGGATAGGGACTTGCTGCCCGGCACCGTTACCGTAGCGTTCAACGGCTGTGCGGCGAGCGGGGCAGGCCAGAGATTCGTGAGTCGTTCAGTCATAAGGCCAAATCTATCAAACAAATTATTCACCGGTCGGCAGCGATGCGGGATTCGATCTGCTGATCAGGTGCGGAAGACGGCTGCTCAAAACCGCCTTCGATGGCCTGCGCGTGCAACAACTGAGCGGCCGCGCGATCGGCCTCGATGGCGGCGATCTGGCGCGAGAACACGATGAACCAGCCGAGGAACGCCAGACCAGCCAACGCCTCCACATTGGTGAGGGTGTTGTGACCCATCATCATATTGACCCAGAATGCAGCGCATACGAGCGCGGTCAGGTCGGAGGCCACCATCACTGCTTTGGACAGGCGTGGCGCAAGCCACGGCAGGAGCACGAACAGCAGCAGCATGACGAACGGCAGCCTTTGGCGCATATATTGTGCAAGAGATTGTGTGGCGTGTACCGAAACACGCCGATGCCGATGAATGCCAGGCCGGCCACCATCAGCAGGAAGGACAGAATGGAGATGCGCAGCATGAAATGTGGGATTTCGTAGCCGCGATTCGGATCTCTGTTGGTGCGGTCGTGCCAGAGGCGCTGTAGCCGTTCGGTGGTCACCAGTTCGGAGATGGCGAAGTAGCTGACGATGATGATGCATGTGCCGGCAAGAATCAGCGTGGAGTTGAACATACGGGCCGCAAACGTGGTTCTGTCGCCGAGCTGCGAAAAGTTGTTGTGATACCAGTATGGGTCGTCGGTGGTCATGCCGGCGGTGACCACGCCGGAGATGACGAAGAACGGCAACAGACTGGCAATAGTTTTGGCGTTCATCATCTCCGCCTGTACAAAGGTCATGTACCCCACCACGCCGGCGAAGGCGGCGCAGACGCTGGAGATATAGCCGGAGAAGATGGCATTGCCCATCATGTCGTTGGCCGCACCGATGAGTGCAAAAGACGACAGGAAAATGGTCGAGGCATACACCACCGAAAGGGCGACGATTTCGAAAATGCGACGAATCGGTGCAAACCAACCATGTTTGAGGTTCAATGAACGTGATTTGCGCGCATAGCCAATAATGAAGGAAATGACGCCGCATGCCGCCACGATGCCCGAACATACCATGAATCGGCGTTGCGTCAGCTGCCAGATGGCCGGCGCGTATTCCATGTACAGGTTCATCGATACCGCGCCAACGACGGCGCAAATCAAGAAGGAGATGAGTCCGGAGGTTTCTGCACGCTGATGACGTCCCATGCCGGGCCTCCCCTATCTATTCGATGCCGCGTTATCTTTCAACAACAAACAAAACTCCCCCCGAGGACAACGCTTTACTAGCAAGCCAGCGGGATTTGGCTGTCGCCATTCTACTGAAAATCTGAAACACTACAAAAAAACGATTATGTACGGGCTTCTTAGCCTTTGCGACTATCGTTACCGCCTTGCCGAGTACCGTTGTTCATGCAGAAAGAAAGCAGTATTGGACACAATCGAATGAGCGTGTCGGTATCGTTGAAAAAGTAATGAATGACGGTTCTATCGGTTCAACCTTTAAGGGACGAACCAGCCGCGGCACCATGGCGCTGATGCATGACTATGCCGAGCTCATCAATGAATTACGTCCGACAGCAGAGCAATTCACCGAGATCGAGCAATACTGGGTCAAACGAATTCAGGCGTTCTTCACCAGCAAACCATTCAAGCTGGAGTCCGACAACTCGCTTTCCGTTGATGCGGCCGTGGAACATCTGCTGCGGCAGGCAGCGCAGCGGCGAAGGGAGAATCCGGGCACCATGTACGTCGGCACCGTCCTGCAGCATCTCGTCGCGGCAAAGCTCACCATCGTTGCTCCGGAAGTGGAAATCAACGGCGCGTCCGTTGCTGATGATCCGAGTCCGCGGCTTCCAACGGTGAGGCCGCGGACCGTCTCACAAAACCGTCCGCGGCTCCGCCCTCCTGTTTCGTCGCAACTGACTACACCGACGGGTTCGGGCGCTTCGTCACGAAAACGCCATTGCGATGCACCGTATACGCGCCGCCGTCACTGCCCCGTTCCGCCCGGAACAGGACGATCGGCTCCCCTGCGATGTCGCGCAGTTCGACATCCGATCTGCCACGTGTCAGATAGAAGTCGAATATGGCGTCGTCGGATTGACGCACGGTGTGCAGAACGTCAGAGGTCACGCCGCTGGCGGGCGACCGCAGGTTGGCTTCCGACTGCCGGCCATCCTGCGGCTGCGCGGCAAGCCAGCCTCCCACGAATCGCGTCAGATCGCTCACGCCCAGATCGCAGCCGAGGAAATACGCCTCCCCTTCGCCGTACGTGTTGCGGGTGATCGCGGCCATGCCGTCAAGCTCCCACTCATCCGCTTCTTCGCCGGCATACGAGGCAAGCACCTGCACATGCGGTCCGGCGACGGTCACGTCACCGAGCTTGTCGATGACGCGATCGAGCCAGTCGAAATCCCAATGGTCTTCGATGGGCTGGAGGCGATCTCAGCTGAAGATGGCAAGGGCCACGGTGTTGACGCCGGCCTGGCCCATCAGGCGGATGTCGTCATCCCAGATTTCCTCCGGCCATTGGTCGGGACTATAGTCGCCACCGAAAGCGATGCCGCGTCCGTCCGCGGTCAGCAGTTTTGGCCATACGAAGTCACGTCATGCACGCACGGTTATCTCCTTTGGCAGGCGGCGCAGGGCCACGGCCCATATCGGATACCAGCTGATAGACACTCCTGGCCGATAGTCGACACGCCGCCGTTCCGGCCCCACTGCCGGAACCGACATGGGTATGTTCATGACCGCCGACCGCAGGAACGAACAGGCCCGTCCGCCACGGACCGCATCTTGCGGTTCAGGCGGACGGGCCTTATGGGAGGGATGGGAACGGGAGATCAGTTCTTAATAACTGCCTGCGCCTCATCGTCGACGATCTCGCCGGAAGCGAGCTTGGCTTCGAGCTCCTCAACGATCTGCGCATGCATCTTCTCATCGATCTTGACCTTGAACCAGAACACGACGAGGCTGAGGATGATGAGAACAAGCGGGACGTAGAAGGCGAAGGTCTTGAACGTGGCGATGTTGGACGCGGTCATGTCGGCTGCCGTGGCATGACCGGTCATGCCAGCCGCGAGGGCAACGGCACCGACCGCACCGTTGGACATCGCGCCGCCGATCTTGTCGAGCATGGGACGCACCGACAAGGTGACCGCCTCGTTGCGCCTGCCGTTCTTCAGCTGGCCGTACTCGATGGAGTCGGTCAGCGACAGAATCGCGGTCATCTGGATGAACTGCGCAGGCACATAGAAGAAGATCAGGGCGACGATGACGACCGGCAGGTTGCTGGAGAACAGGGCGAGCATCGTGTAGCCGATGATCATGGAGACCATGCCGCCGGTGAACAGGTAGCGACGGGGAATCCAGCGGTTGAGAATCGGGTACAGCGGCGCCATGATGAATCCGGCGATCAGCGGGATGATGCCGGTGATGGAGAAGGCGGCAGGCTCGTCAAGCACGAACACGAAGAGGTAGTACATCACACCGGTCGTGATGACGTTTGCGATGGCGTACAGCAGGTAGGACAGGGCGACCCACAGCAGCTGGTCGTTCTGGAACAGCGCCTTGAACGCCTCGAACGGGTTGCCGTTCTTCTGGGCCTTGGCACGCAGCGCGCTGGTGCTTTCCTTGGTGCCAAAGGCGACGGTCCAGGCGGTAATCAGGCCGAGGAGCGCGACGATGAAGCCGAAGGAGGTCCATCCGGCCTGGCCCTGGCCCTTGGCGCCGGTGAACGTCCAGGTGAAGTAGCTGACGATCGGGATGACGATGACGGTGATGCCGTTGTAGCCGATAGAGCCGGTGAAGGTGCCAAGGGCGGTGTAGGTGGAACGTTCGTGGGAGTCGGAGGACAACGCCGGGATCATGCCCCAGTAGGAGATGTCACGCAGGGAGTAGAACACGTCAAGCACGATGAACGTGATGATGAACAGCACGATGAACAGCGTGGTGTTCACGTTGACCAGTCCGAACATGCCGGAGAAGATGAGCACGATCAACACGGAGGAGACCAGTCCGCCGATGAACTGCCACGGGCGGAAACGGCCCCACTTGGTGGTGGTGTTATCCACGAGGTTGCCCAGCAGCGGATCGATGAAGATCTCGGCGATGCGGATAACGACGATCAGGCCGGTGATGACGGCGATCATTTGGGCGGCGAGAGCCTTGCTGTAGCTGACGAACAGGCAGCTGGTGACGTACGTGACGAAGTACGTGCTCATCGCGTTGTAGAAGGCAGCCTGCCCCAAGTTGCCGCACGCGTAGGCGATGCGCTGGCCTAACCCGCCCTTCCTGCGGACGTCACCGTCCGCGACATTTTCGTTGCTCATTAATCTTCTCCTTAAGAACCCAGAGCATGGAATCACTCATTGATTTTGTAAAGTAAGCATACAAGTTTTATCACCGTAAGCATACAAGTTTTATCACCGTAAGCATACAAGTTTTATCACCGTAAGCATACAAGTTTTATCACTGAAAGTAAAAAGCATTAGTAAACAAGGAGATAAACAGCGTGTCGCAAGGATGGGATAACATGAGCTGAACCGAGACATTGCATGGACGCGGCGTAGCGTCGACGGCAAGCAGTGCCAGTGATTTGGAAGCGGTAAACAGGATTTGCGTTTTATATAAAAACTGTTTATCCTTTTCGGTAAAGGAGGCCCCGGCCTCTTCCATAATATCATTCACAACGAGGTAATGACAGAAAGCAGGAGAGCATGACAGACGTCACACATGTCGATCGCGCATCGCAGGCTTGGCTGACCGACCCGACGGTGTTCGAGGTGAACCGGACTCCGGCCCATTCCAGCCACAAGTGGTACGCCCGCGACCCCCAGAGCGGACAATGGTCCGATCTCAAGCA
>ENA-OPZN01000141-OPZN01000141.1-human-gut-metagenome-genome-assembly--contig:-NODE-141-length-28238-cov-6.036534_pt1 | contig 28238 bp, 22 predicted proteins | sample MGYA00242483_ERZ504503 | MGnify/ENA primary metagenome ERZ504503 (study PRJEB26092, sample SAMD00036285) | human gut metagenome | host: Homo sapiens | study: EMG produced TPA metagenomics assembly of... | reverse complement strand
ACAAAGAACAAAAAACATATTACAGAACCATGTAAAACACATGACTTTTTAGATGAATGTTCTTTAAAGAACGATTCTTATTGCTATTGTAGTTTTATTAATAAGTCTTTCAAACACGGTCAAAACTTCAAATTATGTTATAAAACACATGTAAACGCACACAAAACTTGCATAATTCCAGAAAGTCCGTACCTTTGCATCGTGTTTTTCATAGTATTAGATTTAAGGTTAACAAAAGGTTGGAGTTCAGCGGAACTCCTTTTTTTATGCCCTTATCTGAACAATAAAAATTCCGGGCCTGAAAACAAGTCTTTTCAAGCCCGGAATTTTTATTTTATGCTTTTATCATTTACATCGGTACAATCGTAAATCCCCATTGATATTCCTTATTGGCTGGAATCAGATATTGAGGATCTGGTACAGCTCCCCAACTATCAAAACCTCCTACCCCCATCTGTCGCATATCCAGACAGACTTCCACGAAATCACGAGGGGTAATATCATTGATATGTGTATGACGAGGCTTGATATTCTTAGCGGTACTTACATCATGTTTCAACTCTTCTGCATCACGATTACCCCACTGGTAGTCACGATGAGTAGCTTCTTCTCCATCAAAATCTTCTATAGAATTACGGAGTGAGTTAAATTCCAATGTACCATCCGCATATACAGCCAGTCCTTTGCCATTTTTCTTTTTCAGCATCAACCAGCGTGTATCGGTATGATGTCCGTTTTCTTGTGGACGCACATAAGGGAAATACATTTGTTCAGCTGTCGCCTGATACTCACCTACCAGTGTACCATTATTCCGGTCGCAATAATTCTCTTCCGGTCCGCGACCAAAATAGGTAACCTGTTCCATTTCGGCCGGCAAGCGGAAACGAACACCGATACGCGGTACTACCAGCTTAGAACTTTCCTTGCGGATTGCTTCGTTTCCAGGAGTGAACGTAGCCATCAGTGTAGCTTCCGAAGCTTCTGTCTTCGCAGCTTCCATTTCCGTAGAAGTAAATGTATAATCTGCTTTCACTACTCCTGAAGGATGAATGCGATAAGTAGCAATATACAGATTACCTGCAGCCAACAGGTAGCTGACCTTCAATACCGCATCTTTTCCGTCCATAACCAATGACGCATCTACCACATTGAAATTCTTGCTGGACTGCTTCCAGATTTGCAGGCGCTTCGGCATCTGGCTTCCATAGTCATTGTCATTCGGGGCACGCCAGAAGTTAGGCTGTATACCAAATCCCTCATGGAAATATTCCGTTCCCTTTACTTTATAAGAAGTAACCAGACCCGTCGATTTGTCAAATACAAAAGCTACGCGCGAAGACTGCACACTCAACAAGTTGCCATTTTCACTGCACTGCAAAGCAGGGCCCTGTACCGAGAATGAACGTGAGGCGGGGTCTATCGGCAAGCGGAACTGTTCGTGCGCTATCTCATATCCTTCCGGAATAAGTGGTTCTGGCTCTACCGTAGTCACGGAGAAGTTCACAAAATATTCCGTACCCACTTTAGCTTTCAATCCACTAACATTCACCGCCAACTCTTTCTTTTCCTGAGGAGCTACATCCAGTGAAACTTTTCCACGACGCACCACCTTATCATTTTCCTTCACTTCATACGAAATCATATATTTCTTCAGGTTCGTGAAATAAAAACGGTTCAGTACATTAAACTTACCGTTTGCCAGGTCTGTAGCTTCAAACGCCACATTCTGGTGAGCATATTTCACTTCGCTCATGGCCGGATGAGGATTGCGGTCCGGGTTCACGATACCATTACAGCAGAAGTTACCGTCACTCGGCATGTTGGTTCCGAAATCACCTCCGTATGCCCAATACTCTCTTCCGTTTTCATCCTTCACTAAAATACCCTGGTCTACCCAGTCCCAGATATAACCTCCCTGCAAATTAGGATACTGATAGATAGCCTTCCACTGGTCCCACAAGCCTCCGGTAGAGTTACCCATGGCATGTGCATATTCTGAAGGCACTACCGGACGGTCACTTCCTAACCGGCCTATTGATTCCAGCCAGGATGCGCTGGGGTATTGCGGCACGTACATATCAGAGTTCCATTCCCACTGTGCACGTTCATAGTTTACCGGACGGTCCATCAGTCCCTTGTCGGCCTGTTTTACCCACAAATAAGCTTCATAAAAGTTGTAACCGTTTCCAGCCTCATTACCCAATGACCAGAAGGTGACTGAAGGATAGTTCTTATTCCGTTCAAACATATTCTCTACACGGTAAAGATGAGGTTTCAGCCATTCCGGGTTATTTCCTAAAGTACCTCCCTTACTCAGGCTGTAGTACATACCATGACTTTCAATATTCGCCTCATCGTACACGTAAATGCCATATTCATCACAGAGTTCATAGAAACGGCGGTCTTGCGGATAATGACACAAACGTACCGTATTGATATTGTTTCGCTTCATCAGCTCCAAGTCCTTACGCATCAGTGCCTCATCTACATAGTGTCCTGTCAACGGATTATGTTCGTGAATATTTACACCCTTCAGTTTTAAAGGCTGCCCATTGATAAACAACACATGGTAATTCTTTCCATTGGTACCTTTCTGATCAATTTCTTTGATTTCAATGCGACGGAATCCTACATTATAAGGAATCACTTCGGTCACTTTTCCATTTTCCTTCACAGTCATCAAAAGCTTATACAAGTTAGGAGCTTCCGAAGTCCAGGTTTTTACTTCTGGCAACTCCTTGCTAAATGATACGGTACCTTCTTTACCAGCAAGTACATCTACGGCTTCTTCACCATTGGCTACTACCTTTCCGTTTTTATCGAGCAATTCATAGCCAATAGTCAGTCCCGCTGTATTGGTACGATGATTCTTCAGCTCCATATCCAAACGGAAAATACCGTTACGGTACGAATCATCCAAAGTAGACACAATCCGGAAATCCTGTACTGAAGCTTTCGGCTGTGAATAAAGGAATACGTCACGTTCTATACCGCTGATACGCCAGAAATCCTGACATTCCAGATAAGAGCCCGTACTCCAACGGAAGATTTTTAAGGTCAATACATTATTACCTTCCTTCAGATAATCATTTATCAGGTACTCAGCCGGATTCTTAGAATCCTCATTATAACCCACTTCTTTTCCGTTCAGATACACATAGCATCCTGATTTTGCTCCGGCAATATGGAGGTAAATATCACGGCCGTTCCATTCTGAAGGTACGGTAATATCACGCCGGTACACTCCCACTGGATTCTTCTCCGGCAACAAGGGAGGCTGAGGGTTACGAGGCTGAAATTCATATCCGTGATTCGTATAAATAGCCGTACCGAATCCTTGCACTTCCCAGTTTCCCGGCACCTTAATATCGTGCCACCCCTCTGTACTCACTTCCGGAGAGGTAATGTCTGCAGGAAGATTCAGGTACGAATCCGTATAATAAAATTTCCACGTACCATTCAACAACTCATAATAAGGGCTATTTTCATATTTTCCAGTCAAGGCCTGAGTCTTGTCAGCATAAGTCATAAAAGCCGATCTCGGTGCTTCCCGGTTTACTGATACAGTCTGAATATCCTTCCAATAAGGCAAGGATACATTTTCCGCATACAACTGCTGAGGAGTCCCACTAATCGTCAGCACTCCCGTCAATGAACAGCAAATAGTTTTGATTGCTTTAGTAAGAGTCTTTTCCATCTGTCCTTTTTTAAGGTTAATTATTTCCGGTGCGCAAGTTAGGAAGAAATTTTCATATTTCTTCCTAACTCCTTTATGAATTTTATTTTCTTAAAAAAAGAAAGCCCGCCACCAAGTTATAAACTCGATGACGGGTTCCCAATATATAGTCAGACTTACATTTTATTTTAATACCATACTACTGGTTCATCTCCCATCAGGAACTTCAATTCGCCGCCTTTCATAATATCGGCGTATTCAATCCAGGGTTTCTTATATTCAGTTCCATTAAGGACAATACCTTGTATGTAATTGTTCTGTTGGCCTTTGTTTTCACGTTCTATAACGAATTTGCCAGCAGGAACGGTTATCTCTACCTTATCAAAGTTCGGATAACCAAATACAAACTTGCCACCGGCAGGTTCTACCTGATAGAATCCGAAAGAAGAAAGGATATACCAAGCCGACATCTGTCCTACATCCTCATTACCCGACAAACCATCCGGCTGGTCTGTATACATTGTATGCAGAATCTCCTTGATTCTATCAGCTGTCTTCCAAGGCTGACCTACAAGTGTGTACAGGTAAACTGTATGATGACTCGGTTCATTACCATGCGCATACTGGCCAATCAATCCGCTAATATCCGGAGAAGAAGCTTCTCCCATATCACCGTTTGCCAGGAATAAAGAATCCAGTTTGTTCACAAATGCTTCTTTACTACCGAAACATTCCACCAATCCTTCTACATCGTGAGGAACCAGCCATGTGTACTGCCATGCATTTCCTTCACAATAGTCGTCTTCTCTGTGAGAAGATGCATAAGGACTAAACGGAGTACGCCAAGAGCCGTCGAGCATCTTTCCTCTCATGAATCCCGTAGAAGCATCAAAATAATTCTTATATGACTTGCTACGTTTCAGAAAATATTCATAATCTTCCTGCTTGCCAAGCTTCTGAGCTGCCTGTGCCACTGCCCAGTCTGCAATAGCATATTCCATATCGTACGCAATAGCTTCCGTCATCTTGTCTGCCGGAATGAATCCGTATTCAATACGGTGTTCCATTCCACGTTCAGGCAACATAGAAGATTCTTTCAGTGCCTTGAAGGCCAATTCTGTATCGAATCCTTTGATGTCCTTCAAAATGGCATCTGCCACCACCGGTACTCCCGGATTACCTACCATACAGTTGGTTTCACACCCCATCAGATGCCATACCGGAAGCTTTCCTTGCTGCTGATGGATATGAAGCATGGTATTAATGACATCACTCATCTTTTCAGGATGAAGAATTGTCATCAACGGCTGTGCCGCACGATAGGTATCCCACAGTGAGAATGTAGTGTAATTTACAAAACCTTCGCCCTTGTGCATCTGTTTATCGGCTCCATAATAATCACCGTTCACATCACAAAATTCAGATGGAGCAAACAAAGTGTGATACAGACTTGTATAGAAAATTTTCTTTGAAGCCTCATCTGTGGTATACACTTTTACCTTATTCAATTCCTTATTCCAAGCAGCCTTAGCATCTGCAATCGTCTTCTCAAAGTTCCAACCACTCAGCTCTGTCTGCATATTCAGTTGTGCACCTTCTTCTGAAGTAGGAGACAATGCCACCTTCATATATACCGGTTCCTGGTTTCCTGCAGCAAAGTTAACTCTGGCAAACAGCTGTGCACCTTTTGCCATATCACCTTCCTTTACAGAATCGTTGACAATAAATTCTACATTATCAAACTTACGTGAGAATTCTGCACGGAAAAATACACGCTGGTCGTCGGCCCATCCCTTTGAATAACGATAACCGCTCACGGTACTATCGTTTACTACCCGTATCACGGCTTCTGTAGTTTTATCCCAGCAGCCACCGTTTACCATATCAAATACAATGGCCGGACTTTCATTCCCCAAGAAGGTGTATTTATGGAAGCCGACACGCTTGGTAGCTGTCAATTCTACATCCACATTGTATCTTGACAGGTGGGTACGATAGTAACCCGGAGTCACAACTTCTTTCGAACGGTCTGAGTAAGACCACAGACCCGTCTCATAAGACGAAGCATCTCCTCTTGAATAGGTCACTTCTCCTACTACCGGCATTACATTGATGTCATGCAAATCGCCTATGCCGGTGCCGCTCAGATGCGTATGCGGAAATCCTATCACCGTAGAGTCTGATACATGATAACCCGATACCCAGTCCCATGACTGAGGAATGCTTGTCGGACCCAGCTGAATAAATCCGTAAGGCACATTGGCTCCATAAAACACATGTCCATGTCCGCCAGTACCGATACGAGGGTCTACAAACTGTGTCAAATCTTCCATCTCCTGCCCTTTCTGGCTACTTCCACAAGAAGCCAGACACAAAGACAAAACCGGAACAAACAATAATGATTTCTTATTCATGGTTTTAAATTTAATATATGAAGGTTCTTATTTCTCATCCACTGAAAACGAGTAAGGAGCATCTTCTGCAGCTATACCTCTGTTTTCGTTCGGCAAGTTACTCATTTCTATTTGTATTTTCGCTCCATTCACCAAATCTTCATGTGAAAAATAGTTATGAGTATAAGATTTCCCATTCAATTTCATCTCTTTAATGTACAAATTCTCCTCACTGTTCAACGGAGCTTCAATCGTTACATCCTTTCCATTTTCCAGATGAATAGTTGCTTTCTTAAACAAAGGAGCACCTACCACATATTCATTGCTTCCCGGACATACCGGATAGAATCCCAATGCTGTAAATACATACCATGCAGAGGTCTGTCCATTGTCCTCGTCACCACAATATCCATCCGGGGTCGGTGTGTACATCTTGTTCATCACCTGACGCAACCAGTACTGCGCTTTCCAAGGCTGTTTGGCATAATTATACAGATAAATCATGTGTTGGATAGGCTGGTTTCCATGTGCATAGTTACCCATGTTCATCACGGTCATCTCACGAATCTCATGGATTACAAAACCATAATAGCTGTCATCGAATACAGGCGGTACAGAGAAGACAGAATCAAGCATAGACACAAAGGCCTTGTCTCCTCCCATCAGGTCAATCAGTCCCTGAGGGTCATGGAACACCGACCAGGTGTAGTGCCAGCTGTTTCCTTCTGTGAAGGCATCCCCCCATTTCAACGGAGAGAAAGGTTTCATGAATTCACCGTTTTCCTTTTTGCCTCTCATCAATTTGGTCTCCGAATCAAACAGATTCTTATAGTTCATGGCACGTTCTGCAAAAAGCTTGATTTCCTTTTTCGGGCGCTTCAGTTCTTTAGCAAGTTTATAGATACACCAGTCATCATACGCATATTCCAGTGTACGGGCTGCATTCTCGTGTATCTTCACATCACAAGGCACGTAACCTAATTTATTATAATATTCATATCCCAAAACGTCCCGTAGAAGATACTTCCGGATGCACGTTCTTTGTTCCATGGAGTAATCCTTCATACAATGTCTTCAGGTCGTCCACTTTTACCCCTTTCATGTAAGCATCTACTAACACGGAAGCAGAATTGTTTCCCACCATGCATCCGCGGTGTCCGGGGCTGGCCCATTCAGGGAAGAATCCACTTTCTTTGTAAGTATTGACAAGACCTTCCTGTATCTCTTTATTAACTGACGGATAAGCTAAATTCAACAAGGGGAAAAGACATCTGAATGTATCCCAAAAGCCCGTATCTGTGTACATGTATCCCGGAAGTACCTGTCCGTTATAAGGACTGTAATGCACTACCTGTCCGTTGGCATCTATCTCATAGAACTTGCGAGGGAACAACAGCGAACGGTACAAGCAAGAATAGAACATACGATACTGGTCAAGATTACCACCTTCCACCTCGATTCTGCCCAACGCTTCATTCCAGGCTGTCTTACCTTTTTCTACCAACGCATCAAAACTGTCATTGCCCAACTCCTTCAGATTTTCTAAAGCCTGTGCCTGACTGATGAAAGAAGAAGCCACTCTGGCGTGTACTTTTTCTCCTTTTCGAGTAGCGAAACCGATAATAGCTCCGGCATGATTTGCCTCCTGTTCAGCTTTATCTACAGAGATACAGCTGTCAGCCACCGTCGCCTTGTATGTAAAAGGCTTGTCAAATTCAATTACAAAATAGTTTTTGAAGTTATCAGGCACACCACCACTATTCTTGGTAGAATAACCGATAATACGGTTATTTGCCGCATCAATCTTCACATAAGAACCTTTGTCAAACGCATCAATCACTACGTAAGAATGCTCATTTTCAGGGAAAGTAAAACGGAACAGGGCAGCCCGTTCAGTCGGAACCAGCTCTGTCACTACATCATGTTCTGCCAGATACACCTTATAATAATATGCCTTTGCTTCTTCACCTTTATGTGAGAACCAGCTGGCACGTTTGTTTTCATCAAACACCGGCTCTCCTACCACCGGCATAATGGAAAACTGACCGTAGTCATTAATCCACGGGCTGGGCTGATGAGTCTGCTTAAACCCTCTGATTTTAGTCGCAGTATACATATACTGCCATCCGTCTCCCATCTTCCCGGTCTGAGGTGTCCAGAAGTTCATACCCCATGGACGTGCAATAGCCGGATACGTATTTCCGGAAGAAAACTCATAAGTAGACTGAGTACCAATCAGCGGATTTACATAATCTGCATAATTGGTGGCCTTACCGTGAAGGGCAAAGCACATTATCATAATTAACAATGCTAATTTCTTCATAACGAATTCCAAGTTTAAGATTTTCAATTAATACCATATATGTCCAGAGTCATTACACATCTCCAGTTCCAATGTTGCACCCGACAGAATCTGCCCATGCGTAATAAAACTCTGATGATAGTCCTTACCGTTCAATTTCACAGCACGTATGTACCTATTTTCCTTATCAAGGTTCTTTGCAACCACAGTAAATACTTTACCATTTGCCAGCTGCAATTCAACCTTTTTAAATTTCGGCTTTCCAATTTCATATTCACCTGAAACAGGATTTACAGGATAAAAGCCCATGGCACTAAACACATACCATCCGACATCTGTCCGCAATCCTCATTTCCACACAAACCAGCCGGGGTGTTCAGATACAGTTCATCCATAATCTGCGACACATATTGCTGCGTTTTCCAAGGCTGATTGACTTTATTATACAGATAGGCCACATGATGGCTCGGCTCATTTCCGTGTGCATACTGTCCAATCATACCTGTACTAAAGATAGGCAATTCGTGGTCGTCCGTCGGGTGATATGTAAACATGCTGTCAAGCTTCTCTCTAAAACGTTCCTTTCCTCCCACCATGCTCACAAGGCCATCAATGTCATGCTGTACAGACCAGAAATAATGCCATGCATTGCTTTCACAAATATGCGGCGTATATTCCTCGGCATGGAAATCCTTGATAAAATTACCTTTATCATCTTTGGGCTGCATAAAAGAAGTAGCCGGATTGTACACATTCCGGTAATTCTGCGAACGGGCATAGAAAGTCTCCGCAATATCCTTCCGCCCCATCTTGACAGCCATTTCAGCTATACAAAAATCATCGAACGCATATTCCAGTGTTCTTGACAACGACCAGTTCTCGGAATTATATTCATCTGTGACATTGTAAGGAATGTATCCCTTTTGCTTATAAAAGCCAATACCTCTGTACTCATCAATATTCGCCGTAGCGACACAAGCTTCCAATGCCTTTTCCGCATCAAAATCACCGATACCCTTCAAATACGCATCCACAATAACTGGCACTGCGTGGTAACCAATCATCATGTCTGTTTCACTTCCATAGAAGTTCCATACCGGCAAACGGCCGTTCTGTTCATAGAATGCCAAGAACGACTTAATCATGTCATTGGTCCGTTCCGGTTGCGTATAAGTAAACAGCGGATGTGACGCCCGAAACGTATCCCAAAGAGAGAACGTACTGTAATTGGTCCAATTCTCTGCCTGATGTACCTTCTGATCCGGTCCGTAATATTGTCCGTCGACATCCGAATAAATGGTAGGAGCCAGCATACTGTGATAAAGTGCGGTATAGAACACGGTCTTGTCATCCTTGTCCTCCGACTCTACCTTTATCTTTGATAATTCCTTATTCCATGTTTCCTTAGCCAGCAACCGGTACTTTTCAAAATCGTTTTCAGGAGCTTCTGCCTGCAGATTCTTGGCCGCACCTTCCATACTCACTCCCGAAATAGCAGTGGAAACAATTATCTGCTCATCCTTTTTCGTCGAGAAATCAAACCGGGCAATGTATGCAGTACCCATAGGAAGATTGTCCTTTAGAATAGAAGTCGTATCCATTTGTACATTCTCAAAAGGAACAGAGAAACGAGTTTGGAAGAATACTTTTTGCTTTCTGGCCCATCCGTCCGAAAAGCGGTATCCACGGATAGTCACAGAGTCTACTACTTCCACATAACTATCTTGAGTGGCATCCCAGTTCATTGCCTTTTTCAGGTTCAGGATAATGGCCGACTTTGCTTTTGGGAAAGTATAGCGTTGAATTCCGCAACGCTCCGTCGCCGTCAGTTCCACATTGATTCCATAATCATCCAAAAAGACCTGATAATAGCCCGCTGATGCACTTTCCTTCTCATGTGAAAACTTGGAATGTACCCCTAGAGGAGCTTCTGCCTCTACGTATGGCAGGGTCACTGGCATAAAAGAAATATCGTACAAATCGCCTGCTCCTGTTCCTGAAAGATGCGTATGACTAAATCCGGCAATGGTACTGTCCGGATAGTAATAGCCTGCGATTCTGTCCCACCCCGGAAGGCCGTTGTCCGGGCTTAGTTGAACCATGCCAAAAGGCACTTGTGCACCCGGATAAGTGTTTCCGGTAAAGTCCGTCCCAATAAAAGGATTTACATACTGCGTCAAATCCTCTTCCACGGGAGCCACAGGACTGGAACAAGCCCACGTAAGACCTGCCAAACCCATAAAAACCCATAGTGAATTTTTCATATTATTATAATAGTTAAAAGATAGTGCAAATCAACAGCGACTAAAGTTAAGAAAAAATAATGATTAAAAAGCGTTTTAGTCCATATAATGTATTTAAAACCAACACCAACAGGCTAAAACGGCTTTCTTTTTTCATTTAAAAGTTATTATCTGAAATTGTGCGGCGTCTCCCATTTACCATTGTTATCCATGGTATCGTCTACATCCCACCAAAACGCGATCACCTTGTGTTATATCAGGTCTGTTCGGATTCTCTTCTTCTCTATCTGGATAACTAATTCGTTTAATTAGTTTCGTATCATATATTTCTCCACCAGAGTTATTTCCACCTTCGACAACCAATAAATAACGTGGATAATCTGTACGGCGAACTTCAGCCCATCCTTCGTTTCCATTCGGGAATACAGCAATCCATTTTTGCGTAATAATCTGTTCCAAAATTGCCTCTTTATCTGTACCATCAAAAGCAGACAAACCGTTCAAGTGATCAATATAAGGCTGATAATCAGACGATGAAATTTGATAATATTCCATTGAAGCCTTAACTCCATCTAAATAAAGTTGTTTAGCTTGAGCTATTGATCCTCCATTCCATCCTCTTAATGCAGCTTCAGCTTGTAAAAATAAAGCTTCAGGATAACCCATCCATACATATTCCGTGCCTTTATACCACCACGCATGAGTTGGATCCATTGCATCATCTGCAACACAACAACGAGCAGATGAATATGTAGTTAAGTAACTTCCTCCAATATTTAAAGCTCCGTTTCTAACTCCATTAAAAGATTTTTTTGACTGCTCCGGAATTGCTTGATTCAAATCAGCGTATGAAGAAGGACGGAACCACAACATTTCACAACGTGGATCCAGATAACATTTACTTTCTTCTGTATTAAACTCCTCCGTAAAATTACCAGCACCTTCTTTTAAAGCTTGATTTTTAAACGCCCATTCCATCTCTTTTGTAAGCAGAACCGTTGATCCACTTCCCCAACTAAAGAATTCTGCAAATACATTTTGATTTTCAGACGGATTATTGCGGTACTTAGGAATAAGAGCCAGTCGGTCTTCGTGACTTTGCATTACACCACCATTTAAAGCTGCCTCACCTTGTTTTTTGGCTTCTTCTGGATTTACATTCGAAATACGTAAAGCTAAACGTAAACGAAGAGTATTAGCGAAACGTATCCATTTATCCACATCTCCACCATAATAGATGTCATTTGTTGAATTTAAGCCGTCCCAATTATTGCTCTTATTATTATTTAATTCTGTGATAGCCTGATCCAACAAATAGAAAATAGCAGCATATACATCTTCCTGTTTAGTATATGACACTTGCTCACTAACAGGAGCAGCTCCCTTGATATAATATTCCAAAGGAATATCACCATAAGTATCAGTCTGCATTGACAACAAGAATGCATAATAAATACGGCTGATATAAAAAGCAGCATGATATTTATTTTTATCACAGAACCAAAATGTCCTGATTAACTCACTATATTCAGCATTACTTCTTTTATCATAAAATTGATTCCAACGATTAGCAGACCAACCTTCTGTATATGCATAAGTAGGAGCTTGTGTTAAAAAACCACTTACATTGTTTCCAGTATATCCAGCATAAATATCATGGGTAAGGTTCGTTGTTGTTTGGTAATTATCCCATGCCCCGTCATAGAAGAAACCATAAAGAGTACTTCCGATACCGGACTCTCTTTCTTTCAAAGAAGCCAATGCTTTCTCTGAAAGCTGATAATCAATATCATACCCATTTGGACTAACATTTTCTGTAGCTTCTGGAATATATCCCGGCTGATAAGGATTCGTATTCATTTCCTCAAAATCGTGACATCCTGCAAGAGCTACTAACGAGCAAACAGCAATAGATTTATATATATTGAATTTCATAATACTTTTGTTTTTAGAATTAGAAACCTAAACTTACAGAAAAACCGAATGTGCGTGTAAATGGTATAGCCGCAAAGTCAATAGCTTGAGAGAACATAGTCGTGTCATAGCCTCCCTCTGGACTTGTACCCGGAGTGTGTTTCAACAGATAACACAAGTTACGTGCCACAAATGAAACATTCAATGCAGTCAACGGAGTTTTTTTCAACATTTTTTGACGGGAATGAATACCCCCAAAGACAATTCTTTTCAGCTTGATAAAATGACGCGTCATACAAGAAATCTTCTGGCAGCAAATTTCCGTAATAGTTTGAAGCTGTAATCTGTGTCGTATTCGGAGTTCCATCTGTATGCACGCCTGGGAATATCATCATATAATTATTGTCCTCTCCACGGTTTTCTGTCCGTTTTGCCAGACCACTTCCTGTTGCCAAAGCTTCTAAATAAGAATAAATGTCACCACCAAATCTCATATCAAACATAGCAGACAATGAAATGCCCTTATATGTAAACGAAGGTGATACAGACATCGTAAGCTTTGGTTGAATATTTCCAATCGGGTTTGCAAGACAATCTGACAATTTACGACTTCTCATCGGTAAACCATTTGCGCCCACAAGGATATTTCCGTTTTCATCACGCATATAGACTTCTGAAGCATAGATTTCTCCCAATTTATGGCCTGCACGAGTTCCAACTTTTATCGGGAAGCCAGAATCACCATCAAAGAATAAATAATCAACACCTTCTGCCAATTCTTTTACCATAGATACGTTATGAGCCATGTTTACATTCAAATCGAACGTAAAGTCTTTTGTATCCACGATAGTAGAATACAACATCAATTCAACAAAGATAAATTTTAAAATCTATTTCAACAACTTTTATGCAAAGTCATCCACTAATACCTGTTCTTTATAATTATGCCGACAATTCTATCAAAGAGCTACCTTTATTTTCCTGAAAACAATCTTTTACCTATAATTCCTTTATACTGATGGCTACCCCACCACTGGGTGCCAGCTTTTGTCTGAGTTTAGTCTTATGACTTACTGTCCGTGTTTCTATTACATATTCCTTCGGATTTGTCCGCCAGTCCGCATTCTTCCCGTCTGCATAGATAACGGCCTGATATTTCTTGCCTTTCGGCAAAAAGCTGAAATCGATAAGGGCTTCACGGCTGTTTTCATCCGTAATGCCTCCTACATACCATTCATTTTTTCCTTTGGCCTTACGGGCAATCGTGATATAATCTCCCGGTTCTGCCTCTAATATATAGGTATGATCCCAGTCTACTGCCACGTCCTTAATAAACTGAAACGCATCCGGATATTTCTCATAATTCTGATACAAATCGGCTGCCATCTGAAGCGGACTGTACATCGTGACATACAAAGCTAATTGTTTTACTAGTGTAGTACCCAACTTTGCCTTGTTACTGCCATACACTGACAAGTCTCCCTCAAAAATACCCGGGGTGTAATCCATCGGTCCTCCCATCAGACGGGTAAACGGAAGTATGGTCTGGTGGTCCGGACGAATGCCGTTGAATGATTCGAACTCTGTTCCTCGTGCCGACTCCTGTGCAATCCAGTTAGGATAAGTACGACATAAGCCGGTCGGACGAACCGCTTCGTGCGAATTGACCATAATCTTATACTGGGCCGCCTTTTCTGCCACACGGTTGTAGTGGTTCACCATCCACTGTCCGTCGTGATGTTCACTACGTGGAATAATCGGTCCCACATATCCGGTTTTCACCGCATCGTATCCGTTATCTTTCATGAAACGGAACGCATCATCCATCTGACGCTCATAATCAGCCACAGACGAGGTGGTTTCATGGTGCATGATAATCTTTACCCCTTTGGAAGCCGCATACGCCTGTAACTCCTTCACGTCAAAATCTGGATAAGGAGTAGTAAAACTATAGATAAACTCTTTGGCATACGCATAGTTATCTTCCCATCCTTCATTCCATCCTTCCACTAGCACGGCGTCAAATCCATGTTTGGCTGCAAAGTCGATGTATTCTTTCACATGAGCGGTATTAGCTCCATGATGTCCGTTAGGTTTCAACTGCTTATAATCAGTCTGTCCAATCACGACATCCTGCGTGTCGGTATAGGCCCATGTAGAACCTCCACCCGTGAAATATTCCCACCATACACCAACGTATTTAGTAGGCTTTATCCATGAAGTATCCTCTATCTTACAAGGTTCATTCAAATTCAGAATCAAGTTGGAAGCCAGTATATCGCGGGCATCGTCGCTCACAATAATCGTACGCCACGGCGTCACACTTCCAGTCTGAATGTATCCCTTGTTCCCATTCTTATCGGGCGTCAAGTGTGCACTCATAAGATAAGTTTCTGCATCCAGGTTCAAATGCATGGCCGGATAGTTTACCAGTGCAGCCTCATGAATATTAATATACAGTCCGTTATCCGACTTCAGCATCAGAGGAGTCTGTACAGCCAAATTCGGAGTCGGTGATTTACAAGCCAAAGGCTCATTGCGGGCCTCATCAATTAAAAGAGGTACCTCCGAAAGGCGGGAAGTAGTTATCTGAAACTCATTGGTATCGTAGTCAGCCGGAATCCAGAAAGCTTTATGATTGCCAGCCAGCTGGAATTCTGTCAATTCTTCTTTTAGGGTAAAATGACGCAGATTACTTTGCACAGGGAATTCATAGCGAAAGCCCAGGCCGTCATTAAATAACCGGAAGCGGATATTCAGAAGTCTGCCGGATTTTTCTTGTTTCAGGGCCACCCACAACTCTTTGTGATGGTCTCTAATCTCGCTGTTCTGCCCCCACACTGTTTTCCAGACCGTATCGCAACTATCTATCTTTGTTTCTACTACGCTGAAATTACGGTCAAATGCAATCGAAGGACTTATCTGAAAGCCCATTTTGCTTTCTTTTATCACTTCTTTTTCTTTGTATATCAACGAATAGACTGGTTTGCCTTCGTCTGATAGATGAAACTGCATCTTGAAGTTTCCGTCGGGCGAGGTCAATGTCTGTGCCTTCACCTCTACAGATGCCGCCAGCAACCCAAGCAATACAAAAATCGTTCTCATCGCTGTATATTTTTTTATGTTCGTCATATCTGTTTTCATATATAACAACCATACAAAAAAAAACACTTACTGCATGACGCATAATATGAAAAATAAAATACCCCTTCTATATTTCCGAGAATCCCTTTATCTATTCTCTGTTTCACACTGCGGGATTTGTATCCCACAGTATGAAATATATATCCCACACTGTGGTTTTTGTATTTCACAGTGTGAAACAGAGAATATGCCACAACAAAATGACTTATATACAGAAAGGAAAAGATGTTTTATCAATATTGAAGCAAAAAAGCTTCCGCACAAGGCAAGAAACGGTCATGTCCTTTCGCATTCAAATGAGCTGTATCGTTTAGACCTTCATTCTGAAAATAAATCTTGCGGAAAGCATCGCTTTGCGCAAAGATATTTCCCTCACGTGCTGCATCAAAAACAGGAATACTGTAACGCCCGCATACCTCCAATGTCGCATCCACGACTTTCTCGGCTGCACCGCCTGAAAATTTTTCCGTGTCCAGCAGGTAAAGAAAAACAGCTTGGCAGAAGGATACTTTTCAATCAGCCCCTCACACAATATGCCCAGTTTTTCCTTGTAATTATCAATACCAATAGAATCGAGAAGGGAAGCATCATTGTGTCCGGCAATGACCACCACATAATCCAATGAATCAGTCATTTCTTTATAACGTTTATACATCGCCTCGCCGAAACGAGCACGAGGCATGGCTACACAATTCCCATTACGCCCGTAATTGAAATATTGCATTCCATGCTTTTTCGCAAACTTATAATGCCATGTATATTCCACCGGCTCCCGATGATTTCTCACATAGCTGTCGCCTATAACTCCGATACGTTTTCCATACAACGGATCAGACGACGTACTCACCTGTCCCCAAGCGGTATGGATACATACCCATGCCATAAGGATAAAAAAGAATCTCAACTGTTTCATATTGTTATCTCTGTTTACATAATTAATCCTTCCATTCATATACATACAACTGGTCTAATACCACTCCCTCATCCAATGCCTGAATCGTAATTCGATGTGTTCGATTTCCACGCTCTTGTGCAGCCCAACCAATATGACAAGAGATACAAATCAATAAAACAACAGCTAACTTTCTTTTCATACGTATTTTCATAGATGATTTGGTTGCAAAAAACACATTTCCTGCATTTTCTTCCATGTAGAATAATATTTTTATATGGAATTTTGTATAAAAGGTCTGAATAAGCCCTATTCTTTTCTTAATTCATGTTATAAAACATATTTCACGCTTGCTATTTCCCTGGAAAGCCTTACCTTTGCAACGTGTTTTTCATAGTATTAGATTTAAGGTTAACAAAGGTTGGAGTTCAGCGGAACTCCTTTTTTTATGCCCATAGCTTAAATAAAGACGGAAAGTTCATTTGAATGGACAATTTTATCACCACTTATTCCCTGAATAATTCTATTTTTGAAATCAAGTAAAACAACCCTAATTCTAACTTTATCACATGAAAAAACAATTATTCCATTGTCTCCTTTCTTGTACATCGCTTTGCTGTATAACAGGTCATGCATTGGAGGTTTCCAAAACGTATGTTCCCAAAAAGAAAAGCATGTACCATAAAGAATGGATTGACTTCAACAAAAATGGTCGGAAAGATCTTTACGAAGATTCTAAAGCACCATTGAACGACCGAATTGAAGACTTGCTTTCCCAGATGACCGTGGAGGAAAAGACCTGCCAGATGGTCACGCTTTATGGGTATCAAAGAGTTTTAAAAGATTCATTGCCTACTCCCGACTGGAAAAACCAATTATGGAAAGACGGTATCGGAGCTATCGATGAGCATCTGAATGCGTTCCGAGGATGGGGTGTTCCTCCGATGCAAAATGAACTGGTATGGCCGGCTTCAAATCATGCCTGGGCCCTGAATGAGGTGCAACGCTTTTTCGTAGAAGAAACACGCCTGGGTATACCGGCTGACTTTACCAATGAAGGTATCCGGGGAGTAGAGAACTATATTGCAACCAATTTCCCAACCCAACTGGCACTCGGACACACTTGGAACAGGGAACTAATACGCCAGATAGGCTACATCACAGGACGAGAGGCACGCTTACTGGGGTACACTAACGTATACGCCCCCATCCTGGACGTAGGCCGTGACCAACGCTGGGGACGCTACGAAGAGGTTTATGGAGAAAGCCCTTATCTGGTAGCAGAACTGGGCATCGCCATGGGAAAGGGACTTCAAACCGACATGCAGGTAGCTTCTACGGCCAAACACTTCATCGCCTATAGTAATAACAAAGGCGCCCGCGAAGGTTTTGCAAGGGTTGACCCGCAAATGTCATGGAGAGAGGTAGAAAACATACATGCCTATCCTTTTACAAGAGTAATCCAGGAGGCTGGTATCCTGGGAGTAATGAGTTCCTACAATGATTATGACGGATTTCCTATCCAAAGTAGCTACTATTGGCTGACACAACGCCTAAGAGGCACCATGGGATTTAGAGGTTATGTGGTATCCGACAGTGACGCGGTGGAATATCTCTACAGCAAGCACAAAACGGCAAAAGACATGAAAGAGGCAGTCCGCCAGAGTGTAGAAGCAGGACTTAACGTACGCTGTACGTTCCGTTCCCCGGAATCATACGTACTCCCGTTGCGCGAGCTGATTCAGGAAGGAGGACTCAGTATGGAAACCATTGACAACCGGGTAAGAGATATCTTACGTGTCAAATTCCTGACAGGTCTGTTCGACACACCTTACCAGACAGACCTTGCTTTAGCTGATAAAGAAGTCAACAGCGAAGCACATCAACAAGTCGCCTTACAGGCCTCTCGTGAAGGACTCGTGCTGCTGAGAAATGCAAACAACCTGCTTCCTTTGGATAAATCACAAATCAAGCGTATTGCCGTATGTGGTCCGAATGCCGATGAAGCATCCTTTGCACTTACCCACTACGGTCCCATAGCAGTAGAAGTAACCACCGTACTAGAAGGTATCAAACGACAAGTAAAGGAAGGTACAAAGGTAACCTATACCAAAGGATGTGACCTTGTAGATACCAATTGGCCGGAATCGGAAATCATTTCTTATCCACTTACCGCAGAGGAAAAAACCGAAATTCAGAAAGCTGTCGATAATGTCAAAGAAAGTGACGTAGCTGTAGTAGTACTGGGAGGAGGTATCCGCACCTGTGGAGAAAACAAATCGCGTACCAGCCTGGATCTCCCCGGCCATCAGCAGCAACTTTTGGAGGCCATAGTAGCCACCGGAAAACCGGTGGTGCTGGTACTGATTAACGGTCGTCCACTCAGTATCAACTGGGCAGATAAATTTGTACCGGCCATTCTGGAGGCCTGGTACCCTGGTTCGCAAGGAGGAACAGCTATTGCCGAAGCCCTCTTCGGAGATTACAATCCGGGAGGAAAGCTGACTGTTACCTTCCCTAAAACCGTAGGTCAGATACCTTTTAACTTCCCGGCCAAGCCTGCTTCACAAGTAGACGGCGGACAAACACCTGGCATGAAGGGTAATCAATCGCGTATCAACGGTCCACTCTATCCGTTCGGATACGGACTGAGCTATACCACTTTTGAATACAGCAACTTACAACTCTCCTCTCCTGTCATTACCGACAAAGAGCCGGTCACCGTAACCTGTAAAATTAAAAATACCGGTACACGAAGCGGAGATGAAGTGGTACAGTTGTACACACGCGATGTCGTCAGCAGTGTGACCACGTATGAAAAGAACTTGCGCGGCTTCGAACGCGTACATTTGGAGCCGGGTGAAACCAAAGAGGTCAGCTTTCAGCTACTTCCACGTGACTTCCAGCTACTCAACAAAGACAATCACTGGGTTGTAGAGCCGGGTATGTTCCAGATTATGATAGGGGCTTCTTCCGAAGACATCCGACTGAAAAAAGGACTTGAAATCCGAGCTTACGGACAAGCATCCGCCAATGAAATAATAGAATCGGACCCGCGTGACTTTATCAGTGCCAGCAAAAACAAGAGCCATATCCTCCATGTGGTTGACGGAGACTATTCCACTACCTGGAAAGGTGAAAAAGGAGAATACATATCCTTCGAACTGGCAGAGAACGCCAAAGTAGACCGTATCAATGTAGCCTGGAAAAATGCAGAAGCCGGCACACACTACGAGATTCAGATTTCCAGCGGAGGCGGACAATTCCTTCCGGTACAACGCGGAGAAGTTACTCCCAATCAGGAAGAAACCATTCGGTTCAACAAGACAGGAGGCAGTGACCTGCGTATCCTGATAACTAATGGAAGTGCAGAAATTGCAGAAATCAAATTGCCGGAACTGAGAAAAGAGTAACTTTGTCCCGATGAAAGAAAATAACAAAGTTCTATTGGGAATGAGCGGCGGCACCGACAGTTCAGTTGCCGCCCTTCTATTGCAAGATGCAGGCTACGAAGTGACCGGCATCACCTTTCGCTTTTTTGAGAAAGATGGAAATACAGAATACCTGGATGATGCACGTGACCTATGCCGTACGCTAGGCATACCTCATTTGATTTACGATGCACGGGAAATGTTTCAGGAAAAAATCATACACTATTTTATTCAGGAATACATGGCCGGACGTACCCCGGTACCTTGCACGCTCTGTAACAACTACCTGAAATGGCCCTTGCTGCAACAGGTAGCAGACGAAAAAGGTATTTACCATCTGGCCACCGGGCACTACGTCAACAAACAAAAAATAGATGGATACTGGTACATTACTTGCGGAAATGATGCAGATAAAGACCAGTCTTTCTTCTTGTGGGGACTTCCACAATCCATTCTGGAGAGAATGTGTCTCCCTATGGGCGGACTGACCAAGACCCGTGTACGCGAAATCGCCGCTGCACGCGGATTTCTGAAAGCCGCCAAGAAGCGTGACAGCTTAGGTGTGTGTTTTTGCCCGATGGATTACCGTACCTTCCTGAAAGCTCATGTGCCCGAAGGTGAAATCATCCCTGGGAACTTTTATGATGAGCAAGGACAGAAAATCGGAAAACATGAGGGTTATCCGTTTTACACCATCGGACAGCGAAGAGGATTGGGAATTCACCTGAACAAAGCGCTCTTTGTCAAGGAAATTATTCCTCCAGAAAATAAAATAATTATCAGCGATAATCTGCAAGCACTGGAAAAAAACGAAATGTATCTCACACACTGGAACCTTATCAATCCCGATGTAGTGCTTGGACACGAAGATGTCATTGTCAAAATACGCTACCGGAAACAAGCCAACCGATGCACTGTCACCTTACTGGACGACCAGCGACTGCATATACAACTGCATGAGCCGCTGGCTTCTATTGCCAGCGGGCAGGCAGCTGCATTTTATCGGGATAATACCGTATTGGGAGGAGGGATTATTGAGTAATCAACAATCCTTCTCTCTGCATTTTTCAAAGAAATAATCTGTAAAGAAACGCGCGTTTCTCTTCATTGTTTCCCGTCCGTGTTCCTCGCCCAACGCACTGTTCAGACAAGCATCCGGGAGCATATCGGCATCCTGCAAAGCACAACTCAAATCGTAAGGTATCACATTGGGATTCAATATAAACATGGCCGCCTGCTTCTTGGCAGCTTCGGCATCATAAAATGTATTATCCGGTGAAGAAATGCATTCACACAACTGCATTTGAACATGTATGCCGGTATGTGGAGAAACCATCAGCACCAATCCATGTGTGGCATCCATCTTCGGCAATTCTATTCCTTCTTTTTCCTTATATCCCAATTTCTGAGAAAGAAAATCCTGCACTTCTTCTTCCGACTTACAGAACACAAATTGTTTGCCACCAGATGCTTTCATAAATTCATCAAATGTTTTCTTTATGCCTTCACGTGCGGCAATTCGCTGTTCAATCTCTTCCTTCACTTTCTCCTGTAAATCAGATACAACCAGCATACCGTCTTGCCACCATACTCCTCCGTACTGTACCAGTCGGCAACTTAATATGGTTACTCCTTCCTTACGGGCTTTCAAGGAATCCATATTTAAAGAGTCTTTCCGAATACTCAGCTGTTCTCCTTCTTTCTTCGACAGATCTTTCACAAACAGGAATTTTTCATCTTCTCCTTCATAAAGATACATTTCCTGTGGAAGAGCTTTGACTTCAGCCCACAAAGCTGTTTCAGGATGACTCTTTCCTATCAAAGCTAACCACTCTGCAGATGTCAAGGAAAGCAAATTCTTGCGGCCTTCAAACAACGCATTCTGTTTTATATCGTATGCCAAAATATTCAAATCTATGTTCTGGCCGAAATCCATCTGAGATACCTTTTCCACGGTTTCCCGATACTCATTCCGGTTTTCAAAACCTACATAGCTGCAGAAATGGAACCACTCCAGTACACTACGATAACGCATGTAATCGTTTTCTTCAAAGGCCTCTCCATATAACACCGCATGCAACCGCTCATTCTCCGGAGCTACTTGAAATTCTTCAAATAAATAATCGTAAATCCGATAAGCCAGTTCCTCAAACACCGGATTCTCAGGATTCATTACTCTATCCATCTGTTTTTCCAAAGTCTGGAAATAATGCCACAATAAAAATTGTAAATCTTCTGGATTTACTTCACCCTGATAGTACTTTTTTTCTTCTTCCAGAGTCATAAAAGGAACAGAATACCCATACCGTTTACGGCATTCATCAGTAAATGCCCGCCAGATTCCCGTCTGTGAAATTACATCCTGAAACCAAAGGGTTAAATAAATAGCTACACCGCGAACTGAATATTCCGGATACCGTTTTTTCCCGCCAAATCTTGCAACAAGGAAGCAATATGATTTGCCACACCTACATAGTAACAATCAACTTCGTCCTGACGTGTATAAGGTTGAAATGACATCCACTCTTTTACATATATCTTTTTCATATTACATGAGATTTTAAGTTCTGGAGTGCAAATGTAAAATAATTATGAGAACAAGCAAGCTATCCCAAAGAGACTTATTTATTATTCACAAGTAATCCACAACCTGTTAATTTCCATATTACACTGACAATCAACAATAAGATAGAATATCAACAAGCATATTCACAAGTCTTTCAACAAATAATTAACCGAGGTGTTTATATCCTATTCTCATAAAAAATCCTGCCAAGACTCCTTTTTAAAAGACCTGACAGGATACTATCGTTATTCTACAAATAAGATTACTCTTTCCGTTTTGCCTTTAACTCTTCGGTAGGCACCATGCGGTACAAACGGTCGCTAGGGCGGATACGGTCGGGCACTTTAAACGACACATGTACCCCCTTCTTCACCACATCCACCGGCTTCAAGTCTACACGAGCTTCGTCCAAGGTGACATACATGGCACCGGTAGTAGGACCGGTAATCAACAATTTATCGCCAACTTTAATTTCTGAAGCTTCAATCAGGAATTCAGCCACTCCGATGTTAGAGAAGTATTTGATTCCACGTCCGGCATATACCTTACGCTCCGTCGCTTCCGAACCGTAGTTCTTGCTCCATTCACCCAAACGCTGTCCTAAATAATAGCCGTTCCAGAAACCACGATTGAATACTGTCTTCAGACGTTCATCCCAGTTGGCCACCTTTTCATCGGAGAATGTACCGTCAATGTACGACTGGATAGCTTCCTTGTAGCATTCTACTACTGTACGTACATACTCAGGTCCACGAGCACGACCTTCAATCTTGAATACCCGTACACCTGCTTCAATCATCTCATCCATAAAATGAATGGTCTTCAAGTCTTTCGGCGACATGATATACTGATTATCCACTTCCAGTTCAATGTCACTTTCCTTATCCTTTACCGTATATGCACGACGACATACCTGCATGCAAGCTCCGCGATTGGCCGAAGCATTCAGCTCGTTCAGGCTCAGGTAGCACTTTCCGGAAACTGCCATACACAAAGCTCCGTGGCAGAACATTTCGATACGAACCAGTTCCCCCATCGGACCCTTGATTTGCTGCTCCTGAATGGCATCGTAAATTTTACGTACCTGTTTCAGGTTCAGTTCACGCGCCAGTACCACCACATCGGCAAAACGTGAATAAAATTTCAATGCTTCTGCGTTACTGATGTTCAACTGAGTAGAAAGATGTACCTCCTGTCCCACTTCATTACAGTAAGCCATTACCGCCACATCGGCCGCAATGACCGCACTGATACCTGCTTCTTTTGCCGCATCCACAATTTTACGCATCAAGGCAATATCCTCGTCGTAAATAATGGTGTTAATGGTCAGGTAACTCTTTACCCCATGTTCATCACATATTTTGGCGATTTCACGCAAATCGTCTATAGTAAAAGTGCTCGCCGAACGCGCACGCATGTTCAAGCTTTCAATGCCGAAATAGATGGAATCAGCTCCGGCATGAAGGGCAGCCGCCAATGACTCACGTGAGCCTACGGGCGCCATGATTTCAAAATCTTTGATTGTATAACTCATTTCCGTGATTGTAATATTACGGTGCAAAGGTAGCGTTTTTTCAGGATATAATAAAATTTCACTACCTTTGCGCGACAATATCAAGGCAATGAAAATTAGAAACATAGATTTAGGAGAAAAGCCAGTATTGCTGGCACCGATGGAAGATGTCACAGACCCTGCATTCCGCCTGATGTGCAAGCAGTTTGGTGCCGACATGGTGTACACGGAATTCGTATCGAGCGATGCCCTGATTCGTTCGGTAGGGAAGACCATGCTGAAACTGAACATCAGTGAGAAGGAGCGTCCGGTAGCCATTCAGATTTACGGGAAGGATACGGATACCATGGTAGAAGCAGCCCGCATCGTAGAACAGGCCAAGCCTGATATATTAGACCTGAACTTCGGTTGCCCGGTGAAGCGGGTGGCAGGAAAAGGTGCTGGCTCCGGCATGCTGCAGAACGTACCTAAGATGCTCGAAATAACCCGCGCGGTAGTAGATGCCGTAAAGATTCCGGTTACCGTGAAAACCCGTTTAGGATGGGATGCAGAACACAAGATTATCGTAGAACTGGCGGAACAATTACAGGACTGCGGAATTGAAGCATTGACCATCCACGGACGTACCCGTGCACAGATGTATACCGGTGAAGCCGACTGGACCTGATTGGGGAAGTCAAGAAAAATCCGAGAATGCGTATTCCCATTATCGGAAACGGTGACATCACTACCCCACAACGTGCCAAAGAATGTTTTGAACAATACGGAGTAGATGCCATCATGATTGGACGGGCCAGCTTCGGACGTCCCTGGATTTTCAAGGAAGTAAAACATTATCTGGAAACAGGTGAAGAGTTGCCGCCTCTTTCTTTCAAATGGCGAATGGATGTATTGCGTCAGGAAGTACTCGACAGTGTAAACCTGCTGGATGAACGCAGAGGTATCCTGCACGTACGCCGTCACTTAGCTGCATCCCCTCTTTTTAAAGGGATTCCTAATTTCAAGGAGACACGTATTGCCATGCTTCGCGCAGAAACATTAAATGACCTGAATGGCATATTAGACCATATAGAAGCTACTTTCGGTAAGGAATAATCCTTACCGATTTTTTAATACATCCGTTTAAAGACCGGGGAAATAAACCAACGCTTATACATCAGCGTAGCCAGCTGATAGACGAAAAAAGCGGTAATAAGTCCTACCAGCGAATCAATCAGGTAGTGCGCCTGAATATACACTGTGGCACAGCACAGCAACACATAGAACGGGAACAGAATGTAGGCCAATTTCCGGTTCACACGCCAGGCCATAATCATCACAATCGTAGAGATTCCCACATGTGAACTGGGGAAAGCAGCCGTAGGGCGTTCACCCACTTCCTGTGAAGCTTCTACCAGATTATAAAAGAATCCGTGTTCATATCCCGGACCAGGAAGCAAGAAAGTATTGTCATTAAAATAATCTCCTATTGCCGGAAAATCACAAGCGTTCACTTTATCCATTCCAATGGCAGGGAAATAGAATTGCGGTCCAGCCACCGGCACCAGAATGTAAAACAAATAGTAAATGAAGAAAGAAGTGACCAGCACGAAGCAAATCTTCTCAAACCATTCAAAACGGGTCAGGAAATAATATACCACCACAATCAGCATCATGGGATAGTAAAAGAAATACCCCATATTGAAAGGCTCACTGAACCACATGGAAGGACACAGCTTGCTAAATTCCACCGAAGGCTGGCAATGGAAAATAGCCTGCTCAGCGGAAGCAAACACGTAATCCAGATTCGGGAACAAGCGGTTGAATTCAAACGTATCCGGATACCAGTATGCCAGAAGTGACATCTGTACCACCATACGGACAAAAGCCGTCAGGCGGCAGGGAAACACCTGATACAAATAAATCAGCACGAACGTCAAGGCTACAATGCCCAGACGCTCCAGCAGCATCGTCCCGGGATGATCCATCCGGGGATACAACAACAAAATTAAAATAGTGGTCAGTGCATTGTAAATCAAACTAATGCTTTCTACAGCAAACAAGCCCTTTCCACTTTCTACTCGTTCAAATAACTTCAGTTCTATAGCCATCCTTCTTTTTTATACCAGGCAATGATTTCTTTTACACCTCTTTCCAACGGATATTCGGGAACATATCCTAATTCCTTTTCCAGCGGTGAGATGTCGCACCGCCAGTTGCGCTGTTTCATAATACGGTATTTATCACAATTCAGTGTACTCGTCTTACGGAGTATTCGTCCTACATTCTCTGCCACAAATGAAATGGCTTTCAAAAGAAACAACGGACAGACGAAACGAAGCATCCACGGATTTCCCAATTCTTTCCGAATCAAGTCAGAAAACGTATGACTACTGTATACCTTTCCGTCACTCACAAAATAAGCGCGGCCTGTGACATTTTTTCAATAGCCAGATAAATAGCCTGTACCAAGTCCTTCACAAACACAAACGTAATATCCTGACGTTTGAAACCTGCTGCAAAATCCACATGCTGCTGCACGGATTTCGCCATCAGGAAATAATCGCGCTCCCGTGGACCGTAAACTCCCGTCGGACGGAAAATCACATACGGAAAATTGGTCAAGGATTTCAGATATTCCTCGGTATGCAGTTTACTCAGTCCATACGCCGTATTAGGTCGGGGAGTGTCCGTTTCACAAATGGATGAATAGTCTTTTTCCCGAATCGGTCCAAATATACTTAACGAACTTATGTAAATAAAGTTCACGGGAAGCATGTCTAATCGCTTCAGTGTCTCAATAAAATGTCGGGTAGCCCAGTAATTCCCGATTTCAAAATCGGCCTTGTCCAGGCATTTGGTCACCCCTGCACAATGAATAATGTAATCCCATTTCCCATGCTGGCGTTTCTGTTCTTCCAACTGACTGGCCAGACGATCGGAATCAGTAAAATCTAGTACGGCAAAATGGATACGCGGGTCCTGCAAATATTTCCGGCTGCTACTCTTCCGCACACCGGCCCACACCTGCATGCCACGCTCCAGCGCACCTTCCACTAAAAAGCTCCCGATGAATCCACTGGCACCAGTAACTAATATTTTTTCTCCATAAACTTATTTTCCGGTTCTACATGGATACTGATGTAGGTATCCTCTCCAAAAGTATCCCGCAACTTCTGCTCAATGGCAGTAGCCTTTTCATGTGCCTCATGTAGCGAGATACTTCCGTCCATCCGCACGTGCATATCTATCGCATAATGACTTCCAATACGGCGGGTACGCAAATGATGCGGCTGCGACACGCCATCCAGCGACAATACCGTCTGCGTAATTTCCTGCTCTATATCATCGGGCAACGAGCGTTCCAATAATTCATCAATGCAAGCCTTCAGCTGCTTCACGGCCACCTGCACAATAAAGAAACTGACAATCACTGCCGCCAGAGGATCGAGCACACGCCAGCTTTCTCCCAACAGGATAGCTCCTCCAATACCTACGGCCGTACCGATGGAAGAAAATGCATCACTGCGGTGATGCCAAGCATTGGCTATCACTGCCGGACTATTACAGCGTTTTCCCACCAGCCGGGTGTAATGAAACAAAATTTCTTTCGATACCACGGATACAATGGCAGCAGCCAGTGCAATCCAGCCAGGCGACTGTAATGCCTCTCCTTTTGCAAAACTGATGATTGATTCTATTCCACTCCAGCAAATTCCTACTCCTACAGCCAGCAAAGCCGCTCCAATCAAGAACGTAGCCAGTGTTTCATACTTTCCATGTCCGTAATCATGTCCCTTATCTTCCGGTTTGCTGGAAATACGCACAAACACGATGACAATCAAGTCCGTTATCAAATCCGACAAAGAGTGTACCGCATCGGCAATCATCGCCGCACTCTTTCCACCGAAACCTGCTGCAAACTTACAGACTACCAGCAGAATATTGACCAGACTACCCACCAGGGTTACCTTGTAAATCTCACGTTCGCGAACGGATGTTCCAATCTCATTCATATCTTACTTTTGTAAAAAGAATGTGGCAAAGATAATAGTTTTTCAGCATCTTAACAGAAAAAACCACGTTTTATTCCCCGGAAATCACTTTCTTTGTATAAAGATAATCTTATCAACAGCAGAGAGCTGTTGATTTAAAACAAAACAACATGGCTAAAAAGAAAAAAGA
>ENA-OPZN01000140-OPZN01000140.1-human-gut-metagenome-genome-assembly--contig:-NODE-140-length-28386-cov-2.513960_pt1 | contig 28386 bp, 33 predicted proteins | sample MGYA00242483_ERZ504503 | MGnify/ENA primary metagenome ERZ504503 (study PRJEB26092, sample SAMD00036285) | human gut metagenome | host: Homo sapiens | study: EMG produced TPA metagenomics assembly of... | reverse complement strand
CACCATCCAACACCGTCAACTGCGAAGTGCCCCCGCGGTTACATCATAAAAAACGCGGCAACAAATTGGCAATGGTCGTCTTGCCGGCGCCGGATGGGCCTACAATGGCAACAACACGACCGGCCGGTACGGTGATGGATACATCCGTTAAAGCCGGTTTTTCACCGTCATAAGAGAATGACACGTGGTCAAATTCAACTTGACCGGCGAGTTCCGGTAAGGCAATCGCATTCGGCTTTTCCTTAACCTGTGGCTCGGTGTCCAAAATTTCGAAAACACGGTCGCCTGCAGCCATGGCTTTTTGAATATTGCCGTATACTTGGCTGAGACGTTTTACCGGATTCGACAAGTTAATCGCGTAGATTAAGAAAGCGATTAACGAACCGGCGGAAATAGCGCCTGTTACTACATTATAACCGCCATACCAGAGAATGACCGTTACCGCAATGGCAGCGGAAAATTCAACGAGCGGGCTCAATAAGGCGGATAACTTAGTGGCTTTCATAGCGGCCAAAAAGTTACGCTTATTTTCCTTCTCAAAACGCACGACTTCATAATCTTCACGAGCAAAGGAGCGAACTACGCGAATACCGGAAATGACTTCCTGCAAAAGGGATGTAATATCCGCAATACGGCCCTGCACATCATGACCGGCCAAGCGAAGGCGCTTACCGAAAACATTGATAAGGCCAAGCACGACCGGTACGATAATGAAGGTTACCAAGGTTAACTTCCAATCTATAAGAATCATAGAAACCAAGGACCCGATTAAGGTAACCCCTTCCGTGATGAAAGAAATCAAATTATCGACGATGGCCGTCTGCAAAGCACCAACGTCATTGGTTAAATTACTCATGACTACGCCCGTTTTACGGCGATCAAAATAAGCCTGATCGAGGCGCTGTAACTTTTTAAACAAGGCTTCACGAATATCGATGATAACTCGTTGTCCTACATAACTCATGGTATAGGTCTGACCGTAAGTGGCAAAACCGCGCACCAGAAAGACCAACAAAATGGCAACCACGATGAGATTTAACATCTGCATATCTTTCGCCTGCAGCACATCATCCACTACATTTTTGATGAGCCAAGGCACCACTAAATAAGCGGCTGCCGCTATAATCATACAAATTAAACCGAAAATCAAACGTCCGATATACGGTTTAATATATACTAATAATCGTTTATAACTTCCCATTCATATCCTCCGGAACCATTAATTTGCATCACCAGGGGTACTCTCATCGACACTGACCTTCGCATGGTCAATATCGCCGTCGGGTGCGCTAATATTGGCACTGTCAGTGTCGCCGTAATTTGAGCTGTTAGCAGCGCCGGCCACATTAGCTACCACTTGAGCTACACGCTTAACCGCACCTTCACCGCCTAAGGCTTCTTTAACGGCATGCAAATCATCAATCATGGTATTTCGTCTAACTGAATCCTCCAATAAAGAGGTCAATTCCTTAGCAATATTCACAGGAGTTACCTGCCCTTGCAATAATTCGGGAATCACTTCGCGCCCGCCACAATATTCGGCAAGCCACATGGGTTAAATTCACCAATAGTTTGCCTAACATAAAGGTAACCGGCGACAGACGGTACAATAAAATTGTGGGTAAACCCATCAACGCAGTCTCCAGCGTGGCCGTTCCTGATGCAGCGAGACACACATCACAGCTTTGCATTAAATCATAGGTATGGTCTTCTGTAATTGTAACGGGCACCTTATAGTTAGTAACAATAGCTTCTAATTCTTCTTTATCAATCGTATGCGCTCGCGGCAAGTAAAAAGCCAAATTGCTATGTTTTTGCATGACAATTTCCGCCCCTTTAAGCATACGGTCGAGGAGTCCCAACACTTCCTGCTTACGGCTTCCGGGCATGAGCAACACCCGCTTAGTGTCAGGATCCATATGGAAACAGGTCATCGCTTCAGCCTTCGTCATAGTCGGTTTCACAATATCCACCAACGGATTGCCCACAAATTCCACATCTACGCCGAATTCACGATACGCCGCCGCTTCAAAAGGAAATATGGACGCCACTTTGGTCACCGTCTTGGCAATATCCTTGCCGCGACTGCGATGCCAGGCCCATATAGTAGGGGCAATATAATAGACAACGGGAATCCCCAGGTCATGAGCGACTTTAGCCAGTTTCATATTAAAGCCGGGATAATCGACACAAACCAAAACATCCGGCTTTTCCCGCATCATAATATCTTTTAAATAGGCTCTCAGTTTGAAAAAAGAAGGCAATGCCTTAACAATTTCCACGATGCCGATGTAGCCGAGCTGTTTAATATCGTACACAATATTACGCCCGCAGCAGCCATGCGCGAACCGCCCATGCCAAGCATGGTTACCTCGGGATATAAGGTTTTTAACGCGCCGGCAACACTGGCCGCATGCGTATCGCCCGATGCTTCTCCGGCGGAAAACATGACTTTCATCAGAACCTCCAAGATAGTAATTACGCTTTATCAAAATGCACTTCAAAGGCTTTTGCCCTATGAAATGCAACCCATTCTTTATCAGAATTATTCTTCTTCCGGACCGTCAACGGCACAGATAATAAGGCCTTTTTCGTTAGCCAATTTAATAACTTCGGCCTGCTCTACAAAGATAGTACGCTCCGCTTCCATAGCAAGAATTTTGCAATCACTATCCAGCATAGATTGAATCGTTGTAAGGCCCACAGCGGGCACGTCAAAACGCACATCCTGTCGTGGTTTGGCTGTTTTAACCACAACCGCATTGCCACGCCCTAAAGCACCGCCGCGCTTAATGCATGCATCGGTCCCTTCAATCGCTTCAATGGCCATAACAGCCATATCTTTGACCACAACGGTTTGACCGATGTCGAGTCCGCCCATTTGTTTGGCCACATCAAAACCGAAGAGGATATCGGCCATTTGTTCTTTGGACGGTTTAGCCTTCGTCAAGACACCCGCCTTAGGCATAAGAGGTTTCATATAAACGGTTTGGTCCACCACCTGAATACCTTCTTTAGCCAGTTCCTCCACGATAGTCAGCATAATCGTGTCATCCTTGCGATTGCGAAGTTTAGTGAGTAACTTAATGGTCCGCAAATCAGGCATAACCAACCCTTTAAATAAAATCTCTTTGGTTACTTTGCCGAGCATGGTCACTTCCGTGATGCCTTCTTTATGAAGTGTTTTAAAAATTTTATCTATCTTTGCCACATTGATTTCATAGAATGCATCAGCTTCCGCTTTTAGCTCAGGTTCCGTGTCGGGAATAACAGCAATAACGACTACTTCATAGCCTTCCGATTGCGCTGCTCGTAAAAATTCCACCGGCAATTTACCTACGCCGGCCAGTAATCCGACTTTTGCCATCGTTTCCTCCCAGTTCTTTGTATTTAAAGACATAATATATAATATTATATCAAATTTTACCTCATTTTTGAACAAAAAGAGCCTTCCCTTTCAGGGTCAAACCACTCTTTTGACCCGTCAAGGCAAGACTCTTACTTTTTAATCGCGGCGAAGACGCATAATGCCACGGTCTGCATTGCGCAAGAAACGCAATAAGTTCTCAATTTCTACGGAAGAGTTTAATTGCATTTCCATTTCTTCAATCGCTCTGGATAAGCTAAAACCGGAGCGATAAATGATGCGGAATGCCTGTTTCAAATCATGGCGTACTTCTTCAGAAATTCCGGCACGGGATAAACCTACGGAATTAAGGCCGATTACACGAGCCGGCTGGCCGTCGGCAATTACGTAAGGCGGAATATCCTGCACTACTTTAGCCATACCGCCGACCATGGCGTTACGACCGATTTTTACAAACTGATGAATGCCCGCAATACCGCCGATAACTACTCGATCTTCGACGATAACATGACCGGCGAGACCGGCACAGTTACTCATAATTACATTGTTGCCTACGATGCAGTTATGGGCAACATGAGTGCATGCCTGGAATAGGCAGTTATTGCCTATGCGAGTTTCTTCACCTTCACCGGTAGCACGACTGATGGTAACGCATTCACGAATGACTGTTTCATCACCAATATTGCAAAAGCTCTTTTCACCTTTAAACTTTAGATCTTGAGGTTCTAACCCTACAGCCGACCCCGGGTAAAGTTCACAACGTTGTCCAATGGTAGTCCAACCGCCTACGACTACATTGGCACCGATTTTGGTTCCGTCTCCGATGGATACATTTTCACCGATTACGGCACCGGGGCCGATAATTACCCCTTGGCCAATCTTAGCGTCCGGATGTACCACCGCGGTGCTATGTATATTAGAGGTAGCATTCTCCATGCCTACTACTATCATCTATGTCACTCCTTGCTCTGTTGAGATTGCGACTATTACGCTAAATGTTGCTTTATTAATAACATAATCGTAATAAACTTAAATTAGTGAACTTTCATTTTAGAAAGTTTTACAATCAGGAACAGAGAAATTTTATAATAATTATGAGAAAATATGCTTTTATCACATTTTATCTCGAGTTTTTAAAGTTTTACTTCTTTACAAGTGCAAACATGTACTCGCCACTGGCTACCAATTTATCGCCAACGTAGGCTCTGCCTTCTACCTTACCCATCATGCCTTTAATTTTTACAACATCCGCTTCCATGCGAACTTGGTCGCCCGGTTTTACAGGATGACGGAAACGTACTTTATCAATGCCTGTAAACATAGGTGTAAGACCACGGTTTTCTTCCGGATACAGAAGGGCAATGCCGCCAACTTGAGCGATCGCTTCCGTTAACAATACGCCGGGCATTACCGGGTTTCCCGGGAAATGACCTTGGAAGAACAATTCATTCATTGTAGCATTTTTAATGCCTACGGCACGCTTCATAGGTTCCAATTCAATAATACGATCAACCAATAATAGTGGGTATCGATGCGGTAAAATTTCCATAATGTCTTCAACTGTAAGAATCATCTTAATCCTCCTTCATTTCTTGCAAAATTTCACGGGCCAAACGGGAATTCAATTCATGACTGGACTTCAACGCAATAATATGTCCCTTAATCGGTCCGAGGAGGAATAAATCCCCCAAGAATGTCCAAATATTTTTGTGTCGAACCAATTCATCATCAAAACGCGGCACCGATAAACATTTGGTATCATCATAAACCAAAACATTATCCACATTGCCGCCCTTAGCGAGTCCCATTGCTTGCAACTGTTTTAATTCACTCATAAAACCGATAGTTCGCGCCGGTGAGATTTCACTGACAAACACGTCAGAATTTATGTCAATATCCACCTGTTGTGTCCCCAGTAGCGGATGATTGTTGACCGAAGTAAAAGTTACACGTAAACCATCATAAGGTACGATTAAAATATAACGATCGCCGTCATATACAGTATGAGCCTGTTTTACTGCATATACCTTACGCTCCGCAGCCAATTCTTTAACCCCTGCGGTTTGCATCAAATCTACAAACACAGCTGCACTGCCGTCACCAATCGGTGGTTCCGGCGAATTCAATTCTACATAGCAATTATCTATGCCCAATCCATAAAAAGCCGCCAATAAATGTTCTACCGTAAATACTTTGGCTTCACCCGATTCCAAGGTGGTAGCCCGGTTTGTATTGGTAACATTGGCCGGAGTTGCTTTAACTGAAGGATTCCCCGGTAAATCAGTGCGCACAAACACAATCCCTGTATCAGCTGTTGCCGGACGTAATGTCATGGTCACCGGCAGACCGCTATGGAGTCCTGTGCCTTCATAGGCAATTTCTTTAAACGAGGGTCTTTTTGCTTAAGTACCATCAGACTCCTCCTTCCTTCGTCTATAACCTGGGAACGATAAGAGTGACCCTACTATTCGATTGCACATACATTGCGAAAGGTCACTCTTCAATACACTGTCTTTTATTATATACTATTCTCAAAAGACATGGCAAGTATGGTCTCAGTCCTTCATTGGATCCGGTGGTACTTCCATTTTACCTGCATAATAACGGCGTGTCCACTTCCAACGATTGTGAAGCCAGAACCAGTCTTCCGGATAGCGTCTGATATAGTCTTCAATCCATTCATTTAAACGAGTCAACGTAACTGCGGTGTCTCGTTTTTTGTCATCCGTATGCTCCGCATAGAACGGCGGATGGGCGGTAACGATGTATTTTTCTTCAAATTCATCGTAGCGAATGGTTACCGGTATAATCGGAACATCTTGCACTACGACCCATTACGGCCGGGTCCTACCGGGGTCAAGGTTCATAGCCGAAGAACGGCACCAATTGCCCTTGGGCAGCCGGATCCTGGTCCATAATAAGACCAATCATAGAGCCTTTTTGAAGCTCTCTGATCATTCGCGTACACCGGTTTTATACGTCACATGCTGATGCATGAGCGCTCTATATTCATTGATAAATTTATCGGCGTCCCCATTTTGTCTCATGGCAACCGATATTAACGGATAGCCTTCGGATGCTAAAATACCGCCCAGAAGTTCCCAGTTGCTGCTGTGAATCGCCATGAGCACAGCTCCCTTACCGCCTTCTTGGGCATCATCCAAATATTCACGGTCAACCCATTCGAACATTTCTTTATATTTGCCATCCTTAATTTCCGGATAACGCAATACATCGATAATCATACGTCCGAAGCGGGTTGTACTCTTTTTAGCTATTCGTCTTGCTTCTTTAGGATCGTCTGTAATATTGCAGAATAAAATCTGCCCTATAGCCAATTTGCGGCGTTTCGGCGGTAAAAACAGCCAAAAAATCTCGCCCAGCAAATAGCCGATACCATATTGTATACTATGAGGCATCATACAGATAAAAGCACTAAAGAGCTTCATAAACCTATACATATACTCTCCTATTTCGCCGCCAATTCTTCTTTTAAGGAGCCAGTTCTTTTTCTAAACGCTTAATTGTTTTGGCCATATCCGGCAAACGATTTTCATAAGCAGCCAATTTAAGCCATTCCTTATGAGGTCGATGCGGATAGCGGCATAGGTCCCATTGGCCGAAACATTACCGACAATGCCTGTCTTCCCTGCAAAGGTAACATTGTCACCGATGGTGATGTGACCGGTACAACCGGTCTGACCGGCAAAAATTACATGATTGCCGCATTTAGTACTGCCTGCAATCCCAACCTGCGCAATGAGGAAGCAATCTTCACCGATTTCAACATTGTGCCCTAAATGCACCAAATTGTCAATCTTAGTGCCTCTTCTTACCAAGGTGGAACCCATAGTTGCATTATCAATACAGGAACAAGAGCCTACTTCCACATCATCTTCAAGGATTACATTGCCAACTTGCGGGATATGCGTATGTTTCCCCGCTTCGGTAGCAAAACCGAAGCCTTCACCGCCAATAACGGCTTTAGCTCTAAGAATTACGCGTTTACCTAAAATACAATTTTCATGAACAATGGCACCGCTGTATAAAGTAGAGTCGTCGCCAATGCGTACATTATGACCTACGTAAACATAAGGATGTAATACTACATTGTCACCGATAACCGCATTATCATAAATAATGCAGTATGGTCCTACCGTAACATTCTTGCCTAATGTTACATTGTTGCCGATAATCGCTGTTTCATGAATACCGGTAGGAAATACTACCGGCGGATGGAAAATCTGTAAAATCTGTGCAAAAGCGGCCTTAGCATTATGAACTACAATTTGAGGAATGCTCACATCGGCCAACGGTGCTTCTACAATGACAGCGCCTGCTTTACTTTGCCCTACATGTTCACAATATTCACCTATGGCAAATGAAATTGCCTGCGGTGCCGCTTGATCGAGACCACGGGTTTCCGTAATCTCAACGCTGCCGTCACCTACTACTTTACCTTCTACACTCTTTGCCAGTTCCTCAACTGTATACTTCACCGTGAAAGTCTCCTCTCGCTGATCGAATTAATCGTTATTATTTGTTACTTTCAGTGCTGCCGGATGTTGCTGTGCTCTGTGCGTTAGCGTCACCACTCGCTGCCTGATTGGCATTGGCATCGCTTGCATTAGCCGCTTTACCCATTTTGTTCAATACTTCTTCAGTCAAATCAACGCCACCGCTGATTAAAGCATTCTTTTCAACTACGGCAGTAATATTTTTTTTTCTTTCTGCAATAGCCTGTACATTCGTATCTACAGCGTTGCGGAAATCATTAATCATAGCCTGCTGATAAGCCTGGAATTCCTGCTGAGCTTTCTGTTGATTCTGCATCATAGTGTTGGCATCTTGACCGGCACTTTGATCCTGAGCTAAACGAGCATTAATTTCAGTAAATTTAGCCTGTAATTTATTATTCGTATCCTGACCTTTTTGGCTGTCAGTCATGATTTTTTGCATATCTACATAACCAACCTGTTCAGTAGTACCGCAACCGGCAACTAAGCCTACGGATACCATCATAGTTAAACCGGCCAAAATACGTTTTACATTCTTATTCATTGTAAAAACTCCTTTATTATGCACCGAATAGGATGCAATAATAGCATCGGTCACATCAGTTGCATTAACATTTGAAACTTCATCAATAACTATTAAATCGAGGTTCTTTTCCTTTGCCACCACCATGGCGCGCATGCGTACATCTTCCAAAATGGCGTCATGAAGGGCTTCTACTTCACTTTGTTTTGCTTTCATGCGTGAATCCCAGGCCGTATTCCACTCTACCGGATTTGGCAGATTATTGGTTGCCATAATAGATTCCGCTTTAGCTTTTACCATTATATCACGACGGGCGAGTAATTCTTTTTGAAGATTAGCCGCATAGTCATCCAGTTCTTTTTGACCGGACGCACGAATCGGTGCCAACTCGGCATCGACCTTCTGCTCTAAATCTTGCAAATTCCCCTGTACGGATTGACTGCGCGATGCCAAGAGTTCTTGTAACTCTTTCTCTTTGGCAGCCCGTTCAGCTTCAATAGCCGTTTTTGTTCTTCCGTTACTGCTATAGGTGCCGTATTGGCACTTAATTCCAATTGCAAATTAACAATTCGTAAATCCGCTTCGGTCATTTCCGTTTTAACTTCACCGCGATACTTATTGATTAAAGCGATACGCTGTTTTTGATAAGCTACATTCAGTTCCTGTTCTTTAGCTTTTACCTTAGTAATTAATTCCGTATTCAGTAAATCGGTGATTTCCTTGTCGGAGCCTAAGGCCTGAAGTGCTAAAGACTGTTGCTGCGATTTTTGCGTTAAGCTTTGCTGCTCATTTTTATATTGAGCCTGCAAATCATCTAATTCTTTTTTAGCTTGCGTATATTCATCATAGGATGGGTTAAATTTGATGACCTTTTCCATTTTAACAATGCCGATTTTCGGCATATTAGGAGTTGAAGTCGTTTTTTTATCATCCAAACGATTATGAATAAACAAGCCCGCGAGTAAGGCGGCAATTACAACGACAACAACAGAAATCCAACGATACTGCGGCTTCATTGTACCGCCTCCTCTCTATTCAACAAACGAATCATCTGTCCGATTATTTCTGGCTGCTTGAATCGGTAGCATCAGAGTTACCGCTCAATTTACGCTGTACCTGGTCGGTAATATCTACACCGCCGTATAAAACAGTACGTTTATCCATAACAATGGATAAACCTTTAGCATCGGCAACAGCTTTGGACGCATCACTTACCTGACTCTGAATTTTCTTCTGGATTTCCATCATTTTATCCTGAACTTTGCCTTGGTATTCAGAAGCAAGTGCTGCTTTTTGGTTATCGTCCATATTAGCGGATTTAGTATTAAATTCATCGCTTAACTGTTTCTTATAATCATCCAATTCTTTATTGGCTTCAATGACTGCCGGTGAAGCAGCATTCAATACTTTAGTCGTATCGATAACGCCAATGTTGCTGTCCGCATCGGATGCCATGGTTGGCGTAGCCATTTGTGTGTACGCGATGGCGCCGATACCTAAGAGGAATATAACGGCAACAAATAAGGATACAAACTTCTTGTTCTTTTGGTTATTAATTAACCGCATCATAGGTAATATACCTTCTTTCTTTTTTGAAAAAATCTATGCATAATCGACTTAAACTTTATATGTCAAGATTCTTATTTTAACATTAAATATAGCCGATCAGGCGTAACCAATTATCGTCATCATTGACCACGTATTCCAAGGTCAAAATAATTATTCAAAATCATAGGCTAAACCGAACTCATTACGCTTGATTTCAAAATCTCGCTGAGCTCTCACATGCCAACGACTGCCGATATCCTGGCGGAGCCACACACGACTATATTTATCGGACAAGTTATATTGGTAAGCCAAGGTAGTATCTTGCGTAAAGTGATACGCATAGGACGGATAAAACGCCCATTTATAATCATCGGGGAAGAAATTTGTTTCCAAATACCAATCTCCCTTGCCTTGCTTAATGCCGGTAAATAACTTAATACCTACATTGTGATCCGTTTCCGTCCCCATATCCAAGTATCCTTCAGCACGTACAATATAGCGCGATGAATCGACTTGAATCTTGAGGAGTAAATCAGTCCCCAACTGCAACGTCGGCTTCATAGAAATGCCGAAGCGCTGACTGGCCCGACTATTATCGAGTCCCTGTTGAATAAAGCTGAGCAAATCATTTTCATGCCTTGCCACAAAGGCAACCGGTACACCTTCTAAACCGACTAAATACTCATCATAGTAGCGTTTAGTAGCGTAAAAAACAGTACTCGGCAACGTATTGGAAGATATTTCCGTACTACCGTGGCGCACTACCGTGCCTTGTGGAATTAAGTAAACCTTAACCTTCGTTTGAACGCCCGGGATGATGTCTACTTGCGGAATAAATTCCGGCAAGGCCCCTTCCAGCTCATTACGAACCAACTGACTCGTAACGGCCGTCGCCCAATCCAAGGAATCAAGAGGTGCTCCCAAAAGAATTTGTTCAATCCGCGGCTCTACAAAAGCCACATCACGAGCTACCAATTCTTGGGCCACCGGCGTTAAGTTGCCGTATTCCACCGAAACATCTACCGCTTGTATCGTTTGACCGTAAGGCCGTAAACGTACATCCAACCGACTGTTAACACCCGGTGTAATTTCTAATGATTCTACCGTATAGCCGTATAAAATTCGATCGATAATGTCGGTCGTCACTTTCTGATAGGTAGCATGCCCGGCTGCCACTGCATCCGTGTCAGCACCTACATAAAGCTTATCCGCCGCCGTTTGCACGGCAGCGGTCATGCGCTTGGCCAATACGGGCGGCAACGGTTGCCGACTGCCTGAAAGACTAACCGTTACCGATTCAACGGGCTCAGCCTGAGCAACTGCCGTTATAGCCGCTAGCATACAGCCGGCGACTACAACTCGTAAGCCCTTTTGTTTCATAACTAGAACTGTCCACCAAAGCTGAAGTGGAATTTGTTGTCATCTTTGCTTACACCATAGTCAAGACGGATAGGTCCGATTGGTGTAGAAATACGAACACCGGCACCGACGGAGATGTTAAAGGATTTATCACCATCGTACCAAGTTACATTCGGTGCATCCCAGGCATCACCCATATCAGTGAAGAGTACACCGGTTACTTTATTGAAAATAGGTACGCGGTATTCCAAGGTAGCATTGTACATTTTCTTACCGCGGAACTGATCGTCTTCAAAACCACGCAAGGTATCGGCACCACCTAAGGTGTAGAGAGCGCTATACGGTACATCACCCTGAGCCCAACCTAAACGAGCACGGAACGCGATTACCTGATTGTTACCGATAGCTTTGTAGTTACGATATTCACCGGTGAATTTGTAGTAATCGAAGTCACCGCCTAAGCCGTGGCCCGCCCATTGAACGGTAGCGGATACACGTTTACCGCGCTTAGGATCGTAGATGTTATCACGTGAGTCATAAACTTTCTGCCAAGATACACTGTTTGTACGGCCGAAGTTGTTTTCAATGTAGTTTTGCCGGCAAAGTCATAGTCACCATTGTCCCAAGAGTAACCCGGATATGCTGCTTTTTCTTCCGCAGTCCCGGTTCCCGGGCCGGCAGCATAGTTATAACCGCTGTTTTCATCTTCGTCAAATTTCCAACCGTCTTTACGTGTTTCTAATGTTACATAATCACGCGTATATTCGCCGGTCTGACGACCTAAGGACACGTTAATCCCTTTTTGCGTTTTTACATATTGAGAAATTTCATCCCCGTCAGAGTTATAGTCGGTATAAGTATCTTCACGGTCGAAAATAGTTAAGCCGAGGGATGTACCCTTGCTGTCAATCCAAGGACGCAAGTAGGATACGGAGTAGTTTTTATAACCGGCCGTACCGCCGAACTCCCAGTGAACTTTAATCTTGTCACCGGTACCGCGCAAGTTATCTTCCCAACTTCTACGATACCAACGAAACCGTCGGAATCAGAGTAACCGGCACCAAAGGTAATGGTACCTGTTTTATGTTCCAATACGTCGATTTCGATGACTACTTTGTCAGGTGTGGAACCTTCCAACAAACGTACGTTAACGTCATCGAAGTAACCTAAGTTGTATACTTTTTCAACAGAACGACGAACGAGGAATTTATTGAACGGCTGGCCTTTTTTCTGGTTGAATTCACGAAGAATTACATAATCTTTAGTCTTTTTATTACCATGTGGCACGATATCTTCTACGATACCTTCTGTAATGGAAATATGAAGGACACCGTCTTGGTCAACGGCCATATCGTTAACACGAGCCAAAATATAACCGTCACGGTTATAAGCGGCGTTGATACCTTGGATACGTTCGCCTACTTGAACCGTATTAAGAACGGTATTCGGTTGTACGTTCAAATAGTTAACAAGCATTTCATTGCTGTAAACAGTATTGCCTTCGAACTGTACGGATTTTACAACCGGGTTAACCGTTACTTTGTAAGCAACTTTAACACCTTCCGGCACAACGGTGATTACCGGATTGATTTCAGATAAATAGCCGCTGGAACCTAACGCGGAAATATCCGCTTTAATAGCCGCCGGCGTTAAAGTATCACCGATATGGCTCTTTAACAAGGCCATGTATTCATCCTGTACTTCAGCCGGTAAGCCTTCAATGGAAAAACCGGTCATTACTTTGCCTTCATATGGCTGTAATTGTTCATCCGTAACACTGGAGAAATAGCGTGCATCCGGGGTGGTAATAGCCGTCTGTACGCCGGCCGCCTGTTGTTCTTCTAAACGGGCGCCTTCACCTTTGGCAACGGTCAAAACCGCTGAATCGGTAGTAGCTAACGATGAATTGTCCAACTCGATACGTTTGGCTTCTTGTTCGTCAGATTTCTGTGCTTCTTCAATCCCGCCACGAGCCGCTGTAATAGCGTCTTGGGCCGCTTGGTCTTGAGCACTTACCGCTGTAACTGCGGCAGTTGAATTCTGCGTAGTTGCTGTACTCGTTTCATCCGCAGCCCATACGGTAGTACCGCTCAACGCGGCTACCACTGCTACAGCCAACATGTTTTTATAGGCTCTCTTATTCATCATTTACTACATCCTCCTAAAATAATGCCTTCATATTTATAAACACATTGCTTTTAATGCTTTATTAATACCTTTAATGTTTTAATGTTCTCATTCCATTATTTCACTGAACTATGGTCAGCTTATACATCCTGATTCTCTATTGTTCTTGTCCGCGCAGACTTCGTCCCCCTTCACGTACGGCTTCTTGAATCTGAGTTGTACTGATTACCGGTGCCGCTACTGATTCGCTAGTTTGTGATTCAGGTGTTGCCGTCTGAACAGCTTCTTCCGTAGCTTGTGGTGTTGCCACAGCATTGTCCGCTTGTGTCGTTACCGCTTCCACATTTTGATTCGTATCAGCAGTAGCTGTTTCAGCTGAAGCATTGACTGTGCCGCCCGTTGTATTCGTTGTGCTATTAGGCGCATCAACAGAATTTGTCGGGGTTTGTGAAACGGCCGGCATATTGCTATGAGGCGTTTCAGACATCGGTTGGCTCTGCTCTTCCATCACCGGTGCTGTATTTTTGACATCACCTTGATGTTGCCACGCATAATAACCGCCGCCCACCAGCAAAGCCAAACCTACGGCAATGGACCAATAACCTAAGCGTTGCCATAAAGCGGGTGCTCGTTTTTCGTTAAGATGTTGCATCTCCGCCTGAGCCAGCATCAATTGTAATTGACCTTTAGTGGCAGAATCATCCGCATAAGCCTGCTCAGCTTTATCCAGCCAAGTCTTAACGGAGCGAATTCGTTTCTCCATATTGTCGCCAGTCTTATTCATAACGGCCTCCTTTCATACATTTATATTCGTAAGAAAGGATGATTTTGTGAACCATTTATATCACATTAATCGAAATTATTATATCATATTTACGCTTATTTATTAACAATTTATTGCAATCTTCGCCCTTTTTACCGGAATCAGTCCTTATATTTTAAACGATTCGTATAGAAAACCAATGAAACAAAAATCTATACGATCCGAAATGATAGCTTACAATTCAAAAAATAAATCGATTAGATGGTGAAAAATATGAGTAGCGTCCAGAACAAAATAAGAGGCTGGGAACAAAAGCTTTTTCAAAACAAAAAAGGTTGCAACCCGTTCAGCTTGGCCATTGTGTGACCTTGCTGCAACAGATTACAACCTTCATCTCTGAATGCAATTTTAATTGAACTTATTAATCATTCCAGAATTTTCGCGTACGACTGAGCATCCCCCGCAAGCGCTTAATGCCCTGGCGATGCAAACGATGGATATAGCTGTTGCTCGTATCCAATTCACCGGCTACAGACGCAATGGAACGATCCGCCAAATACACTTGCTCCATGACATGCCGTTCTTTGCCCGGCAAACGTTCCAATGCTTCCACCACTACCTGCTGAAAGGCTTTCGTTTCTACCGCCGATTCAATGGACGGCCCTTCATCAGGAAGCTGTTCCCACCAATATTCATCATCATCGGCAGAACCGGCTAACACGGTGCCGCCCTTACCTTCTTTACGAAGGTAATCCAAGATACGCCCGCGTACGCGATGGACCGCATATAACGAAAAGGCTACCCCCCTTCGCATAATCAAAACGTTCCACTGCTTCAATGAGGCCTACCGTACCTTCCTGGACACAGTCCATCACATCCGGTACAACGCGATAATACGCCATGGCTTCACGGAAAACAAGGGGCTGATAATGTTCAATAAGGGCCGTACGTGCCGACTCATCATCATGCTCTTTGTATGCCTGCCATAAAGCACGCTCTTCTTCAGGCGACAATAATTTAATTTTCTCTAATTCCGCTAAATATGAGTCAAGCACGCCGACCCTCCTTTCTTAATTAAAACTGAGTGGTCCACTGACCGCCAAAGTATGAATGGCCATTACTGTTCATCCACCCGTTAACGCTATAGTGGCTGTTAATATCATACATAATCCCATAAGCTTGGGTATCATTATTAATACCCGTACTAAAGGTTACCATTAAGTCCGGCAATAAATATTTGCCGATTTCAATATTATAGTAACTGTTTGTATCTTCATTTACCGGTTCATTCGGATCCAACGAGCCCGTAGTAATATTGATCAAATCCAGGCCTAAGGTATCCTTGAAGGCTCCTTCAATATAACCCATTAAAGCAGACCGTACACCGGCTGCAAACAAGGCGTTTACATCATCGGACGATACACTGCTGTCATTGCCGGAGCTGTAACCGAATGTTAAGAGCGATACAATTTGACGTTGTTCCAGATGCGGATCGGATGTCAATTTTAAATCCATCTGTTCCACCGGACCGTTTACTTCAAGATATACACGGTAGGAACGAACCCGCGATTCCGCTTTGACACTTAAAATCGGCAAGAAGGACCCGCGTATAAAATCGGTTTTACCTTCCGTAATCTTAAACGTATTGTTAAGATACTTCAAATTACCTTCTACGACATGAAATTCGCCGTCAATAAACGGATCCGTCGTAGTACCGCCGATATGAGCCCCACCGCCGAGGGTGAAGTCATAAAGACCACCGCTGTAGAGGCGCACTTTTTGCCCACATTCACAGTGAAATCAAGACCTATCGGAGAACCGCCTTCCTCACTGGTGAGGGATAACGGAATCGTCATGGTATCATTTTCCAGATCGAGATGACCTACCACCGTCGGTAAACCGTCTTTGAGCATAACGCCAACTTCACCGTTCAACGGTCCTTTGAAGAATTCATGTTCCACTTCAAGGTCGTTCATTTGGATAACACCGGCGTAATTCGTCAAGGTTGTACCATTCCAGCTGAATTCACCGGAAAGGCCCGCATTGCCTTTACCCATGGACGCACCGCCGATTAACTCGCTTTTTGCCCTTTAAAAATAAGTTGCGCCGATATATCAGATAAATCTTTTTTAACATCTTTAAAATGTACCAAACCATGGTCCACACTAAGAGTGCCGTTAACCATTGGTTGATCATAGGTACCGGTAATATGAAGGGCACCTTTTAAACGGCCCCGTCCCCTCCGTAACAGCCGGGAATAAAAGCGGTAATACGCCAAGATCCGCTTCATTTACATCAAAGGTCAAATCCATAGCCGATTTATCGCCCGGTGGCAAATAACCGGATTTATAAAAAGCGGCTAACGGTACATCACCGCGAAGTTTCGCTTATACTCACCTCGTTGACCTACCAATTGCTGCAGATGAATAACTTTGTCCTCCATCGTCGCCATGGCGTAGAGGCGATCGATTTGTACGCCGTTAAGACTGGCATTTGTCAACTCTGTGGATAATTCAACATGCGGATTTAACGTTTCGCCGGTCACATTGGCAATTAAATGAATATTGCCGGAGGCCGGAACAGACGTTTTAAACAGCGGCATTAAGGAGTCGATAGCTACATTATTGGCCGCAATCTGAATGTCACTTTGACCATCCAAATCAGCCGTACCCAAAGCGGCCAACATACCGTCGCCGATTGGTAACTCTCCTTTATGAATCGTTAGTTTGCGGTTTTGCAAAGCCACGTCCACATTGGCAGTGCCCCATGGCTTACCGCCCATAACGATATCATCGATAGTGCCGATTAAGCGGAGATCCGGATTCTTAAGTGTACCACCTAAATCGAGACGACCGTTAATATGTCCATCCGATTCAGGCACATCAAGTTTGGCCAGTTTCATGAAATTAACCAACTCACCATTACTGATGGTGGCATAGCCGAATAATCGTTGCTCGCCGTTTAATGTCATGCCGCCATCGATGTTGAATTTACCATGTTCCCCTTCTTCAAAGGACACATTTTGCAAATGAACTACCGTCGGGTCTGCATATACATTACCGTAGATATTTTTCAAAGCCATGTCATTAACGACTACATCATTGGAACCTAATCGTCCTTGTACAATCGGCTTATCAATCGTACCGGTGAGCGTCCCTTCAAGCGTCATATAGCCTTCCACATCGGCATAGTCTTTAAGCCATGGTCGTAAATAAATCGTATCGCCAAAGAACTTAAAGTCTAAGCCGCCGTTTTGATAACGACCGGCAGCATAAAAAGTAGCCCCATAGGCCTGCGCTACCAAATCACGAACGCCGAGGAAGTCATTAGCGTAACGGAACCCGAAACGAACATCACTGTATAATTTGCCCTGTACCGAACCGTCCCAGGCATGGACAAAACCCCGAATTTGAGGATTATCTAAAGTACCGCCTATGTCTGTACGCACATCAAGCCAACCGGTAACCTGTAAGTCAGGGTCAACCATGCCGGCTATATTTTCAATACGAACCGTATTGGCATTCGCCTGTAGCTGTAAAGCCTTCGACGGTCCCATATCAATAGTACCGTTTAAGCTGTAATAACCGTGACCGTCTTGGATAAAACCATTGTTAACCGTTACCAATTTATTACTTACAGTTGCTTCCGCATAGGCGTTATCGAAACGAATCCGACCTACATGACCACCGTCGGATGCGACAATAGCCATAACATTCGGATTATCCATTGGTCCCGTCACACGACCGGTAACGGTAGCTTTACCGTCAAGTTCCTGTTTAGCATAATCACTAAACAAATTAAGCGGAACATCTTTGGCATCGAAAGCTATGTCGAGGGCATCCTGACTTACATTGCCATAGGCGCTAAAAGATCCGGAACCGATTGTCCCGTTGAGATAGTTAATAAAATAATTGCCATTGCGCCGGCAATTTGACCGGCTAAAGAATCGGTCACAATCGAATCATAGCCAATACCGTTACCTTCAAAAGTAGCCGTAATAGCCGGTAAGGAATCCGTACCGATACCCTTAACATAAGCTTTACCGTTAACAGTACCGAATAACGGCTGATCCACAGCCTGACCGACTAAGGCCAACGGAATATCGGTACCTTCCAGTGATGCCTCGTACTCTTGCGTTTTCGTATTAAAAGTACCGCGACCACCGGCCTCACCGCCATTTAAACTAAGTCGAATATCGGATATATCGACAATGTCATTCTGATACGCTAAGGTTGCCAAGCCTTTTTCTAAAATATAGCCTTCGTAATTGACATTAGATGCTTCAACCGTAGCATTTACAATCGGTGCCGTCGCTGTGCCATACACATGAGCAACCGTGCCTATTGAACCGGTAATGCCCTTATCAATCAAAGACTCAATTTGAATATCCTGACCACGCAAAGTAAGGTTAAAGTTTGGTTCCGCCAAGTCGGTAATGTCAACATTGCCGTGAGCAAAGAAATTGCTGATCGTTAAATGTCCACACGACCATCCGCAACCATAATATCTGTGCCGTTAAAGGTAACATGAGCAGCTCCTTGGCGAATTTCATACGGCTTAGGACTTATAGAATCATTCTGATAATCGGCCGCCAAATTATTAATATCCACGGCCCTTCAAAATCAAATTGATTGTCATTGCGACTGACGGTTAACGCTATATTCTTAGCAGTACCGCCAATCACTTTGGCATTAATATCGCTCGGAATCAAGTCATTCACATAATCTAAACGCAAGCTGTCTGCTTTAACAAAAAGGGTAAAGTCAGCAGAATCATCATTAGTATAGGATCCCTTAAGCGTTACAGCCTGCTTATCCACATTAGCCGACAAAGCGCCGTCCAACTTAGGATAGTCTGCAAACTTAACGGCCCCGTTAATAGCTTCAACCGCTGTGTGGCGACCGTTTAGCCAATCAAGACTAGCTATGCCGTCATTGATTATGACATTGCCTCTAAACTGCAGCGGTTCTTCACTGTCACTCTTTTTGATGAGGGACGTAATGTTCCACGAACGGTCTGCCTTCTCTACGGCATGCACGGTTGGGTTATTAAGAGTAACCGATTTTATCAGTCGAAGCGGAGCCGACTGACCAAACGGCAATTTTACCGCTTCCAACATATCCAGCGACACTTCCGTACTCGGCACATCGGCCACTACTTTGCCTTCAGTGTCCTTAATTGACAAGTCGCCAATATGAACGGTACCATCCCACCCGATGTTAAAGGATGAATAATCCGCCTGCCCATTAATTGCTGTATTCAATTGTTCTTGTACGATAGGTCCCACTATCTGCTCCCCAACAGGGCGCAATAGTTGTGCTCCGCCAAAGGCTACGGCCAACACAACCGCACCGGCAAGCCATTTACGCTGTCCCTTTTTCATTTAAAACTCCTCGCACAAAACAGTAGCTTACAAACAAATTTAATTCACATCACACACTTACAAGGATTTATTATTTATTCGTTTTAGCCGCTTGGTCCGCAACTAAAGTATTCAAAGCCTGAGTCGGATTGGCTTCATTAACGAGTGCTGCCGCACCACCGATTGGAGTTTCCAAAGGCACGCCCATAGCGTTTTCCAAAGTAGCAACAGCAATATTGTAGTTAAATAAAGCATCTACATAATTGTTACGAGCTGTTTCCAATTCTGTTTCCGCATCAAGTACATCAAGGTTGGTACCAACGCCGGCACGATAACGCAAGGAGGCAATACGGAAGTTTTCCTGACCTTGTTCTACGGCCACACGCGTGCTGTCGATTGTCTGTTCAGCGGATTTCATATTTAAATAAGCCTTACGAACAGCCAAATTAATGCTGTCCATAACCTGGTAATTAGCTTCTTTATAGCGTTCTAAATTAGCTCCTGCACTTTAATACTTTCGCTGGTAGCACCGCCATCCCAGAGGCTCCAAGATACAGCAGCACCGATAGACCAATTATCATTGGACGTACCGCCCCAGTCATCACCGCTCCAAGCCTGCGAAGCAGTAGCACTCAAAGTCGGTAAATAACCGGATTTAGCTGATTTAATCGCTTCTTCTGCCGCTTTTACCGCCATGGTGCTCTGAACGAGTTCCGCACGATGCAAGAGTGCATACGCCTGGGCATCGGCCAAAGTTACGGGATACGGTGTATAACCGAGTGAATTATCCGCCGTTTCTACGCTCGTATTAACCGGTAAGCCGATAGAGTTATTAAGGGTTGCTTCCGCCAAATTAGCCGCATTTTGTGCTTCTACCAGGGAAGTCTGAGCATTGGCCAATGATGTTTGGGATGCCAATACATCGGATTTGGCCACGATACCTACATTATATTGCTGATTTACATTTGTTAAATGACCTTCATAATCGCGAACCGATTGTTGGGCAATATCCACCTTATTGCGGGCCTGAATCAAAGAATAATAATTGCTGGCTGCGTTCAATTTGGCTGTTTGACGAGCGGCTTCCAAGGCTGCATTATAACCTTCACGGGAATAACGAGCCGATTCAATAGCCGCTTCCGCTTTACCGCCTGTATAAATAGGTACGGCTAAACGGAATGTATTGCTGGCAGAATCAGCAATAGCGGTACCACCTGTCTGAGTCGTGCTGCTACCGCGACCGCCACTATAGGCATAACTTACGGTTGGGTTTTTAGCCGCTGCCGCTACGCTTACCTGAGCACGAGCTGCTTCATACTGCCATTCGGATTGTCTTACATCACGGTTATTAGCCAAAAGCCAATTCCACCGTATGAGGTAATGTTAAGGACACTTTGTCGCCTACCACTTCGTCTTTAACGATTCTATCTGCCAAAGTTTGCTGTGTAATCACTAATGCTGCCTGCTGATATTTGGCAATTTTAGCATCATCATTAGAACCGGCGGCCAATACGCCGGTTGCTGTCAAAGACATTGCAATGGCTAAAGAAAGAGCTTTTTTATTTAACATGGTATTACCTCCCAAAATTAAAAGACATATCGAATGCCGTAGAAATTACCACCATTTTCTTCGCTAAACGGACGAATGAATTGAGCGATGGCATATACATCATCAAACAATCTCACTTCACTGCGAATCCGATAGCGCACATCATTTAAATCCATAACGGCCGCGGATATTGTAAACGGACCGCCCATGCCGTAATCGACACCGACACCTACGTCGCCGTCAAATATACCACCGCGAACCGAGAATTGATCCGCCACATATTTACCATACGTAAGTTCCAAGCGGCTGCCATCACCAATATTATTCGCTCCCAAGGTGAATAAATTTTGACCGAATTGCAAACGAAAATCCGCATTCGGATTATATTTATTCTTCGTTGTATTATATAAGAGCTCCATATTGGCGCTTGCCTTAAAAAGGGTACTTTTTTCCGGATTCACGACTATCTACGTCGCCACCGGTGAGACGATTTAACTTAGTAGTCAACTGCGCCGTATTATGCAAAGTTTCCTTAATATCCTGACTGCTCTGCGGGTCCGTTACGATGCCCTGCATAGAAGCGGCCATGGAATTCAAGCTGTCAGTTGTTGTTTTCAAATTATCTAAAATAGTACGCATATCGCGAGAGGCCTGGCCGTCGCCATCCAAATTTTGTAAGGATGTATCAAGCTGACCCGTAATCGCCGTCATATTACGTGTAATATCAGTCATGTTGGCTGTAATTTCATTAATGTTACCCTGATTATCCAGAGCCATTTGATTAAAACGAGCCGTAAGTTCCGCCGTATTATTGGCGATGATTTCCGTAGAGCGAAGGGCATTGCGAAGTGATGTCTGGGTCTGCGCATCGCCGATAATATTGTTAATGGAGCCCAAGGTTTTATTGGCTTCTTCCATCAATATGGTAGCTTGCTGCATAGTTTTATCAATATCGCTATGACCGTCACCGCGAATCACGTCACCGTCTTTTAAAAAGACTTGGGATCGTCCCGGCGTAATTTGAATGAATTTATCGCCCAAAATACCATCATTGGCCAAGGCAAACTCGGAGTCAATCGGGATTTCCGTATCTTTATCAATATCCATGGTAAGCGTTACCCCTTTGGCGGTAACTTCCATAGAACTCACCCGGCCCACCGTAACGCCGGAATATTTAACCTGGTTACCGGTCTTAAGGCCCGTAACCGACTGAAAATCGCCGGTAATATGCATCCGCGGCGGTTCAAATAATTCCAAACGACCGACAAAAATGATCGCCGCCGCAAATAAGCAAAGGCCGATAATGGTAAACAAGCCCACCTTAGCCTCTGTATTAAACTTCATCTGTTTTCTCCCCCTCACCGGCGTCTTCCATAATATCGCCGCCATGTATAAACTGCTGAACCAACTTGTTTTTAGATTTCCTAAATTCAGTCGGACTCGAAACTTCTATAAACTTGCCCTTATCCAATAAGGCAATGCGATTGGCCACATAAAAAGCCGATTGCATATCATGAGTTACTACAATCGAAGTGCAGTGAAGATGCTTTTGCATGCTCCGAATAAGTTTACTGATTGTCCCCGATGTTATAGGATCAAGTCCCGACGTCGTTCAATCATATAAAATAATGCGAGGATTTAAGCAGCGGCCGGCAAACTGATACGTTTCTTCATGCCCCCGGACAATTCACTCGGCATGTAGTCGCCCGTATTAGGCAGCTCCACCAAATCCAATTTTCCTGCACAATTTCCTTAATTTGAGTATTGGTTAATTCCGTATGCTGTCTTAGCCCGAAAGCTACATTTTCAGCCACTGTCATGGAGTCGAAAAGCGCCGAGTATTGGAACACCATACCCATTTTTTCACGAACTTTGTTAAATTCGTCTTCGCTTAAGCCGACTACATCGACGCCGTCCACCAGAATACGTCCGCTGTTCGGTCGTTGCAAGCCGATTATGAGACGCAGAATCGTACTCTTACCGGCGCCACTGCCGCCCAGGACAACCAAGGTTTCGCCATCTTCTATTGTCAAATCTACGTGGTCGAGGATAACCCTATCGCCGTAGGCAACGACCACATCCTGTAATTCAATCATGAATCTCCGGCCTCAATTAATCTCAAACTATAAGTCCGATTTTTAACCGAACCTATAGCTGCTACTATAATTATAAAATATCTGTTTCAAAATTCAATGATAAAACGCCCGCCTTTTAAGCAACGGGGCAATATTTTTCATGAAAATAATACTAAAATCAACCGACTTATCAAACTAATAACTAGAATAACGCCATGGATAAGAAATAATTTAATACGAATACTAAAATAATACTGGTCACCACGGAGCTGGTAGTTGCATTACCTACCGCTTCGGCCCCCATTTTAGTATACATGCCCTTGTACGAACCAACAAGAGCAATTACAGCGCCAAATACACTGGCTTTGATTAAACCGTAAGTTAAATCTGGTAACGGCAAAAAAGTTGAATGGAATCGGTATAAGTCATACCCGCCATACCTTTAAACAGCGTCGCTACCACATAGCCGCCGCCGATACCGATAATAACACCGTAAAATGCCAGAATCGGCACCATAATCATGCACGCAATCACGCGCGGCACTACCAAGTAGCCGATAGGATTAACGGCCATTACTTTGAGGGCATCGATTTGCTCGGTTACCTTCATGGTACCAATCTCGGCGGTAATCGCTGCCCCGACACGCCCCGATAACACAACACCTACCAGTACCGGTCCCAATTCACGCCCCATGCAATGGCCATGATGCCGCCAACCGTACCTTGTGCACCGTAGCGAATCAAAATATCGGCAATTTGCAAGGTCATTACAGCCCCGGCAAACAATAAAGTTAAACTGATAATCGGCAACGAATCTACTCCCAAATGAGCCATTTGAAATATAACATGGCGCCAATTGGCCTTTGGTAATTGTTTAATGGTTTGGCCGATTAATATTACAGCTTCACCGCAACGTGCCAACCAACGTATCACTTCACGGCCAAGCGCTTCTAACCACTGCAAAAGTTCTCCTCCTCTTACATCACATCTATTGAAGTTCATCACATCTGCTTATAATTGAGTATGATTACTACCCCTCATTTTATCACAAAACTTTAGTCATTGTCATCAGTACCAACGATGAATATATCTAAATTTTACAATCTTTTTGAAAAAATTCTATTTCCGGTCAAACAGCGGTCCCACAATATAAAAAGGCGATGAACATCACTGTCCATCGCCTTCATTGCTTACTATTCAGTTTATTCCTTATTGACTTACAGTTTCGCCGGAATCGTCCGCCGCTTTTTTCAACTTCTTCGCATTTTCACGAGCAAGTCGAGCCTTTTCTTTATCACGGTCGGCCGGTGACATAACTTTCAATACGAATTGACCGTCGCCGCGGATAACGTATTCCGTATCGATTTTAGCCTTATACGGTTCTTTGTCATCTTTGTCGTCAATGCCCGGAATGTTTTCCTTCGCTTTGCCCTTCGGTACAGCACCCGGAATTTTAGTCTCATCGGCCACATCAATTTTAGCGCCTTTCGTATCGGCTTTTCACCGTCTTCTACCATGCTGACGCCATCTTCCAAGATTTCAACCACAATCTGATTATTCGTATCCGTATTGCGCAGTTCTTTGTAGAACTCGTCAAAATCTTTATACGTTTTCAAACGACGAATTAATTCATCGGTTAATTGTACTTTTGTTTTCCAAAGGTATGGCAATGGTACCACGCCGCCACCGCGAACTTCCAAAGTTACTTCCCCATACGGTTGATCCTTCGGCACGGTAAAGAAGATTTCCTTCGTTATCGGTTCTTCACGGAACGGTTGTAATTTCACATTAATTACCACTGTATCCCCCGGCGATGCAACAGCCGGTGATAACGTGGCATCACCAATTACAGCGGTTTTCTTTTCCTTCGTTAAGGATGCATCCACTTGAATCCCCGCAATTTCATAATTGATAAACGGTTATTCATAAGCACGTCGATAATATTGTAGAATTCATCAACACTCTTGATGCCGATGGAATCATTGGAATAGAACATATTTGTCCGTTCCAACGGTGGAATATTAATATCACGCGGTTGGATTTTAAGTGTTAAGGTGGATGTACCTTCACCATTGCGATCTAATGTTTTACTGATAAAATTATAAACCGCCGTAGTACTTAATGTGGGTGTCAACTCATCGGCTTCCACCACTTTAACACCCGCTTGACGAGTTCGGTTCATATCGAGATCACGCACGGTAATCGCCATAGGAATACCGCTCGTAATCTTGCCCGATGTACCGGCAATACCGGCACCGCGGTCTTCCGTTACAGTCCCTACTTCAGCGCCCATCGAGCCGAGCTAAAACCGGAATCCAAGCTTTTTACAACGGTAAAAATAGAACGCATTATGCATGAAGTAGCCTACGGAGCCGCGTTTTAAAACGGATGACCGAATGCTACGACTTTATCCTGATCCACATAGGTTACCGTACCGATTGCCCCAGTTTCAAATCACCGTCAACGAGCAAAGCCGCTACGGAACCGCCCGCTTTAAGCGGTTTAGCCACATCATCACCGTCGGCCGCTGCCGTATCATATGTGCTGTACTCATATTCCGGCAACTTTTCCTTCATAAACTTAAGAGCCGATGGGTCGAAGCCATAAGCCATAAGCGGCGTGCCAAGGGGAATCAACTGACTGTCGCGCCAAGGATTGGCTAAGTTCTTTTCATAGGGAATATTCCAAAGCTTAACCATATCTTCGATTGGCGTAATCATACCGATAGTGCCATCCGCAAAGCCCCAACCGTAGGCAACGGCGCCTACCAACTTGCCGTCAATATACGCGGGGCTGCCGCTCATACCGTGTACGATGCCGCCCGTTTCATCAATAACGGGGCCGGAAAATTTAGCTAAAATTAAATCGCCCGACGGACCACGGTCTTTCATGACGCCTAAAACTTTCATATTAAAACTGGAGATATCATCTCCCGTTACTACTGTATCAACGTGTCCTTCCATGCCTGTATGCACATCGGTTACGGGCAGAAAATCAACTGCCTGTGCCGAAGCGGCTACAGTGCAACAAAAGAAAAGCGCCAGTACACCTTTCATATACCGGCGTGATGAACGAAATGGCTTCATTCATAGCTCCTCTCTAAAACTATATGTCAACTGTTTTAACTGAATACTTCAGCGGAATTGCTTTGATTATTTACCGTCTAACCACGGCTACAACTTGTGCGCGGTTTACTTGGTCGCCGTTTTTAACCGTTACATTCGTTACTACACCGTTAACAGTGGAACGAGCAGCCGGCATTGGGCCCGTTAAGGATTGTACTGTAACCAATACGTCCCCTTCTTTAACAACTGTACCTACCGGTACAACCGATACAACCTGACCGGTTAATACGGATTCCTGGTTGACATTGGCTGCGGAGGCCGTGAAAACAAAGCCGGTCGCCAGGCTTACGCCAACAGCAGCCATTACTAAAAAATTTCATATATTTTTTCATACGTAAATCCTCCTTTGACTAACGTCTACATATATTATATCACGGATAAGCAAATTTATTACTAAATCCGCCTTCTATCATTAAAAATTCACAGTATCGGCAACGGACCCATTAAGGGAAAATTATGATTTCCCCATAGCGCGCTGTGCCAAAACTGGTCTCATCGCGATGGAGGTAGGTACCGTTGGCATATAGATCATTATCCCGCTGATAACCCGCATCAATGCCCGTAACCGCCCCAAACTCTGACAGCATACGGCCTCCTTGTTCCAAGGTTATGCCGGAAGATGCTCGATAATTGCCGGATGCCAAAAGGACAATCAATGTACCATCAGGTCGCACCCCTAATAAGGTATGACCACGATAATTGTCGCCGTCAAAATCCGTCACCATACCATTAGCCAACACGATTCGCTTACTTTGAGCCAAAGTCGTACCGGCCGCACTGATTTTAACAATCGTAGGAACCACTTGTAAGTTCACAATATCGCCGATGCGTAATGCATCAATCACCGGCACCATGGCACCGTGAGCCGACAACACGATATCGGCATCAGCCAATTTAGAGTCGTTCGTACCTTTAGCTATAACCACATTGCGCCGTAACGTAACCTCTTTGCCGTACACATTGGTGTGCGTCGATGATCCGTAAGCAGCATTATAGGCGATGAGCTCATCCGTACCGCGCGTGCGATTAACACCGCTTACGATATAAGTTTTGTCCCCTTCTTTTAATTGCAATTTAGGCGTTTCCACACTAATCGTATACCCCTGATTAGGAATATAACGAAGTACCCCTACCGGCGTTATTTGATAGCCCGGTACAACGGGGATTTTTTCACCGGAAGCAAGTTGTACCGTTCCTTCCGCTAACCCTTCACCGTTGAGCCCGGCCGCGACATCAGCCGCATTGACAAGCCCCACCGAAATGGCACCGGCCGGCGTCACCTCAGCCAAAGTCTCCGCCTTATCACCGTCCGCTTTAATCACGGCCGGCTCTGTGGGCGCTACCGTAAGGGCATCAACTTTTACGCGCCCCCGTATCGGTACTGGTATCCCATTTAGTATATACCACACCGTCCTTCAAGGGCTTTGTAGTTCGCTGATCATAATTATTAAACAAATCCAATACTATGCGATCCGGATTTTGCAAAGTAAACATGTGGTAGCGAATCGGCTGATTTACACTGAGCGATAAGTCGAGCCCTGTATCTGTGCTCGCCAGGCCTACACCTTGCAAAACACCGGTATTGCGATTGTTATACTGAACCGGACCACTCGTGCGATTCGCAGTACCGGCAAAATGGATTCGTACCTGCTGTGCTTTTTCATTATAAATAGAACTCCAGCCATCCGGTAATCCCTTCATGTCAAGGACAATGCGGGTGTGCCCCACTTCATTGGTAGCACGTACGGCTGTCAAATCCGCCGCATCCGCAGCGCCGCCTACGAGCCAACTCATTATCCCTGCCATTAAGACTGCACTAAGCTTCTTCTTACAGGCTTTCATAGTTCCCTCCTTTGAAAAAATCTATAAACTATTGTCGTTATTTTAGTACCATTTTATCTATTATAACATATATACCCGCTAACTACTTGAAATATTATGTGAAAATCATAACCACCCGTAGAACGGGTGGTTTGCTCTGACCCTATAAGGGTCTTTCTCTAGTGGTTGCCCTCTAAAGAGGGCTTTGAGTAATCTGACAACCACTCTATTACCACTGGCTGCCCCCTACT
>ENA-OPZN01000139-OPZN01000139.1-human-gut-metagenome-genome-assembly--contig:-NODE-139-length-28423-cov-4.741059_pt1 | contig 28423 bp, 26 predicted proteins | sample MGYA00242483_ERZ504503 | MGnify/ENA primary metagenome ERZ504503 (study PRJEB26092, sample SAMD00036285) | human gut metagenome | host: Homo sapiens | study: EMG produced TPA metagenomics assembly of... | reverse complement strand
CCCAAAACGGCAAAAGTGGCTTTCGAATTTTCGAATCCGAACCTTACCTAAAACTACCCTTATTAAGTTAATGTAAAATCTATACCTTTATTCTTTCTTTTTATTTTTTCTTACCTTGCGGTGCATCCTCTTCGAAGGGATGTCTGTAACAACAGAACACTTTAAACAAAAATATTAGAGATTATGATGACTATTGACAAATTCAACTTTGCCGGCAAAAAGGCAATCGTTCGTGTGGACTTCAATGTACCTTTGAACGAAGAAGGTAAAATTACAGACGATACTCGTATCCGTGGTGCACTGCCTACTTTGAAAAAAATCTTGGCAGACGGTGGTGCTTTGATTATCATGTCACACATGGGTAAACCAAAAGGCAAAGTAAACGCTAAATATTCTTTGAGCCAGATTGTAGACGCTGTAGCTGCTGCTCTGGATACTCCGGTTCAGTTCGCTCCTGACTGTGCTAAAGCTCAGGAAGCTGCTGCTGCTTTGAAACCGGGTGAAGTATTGCTGCTTGAAAACCTCCGTTTCTATCCGGAAGAAGAAGGTAAGCCTGTAGGTATCGAAAAAGAAGATCCTGCTTACGAAGACGCTAAGAAAGCTATGAAGGCTTCTCAGAAAGAATTCGCTAAGACTTTGGCTTCTTACGCTGACTGCTACGTAATGGACGCATTCGGTACTGCTCACCGTAAACACGCTTCTACAGCTGTTATCGCTGACTACTTCGATGCTGACCACAAGATGTTGGGCTACCTGATGGAAAAAGAAGTACAGGCTGTTGACAACGTATTGAAAGACATTAAACGTCCGTTTACTGCTATCATGGGTGGTTCTAAAGTTTCTACTAAGATCGGTATCATCGAAAACTTGATGGACAAAGTAGACAACTTGATTCTTTGCGGTGGTATGGCATTTACTTTCGCTAAAGCTCAGGGTGGTAAGATTGGTAACTCATTGGTAGAAGATGACAAACTGGATCTGGCTTTGGAAATCATGGCTAAGGCTAAAGCTAAAGGTGTAAACTTGGTTTTGGGTTGCGACTGTATCGCTGCTGACAAGTTTGCTAACGATGCAAATACTCAGGTTTGCGACGATAAGAACATTCCTGACGGATGGATGGGTCTGGATGCAGGTCCTAAGACTCGCGAAGAATTCAAAGCTGCTATCAAGGGTGCTAAGACTATCCTGTGGAACGGTCCTGCCGGTGTATTCGAAATGGACAACTTCGCTGGTGGTTCTAAAGTAATTGCTGAAGCTATTGCTGAAGCTACTAAAGAAGGTGCATTCTCATTGATCGGTGGTGGTGACTCTGTAGCTTGTATCAACAAGTTCGGTATGGCTGACCAGGTATCTTACATCTCAACTGGTGGTGGTGCATTGCTCGAAGCTATCGAAGGTAAAATCCTTCCGGGTATCGCAGCTATCCGTGGCGATAAATAATGCATAAATACTTTATCGTAAATATTTCAAGGCATGACTTTTTCGGTCATGCCTTTTTTATTTTCTATTTTCTACATAAAAGCTCCGTATTATTTTGATAAGAGATTGTTTTTTCCGAAATTTGCACTTATCAACAAAAGTATTATGCAGAAATTTATTTATCTCATTTGCCTTTCTATTATCTGTCATATACACACGTTCAGAGGCACAAATATTTCAATATATCGGTATCGCAGACGGACTTAGCAGCCGAAGAGCTCTCTCTATTCAACAAGGAGAACATGACTACATCTGGATTCTTACCCACAAGGGTATAGACCGCTATAACGGAAAGCAGTTTACACACTATCCGCTGATTAAAAATGGTGCAGTTGTCAACTGTTTCCCTAATCTGAATATTTTAAAGACTGACAGAGAAAAGAAGTTATGGGAAATCGGAAAAGACGGACTGGTATTCAATCTGAATGAGGCCAGAGACTCCTTCCAGTTGGTATTCGACTTGCATGAACAGTATCCGGAAACTCAAAAGTGTCCGATAACCTGCATTTATCTGGACGAAGAAAAAAATATCTGGTTCTGCACAGAAGGTTATCAGTACATCTACAATGGAGATACTCAGAAGACCAGAAAAATAAGTCATAAAATTCCAGGAAAAGTAACCTGCATCACACAGGCAAAGGGAAATAACTATTTTATTTCGACCGAACAAACCTTGTATTCAGCTACCCTGAACAAAGGAGAATTAACCAACGTACGGAAAATCGATATTTCCAATATCAACATCATTGATTACATTTATTATCATAAGCCTACCAACAAGCTTATCATCAATGCCCTGCTTGATAAGCTGTTTATTTATACCCCTGAAAGCGGAGAGCTGACAGACCTCGGAAAACACCTGAAAGACATCGGGGTAAACACCATCACGCCCAACCGGAAAAACCTGGATGAGGTGTTCATTGCAACCGATGGTGACGGAGTATATAAACTGGATGTCAAGAAAAAAGAACTTTCTCATTTCTTAAAAGAAGACAATGAGAGCTTCAACAAGATGAACGGAAGCATCATCAAGGATATTTACATGGACCAGAACAACCGTATCTGGAACGTAATTTATCCCATTGGCATTACCATCTATTCCGAAAAGTACCCTGAATACCAATGGTTCAAACATGCGTCGAACAGCAGTAACACCTTGTCTAACGACTGCATCAACGGCATCATGGAGGATTCTGAAGGAGATATATGGTATGCCACCTGCAACGGAATAAGCTGTTATGACATCAGTGAAAAGAAGTGGAAAAGCTATTGTACGGAGAAGGAACTTCCTCAATATGAAAACCATATCTTCTTGTCCGTATGCGAAATAAGACCGGGAATTATCCTGGCCGGAGGCTATATGTCCGGTATCTTCCGCATAGACAAGAAGGCTGGAACTACGACCTTCCATCAGCAAGGAAAATCGCAGGCACGTGAAACTCCGGACAAATACATCCGCGGACTGATAAAAGACAAGAATGAGGTTATCTGGAGTGGAGGATTCTACAGCCTGAAAAGCTTTGACACACGCACACAGGAAAAGCAGGAATACAGCAGCTCCTACCCTATCACGTATCTTTTAGAAAGAAATGAAAATTCCTTCTGGGTAGGAACCATACAAGGATTGTATGTATTCGATAAAACGAAACGGCAACTGTATCCTTACATGGAAAAAGAAGACTTTGGCTGTATCAATGCAATCTACAATACTCCCGACCTGAAAAAGACCTATGTCGGCACCTACGGGAACGGATTGTTTATCATTGATAATCAAACGAATGAAATCACACACTGCATGGCCAACAACAGCGGCTTGCAGACAAACAATATCTATAGTATTGTTCCGGACAAAAACGGGAATCTGTTTTTAGGTACAGAAAACGGACTGTCTTTCTACAACCAGAAAGAACAGACCTTTACCAACTGGACACGGGAACAAGGATTGCAAGGAGCAAACTTCAATCCGACTGCCGGAATACATACCCGAAACGGTCAGCTGATTTTTGGAAGCAACGAAGGTGTCATCATTCTGCCCGACAGTCTGGAACTGCCCTCAAGCTTTTCCAGCCACATGGTATTCTCTAACCTGAACATCATGTATCATCCGGTGCACCCGATGGAAAAGAATTCTCCTTTGAACAAAAATTCTGGACGAAACCAGTTTCATCCAATTGAAATACGACCAGAACACATTCTCCATGGATGTGTCTTCCATCAATTTCGACAATCCGTCGAGCATTCTGTACAGCTGGAAACTGGAAGGGTTCTATGACCAGTGGACTCCTCCTACCAGCAATGGAACCATACGGTACACCAACTTGTCGCCAGGAAACTATACGCTGAAGGTACGCTCCATTCTGCTCGACAACCAGCAGATACTGGAAGAAAGGGAAATACAAATCTTGGTAGAACGTCCTTTCTGGCTCACTTTCTGGGCATTCCTGATTTATGCCCTGTTCATTATCGGAGCGGCATACACCTTCCTGCGCTATCAGATTATCAAGCGCGAACGAAAAACTTCGGAAGAAAAAATCAATTTCTTCACGCATGCCGCGCACGACATACGCACTCCGCTGACCATGATCAAGGCTCCTCTGAGTGAAATCATGGAAAAGGAAAGTCTGAGTGAAAACGGACAAAAGAACATCCAACTGGCCATGCAGAGCACAGAGAACCTGGCTGAGCTAGCCAATAACCTGATTAATTTCCAGAAGGAAGAATTATATTCCTCACAGACCATCGTGACGGCGCACGAACTGAATCATTATCTGAGCAACTATATGCATCAGTTTGATAGTTTTGCCCGTCAAAAGGACATCACGCTTTCCTACGAAAGTTCGTTCGACAGTCTGGATGTGTGGATTGATACGAGCAAGATGGATTCCATTTTGCGCAACCTGCTTTCTAATGCCTTAAAATATACGCCACAAGGCGGACGTGTATCATTAAAAGCGGAAAGCAACAAAAATACATGGACACTTTTCCTCTCGGACACAGGTATAGGAATGAACAAGGAAGACCAGAAGAAGCTCTTCAAATATCTGTTCAGAGGATATAATACAGCCAACCAGACCACTACCGGATGCGGCATCGGCATGCTGCTGACGTACCGTCTGATTGAGAATCACGAAGGTAAGATTTCATTTACCAGCACCGAAAATGTGGGTACAACCTTCCAGCTGACCTTCCCGATACGAAGTAAAAACTATCAATATAAAAAGGAGGAAAATGAGAGTACCGATAAAGTACTGCCCGCAGAACAAGAAACAGCAGGAAATATCACGACCGACATCCAGTTTACCGACTCACAGACAGACGAACAGGCTCCATTAATATTGGTTGTGGAAGACAATGCTCCGCTGCGGTCATTCATTATCCACAGCCTGTCGGACACCTACCAAGTGGAAGGTGCAGGCAACGGACAAGAAGCGCTTGACTTCATCAATGAACGCCAGCCCGACCTGATTCTTTCCGATATCATGATGCCGGTAATGGATGGCAAGAAGATGTGTCAGATAGTAAAAAGTCAGATGGAAACCAGTCACATCCCTATCATTCTGCTCACCGCGCTTGGTGACAAGGAGCATATTTTAGAGGGACTGGAAATCAAGGCCGACCAATATTTAGTGAAACCCTTTGACGTACACATATTGAAAGCTACCATACGCACGCTGATAGAAAACCGGAAGATGCTGCGCAATCGTTTCAAATCGGCTGTCACGGCATTGCCGGAGGAAGCTCCTGCCGTAGAATTACCTACAAGTCTGGACGATGAATTTATCCAGAAAGTGACCGAACTGGTCAAGGAAGGATTAGGCAAGAACTTCAATGTAGATACCTTGTGCGCTTCGGTCAACATGAGCCGCACCAGCTTCTACAACAAGATTAAGGCTTTGACAGGCATAGCTCCGGCTGAATTTATCCGTAACATCCGAATGCAGGAAGCTGCCCTGATGTTAAAGAGCCAGCGCTATACGGTAGCCGAAGTTTCAGACAAAATGGGCTTTGCCGACCCCAAATATTTTACGGATACCTTTAAAAGTTTTATGGGGTACCCCCAAGCATTTATATGAAAAGAACTAAACGCAATAACATGAATTTCTATTTAAGAGCATTTCTCATCTTCTTCCGGATAGGATTATTCACCATAGGAGGAGGATATGCCATGGTTCCCTTGATAGAAGCTGACCTGGTAGACAAACGAAAATGGGTGAAAAAGGAAGACTTTCTGGACTTGATGGCACTGGCGCAAACTGTGCCGGGCATCTTTGCCGTCAACATAGCCATCTTTATCGGCTATAAGCTGAAAGGATTCTGGGGAGCTTTCTGGATGGCACTTGGCACCATACTTCCCTCCTTTCTCATTATTCTGACCATCGCTCTATTCTTCAGACAATTCCAGCATGTGGAAGCCGTAGAACATGTGTTCAAAGGCATCCGTCCTGCGGTAGTAGCCTTGATTGCAGCTCCTACCTTCAAAATGGCAAAATCAGCCCGTATCAACCGATACAATATCTGGATTCCGGTGGTTTCGGCACTACTGATATGGCTCCTCGGCTTTTCGCCTATCTACGTCATCATCCTCAGCGGATTAGGAGGTTACCTGTATGGACGCTACCAAAATAAATATAACTAAAAGGAGTAAACTATGGTACTTTTATTACTGAAACTATTCTATACGTTTTTCAAAATAGGCTTATTCGGATTTGGCGGAGGTTACGCCATGATTTCCATGATACAAGGAGAGGTAGTCACCCGTTACGAATGGCTCAGTTCATCCGATTTTACGGACATCATCGCTATCAGCCAGATGACTCCCGGTCCTATCGGTATCAATTCTGCAACCTACGTAGGCTATACAGCATGGTAAATGCCGGCTACTCGCACGCAGCCGGCATATTAGGCTCTACGGTAGCCACCTTCTCAGTGGTGCTACCCTCGTTTATACTCATGATATTTATCAGCCGTTTTTTCCTGAAGTACCAACGCCATCCGGCAGTAGAAGCCGTGTTTAATGGGCTGCGCCCCGGAGTAGTCGGACTGCTTGCGGCAGCCGCTCTCGTATTGATGAACGGAGAAAACTTCGGAACAGACACGTATCAGGTTGTCATCAGCATCCTGCTTTTTATCGGATGTTTCATTGCTTCCAACCGATACAAAGTAAATCCGATTCTGCTGATTGTATGCAGTGGTATCTTAGGCTACTTTATATATTAAAGCAACTTTACTCTTCACTCTCCGGTAAAATAGACTGGGGAGTGGGGATAGAAAAGTCATTATCGGCAAACAAGGATGCCAGGCCCGATACCTGTTTCAAGCGAAGCAGTTCATCCTTATCCATACCTATATTTTTCATAATCCATTTATCCGACATGCCAGCCTGAGTCAATTCTGACACGATATTCGTCATCAACCCGATGTCATGAGTACCTCGCGCACGATTATGACGGATAGTAGAGCCCATACGGTTGGACAAATCCTTGTCAATCACTACCACCGGAAGCATACCTTTCTCCCGCTCATAAATCCGTCGGGAGGTTTTCAGCACCTGATAGCGGTGAAAACCATCTACAATAATATACTTATCATTTTCCTTGTCATAATAGCATACACAAGGCATCGTGAAACCGTCTTCCCAAATAGACAGTTCCAGCAGCTTCATTTCTGGAGGAGCCACTACATTCGGATTATAATTGTTGGCACACACCTTCTCCACCGGTACGGCTTTTACATGGTAAACCGGACTTGTTTTCTCTTCTATGTCCATATCTTTTTATATTGTTGTAAAATATAATCTTTCATCTTTTTCTCTTCCTTGCTTACGGCAAATCCCATATATTTACAGGCATAATCATTACGCAGTATGCACAGACACATACGCTTGTAAGTAGGAATTTCTCTGAACTCTGCAATATCAATATCATCCAGATAATCCATCATCACCGGACGCTTGGTCGTCTTGTAGTTGCTCTTGTTTCTCACTGTGATTGGGATATTCATGCTTTCGAGTTTGGCTATGGTTTCATCACTCAGGCAGCCTCCTTTCGTTCTCCAGAACTTAATGCTGGTATGAAGTTTACTCAAATATCCCCTGCGGGTTTCCTCTGGAAGTGTAGAAAGCAGAAACTCCATAAACGATTTCCAGGTATGCCCTTCCGGCAACTTGACTGAACCATACCCCATCGCATGTGTACCACCATAAATAGCTGAGAAATTAACCCCGTTCACACGTCCAATCATGCGTCCCCAAGTGTCCGGCTCAATCACCTTGTACAAATGCAGACTTTCAATGGCTTCACCAATGAAGGGACTGGCCACTCGCTGACGTTCCAGACTTACACCTGCGTAATAATAAAGGTCATACAAACGATTGTAATCCCAACCGAATTTCCCATTTGCAGTCCAGATGTCCGTAGTTTTCCAGTCATAAATGGGATACAGATTAAATACATCGTTGGCAATCTTCGAACTCCACTGATAATTATGATAAAGCTGCTGCTTAAAACCTCCGTAAATGGTACGCCAGCGATTGTAACTTTCCTGTGTACGTATACCCACCAGACAAGCCGTACGGACAGCCTTTTTCTTTTCATGCAACCAGGCGGCAAAACGTAACTGAAACTCATAATCCCACATGTTATCATGAAAAAAAGCAAAATCGCCTGCCTTCATAACCCCTTCCGGCATCTCTCGTACCCAGATGTCACGAAGGGCCTCATCCCATGGACGCCAGTAATGCTGGTACATGGAAGTACAGGTTCTCACCTTAAAAGGAACACAAATCCGATATACCTCCAGTATGTCCTTATTATTTTCCAAAATGCGATTGACAAATTCGATGGTATGGTCATACTGCACCTCATAATCCATAAAAAATACGCCAAGCTTTATTTTCAGATTGTTCCGACGTATATAATCAATGCAAAGATTCAGCAGCACTCCACTGTCCTTTCCACCGGAAAATGACACGTAAACGTTGTCAAACTCCTTGAAAAGTATCGCCAAACGTTCTTGTGCCAGCTCGTACACATTTTTCACGTTCTCATTCTTCTTCATTCGTTTTCTTCATTTTAAGATACAAACTCCATGCACGTACTATTTCAAATCCTTGCGTCCGGAAATAAGATTCATGAGGCTTTTGGACTACCGCCTCCAGTTCCTTTTCCGTAGATAGAAATTCATTTGTCACAGCTTCCAATAAACTCAAAAACACATCCTTTGTATCCTCCTCCACATAATAATTGTTGATTATCGCAGATTTTTTTTCCGTATTTCCACTAGGAAAAAAGCCTAAAACGTGATTGCCATCGTCTGCAAAGGCTACAAAACCAAACAAACAATTCACCAGTTTAAAAGGAATAATTATATTATATTAATAAATTTCCGGATTCCATCACCAACGGAGCTACGCAGCTATACAGTTCAGGAGATGTGCCGGCCATTTTTATCACAGCTATCATATATCTATTATTTTCGTTTCAACTATGTCAAGCAAAAATAACAAATATCTTTCAAATAAGCTTATTCACTAATAATTATATATCATGAAGCAATGCCTCAAAAGTAGAATAGCATGTAGTCTGTCCGTTCTCATCCGTATAAAGAAGCATATCGGGCGCTTGCACATCCAGTAAAGGCAACTTCTGGGCAGAAGCACAGGTATCCAGACAAAAATAGTGATGACGGTTCAAGGCATTTTGTGCCCAATGACGTAACACCTCATCTTCCGCCTTTAACACAATGGATTTCTCTCCCGACACTTCAGGAGAAAAGCCACCGTGCATCAAATCAAACTTTATCCGGGCATGATTGGCAAACAATGTATCCATCCGGTTGCGCAATATCAAATCTTCCGTCACGCCACATTCCAGTCCTCCGGTTGAAGAAAGCAGCCAAAGGCGGTCAGACAAGACCAGTGCCTGTTCAATATCATGCGTAGACAAAAGAATTGCTCTCTTTTCCTCTATAGCCAGACGATGCAGCAGATTCATGATTTCAATACGGCTTACCACATCCAAGAAAGCAGTCGGCTCATCCAATAATATCAACGGACATTCCTGCACCAGTGCCTTGGCAATCATCACTTTCTGTCGTTCTCCGTCAGAAAGTTCAGCCATATAACATCGTGCCTTATGTGCTATCTCTACGGCTTGCAGTGCATGTTCTACCAACTGCTTGTCGGTCTTATCCAAACGTCCGAAAATCCTGATATAAGGCTGTCGTCCCAAGCTACCAGCTCATATACCGTCAACCCTCCCGCCTGTGTACGGTCTGTCAATACGACTCCTATAGTTTTGACAACTCACGTTCGGAGTAAGCAGACAAATCACGCCCCAACAGTTTCAAGTCGCCAGATAAAGACGGTTGAGCAGCCGCCAAAGTGCGAAGCAAAGTAGACTTACCTGCTCCGTTTGCTCCCAGCAGACATGTCAGTTCTCCACGAAAAAGCTGAAAATTCAGACCGGAATGTACTTCCGTCCGCTTCTTCCCTACCTGATAACCGATTGTCAGGTTACGACCCTCTACCACGATTTCCGATTGACTCATCAGTTAAAATATTGAATTCGACGTTGGTTAATGATCACATAAATAATGACCGGCGCTCCTAAGATTGGAGTTACGGCATTCAGCGGTATCACTCCTGACTCTCCCGGAAGTACGCAAATCAAGTTACACAGCAATGCCAATGCTCCTCCGGCAAGTAGCGTAACAGGCATCAGCGAATTATGGTTGGAGGTACCCAGCATCAAACGAGCCAGATGAGGAACTGCCAGACCGATGAAAGATATAGGACCACAGAATGAAGTCGTTACCGCAGTCAGCAATCCGGTAGCCAATAATAAGAAGTTGCGTACCCGGCGAATATTCACTCCCAAATTTTCGGCATAGCGTGGTCCCAAAAGCAGGGCATTCAAAGGCTTAATAAGCATGACAGCCACTAACAACCCTGCCACGGTCAGTAATGAAAAAGCCGGAAGCTGTTCCAAAGAAACCCCACCAAAGTTTCCCATTCCCCACACCATATACGAGTGAACTCCTTCTGCCGTAGCAAAGAAATTCAACAAAGAAATCAGTGAAGAAGTAATATAGCCTATCATGATACCGGCTATGAGCAGCATTACATTACTTTTTATCAAAGAGGATAAAAACAAGACCAAAGCCAACACAGCTACAGCCCCCAAAAATGCGCCTAATATGACAGAGAAAAATCCGGAAAGTGTAAACACACCTGTGGCAATGGTTCCTCCTCCGGCAAGCATCACAAGCGCTACTCCCAAACTGGCTCCTGAACTGATACCTAAAATGGAAGAATCGGCCAATGGGTTACTGAATACTGTCTGCAACATCAGTCCGGAAGCCGACAAGGCTGCTCCACAAAGCAAAGCCGTGATGCATTGAGGAAAACGCGATTCCCAAACGATAAACGTCCAACTTGCCTTTTCAGCCTCTTCGCCGCTTAAAATACGCAGCACTTCCTGCGCCGGAATATTTACCGAACCTAAAAATAAATTGGCTACCACTAAAAGCACTATCAAAAGAGCCAGGGTGCCGAATACCACATAATGCTTTTTATCAGAATGTATCATTCCGCTAAATTACTAAAATATTTCGGTTCATAGCCTTCCAGCAACTCGGGATGGAATATTTTTACCATATCTTTCAACAATATCTCCGGATGAAAAGGTGACTCCTCATAAAAAGGTATCCGATGGGTGTTGCATCCATAAATCCGACGTTCGCGGAATGCCTTGAAACGCGCATAAAGCGAATAATCCTTCTGAAGTTCCTTATAGGTCTTATCCCGTGGCTGATTGTATTTTATCAACCAGAAATCGGCATGCTCACCTTTGTCGAACACGGTTTCAAAAGCCATCGGCACAGAACCGCTGTTCGGCAGTTCTGCAAAAATATAATCTGCCCCGGCGTCTGCATACAAGCGTCCCGTCGTGCTCTTCCCTCCGGCAATGTACCATGCAGAACCGTATTTCAAATCGCTCAATACCGTAGGACGAGAGATTGCCTGTGCCGCCAAAGCTTTCACTGCCAGATACTCATTCTCTATCTGCGCAAAAAGTGAATCTCCCCTTTGTTCCTGTCCGACCAGCAATCCATAAAAGCGCACCCATTCCGCACGTCCTAACGGAGAAGTCTCCATATAATCCGCACATTCTATTACGGGCACTCCCAACTTGCCTACCCTTCCGTATCCTCCGCTGTTTTCAAAAGGAGAAAGCATGATGGCATCCGGACGGAGGTCGATAATTTTCTCAATATCCGGATTCATTCCGTTTCCGCAATCTACGATTTCTCCGTTCCGACATCCTTCCTGTACTTCCGGCATCTTAAAATATTCCAGGTTACATACTCCCTTGATACTTTTTGCCTGTCCCAATTCTTTCAGTACACTTCCATGCACCACAGAATACACCACGGCCCGTTCCAACGGAACCCGTACGACAGTCCCCTCCGGCAGATTTTCCGGAAGCGGCTGAGTCTTATCAGTCAACAGATAAGTATGCAATATTTTCAATGTATCCCATGGGTTACGGATAGAAACCATGGTATAATCAGGAAACTTTACCACAGATAAGTTAGTGGCATACCTCATTTTCAGGGTATCTCCTTCCTCCTGAACGGAAGAAGTCTTGCTTCCTCCGCCGCAGGCAGAGAGAAGCAAGACTGTAATTACTATATGGGCAGATAGTAAAATTTGTTTCATAAATCTTATTCAGCTAAGAAACGGATGTTAGTTGTATAGTTTCCGGTTTCTATTTTCTTCTTAAACTGTCCTTCTTTAGAATAAATATATACATCATCCAACGCACCAGAATTACGATTTCCAATATATACATCCTCAGATACAGGATCAACCGCTATAAACTGTGGACTTGGAATTGTAGATAAATCTACAAACGGAGTTTCTTTCTTCGTTTTTAAATCATACACAAAACATCTATGCGTATCAGGCAAATAATATTCAGCATAAAGAATATACATTTTGTCTCCTTTATTTGCTATATAAGTTGCATTACACAATTTTTCTACCTCATCCGTAGCCGGATCTATACGCTGAAGCGTCTGATAAATCCATTGTTCTTCAGGAATTTTATCACTACCAGCATAATTACCTTGTGATACCACATACACATAACCGTCTGCTCCTGTCAAGCACTGATAAGCAGGATTCAACATCACTGTAATTTCTTTCTCCTTAGTCAAAGACGAGGCATTTACTACGGCCACTTTATCTCCTGCACCGTAACCTGAAATATTCACATAAAGTTTGCCTTTTGCATAAGTCAAAGCTTCTGGATAAGCACCTACAGCAACCTTTCCCACTACATTCAAATTCAATGTGTCTAATTTTGAAACAGTTCCATCATAAGCTGTAACAAATACGAATCCTTCTGCTCCGATTGCACATCTAGGCTCCATCGGTTGATCATCCGTCGTCTTCATTGGAATACTTTTCAACAGTTTCCCACTCAAATCCAACACTTCTATTTTAGAAGACGTACTTCCAATGGCATACATTTTCGAACCATACACACACAAATCTTGCACATCTCCTATTCCTTTTCCATTCTGTGCCTGATACAAATCACCGCTAACCGTTTGTTTTTCCATGTCAAACCATTGAATAGAGCCATCATTTGCTCCCCAATTTCCGGTATTTACAATATAAGCCCCATAAGTAGTAGTAGGCTCCGGATTAGGATTTGGATTAGGATCATCCTCATTATTACATGCAGTCAAGCCACTCATCAAGGGAATTGCTACTAAAGTGCAATAAAGCCAATTCTTTTTCATTTCTTCTCGTTTTATTTATAAATAGTAATTAATAGAAAGCTTGTAATTTCTTCCAGGCATCGGATAAAAACGAATAACCTCATAATTCTTGCCAGAAAGATTCAAGGCATCCAACTGTACACGCAGCTGATGCCGTTTCCAAGAAAATTTACGCGACAACGATATACCATGGTCAGAATAAGGCTTAATACGATAATCCGGTAAGTTTTGTGCCAACGTATATCGTTCCGACGCATAAGTAAGATTATAAGACAAATTTACCCAAGGCGTTTCAATGGTAAAGTTTCCACCACCAGAATGCCGAGGTGTATACACAATCTGATTCCTCCATGTCTTGGAATCCGAATCGGTAACATCCTCTGCCTGCATAAAGCTATAGTTAGTAGTCAAATAAAATTTCAGCCAGTCTGTCACCCGTGATTCAGCAGATAAATTTACATCCACACCTATCGTCTCCACCTTCCCGACATTCATCATTTTCCAGACAAACATAGTCGGCACAGCCACAATCTTGTCTTTTACCTTATTATAATAAGTATCGGCAGACAGACTCAGGAAATCAAGAAAACCTAATTTTGATCCGCTCCAAGTCACTCCCAAATTTCCCTGCTTGGTTGTTTCCGGACGTAAACTGCTATTTCCTATCACCAAATAGTATAAATCATTGAATGTCGGAGTACGGAAAATATCTTTATAGGATGCCCGGAAGCGCAATCCGATTTCCTCAAAAGGTTTCCATGAAACACTAAATGCAGGAGAAAGACGCTTACGGTCTGCCGCCGCTGTTCCAATACGTACATCTTCCGTAATATATGTATTCAATAAAGAAGCGGTTGCCGTAAACGAGTTACGCTGATATTGCGCACCCAATGCGGTCAACAACGTATATCGCTGCGGAAACTGACATTGATCCAGGGTAGTATGTAAATAATTATACGCAAAATCTTGTGCCAGAGACAAAGAAAACCCTTTACCTAAATCTCCCCATAAAGTAGCTGACAAATAGGTTTCCGTCTGCCGGTAGCGGTCATCGGTTATACCTGAAGCCTCATCATTATAATCCCGGTTCCAACTGTAATTGAACTTACCCAAAGCCTGTAGTTTAAGTCGGTCAGAAAAACGGTTTTCATACCGAAACTGTCCGAAATAGTTTTTATCAAAAAGCCGTTCTGCTGCATACGGATTATCATAGATCACCCCTCCCGGAAGTCCGCGTTCCGAATCAAAAAGATAGGCTTTCACTTGCAAGTCCTGTTTAGAAGTAAAACTTGTATACAAAGTAGCTTCCGCGCGATAAGTCCGTATATCACTGTTGTTTCGCTTACTATCAATCAGCGCATTCCCATTCCACATTTTAAAAGGGTAATTACCATCTGCACGCAAAAATCACCATAAAACGATAAAGAGGTATTATCTGTCACCTTTTGATTATACAAAACGGAGGGATTGACCAGCCCGAATGAGCCCGCTTTCAAATTTGCATTCACATGATAAGATGTTCCCTGAAAATCAGGTCTGGAAGTCTGAATAGTCAATACACCAGCAGAAGCAAAAGCACGTGCAGTCTGATATATATCATCACTTTGCCCAATAGTCATGGTAAGTTGAGATACGTTATCCAAAGAAAAACGTGATATATCGACTTGCCCTGACTGACAATCACTGACAGCTACCCCATCATAAATCACTCCTGTATGCTGAGTCCCCAAACTGCGAACCGAAATAGTCTTCAATCCTCCGATACCGCCATAATCTTTCACTGTCACTCCTGAGAAATGACGCACCGCATCAGCTACCTCATGCACGCCCAAACGCTCCATTTCCATTTTTCCCATCACCTGTAATGGAGAGGTAGCTTTAACAGCCTGAGGCGTTTTTCTTACACTCACCGTCACATCCGGAATCTGGTGCACCTTTCCTGTAATACTATCAGACTCGGCATGTTGGGCATAAATAATATCTACACCTGCAAACATGCAAAGACACATAGCTATAAAAAAGCGACAGCCGACAGTAATAGCCAGTTTCTTCAATCTTTTCATTCAAATTTTAATTGTAATTCTACATTACGCACGTTCTTGCCATCCTTTCCTCGAGAATGCAAGCATGACTTTGTTTTGCAGGTCTTCTGACTTACTCCCGTTTGTCTTGCCTTCCCATCTTCATTTAAAAGACAGTGGCCTTGCAGAGGGTAGACAAACGTAAATGTCTGGAGCTTACAGCAGCGGGACTGTCCGGGACTTTCACCCGATTCCCTTTTCATCCGTGATTTCGCCGAACCGGAAATCAATACGGAACAAAACATTGCAAATATACATTTTTCCTTGAAAACAAAAATAAATTCATACAGAATTATAGTACCATCCTACAAACAAGAACGAATTACCCTACATCTTCCTGATTTTCTCTTTATATATTTCACAAAACGTAGGGAAGAATTCTCTGTTTCACAGTGTGAGATTTGTGTCCCACACTGTGAAATATGTATCCCACACTGTGGTTTTTGTATTTCACAGTGTGAAACAGAGAATTTGTCCTGGAATTTTTCACTTTATGCAAATACATGGTAAAAAAAAGCCACAGAGGAGACAAAAAATTCACAAAAATCGTTACGAAAAGCATCTGCCTGCCAAACATTTTCTTACCTTCAGGCATTATAATACATATACAACATTCACATTACTTTATTTATTACTACACAATCATGATTTTTACAGCTGAAAACATACTGATGGTCGGGTCTGTGCTTATCTTTTCCGGCATCCTCATCAGCAAGACCGGATACCGGTTCGGTATCCCTACCCTTTTACTGTTCCTGCTCGTGGGAATGGGCTTCGGAAGTGACGGACTCGGACTACAGTTCAACAGTGCCTCGGACGCGCAGTTCATCGGAATGATGGCACTGAGCATCATCCTTTTCTCCGGAGGGATGGACACCAAATACTCCGATATAAAACCGGTGCTCACGCCGGGTATCGTCCTTTCCACCGCCGGCGTGCTGCTGACCACCCTGCTGACCGGTGTTTTCATCTTCTATATCTCAAACTGGAACCAGACGAACATCAACCTGACGCTGATGTGTTCCTTGCTGCTTGCCGCCACCATGTCGTCCACCGATTCGGCCTCGGTGTTCAACCTTCTCCGCTCCCAGCGCATGAACCTGAAACAGAACCTGCGCCCCATGCTGGAACTGGAAAGCGGAAGCAACGACCCGGTGGCCTACATGCTGACCATCGTACTGATTCAGGTGATTTCGAGCGGAAGCAGTCCCGATTTCCTGCTGATTATCAAGGACCTGCTCGTGCAGTTCTTCTTTGGAGGAGTAATCGGCTATGCCATGGGACGGTTCAGCGTGTGGCTGATTAACCGCATCAACCTGTCGAACAGCTCGCTCTATCCCATCCTCCTATTAAGCCTGCTGTTCATCACCTTCACCATTACCGACCAGCTGAAAGGAAACGCTTACCTGGCGGTGTACATCATGGGAGTCATCCTCGGGAATACCCGGCTGGCTTTCCGGAAAGAAATCAGCACCTTCATGAACGGACTGACCTGGCTGTTCCAGATTGTCATCTTCATCACCCTGGGACTGCTGGTCAACCCGCACGAAATGCTCGACATCACGGCTGTGGGCTTGCTCATCGGCGTGTTCATGATTCTCGTGGCACGTCCGCTCAGCGTATTCCTCTGCCTGCTTCCTTTCCGCAACATCACGAACAAAGGCAGGCTGTTCGTCTCGTGGGTGGGACTGAGAGGAGCTACTCCCATCATTTTTGCGACTTACCCGGTATTGGCTCAAATAGAGGGTTCACAGCAATTGTTCAACATTGTATTCTTCATCACCCTTCTTTCTTTGGTGATTCAGGGAATGACCATTACCAAGGCGGCTAAAATCCTGCAGCTGGACTTGCCCGCACCTAAAGAAGGAAATGAATTTGGAGTGGAACTGCCGGAAGAAATTGATACCCATCTGAATGACCTCACCCTGACAGCCGAAATGCTGGAAGACAAAAACAGACTGGCCGAAATGCAGATTCCGAAAGGAACATTGGTCATGCTCGTGAAACGTGGCAATGAGTTCCTCATTCCCAACGGACAAATGGAGTTAAAACCGGGAGACAAATTACTACTTATATCAGAAAACAAAAACAAGTCGGCTGATTAATTCTCAGCCAACTTGTTTTTCAAATATTCATAAAAATCGTACTGGGCACGTACATCGTCGTTACCTGGTTTTCTTTTAAAGATATTCCGCAACTGATTGTTTACCCAACATGCTTTCCGATTGGCCGATAACTGGAGTTCCAGCATGTCTGTCAATTCCCGACGAAGTCTGCCGTCGAGAATAGGAGTTACCGCCTCGATACGACGATACAGATTACGACGCATCCAGTCGGGCGAACCGATAAAAACTAACGGATCACCTCCATTCCCAAAGTACCACACGCGGGCATGCTCCAAAAAACTATCCACGATACGGGTAACCCGAATATTCCGACTAAACGATTCTCCCGGAACCAGACAGCAGATTCCTCTTACAATCAAATCAATCTGTACTCCTGCCTCACTGGCACGATACAGCTCATCTATCATAGCCGTATCCTGCAAGGCATTCATCTTCAAAATAATCCGGCCTGTTTTTCCTTCTTTGACCAAATCTATTTCCCGCTGAATGAGGGCTTTCAATTCCGGAAGCAGATTGAACCGTGCTATCAACAGCGTTTGAAACGAGGCTCTGTCACTTCCTTCCGCAAGACCTTAAACAGGGTACACATGTCATCCACTATCTGTTTGTTGCAGGTATACAAAGCTATGTCAGCATAAATCTTTGCCGTCTTCTCATTAAAATTACCCGTACTGACATACGCGTAGCTTCTTAACCGTTCTCCCTTGTCATTCTTCCGGAGAATCAATGCCACCTTGGCATGTACCTTCAGTCCCGGAATGCTGAATATAATGTCAATCCCTGCCTTCCGCATCAATTCGGCCGTAGCCAGGTTATTTTCCTCATCAAAGCGGGCTTTCAGTTCCACAAACACCGTGACATGTTTCCCGTTTCGTGCGGCAGCAATCAAGGCATTAATCACTTCCGAATGTTCCGCCACACGATACTGCGTAATCATGATTTCACGACAAAACGGATCGTGAACGGCTTCATACAGAAAATGAATGAAATGTTCAAAACTATGATACGGATAATAAAGCAGCATATCCCGTTTGGCTATCCGGCGATACATAAAGTGTTTTTCGTTCATCCCGGGCAAGAACATCGGCTGGGGCTTGACGATGGCTGGAATATCCGGATTCGGATTGGGAAGGGACGCCAAGTCTTCCAAATTCAGATGCTTGTCGCCCGGCACAAGCTCTTCCCGGTTGATTCCCAGCGCTTCTACCAGGGCATCCAGAAAATCATCCGGCATTTTCCGGTCATACACAAAACGGCAGATGGCCCCAATCTTACGCTTCTTCACCTTCTCCTTCAGTTTTTCCACCATGCTCTCTGCAGGTACATCATCTACAAACACGTCGGCATCACGTGAAATCTTACAACAGTAACTGCACTCTACCTCGTAACCGATAAACACTTCCTTCAAGTTTGCCTTAATTATATCCTCCAGAAACATAAGGTAATAGTTTCCCTCATGCGAAGGAAGCTGTACAAAACGAGGAACCTTGCTATAAGGCATTTTTATAATATAATATTCCGGCTTCTCCTGCGCATCCTTCCATACCTTTACAGCCAGATACAAACGTCTGTCCCGCAAGAAAAAGCGTACATTTTCCGGATCAATCTTCACCGGCTGAATGTAAGGAAACACTTCTTCCATAAAAAAGCGGTGTACAAATTCCTTATGAAAATCCTCCACCTCGCTTTTACTCTGATAAAACACCACATGATTGCGGCGCAATGCAGGAAGAATCTTTTCTTCATAGATGCGTACACGATCTTCCAGCTGACGGTTCACGGTATCCGTAATCTGACGGATCAAGTCATGGGCCTCATCCACGGTCATGTCTTCACTCTTACCTCCAGATGCAACCGCCTTATGTTCTGCCACACGTACCTGGTAAAACTCTTCCAGGTTAGACGAATAAATAGCTATGAAATTGATTCTCTCGAACAAAGGAAGCGTATCATCATCTGCCTCCAGTAATACGCGGTGATTAAATGACAACCAGCTTATATCGCGGTTGAAATAGTTATAGTGGCTTTCCATATACTGAAATCATTCAAGGTTTTTTCAAATGTAGTATCTTTGCCGGACAAAAGCAAAAGAAAAATGAAAAGAATCGGACTCTTATCTGATACCCATGCCTACTGGGACGAACGTTATCTGAAATATTTTGATACGTGTGATGAAATATGGCATGCCGGTGACATCGGTTCACTGGAAGTAGCCGAACGGTTGGCCGCATTCCGTCCGCTGCGGGCTGTCTACGGAAACATCGACGGACAAGACCTGCGCATACGCTTTCCGGAAATCAACCGTTTCCAGTTAGAAGGCACTGACGTACTCATCAAACACATCGGAGGCTATCCCGGGAAGTACGACCCTTCCATCCGAAAAACACTCATGACACAGCCACCCAAGCTGTTTATCAGCGGGCATTCACACATTCTGAAAGTCAAATACGATTCCAGTCTGGGACTACTTCACATCAACCCGGGAGCGGCAGGGAAATATGGTTTTCACAAGGTACGAACCCTTGTACGATTCAGCATAGAAAACGGAAATTTCTCCGATTTGGAGGTGATTGAGCTGAATGATTAAAACAAAAAAATCTTGTCACATTCAAAAAACTTTCCGAAATTTGCACCCAAAATAAAACTCTATATGAAAACTTATTTAGTTACTGGAGCTGCCGGATTCATCGGAGCTAACTATATAAAATATATTTTAGGCAAACATGATGACGTCAAAATTGTCATCCTCGACGCATTGACGTATGCGGGAAATTTAGAAACTATTTCACAGGACATCGACAATGAACGCTGCTTCTTCGTAAAAGGAAATATCTGCGACCGTAACCTGGCCGACCAGCTATTTGCTGATTACAAATTTGATTACATCGTGAATTTCGCAGCCGAAAGTCATGTAGACCGCAGCATCGAAAATCCTCAATTATTCTTGCAGACCAACATCTTAGGAACCCAGAACCTGCTGGATGCAGCCCGCCGGGCATGGGTCACCGGAAAGGATGAAAACGGATATCCAACCTGGAGAAAAGGTGTTCGCTTCCATCAGGTATCGACCGATGAAGTATACGGTTCTTTGGGTGCAGAAGGGTATTTTACAGAAGAAACTCCCCTCTGTCCACACAGTCCGTACAGTGCTTCAAAGACCAGTGCCGACCTGATTGTGATGGCTTACCGCGACACCTATAAAATGCCTGTAACCATCAGCCGCTGCTCCAACAACTACGGTCCTTATCACTTCCCTGAAAAGCTGATTCCGCTTATCATCAAGAATATTCTGGAAGGAAAACGCCTGCCTGTATACGGAGACGGTACCAATGTACGTGACTGGCTCTACGTGGAAGACCACTGCAAAGCCATCGACATGATTGTCCGCAACGGCAAGGACGGTGAAATTTATAATGTAGGAGGTCATAACGAAAAACAGAATATTGAAATCGTCAAACTGACCATTGCTACTATTCACCAGATAATGACCGAGCAGCCGGAATACCGGAGCATCCTTAAAAAGAAAGAGATGACTCCTGACGGACAAATCAGCATTGACTGGATTAATGATTCACTGATTACTTTTGTCAAGGACAGACTCGGACACGACCAGCGTTATGCCATTGACCCGACTAAAATTACCCGCGAACTCGGATGGACTCCAGAGACTAAATTTGAAGATGGTATCGTAAAAACCATCCGATGGTATCTTGACAACCAGAAATGGGTGAAAAACGTAACCAGCGGCGAATACCAGAACTACTACGAAAACATGTACAAGAATCGCTAAACAGCCTTTCTTTATATTACATAATAGAATGTCATTCCGGAAAGAGATTTCCAGAATGACATTTTTTATTTTCAGCATTTCCTTTTCACTTTATCAGTAAGTAAAAAGAAATAAAAAACATTTTGATAACTTATTTCTGAAATCACTTGCACATTTACAAAATACACCTATCTTTGCAAGCAAATAAACATTTAAAGAAATTCACACATGAGTTACCTTATAAAACCAGTCGGCTATAAGCCGTTGCTTGACATGAAACAGACCGAACTGGGCATCAAGCAAATTAAAGAGTTTTTCCAGCAGAACCTCTCGTCCGAACTTCGTTTACGCCGTGTTACTGCTCCTTTGTTCGTTTTGAAAGGAATGGGAATTAACGACGACTTGAGCGGTACAGAACGCCCTGTCAGCTTCCCCATCAAAGACTTGGGAGACCAGCAGGCAGAAGTCGTTCACTCACTGGCCAAATGGAAACGTGTCACTCTGGCCGACTATCAGATTGAACCTGGCTACGGAATTTATACCGATATGAATGCCATACGTGCCGATGAAGAGTTGGGCAACATACATTCTCTTTATGTAGACCAATGGGACTGGGAACGGGTGATTACTCCGGAACAGCGTACAGTGGATTTCCTGAAAAGCATCGTGACCCGTATCTATGCTGCCATGCGCCGCACGGAATACATGATTTGTGAAATGTATCCGCAAATCAAGTCCTTCCTGCCGCACGACGTACACTTCATTCATTCGGAAGACTTGTTGCAAATGTATCCTGACAAGACTGCCAAGGAACGCGAAAACCTGATTACAGAACGCTTTGGAGCCGTTTTCATTATCGGAATCGGAAACAAGCTGAGCAACGGACAACCGCATGACCTGCGTGCCCCAGACTATGACGACTACACCACCATAGACCCCAAAACAGGACTTCCTGGCTTGAACGGTGACTTACTGGTATGGAACGAAGTGCTGCAACGTGCATTGGAAATTTCTTCCATGGGTATCCGTGTGGACAAGGCTGCCATGCTCAAGCAACTGGAATTAGCCGGAAAAGAAGAACGCACCAAACTGTATTTCCATCAGCGTCTGCTAAACGACACACTCCCTCTGACCATTGGAGGAGGTATCGGACAATCACGTTTGTGTATGCTTTATCTGAAGAAGGCACATATCGGAGAAATCCAGGCCAGCATCTGGCCGGAAGACATGCGTGAGGAATGCGCACGACTGGGTATGCAACTTATCTGACAAACACATAGATCATCATATAAAATAACAATCCCCTTGCTCCACATCTACAAACGGAGCAAGGGGATTTCTTTTTGTGTATTTATTGATTTGTTGTTTCTTACCAGTTGATAGGCGTCTCCCCATGAGCCGCCAGGTATTCATTGGTGCGGCTGAAATGCTTGTTCCCAAAGAAACCATTATAAGCTGACAGCGGAGACGGATGCACGGAAGTCAGCACCAGATGCTTGTTGCGGTCAATAAACGCTCCTTTCTTCTGCGCATAAGAACCCCACAGGATAAACACCAGATGTTCCTTCTGCTCAGCCAGCACACGGATGGCCGCATCCGTAAACTCTTCCCAGCCTCTGCGCTGATGTGAACCAGCCTGATGAGCACGTACCGTCAAGGTAGCGTTCAGCAACAGCACACCCTGCTCGGCCCAGCGAGTCAGGTTGCCACTGGCAGGAATCGGCATACCCAGATCATCATGAATTTCCTTGAATATATTCTGCAAAGAAGGAGGAAATGCCACCCCGTCGTTCACCGAAAAACACAAGCCATGCGCCTGCCCCGGTCCGTGATACGGATCTTGCCCGATAATCACCACTTTCACCTTATCAAAAGGACAAAGGTTGAATGCATTGAAAATCAATCTTCCGGGAGGATATACCGTAGTCTGCTGATACTCCTGACGGACAAAATCGGTCAACCGGACAAAATAATCTTTTTCAAACTCCGGCGCCAGTGCTTTTTTCCAGCCTTCTTCTATCTGTACATTCATAATACGATGAGTAAATAATTAATCCCAAAGGTTCAGTTTATTCTTTTGAGCTTCCGCAAGTGAAACCGTCTGTACCGTTTTCTGACGATTCTTTTCACGTAAAGCCTGATATTCTTCATTCAAAGCTTCCACAAAAGCCGGACGCTGCTCACGATTCAGCAACTTGGCAGCCACCAGCGCATTTTGTGAAGCATCCTTCATGTATACCACCGGTGCATGATACACCGGAGCAATCTTCAGTGCCGTATGCAATTTCGATGTAGTAGCCCCACCAATCATCACCGGAATATCCAGTCCGGCCCGCTGCAGTTCAGTCACCACATGCACCATTTCTTCCAGCGAAGGAGTAATCAGTCCGCTCAGTCCTACGATGTCCACCTTTTCACGGATAGCCGTTTCTACAATCTTTTCGGCAGGCACCATCACACCCAAGTCTATAATTTCATAGTTGTTGCATGCCATGACCACCGACACAATGTTCTTTCCGATGTCGTGCACATCACCCTTCACCGTAGCTACCAGCACCTTTCCGGCACTGCGGGCACCTTCTTCTTTTTCCGCTTCGATATAAGGCTGAAGAATAGCTACCGCCTTTTTCATGGTCCGTGCGGTTTTCACTACCTGCGGCAAGAACATCTTTCCCGAACCAAACAAGTCTCCCACATGATTCATACCTGCCATCAGCGGTCCTTCGATGATGCTCACCGCATTCGGATAACGTGAAAGCGCCTCCTGCAAGTCTTCCTCCAGATAATCCGAAAGTCCTTTCACCAGCGCATATTGCAACCGTTCTTCCACCGTGGTATTATTCCGCCACAGCAGTTGTGCCGATGCATTTCCTTCTTGAGAAGCAGTACCTTCTTTCTCCTGCTTCAGTCGTTCTGCCGTTTCAATCAAGCGTTCTGCGGCATCCGGCCGACGGTTCAGCACGACATCCTCAATCCGTTCCAGAATGTCCTGCGGAATATCTGTGTACAATACAGACGTAGCCGGATTGACAATTCCCATATCCATTCCCTGCTGAATGGCATGATACAAGAATACGGCATGCATGGCCTCACGAATGTAGTTGTTGCCACGGAAAGAGAACGACAAGTTGCTCACCCCTCCACTGACATGAGCTCCCGGCAGATTCTTACGTATCCATCCGGTAGCCTGAATGAAATCGACCGCATAGTTATTATGTTCTTCGATACCCGTAGCCACGGCCAGTACGTTAGGGTCGAAAATAATATCTTCAGGTGCAAATCCTACCTTATCTACCAGAATACGATATGCCCGTTCGCATACCTCAATCTTGCGACTGTACGTATCGGCCTGTCCCTTCTCGTCAAAAGCCATGACGATGACCGCCGCTCCAAGCTGCTTCACCTCACGGGCATGCGCTATAAAGACCTCTTCTCCTTCCTTCAAGGAGATAGAGTTGACGATACATTTTCCCTGCACACATTTCAGTCCGGCACGTATCACTTCCCACTTGGAAGAGTCAATCATAATGGGCACACGGGCTATTTCAGGTTCTGAAGCCACCAGATTCAGGAAGGTAGTCATCTCTTGTGCGGCATCCAGCAAGCCATCGTCCATATTTACGTCGATGACCAAAGCGCCGTCTTCCACCTGCTTGCGGGCTATCGACAAAGCCTCATCGTATTTCTTCTCATTAATGAGTCGCAAAACTTGCGTGAACCTGCCACGTTACAGCGCTCACCTACATTGACGAAATTAATTTCCGGAGAAACTTCAAGCAACTCCAATCCCGACAACCACAAATGCGCATGCTTCTTCACAGGCACACGAGGCTGTACTCCTTGTATCAAATCCTGATACTTGGCAATGTATTGCTCCGTCGTACCACAGCATCCTCCGATAATATTTACCAGCCCTTCTTCGATATACTCCTTCACTTCGGCAGCCATATCTTCGGGAGTCTGGTCATATTGTCCCAGCGAATTCGGCAATCCGGCATTCGGATAAGCACTGATATAATAAGGCGCACGTGAAGCAAGCTGCTCCAGGAAAGGCTTCAACTGACGGGCACCAAATGAGCAGTTCAACCCGACAGAGAACAAGTCCGCATGCTCCACCGAAGCCAAAAAGGCATCTAATGTCTGTCCCGACAACGTACGTCCGGCAATGTCCGATACCGTAACCGACAGCATCAAAGGTACCTTACGTCCGGTCTTTTCCATCGACAATTCAGCTGCCCGAATAGCCGCCTTGGCATTCAGTGTGTCAAAAATAGTCTCAATCAGCAGGGCATCCACTCCCCCTTCCAGCAAGGCTTCCATCTGCTCACAATAAGCTGCCTGCAATTCATCGAAAGTCAGCGCGCGAAAAGCCGGGTTGTTTACGTCCGGACTCATGGAGCAAGTCTTGTTGGTAGGCCCCACGGAACCCGCCACAAAGCGCGGCTTTTCCGGAGTCAATGCTGTAAACTCATCGGCCATCCGGCGTGCCAGACGTGCTGCCGCAAGATTGATCTCCCGGCAATAAGCCTGCACATGATAGTCGGCCATTGACACCGAAGTGGCATTAAAGCTATTGGTTTCAATAATATCGGCACCTGCCACAAGGTATTTCCGATGAATATCTTCTATTACTTCCGGACGAGTAAGACACAGCAAGTCATTATTCCCTTTCAATTGCCCGGGAATATCCTTAAAACGTTCTCCACGGAAATCCGCTTCCGAAAGATTATATTGCTGTATCATCGTACCCATGGCTCCATCGAGTACCAGGATACGCTCCCGTATCAGTTGTTGTATCGTCTTTGTCTGCATAGTTTTCGTGCACCTTATTTAATTTAGCGTTTGAACATACGGTCCATCATCCGTCTGTCTTCTTTTTCCTTCAACGTCTGACGTTTGTCATACTGTTTCTTACCCTTGGCCAATGCAATGACCACCTTAGCCAGTCCCCGCTCATTGATATACATGCGGGTAGGCACAATTGTAAAACCAGGTTCATCAGAGGTACGCTGCAACTTGCGCAATTCTTTCTTTGTCAGCAGCAACTTACGGTCACGACGAGCCGTATGATTGTTATAAGAGCCATAAAAATACTCCGCAATGTGCATGTTCTTCACCCACAGTTCTCCACGAGAAAAGAAACAGAAAGTATCTACCAGACTGGCCTTTCCCTGCCGGATGGACTTGATTTCCGTTCCGGTCAGCACAATTCCGGCCGTGTACGTATCGATAAATTCATAATCGAACGACGCCCGCTTGTTCTTGATATTAATATTATTTGAAACAGGTCTCATCAATTCAAAATTACAGACAATTTATTAAACACAAATTCTATCATCACCGGAGAAACCAGTATCAGAATGGAGGCGACAACCGTATAGGAAGTCAACTTGTTTTCCGGTATTTCCAAAAAGCGTCGTGCGCCTTCAAACACCACGAGCACCGTATAGAGCTGAAGAATCCAGTGAAGTATCTCAATGGAAATCAGTCCATTTACAATATCGAGCACAAACAGCACCGTCATGGAATAGCCCACAAATACTTGGAGAGTTTCCTTTGGAATATACTTGTTGAACAAGTTCCAGCTGATTTTATCCAGCAGATAAGTTGCGACAAAAAAACCACCAAACAACGATACCGCAATGGCACAACAGCGAGTCAAAGCCCACTGAAAAAACTCCGTACTGACGTCACGCCCGATAAACGTACCTATAAATTCCGACAGTCCGCACAATCCGATAAGCGGATAAACGTACTCCGACATCATCCGGCTTCCCTGCCCTTCCGTAGCTTCTTTTTCCCAAAAACGACTGGGAGAAGAAAGCAAAAAAGCCATTTTATTGAACAATTCTTTATAATTCATTCCCAATTCTTTTCATTATGCGATGAAACGAATTGCAAATTTACAAAAAAGTATGAGATTAAGGAAAGAGGGAGGAGAAAAAGACTTTTTTCAAACTTTTCAATCCACTTCCCTGAAAATGTTTTCATCCTTGCTCATTTCCGAAGTAAAACATTTGAAGTGTTGGCAGCTACAGAAAAATGCTTCGGCGTATAAACTTGCAGGCCGAAGCGTGTCACCCTGCACGCCGAAACGTTTTTGCAAGGGCCTTCCCTCTTACCACACACCGTCCGCCAGACCGCGCCCCCCTAAGAATAAAAATCGCAGGACAGAAAGGCACGTAAAGCCAGTCTGTCCTGCAACCATCTCATAAAAAAAGAAATTTATTTACTTACACTTGTATCTTTATACAAATCATAAGTCACAGTCTTTTTCTCCTTCTTATCCGGATTCATGGTCGGGGTTGTCCGAGTAATCTCATCGGTGATATTCAAACTCCAACCCTTCTTTCCTTCATATTCCACCTCTATTTTTCTGGTTCTGCTCCTCCGTGGACATTTTTATACTGTGTCAAAATGTTATCCAGTCTTATATAACCTTTTTCGAATACAAGATGCTGTATTCTTCAGCCCACGTCTCGTTATCCGAGCTTCCTTCGCCTTCCAGTCCGGAATCTCCGACACCCATAATCTGATAGCGAAGAAACAACTTCATCGTCTTGTTGTCCACGTTATCCTTCTCAGAATCATAGCTAATAAACAACCGATGTTTTTGTAGTTCCTCTTTCAAATTATCACTGGTAGTTTCCTTATGCAAAAAAACAACAGGCGACATAATCAAGTATTTGTTCTCTCCCCATACAAGTCCATTTACATCTACATGAAATCCATCGGTATCCTGCGTCTGGAAATCAAAAGAGACCGTCTCCGTCTCTTCTGGCAACGAAGTGGGGTATAATCCATCCAAGTAAGTAGGATCCTGCAACAATGTCACAGGCAGCTTCTTAGTCTGCTCTATTTGAGCCATATCTTCATCCTTATACTGATAATTAATGTAAGCCAGTGCAGAAGAGGCTGGAGCATCAATAATTGTTTTATTCGGCACGAGCTGTATCCCTGTCGGATCCACAAAATTCACACTACCATACGTGTTGTTCACTTCAAAATATCCGCCCCATTCACGGATTCCATCATCTTCCGAGTTCAAACAAGAACTAAACCCCACCATTGTTAATAATGCAGCAAAAATGACTGCCAATTTTTGTTTTTTCATACTCTATTCTACTCTTATCTTTAGTTTATAATCAGTTCTTTAGATTTAAAATTCACAAAATAAA
>ENA-OPZN01000138-OPZN01000138.1-human-gut-metagenome-genome-assembly--contig:-NODE-138-length-28588-cov-2.733319_pt1 | contig 28588 bp, 36 predicted proteins | sample MGYA00242483_ERZ504503 | MGnify/ENA primary metagenome ERZ504503 (study PRJEB26092, sample SAMD00036285) | human gut metagenome | host: Homo sapiens | study: EMG produced TPA metagenomics assembly of... | reverse complement strand
CATTAACGAATGAACCGTCTGCGTCAGCAGACAGTGGAGCGCGTCAGCGCGGGGGTCATGAGTTACGCTAGAAAATAGAACAGCGGAGGAAAAACAATGAACGAAGAAATGAACAAACAGCAGGAGCAGAAGTAAAGCAGAAGCACCAGTAGAGACCATGGAAGACTATGCTGCAGAACTGGAAGCATCTTATAAAGCATTTGACGAGAGACATTTTGAACTTCCGGAAACGGATGATGCAGAAGGCGAAAAGTGGGCTGAGTTTGCACAGATGATGGCAGACCGCACTGTATTAAATGTAAAGATCGCTGAAGCAGTAAAAGGCGGCGTAGTTGCTTTTGTAAATGAAGTAAGAGCATTTATCCCGGCTTCCCAGCTGTCTACAGAATATGTTGAAAAGCTGGAAGACTGGCAGGGAAAACATGTGGATGCAGTGATCATCACGGTTGATCCGGAAAAGAAGAGATTAGTTCTTTCCGGCCGTGAAGTAGAAAAAGAAAAGAAGGCAGCACAGCGTAAAGAGCGTCTGGCTCAGTTTAAGGCTGGTGATGTAGTAGAAGGAACTGTAGATAATATTAAGGACTACGGCGCATTTGTAAAGCTGGCAGACGGTATTGACGGACTGTTACACATTTCCCAGATCAGCACCCAGCGCATTAAACATCCAGGTGCAGTCTTAAAAGAAGGACAGACTGTAAAAGTTAAGATCCTTTCTATTGCAGACGGAAAGATCAGCCTGAGCATGAAGGCACTGATCGAACAGGAAACTGAGGAAGAAGAACACGAAACATTTGATTATAAAGAAACAGCAGCTGCAACAACAGGACTGGGAGATCTGTTAAAAGGACTGAAGCTGTAGAAAGGGGCCGGGATGTCAGTAATCCCCAAAACAAAAGATCAGGTAGATCAGTGGCGGTCCGTGATGTTTCTGTATGACTCGGCTTTAAAGAAGCTGAATACAAAGATCGAGATACTGAACAACGAATTTGTCAACCGCTATGACCATAACCCGATCGAACATATTAAATCCAGGCTGAAAACAGCAGACAGTATTGTAAAGAAGCTGAAAAAAGACGGTTATGAAGTGACCATTGAAAATATGATGGATCATTTAAGCGATATTGCAGGGATCCGTATCATCTGCTCCTTTACATCTGATATTTACCAGATCGCAGATATGATCGCAGCCCAGGGAGATATTACCGTACTTCATGTAAAAGACTATATACAAAATCCAAAGCCCAACGGATACAAAAGTTACCATATGGTAGTTACAGTTCCTGTATATCTTGCTGACGGACCTGTACAGACCAAGGTGGAGATCCAGATCCGTTCCGTAGCAATGGATTTCTGGGCCAGCTTGGAGCATAAGATCGCCTATAAGTTTGAGGGCAATGCGCCGGAAGGACTGCTGCGGGAATTAAAAGAATGTGCAGATGTGGTAGATATGCTGGATAAAAAGATGTTTTCTTTAAATGAGGCAATTACAGCCTATGCAAAAGAACATCCGGAAACAGACCCAAATCGGGAATAAATATGAAATTATTTTTAAAATTAACAGATAATGTGATCAAACAGAACCTGCGCCAGCTGGTATTATTTACTTTCTTATACCGGCTGGTTGCAGGTATATTCTATGTTAAGACGGTAAATGGTATTTTAAGGTTCTCACTGCATATGGCAGGGTACAGTTACCTTACCATAGGCAATCTGAGGGCCTTTCTGCTGCATCCATTTACTATTCCTTTTGTGACCTTTATCCTTCTTCTTGGAATGATCTTTCTTCTTATTGAAACAGGGGCAATGGTAACAGCGTATCATTCTTCTATTTATTTAAGAAAGATCAGTGCAGTATCCATTTTCCTGGGAGGACTTTCCAAGGCAAAGAATGAACTTTGCAGAAAAAACGGGAAACTTCTGTTAGCGGCTCTGGGAAATTATATCCTGATGAACTGTTATTTTCTGGTACGGATCCTGACCCGTATGAAGCCGGTAAACTTTGTTTTATATGAGATCTTACACGCAGCAGGGACCAGAATGGCTCTGGTAGTGGGATGCGTTCTTCTGACTGTATTTTCTGTCCCGGCTATGATGGTGTTTTTCGCCTGTATGCTGGAACAGAAAATTCAGGGACGGAGTCAGAGAAAGCCGGGAGATCTTAAAGGGAAAATGGCCCAGGGCGGTCTTACTGCTGGTAGTATTAAACCTGTTTCTGATCCTGGGGCTGGTCCTTCTTTATGGGGGCAGTTATGGTGATCGCCGCCATACTGGTAACTCTTTTTGCAAAGGCTTACACAGCTACCGCAGTTATGGCAACGGTCAGTTACCGGATCGAATGGATGATCCTGTTTTTAGGCTCTGTGATGGCAGTTGTGACGGATTTTGGAGCCATGACAGTTTTGTATCATCAGTTTGGTTTCACAGTGCCAGTTCCTGCAAAGGAATATGATTTTCCAAAAAACAGGGAAGGCTATTCCAGAAAGCGCTGGTTTTTGACGTTAACAGCTGTATTTTCAGGAATTGCCGCTTTCATGGTTTTTGATATGGTGTATAATGGAAATTCGCCGGATCAGGCGATCTTGTCCCAGGTGGAGATCACAGCCCACAGGGGAAGCTCCAAACACGCACCGGAAAATACCATGGCAGCCATTGAAGAAGCAATCGGTGAAATGGCAGATTACAGCGAGATCGATGTGCAGCTGTCTAAAGACGGCGTGCCGGTGGTCTGTCATGATCTGAACCTGTCCCGTGTGGCAGGTGTAGATGTGTCTCTTAAAAACCTTACCTTTGATGAGTTAGAGCAGTTAGATGTGGGAAGCCATTTCAGTTCCCGGTTTGAAGGAGAGAAGATCCCTTCTTTAGAGGAAGTCTTAGAAGCCTGCAAAGGTCGTATCCGCTTAAATATCGAATTAAAAAGCATAGGCACCAAAAGCCCGCTTCCTGAGGTAGTAACAGAAATGATAAAAGAAATGGGAATGGAAGATCAGTGTGTGATCACCTCTGTTTCCCTGGATTATCTGAAACGGGTGAAGGAAGCAGAGCCGGAGTTAAAAACAGGTTATATCCTGGCAGCAGCCTATGGTTCTTATTATAAAAATGAATTTGTGGATTTTATCAGCATCCGGTCCAGCCTTGTGACAAAGAAGCAGATCCAGGCGGCTCATGAATATGGTAAAGCGATCCACGTATGGACGGTAAACAGCCGCTCTGAAATTGAACAGATGGCCCTGATGGGCGTAGACAATATTATCACCGATTATCCTACAAGGGCAAAAGAAGTGCTGTACCAGCCGGATGTAGCGAAAAATTTACTGACATATATCAGGCAGGTGATGAAATAGGAGGAAGATACAGTGAGAGCAGTACTGCAGAGAGTGACCAGAGCAAGTGTCACAGTAGATGGAGAAGTTTTGGGAAAAATTGGAAAAGGATTTATGATCCTTTTAGGAGTAGAAAATTCAGATACAGAAGAGATCACCGACAAAATGGCAGACAAGATCTGTAAGCTGCGTATTTTTGAAGATGAAAATGGAAAGACCAATTTAAGTCTGGCAGACGTAGGAGGAGAACTGTTGGTCATCAGCCAGTTTACCTTATATGCGGACTGCAAAAAGGGCAACCGCCCAAGTTTCGTAAAAGCCGGCGCTCCGGATATGGCAGAGCACTTATATGAACATTTTATGGAGCGGTGCAGAAATTACGTGGATGTAGTGGAAAAAGGACAGTTTGGCGCAGACATGAAAGTAGAACTGTTAAATGACGGCCCGTTTACACTGATGTTGGAAAGTGAGCAGCTTTTTAAATAGAAAAAGCGGACAGCAGAAAGGACAGTCATAGAAAGGACAGCCATGGAACTGGTATTGTATTACAGTACGGGAGATGCCCGTATGAAGAAACAGGAAATGATGATGAAAAGCGTTCTGGTGCGCATGGGGGTGAAGATCCGTAATGTAGCCCCGGATCAGGTACTGGAAAGTGTGGGATATCTGGCAGGTGTGCCCGGATTTGAAAAGCGGGAAGTATCAGAAACGCTGGAAACAGAAGAAAAACTGCCTGAGATCACAGAACCGATGCTGGTGATGCGTGACTTTACAAGCCGCAGGATCGACACCCTTCTTTTAAACCTGAGAAAGGCAAAGGTGCCGAAGATCAATTTAAAAGCCATTGTTACAGAGCAGAATGCAGGCTGGAGCTTTTATCATCTCTATGAGGAAATTGGGGAAGAGCACAGGCTGATGAATGGAGGCGCACAGTAATGGAAAATCCCACCAGGCAGAGGCAATTAGAAGAACTGGACCAGGTGGAGTTATGTACCCGCATTTTATATCAGGCCAGAAATGAGCTGTATGTAAATATGCATTTCCTGGATGTGTCTTTAAGCAGTCTTGGATTTGAAGCAGACTGGAACAGAAATGGAATGGCCTGCGACGGTGCGGTGATCTATTATGGTCCCGGATTTCTTTTAGGTCTTTACAAAAAGGGCAGGGCAGTGGTAAACCGTTATTATCTGCATACTTTGTTTCATTGTCTGTTCTGTCATCTGTATACAAGAAAGGGCAGAGAGAAAATGTGGGATCTGGCCTGTGATATTGTCATGGAGTCTGTGTTGGACGGTATGTATGAAAAATGCATCCATGTTCCCCAGAGTCCTTTGCGCAGAGAAATGTATCTTCGTCTGCGCCGCTTTCTTACGGGAAATAAGAATACCGGCGCTTCCAATGAGGAAGAGCGGAAGGTAGTTCTTACAGCAGAGCGGGTATATCATGCATTAATGGAGATGGAACTTCCCAAACGGCGTATGGAGCAGTTGGAAGCAGAGTTTCATGTAGATGACCATGATCTCTGGGAGCAGGAACCGGATCCGTCAGCAGCTATGACCCGGCAGAACCAGTGGAACGATAACAGGGAGCGGATGCAGACCCAGATGGAGACTATGGGGGCTGAGGAAGAGTCAGAAAATGAACAGAGCTTATTAGACTCCATTCAGGTGGAAAATGAAGAACGGTATGATTACCGGCAGTTTTTAAAGAAATTTGCTGTTTTAAGGGAAGAAATGCAGACAGATCCAGACTCTTTTGACCAGGCATTTTACACTTACGGTCTTTCGCTGTATGGAAATATGCCCCTGATCGAGCCTTTGGAGACCAGGGAAGTGCAGAGGATCCAGCAGTTTGTCATTGTCATTGACACCAGTATGTCCTGTTCCGGGGAACTGGTACAGCGGTTTTTAGAGGAAACCTATGATGTACTTTCCCAGTCAGAAACCTATTTCCGGAAGGTACAGATCCATGTGATCCAGTGTGATGATAAGGTGCAGTCAGATGTGATCCTTACCTGTGCTGATGATCTGAAAGCCTATATGGAGCATTTTCAGATCAAAGGATACGGGGGAACGGATTTCAGACCGGCTTTTGAGTATGTCAATACTCTGAAGGTTACAGGACAGTTAAATGGATTAAAGGGGCTTATTTATTTTACAGACGGAAAAGGCATTTATCCGGTGGCAGCGCCCACTTATGATGTGGCCTTTGTGTTTATTAAGGAGAGGTTTTCAGAAGAAGATTTTCCCGCCTGGGCCATGCGGGTGGTGTTGGATGAAGAAACGTTTAATGAGCGCAGGCAGTAGAGTGCGTCAGCACGGGGTTCGTGAGTATAAAGAAAGGAACAGATCCAGTGAATATCAAACGAGCAAAAGAAGAAATAAAAGATACCATTGCGGCCTATCTTTTAAAAGATGAATTTGGAGAATATAAGATCCCGGCGATCCGCCAGAGACCGGTACTGCTCATCGGCCCTCCAGGAGTAGGAAAGACCCAGATCATGGAGCAGATCGCCAGGGAGTGTGAGATCGGACTGGTGGCTTATACCATTACCCATCATACACGGCAAAGTGCAGTAGGTCTTCCCTTTATCGAGCATAAAATATATGGTGGAAAAGAGTATTCTGTTACAGAATATACCATGAGCGAGATCATTGCTTCTGTGTATGACCGCATCCGGGAGACCGACTTAAAAGAAGGAATTCTTTTTATTGATGAGATCAACTGTGTGTCGGAGACACTGGCGCCTACCATGCTCCAGTTTTTACAGTGTAAGACCTTTGGAAGCCATAAGGTTCCTGAAGGCTGGATCATTGTAGCAGCGGGAAACCCGCCGGAATACAACAAATCCGTCCGGGAATTTGATGTGGTCACATTGGACCGTATTAAAAAGATCATTATTGAGCCGGACTTAAATGTGTGGAAAGAATACGCCTATGCACAGAATATCCACCCGGCTATCATGTCCTATCTGAACATCCGTCCCCAGTATTTCTGTACTGTAGAGACTACGGTAGACGGCAAGCGTTTTGCCACTCCAAGAGGCTGGGAAGATCTATCCCAGCTGATCCAGGTATATGAGACACTGGGAAAGAAGACAGACCGGGATGTAGTAGGGCAGTATTTACAGCATCCCAAGATTGCAAAGGATTTTGCAAATTATCTGGAACTTTATTATAAATATCAGGATCAGTACCAGGTGGAAGAGATCCTTTCAGGCACTATCCGGGAAGAAGTCTGCGACAAGCTGCAGAAGGCACCTTTTGATGAACGTATGGCAGTAACAGGTCTTCTTCTTGCAAAGCTGACAGACGGCTTTAAGGAGTTAAAGCGGATGAATGAGACTATGACTCTTTTAATGGCCCAGTTAAAGCAGTTTAAGAAGGAACTGGATGGTGCTGATGTTCATGCCCTGGCGCCTGCTATGATCCTGGAAAGCATTGGCGCTGAGTTAGAAAGCATCCGCATCCACAAGAAAGAAAGTGGGCTTTCAGACCGCAGGCAGGATCACATTTACCGGAAAGTAAAAGAACTCTTAGAACAGTATGTACAGCAGATGAAGGCCCGGTCCTTACAGGAAAAGGAGGACAGCTGGAACTGGCTGCGGCAGCAGTTTATGGAGAAAAGCGATGCCTATGAGGATAAAAGACGGTCTGCGGGGAACGGCTGGAACATGCCTTTGATTTTATGGAGGCAGCCTTTGCAAATGGCCAGGAACTGGTGATCTTTGTAACCGGTTTAAATACAGGGGAAGCCAGTGTGGAATTTTTAAAGGAATACAACTGTGAACGCTACTATCGTTACAACAAAGAACTCCTGTTTGATAACCAGGAAAATGAAATGAAAGAAGTGCTGGGAAAATGATGATGCAAAAGAGAAAACAGTGGGGAAAGCAAAAACTGTGGGGACTCTTTTTCCCGGAAATGATCTGAAAAAGCTGATCTTTCCGTTGATCATTGAACAGATACTGGCGGTTTCCGTTGGTATGGTAGACACTATGATGGTATCCAGTGCAGGAGAAGCTGCTACCTCCGGTGTTTCTTTAGTAGACATTATCAATGTGCTTATTATCAATATTTTTGCTGCTGTGGCAACCGGCGGTGCGGTAGTTGCTTCCCAGTATCTGGGACAGAAGCGAAAAGATAGGGCCTGCCAGTCAGCAGACCAGCTGATCCTTGTAACAGGTGTGGTTGCTCTGGTGATCATGACTTTAAGCATCCTGTTTCGCTGGCAGATCTTAAACCTTATTTATAAGGGCGTTACAGAAGAGGTAATGAAAAATGCAGTGATCTATCTGACCATCTCTGCCATTTCCTATCCCTTCCTGGCTGTGTATAACTCCTGTGCGGCGCTGTTTCGGTCTATGGGAAACTCTAAGATATCCATGCAGGCATCCATTATCATGAATGTGATCAATGTGATCGGAGATGCTCTGTTTATCTTTGGCTTTCACTGGAGCGTGGCAGGTGCGGCAGGTGCATCCCTGATCTCCCGTATGACAGCATGTTTTATCCTAATGTGGAGACTGCGGGATCCTAAGCTGGATATCCGTATTGGAACCACCAAAGGCGTGAATATGCGCATGGTAAAGCAGATCTTACATATCGGTATCCCAAATGGAATTGAAAACAGTATCTTCCAGCTGGGCCGTGTGCTTACAGTCAGCATTATCGCCATGTTTGGAACTACACAGATCGCTGCAAATGCCATTGCAAATAACCTGGACAGTATGGGCGTTCTTCCGGGAACGGCTATGTCTCTGGCGATCATTACAGTAATTGGACGCTGTGTCGGTGCCGGGGATTTTGAACAGGCAGAATATTATGCGAAGAAAATGATGAAGCTGACTTATGTCATTAACGGAATCTGCTGTCTGGTGGTGATCCTTACCATGCCTGTTACTTTGCGGTTGTATGGAGTTTCAGGGGAAACAAGACATTTAGGAGCTGTTCTGGCCCTGATCCATAATGGCTGTGCTATCTTTTTATGGCCGGCAGGTTTCTGCCTTCCAAATGTAATGCGTGCGGCTAATGATGTAAAATTTCCGATGTGTGTATCCATTGCATCTATGTTTATTTTCCGTATTGGTTTAAGCTATGTAACAGGTGTGGCTATGGGTCTGGGAGCGATCGGTGTGTGGATCGCCATGATCATAGACTGGATCGTTCGCATCAGCTTTTTTGTTACACGGTTTTTCAGTGGAAAGTGGAAAACATTTTATCATGGGGAATAAAAGGGGGATAAAAGAAAAAATATGAATTCCAAGACAAAAGGTATTTTATGTATTGTGACAGCGGCATTTTGTTTTGCTTTTATGTCGCTGTGCGTCCGGCTGGCGGGAGATCTGCCATCTATGCAGAAGATATTGTTCCGTAATTTGCTTGCATTTTTTATTGTAGGCGCAGGTTTGGTCCGCAAGCCGGAAAAGCTGGAAATACACAAGGGGGATCTTAAGTTTTTGTTCCTGCGTTCTATCTGTGGAACGGTTGGTATTGTATGCAATTTTTATGCCATTGACCATCTGGTGCTTTCCGATGCCAATATGTTAAATAAGCTGTCTCCTTTCTTCACTATTATTTTTTTCTTATTTTCTTTTTGAAAGAAAGACTGACCCTGTTTCAGGGAATTGCAGTTGTAGTAGCATTTATGGGAGCATTATTTATCATCAAACCCACAGGAAATATGACAGACCCGGCAGCGCTTATTGGAATGCTGGGAGGTGCGGGAGCCGGTGCAGCCTATAGCTTTGTGCGTGTGCTGGGAAAAAGAGGGGTGAATGGAAAGCTGATAGTCATGTTTTTCTCAGCCTTTACCTGTGTGTTTGCACTGCCATTTCTTATTGGGCATTTTGCTCCTATGAAATGGTGGCAGGTTGCAGCTATGATCGCAGCCGGATTTGGCGGTGCAGGCGGTCAGATCTTTGTGACGAAAGCATATTTTTTATGCTCCGGCAAAAGAAATTTCTGTTTTTGACTATTCGCAGATCATGTTTTCAGCTCTTATGGGATTTCTGGTCCTGGGACAGAAGCCGGATATGCTTAGTCTTTGCGGATATGTGATCATCTGTACTACAGCAGTTTGCATGTATTTTTTTATAATAAGAATCGGAGAACATTGTGATGTCTTCTCAGAGAGAACATTGTGATGTCTGGAGGGAAGAACATGAAAGTTACTTATATCCACCACAGCAGTTTCCTTGTAGAGACTGATGAAAATTACTTTTTATTTGACTATTTTGAAGGAGAACTCCCGGAATTTAAGGAAGACAAGCCTCTTTTGGTTTTTGCCAGCCACCGGCATGGAGATCATTTTTCACCGGTGATCTTTGAACTGGCAGGAAAGCATAAAAAGACTGGTTTTGTACTTTCTGATGATATCTGGAAGCGGAGAGTGCCGGAAGAATTCCTTGGAAAACCTATTTTACCGGTCCAGGAGAAGAACTGGAACTGACAGCACCTTTTACAGGAGGATCCGGTGTGAAGATCCGGGCTTTTAAATCCACAGATGAAGGTGTTGCGTTTCTGATCGAAACAGAAGGAAAGCGGATCTATCATGCAGGAGATCTGAACAACTGGGTATGGGCAGGAGAACCAGAAGCAGATAATAAGCGGATGAGTGAAAATTTCCATAAAGAGCTGGAGAAGATGAAGGGCATTCATATAGATGTGGCTTTTATGCTCCTTGATCCGAGACAGGAAAAGGATTTCTATCTGGGAATGGACGACTTTATGAAAATGGTGGGAGCCGATGTGGTGTTCCCTATGCATTTCTGGGGTGATTTTGAAGTAACAGACCGGTTTAAGGCACTGGAGTGTGCAAAAGACTATAAGAACCGGATCGTAAAGATCCATAAAAAGGGAGAAAGTTTCCTGATATAGAAAACCGGCTGCAAAAGCAGGTGCAGGAAAGACTTTGAGAATACATTTTAAGGAAGAGAGGACAAGAACATGCTGCTGATCAAAAAACGGACGGGGTGATCGACCCCGGCAAGAAAAGAAAGGAAAAGAAAATGCTGATATTGTTGTAAAAAGATGGAAAAAATTGAAAAAAATATATGCAGAAGGAACATTACCTGCAGAGGCAGAAGCAGCTGCCAATCAGGTGCTTGATGCAAAAGGTCTTGTGGTAGCACCGGGACTGGTAGATGTCCATGTCCATTTCCGTGATCCGGGACTGACCTACAAAGAGGATATCCACACAGGAGCAGCAGCTGCTGCAAAAGGCGGTTTTACTACCGTTGTGTGTATGGCAAATACAAAGCCAATCGTAGATAACGAAGAAACTCTGCGCTATGTTCTGGAAGAAGGAAAGAAAACAGGGATCCATGTTCTCAGCTGCGCAGCGATCTCCAAAGGATTTGAAGGAAAAGAAAGAACGGACATGGAAGGCCTGTTAAAGGCAGGAGCCGCAGGATTTACAGATGACGGTATCCCGTTAATGGACGGACCTTTTGTAAAAGAGGCAATGGAAGAGGCAGCGAGACTGGATACTGTTTAAGCTTCCATGAGGAAGATAAGACTTTTATCAAGCAGAACGGCATCAACCATGGTAAGGTGTCTGACCAGCTGGGAATTTACGGTTCTCCGGCGCTGGCAGAGGACTCCCTGGTAGCAAGAGACTGTATGATCGCTCTGGCTACCGGTGCAAAGATCGATATCCAGCATATCAGTTCCGGTCATTCTGTGGAAATGGTCCGTCTGGCAAAGAAGATGGGGGCTCATGTATGGGCTGAGGTAACCCCTCATCACTTTACATTGACAGAAGATGCAGTGTTAGAACATGGCACTCTGGCTAAGATGAACCCGCCTCTGCGTACAGAGTGGGACCGTCAGATGCTCATTGAAGGCTTAAAAGACGGTACCATTGATATGATCGCTACTGACCATGCTCCTCACAGCAAAGAAGAAAAGAAAGCCTCTTACCGAAGCTCCAAGCGGCATCACCGGCCTGGAAACTTCCCTTGCCCTTGGCATCACCAGCCTGGTAAAACCGGGACATTTAAGTTTAACAGAATTAATGGAAAAAATGAGCCTTAATCCGGCAACCCTTTACAAGTTAGACTGCGGCCGTATGGAAGAAGGCGCACCAGCTGATTTTGTTATCTTTGATGAAAATGAAAAGTGGGTGGTAGACAGCTTTGCGTCCAAGGCAACGAACAGTCCGTTTTTAGGGGCTGAGCTGACAGGCAGAGTGAGATATACGATCTGCGATGGCAAGGTTGTGTATACACTGTAATGCCCTGCACACCCAGCGCCGTCAGGCGCTGCACGTAACTTATATCTGCGAAAAAAGGTCCGCCGACATCTGTCGGCCGGACCTTTTTTAAATTCCCTCTTTACAAAAACACTTTAGTGTGCTACCATGATAGCGTGTCAAAACGATAGCACATTAACGAACGAACCGCCTGCGTCAGCAGGCAGTAGAGCACGTAAGTGCGGGGTTCGTGAGTGCGGGTTCGTAAGAGCAGAGTTCGTGAATTTAATGTTCTCTCAGAGGACATTTTATATAAGAGGAGGAAAATTATTATGAAGAAGAGAGTATTATGTGCAGCACTTGCATCTATGATGGCATTATCCATGACAGCCTGCTCATCAGGCAGCACTGCTACTACAGCAGCTGAGACAAAGGCTTCTGAGGCAGAGACAACAACAGAAGCAGCTTCTTCTGAAGCAGAAGAAACAACAGCTGCAGCCGCAGGAACAGAAGGCGGTACACTGATCGTTGGTTTTGACCAGGATTTCCCACCAATGGGATTTTTAGGAGACAATAATGAATACACAGGTTTCGACCTGGAACTGGCACAGGAAGTTGCAAAGCGTCTGGGTCTGGAATATCAGGCGCAGCCAATTGCATGGGATGCAAAAGATATGGAACTGGAGTCTGGAAACATTGACTGTATCTGGAATGGATTTACTATGACAGGCCGTGAAGATGATTATACCTGGACCGAGCCATATATGGAAAACACCCAGGTATTTGTAGTAAGAAATGACTCCGGTATTGAAGGAAAAGATGGTCTTGCAGGAAAAGTAGTAGAGTGCCAGGCAGACTCTTCCGCAGAAGCAGCATTAAAAGAAGACCCGGATCTGACAGCTACCTTTGGACAGCTTTTAACTACTGCTGATTACAACACTGCATTTATGGATCTGCAGCAGGGTTCTGTAGATGCCATTGCCATGGACGTGATCGTAGCAGGTTATCAGATCCAGCAGAGAAAGGCAGACTTTAAGATCTTAGACGACTCCCTTTCCGCAGAAGAGTATGGTGTAGGCTTTAAGAAAGGCAATACCGAATTAAGAGATAAAGTTCAGGCAGCTCTGGAAGATATGGCAAAAGACGGAACTTTAAAAGAGATCTCTGAAAAGTGGTTCGGAGAAGACGTTACTACCATTGGTAAGTAATAAGTTTTAGGTCTGAAACAGATATAATGAATTTTTAGGGGAGTGCAGTTGACAACTGCGCCCCCTTGTTCTATGATAAAGACTCTACCATACGTCCGCACTATGCGGACATAAAAAGAAACACGTAAGAAACATTTTGAAAGCAGGTACAGATATGGGTAAAATGACGATCCAGCAGATCCTTATGCAGCTGGCAGGAGGTATGGGAACCAGTATACAGATTTTTGCAGTGACCCTTATTTTTTCACTGCCCTTAGGCCTTTTTGTAGCCCTGGGCCGTATGTCAAAAAATAAACTCCTTCAGGCTGTGATCAAGGTATATATTTCCATCATGCGAGGTACTCCGCTGATGCTGCAGCTGCTGGTAGTTTATTTTGGACCTTACTATATTTTCGGTATGCGTGTAGGCAACAGCTATCGCCTCTGGGCTGTATTTATCGGATTTGTGATCAACTACGCAGCTTATTTTGCAGAGATCTACCGCAGTGGTATCCAGTCTATGCCTGTAGGTCAGTATGAGGCAGCAAAGCTGTTAGGATACAGCAAGTCCCAGACATTTATCAAGATCATCCTTCCTCAGGTGATCAAAAGGATCCTTCCTTCTGTAACCAATGAGGTGATCACACTGGTAAAGGATACTTCCCTGGCATTTACTTTAAGTGTTATGGAAATGTTCACAACAGCAAAGCACTTGGCTTCTTCCCAGGTAAGCATGATGCCTTTTGTTGCAGCCGGTATTTTCTATTATGTATTTAACCTGGTAGTAGCCATGTTCCTTGAATGGCTGGAGAAAAAACTGGATTATTACCGTTAGTGTGTACTAAAAACTGGAGGATTGTGGATAATGAAATTATTAGAGATCAATCATGTGGAAAAGTCCTTTGATGACCTGAATGTTCTTAAGGATATATCATTAAGTGTGGAAGATGGAGAGATCGTTTCCATCATCGGCCCTTCCGGTTCCGGAAAATCCACTCTGCTGCGTTGCGCTACCATGTTGGAGACTATGGATAGCGGAGAGATCGTTTATCTGGGTAAAAAAGCGGTATGGAGCGATGAAAACGGAAAAGTTAAACTATGCAGACAAGAAAGATTTAAAAGAGATCCAGAGCCAGTATGGCCTGGTATTCCAGAACTTTAACCTGTTTCCCCATTTTCTTGTATTAAAGAACATTACAGATGCCCCGATCCATGTACAGAAAAGGGACAAAGAGGAAGTTTACAAAGAAGCAAGGGAACTTCTGAAAAAATGGGTCTGGAAGATAAAGAAAATGCCTATCCCTGCCAGTTATCCGGCGGACAGTGCCAGCGAGTAGCCATTGCAAGAGCTCTGGCGTTAAAACCAAAGATCCTGTTCTTTGATGAGCCCACATCTGCTCTGGATCCGGAGCTGACGGGAGAAGTATTAAAGGTTATCAAGTCCCTGGCAGATCTGCACATAGCCATGGTCATCGTAACCCATGAAATGGCCTTTGCAAGAGATATTTCCCACCGCGTCATCTTTATGGCAGGTGGTGTGATCGTAGAAGAAGGAGCACCGGAAAAGGTATTTGCTTCTGACAATGAAAGAACCAGAAGTTTCCTGGGAAGATATGGAAATCTGCTGTAGGAAATGAGATCTTAACTTTAATATTGCATTATAACTTAAATAAGTTAAAGTACGAAAAAGAGTTATAAAAGAGACAATTATATAGATTATTTTAATAAGCTGCCGGTGACTGTAAAGCAATAGTCATCTGGCAGCTAAAATTATTTTATATAAAGATTTTTGATTTTATCACTTCCCCTTCCGGATCTCCAACGGGAAGTTCGCATTATCAGAAGTAACATAAGTAACGATCACAGAGTCTCCGCTGTCACTGGTAAGCGCGTTTTCATCGGAAGGACAGTTATCTTTAATAAATCCGATCTCTCTGCCATCACTTGTCTGGATCATGAAGGTGCTCATGGCGTTGCTGGTGGTGATGCCTTCGTCAGTGGAAATGGTCCATTCTTCCTGTTCCGGGAAAGCGACGATATAAGCTGCTTTTTCAGGATCGCCGGAGGCGTCTTTCATACAGGCAATGGCAATCTGGATATTCTTTTCAATCTCTGTTTCCACATCGCGGATATCAGAAAGAGCGATGGTATATTCATTTCCGTCATCGGCCAGTAAGGTAAAGGCAGAGCCGTCTTTTTCTGCTTTTGTAACCGTTCCCTGGAGCATATAGAATTTTGTGCTTTCTGTATCTTCCGGGACCTGTGTTTCGGATGGAGTTTCGTCTGGTTTGGTGGTTTCCTCTGCGGAAGCCTCAGTCTGGCTTTCGGTCTGTGTGGGCGCTGTTGTATCAGCAGGCGCATCTGGTTTTTTGCCGCAGGCGGACATCATAATCGTACCGGCTGCAAGGAGTATTACAAGGTCATACACATGTCTTTTTTTCATAATGATGATTCCTCTTTTCTATAAAGATCTATAAATATCTGTAAGCTCAGTAAATGGAGTAATATTCAGGTTAATTCCATGGTAACATTCCCGCCCCAAAATTCAAATTAAGATTCCTTTAAAGTTTAATTTTTGCTCTGTTCATAAAAAACAGCAAAGCTTTCTAAAAAAGAGCAAAGAAGAAAAAATAAGCAAAGATGTTATATTGGATACAACAAAGGAACATGAAAAATGTTCAAATAACGAAAATAACTGAAAACAAGATCAAACCAAGGATAAAACGAAGAAAAACAGGAGGAAATGGCATGGGGGCTATTCAGTTGAAAAATGTAACAAAGAAGTTTGGTGACCAGATGGTCATTGATGATTTGAACTTAAGCATAGAAGACGGCAGCTTTACTGTTCTGGTAGGACCGTCCGGCTGTGGAAAATCCACAACACTGCGTATGATCACAGGACTTGATGAACCGACTTCCGGAGATATTTACATTGACGGAAAGAAGATCAACGACTTAACACCAGGAAAAAGAGACATTGCCATTGGTTTTCCAGAACTATGCTCTGTATCCGACCATGACAGTCCGTGAAAATATCGAATTTGGTCTGGAAAACAAGAAAGTGCCAAAAGAAGAGAGAAAGAAAAGAGTCCAGGAGATCTGCGAGGTAGTAGGCCTAACTCAGTACCTGGACCGTAAACCGGCTACACTTTCCGGTGGCCAGAGACAGAGAGTTGCACTTGCAAGAGCCATGGTAAAGCAGCCAAAAGTATTCTTAATGGACGAGCCGCTGTCAAACCTGGATGCAAAGCTGCGTGGACAGATGCGTGTGGAGCTGATCGGTTACATAAAAAACTGGGAACCACTTTCGTATATGTAACCCATGATCAGGTAGAAGCAATGTCTATGGCAGATGATATTGTACTGATGAAAGATGGCTACATTGTACAGCAGTCCAGCCCAAGAGAACTGTATAACAATCCAAACTGCGTATATGCAGCACAGTTTATAGGCACTCCTCAGATGAACATTGTAAAAGACATTCTGCCGGAAGGAATGCAGGTTGGTTTCCGTCCGGAGAAAGTATACTTAAAAGAAGTAGAAGAAGAGCATGTAGAGATAAGTGCTAAGATCGCTACCAAGGAAATGCTTGGTTCTGAGATCATCTACTCCTTAGACAGTCCGGCAGGAAAGCTGATGGCAAAATCTGATTATGAAGCAGAAGACGAAAGCACCTTAAAACTGTCTATTCCTGTAAAGAACATGTATCTGTTTGATAAGGATGGAAAGCGGATCACCTTAGATGACGAACGCAGACTGATGATCCATGCTGGATTTGCAAAACTTGCAGGCCGGGAGGTGTAAGCAGTGGATAAGAAAAAACGAAGCGTCAGCGAAAAGCGGGACCGCATGCTGGGATTTGTTACCGCTATGCCGGCAATGATCTTACTGTTTGTCTTCACTGTATATCCGGTATTTTACCTGATCTATTATTCCATGTTTTCCGGAAGCCTGATCTCCGCGAAGAAAACCTTCGTGGGACTGGACAACTACAAAGAACTGTTTGGTTCAGAAACATTCCGGATGGTACTTGTAAATACCGTTGTTTATACAGTACTGTTCGTCAGTCTGACCATGGTGCTGGCAGTGATCATTGCAGTATGGTTAAACGGCTCCAAACATAAGAAATTAAACAACATGGTAGAGGGCTTTATCTTTACCCCTCATGTTATTTCCATGGTTTCCGTATCCATCGTATTCTTATGGCTGATGGACCCGGATACCGGATTTTTAAACATGGTCATCACAAAGCTGGGATTTGCAAAATTCCCATTTCTTTCCAGCCCATCCACTTCCATGTTTTCACTGGTTCTGGTAATGGTATGGAAAAGCGTTGGTTACTATGTACTGCTGATCATGGCAGCCCTTCAGACGGTTCCTTCTAATATTTACGAGGCAGCAGAACTGGATTCCACTCCAAAGTGGAGAGTGTTTTTCAAGATCACTCTTCCAATGATCTCACCGACCATCCTGTTTACCTCTGTTGTGGCATCCATTGCATCTTTCAAGATCTTTGACTCCGTTAACGTTATGACACAGGGCGGACCGGTAGACTCTACCAATACACTGGTTTACTACATTTATTCCTTTGCTTTCCGCTACGGAAAACCGGGTATGGCCTGTGCGGCAGGTGTGATCTTACTGATCCTGGTATGCATCATGACCTACGTTCAGTTCGGTGTAGGAAAGAAACGTGTACATTATCAGTAAAATTTCCACAGTTTACGATATAATTAAGGAGGAAAAATCATGGAAGAAAGCAGGGGCGCACTTCTTTTTCAGAAAGTATGCCATATCCTGAACATTATTTTAAAAGTGGCTGTTATGGTCATCATAGCATTCCCATTTTACTGGATGGTCAGCACGTCATTAAAGGACTATACCGAGGCGCTGCAGTTCCCGCCTACCCTATTCCCATCCAGTCTTCACTGGGAAAACTACGCTCATGTATTTGAGATCGTTCCCATTGGATTATATTTTAGAAACTCTGTTGTAGTCAGCCTTTGTGTGCTGGTTCTCCAGTATCTGATCATTGTACCGGCTGCTTACAGCTTTGCAAGACATGAATATTTCGGAAAAATATCTTTTTGGAATTGTACTGTTAGGATTAATGATCCCGCAGCAGATCACCTTCCTTCCGGTTTACCTGATGTTCAGCCGGATGAAGATGTTAAAAACATTTATACCGTTAATATTACCATTTATTTCCAATCCATTTGGTATTTTTCATGCTCCGCCAGTATTTTATGCAGATCCCTCAGGAAGTCATTGAGGCTGCAAGACTGGACGATGCAGATAACCGTAAGATCATGTTCAAGGTAATGATGCCTATGGCAAAACCGGCTCTGATCACCATCGGCCTTCTGTCCTTCATCTCTACCTGGAACAACTACTTCTGGCCGTTGATCATGACCTCCAGTGAGACACTTCGTACACTGCCTGTAGGTATCGCAGCCCTTAAATCTTCTGAGACTTTACAGATGTGGCACATTATCATGGCAGGAAACGTAGTTTTAGTACTGCCGATCCTGATCGTATACATGCTGGCAAGCCAGAAGATCCGTAATTCCTTTGTATATTCCGGTATTAAGTAAATTATAAATAAAAAGTATATTAAACAAACACAGGAGGAAAGAAAATGAAAAGAAAAGTAGCAGGAGTATTGGCAGCAGCTATGGCAGCTGGTATGTTAGCTGGATGCGGCAGTTCCGCAAAACCGGCTGATACTACAGCAGCAAAGGCAGAGGACACCAAGGCAGCAGAGGGAAGCACAGAAGCAGCTGCAGCAGATAACGGTGACAAGATCACTATCGAGTTCTGGCACTGCATGGGTTCTTCCAACGGAGAACTGATCCAGCAGATCACAGACTCCTTTAACGAGTCCCAGGACAAGATCTTTGTAAAAGCAGTACATCAGGGTTCTTACACAGACGCAGGTACTAAGATGCAGGCCGCTTTAGCAGCTGGCGAAGCTCCTGTTTTAGCTCAGATGGAGATTGGTATGTTAGGAATTTTCGCTGACGCAGATCAGTTAGTTGACCTTCAGAAGTTCGTAGATGAAGAGAACTACGATATGAGCGATTTCATGCCAGGTCTGTTAGACGCTTCCTACTATGATGGAGCATTAGTAGCCCTTCCTCATTCCCGCAGCGTTCCGGTACTGTACTACAACAAGGATCGTTTCAAAGAAGCAGGTCTGGAAGAAGCTCCTGTAACCTGGGATGACTTAAAGGCAGACGCTAAGGCTCTTACTGGAAACGGTTCTTATGGATATTCCTGCCCACTGGATCAGTGGTATTACATGTCACTGGTTATGAACGCAGGCGGAACCATTTTCAATGAGACAGAAGACGGCATCGGATTTGCAGGCGATCCTGGAACAAAGCCACTGTATCTGTGGAAAGAAATGATCGCAGACGGAACCATGCATGTTCCATCCGGTCAGGATTACAACTCTTCTGAGGCTTGCAGAAATGCATTTGCAGGCGGCACAGCAGCTATGATCCAGCAGAGCAGTGCTCAGTTAAAGGGATTAGAGAAGACCTGTGAATTTGAAGTTGGTGTAGGTGCAGTTCCTCAGGATACCACACTTTCCTATCCTGCAGGTGGTTCTAACCTGTTAATGTTCAAGGGCCACAGCGAAGAAGAAGAGAAGGCTGGCTGGGAGTTCTTAAAGTACATGACCAACACCGAAAATGCAGTACGCTGGGCAAATGGTACCGGATATCTTCCTACCAGACAGAGCTGCATAGACTCTGAAGAATACAAGAAGATGGTAGAAGAAGATCCAAATCTTCAGATCATCGTAGATCAGGTACAGTACAGCACCTATAAGACACCATTTATCCCACAGTATCAGGAAGCAAAAGAAATCTTCGCAAACGAGATCCAGAAGTGCATCCTGGAAGACAACTACACCCCAGAGCAGGCAGTTTCCAGCATGGAAGAGCGTGTAGCTAAATTATTCAAATAAGTAGTCGCGCAGTCAAAACAAGGGGCTGCGAAGCAGACATACACCCGGCAGATCCAACAGGTTTGCCGGGTGTTTTGTATACTGGGGAATTTATAATATGAGAAAAATTCCAGTCAAGTAAAAATTTTGTAAAGATTGACAAAAATTAAACTTTTACCAGCAATAAAATTGTGCTATAATTCAATATTAATCAGACGAAGAGGTTACATATGAAACAAAAGAAAGTACAGTCCCTTTCCAGAAAATTATTTGTAAATTTTATCCTCAGCTGTCTCCTTCCAATTGTAGTGGTCAGCTTTCTGGTGTCCTATCTGTTTGGAACTTACCAGTATCAGGAGATACGCAGCCGGGCGGAGAATAATACGAAACTGATCTCGGCATACATGACAAAATATCTTAACGATATTGATAACCTGACAAAAGCACCTTATTATCATTCCTTTTTCAGTCCAGGACGCCTTTTGAGGACCTGACACCCTATGACCAGAACAAGGTAGGAGAAGAAATTGGAAAACTTTTACAGCTGACTACCTATTCCAGAGAAGATTTTGGGGATATGTTAGTCATGTCAGACGGAAATGTGCTGTATTTTAACACGTCTGACTGGTATCAGTATCTTCCAACCATCCACCCTCTTACAGGCCGCAGCTGGTATCAGTCGGCTCTTGACAAAAACGGCCGGGTGGCTATTATCCCGGAAAAAGATATGACAGGGGCAGATGAAGAAGAAGAACTGGATACAGGAAGTTTTTACATATCCAGAAAATTAAACAACATGTTCCTTCAGGATCAGGAAAATGTGATCATGCTGAACTTAAAAACAGAATGATTTTGAAAATTACTGTTCTCCAGCCTTACCAGCAAGGCGCCTCTGATCATTGCGTTTACAAATGACGAAGATCAGCTGATCTATTCCAATAAGCCTCTTACAAAGACTCAGACTGCAGCTTTAAAGCAGCAGAAAGTAAACTATGACCACAGAAACTGGCTGTGTTTTCACAGACCTTAGAGCATTATCCTCTAACGGTCCATGTACTGCTGTCTGCGTCCTATGTGATAGACCGTATGGCCATTTTCCTGTTTATGGCAGCAGCCTGCTGTCTGTTATGCTCCATCCTGGGATATGCCATGTTTAAGAAAAATAATTACTGGATCGAGCGCCCTACCTATCATATTAAGGCAGTCCTTGGAGAACTCCAGGTGGGCAACTTAAATTCACGGTGTGAGCCATTGGTGATCCGTGAGTTTAATGAGATCGGAACTTCTATTAATGCCATGGCAAAGCAGCTCCAGGAGACCATCCGCAATGAATATGAGCTGAAGCTGGCCCAGAAAAACCTGCAGTTACAGGCGCTCCAGTCCCAGATTCAGCCTCATTTTATCATCAATACCATTTACAGCTTTATTACCTTAAACCAGATCGGGGAGCAGGAGGCTTTAAATGATGCTTTTTACTCCTTTGCCCATCTGCTGCGGTATGTGTTAAGCCGCAGCCGGGAGACTACTTTAGGGGCAGAACTGGACTTTTTAAATGATTACTGTTCCCTGTGCCTGCTGCGTTTTGGAAACCGGCTTTCCTATGAGATCAACTGTTCAGAAGAGTTTAAGTCCCTTTCCATGCCAAAGCTGTTATTGCAGCCTCTGGTGGAAAATGCAGTGATCCATGGCATAGAGCCCAGCGAAGTTCCATGTAAATTGTTTGTAGAGGCAGAACGTCACGGAAACAGTCTGTACATTCTTATTGAGGATGATGGTGTGGGATTTAAAGAGGAAGAATTAAACTCCCCGGAGTCCATTGGAATAAAAAATGTAGAAAACAGGATCAGCCTGTGGGGACCTGATATCCGGCTTTATATTTACCGTATAGATGGACGAACCATTCAGGTACTGATCGTTCCTTTCAAGGAGGAAAAACATGAAGATACTGGTGATCGACGATGAACCGCTGATCCATATTTCCATAGAAAAACTGATCCAGGCATGTTCCAAAGAAGACGAGGTCCTTCATGCCTATAATGGCCATGAGATGTTAAAAATGCTGGAAGAACATGAGATCGCCATGGCATATGTAGATATTAAGATGCCGGGGCCTTCCGGACTGGAAGCCATAAAACTGGGGAAGGAAATATCTCCGGATACCCGTTATTATATCATGACCGGCTTCAATGAATTTGAGTATGCCAAGCAGGCGGTAAAGCTGAAAGTGGAAGATTATCTGATGAAGCCTTTGGATAAAAAGACGATCCAGGAGACCATTACGGCGGTACGCCTGCAGCAGTATCTGGCAGGAGAGCGGAGAAAAATCTGTTCCGTACCTGGCTGGAAAGTGCTTTGAATGGAAGAAATATCGGACTGGGGGAATATAAGGGTTATTTCTGCGGGCTGCTGATGATCACAGTGGATGGAGAAAACCTGGTTTCCGATCCGATCCCGGCTCTGTTTCAGGGATATGAGGATCATGTAGTTTCTGTATTCAGTGATAACAGTTTGAAACTTCTCTGTTTTCGGAAAAAGGAGAAGGGATACAGGAGATCTACAGGACTTTATCTGCCCGGACATTTGCAGAAGGAATGACCTGTTTTGGCACCTCTGTTACAAGGGACATGGAAAACCTGAGGGAAGACCTTGGAAATCTGGAAGAACTCAGTTGCCTGCGGGTAATAAAAGGAACCGGGCGTTTTTATTATCTCAGTCCTCTTTTAGATGAAGAGGAAGAAAAAGTGGAGTTCGGCCGCAGATGCTTAAAGTGGCAGGAGGCATGGAAGAGCGGAGATTACAACAGCTTTTCCAGTTTATCTTCCTGGATCGGGAAAAGATGGAGGAAAAGGAATGGATCGGGCGGTCAAGAAAAAAATATTGCCAGTTTTTTCAGTCTGGTCTTAAAAACTCCGGTTTCAGAAAACATGGATCCAAAAGAACTGAAAAACTTCCTGGAGCAGAAATCCAGAAGCCTTTTAAGCAGTCCTTCTGAGGACTCCAGGATCAATTCCATGATCCGTTTTATTGAGGAACATTACCGGGAAGATATTTCAGCGGCAGATCTTTCCGAGCGGTTCGGTCTGTCTGCCAGTTATATCAGCAGTCTTTTAAAAACAGCGCTGGGCGTGCGCTACAGTGATTACGTGGCTGGGCTTCGCTTAAACCATGCAAAAGAGCTTCTGGCAACCACCCATATGACGGTAAAGGATATTACCGTAGAATGTGGCTGGTACAGTCAGAGTTATTTTACAAAGCTGTTTATAGAAAGAGAAGGCTGTACGCCGGTGGAATACAGGAAATCATTTGGAAAATGAGCACAGATGCCTGAAAAATGAGCAAAACCAGGTGGATATGGATGGGCTATACTGGTATTAAGAGAGAAGAAAAGATCAGCATATAAAAGCTACACAGTATAAGAGACAGGATCAGGAGGGACATGAAGATGGTAGCAGAAATGATAACAAAAATAGGGATACCGTCAGATGCGGAGTTATTTTTGCGAGTGATCGTAGCCAGCGTATTGGGGTATATGATCGGCTATGAGCGAAAGAACAGGGATAAAAGCGCCGGTATGAGGACACATGCCATTGTAGCGTTGGGGGCGGCGCTTATGATGGTAGTATCCAAGTATGGTTTTTACGATGTAGAAAAGGTAGATTCCTCCCGTGTGGCGGCACAGATCGTATCCGGTGTAGGTTTCCTGGGTGCAGGTGTGATCTTTGTCCGCAATAATACAGTCAGCGGTCTGACTACAGCAGCGGGACTGTGGACCACAGCTGGCGTGGGAATGGCAGTGGGAGCAGGAAAGTATGGTATTGGTGTCTGCGCCGGTATACTGGTAGTAGCGATCCAGGAGATCCTTCACAGAACCTCTTTCCTTACGGCAGAACCCATACGGGGTTTTCTTAAGATGACCTGTACGGATTATGAAAATGTGATCGCGGATATCCAGATGCATTTTTCAGAAGAAAAGGTCAAGATTTCAAATCTGAAGGTGGGAAAAGGCAAGAATGGTACAAAGATAGAACTGGAAGTAGTATATCCGCCTTTATATGATAAGAATGCAATGCTGTTAAAACTGGCAGCGGATGAACGGATCACCGGCATCAGCGGATAACTGACGGAGAAATAGCTTATAAATAGTCTGCAAATGGGGAATTTCCTGTAAAAAGACCTTGCAAAATGCAGTGTTTCCCTGTACAATCTGATATTGAGCGAAGAATGTATTTTTCAGGTCATCCTGTAAGTACATAAGACAGAAAAGAGGGGACAGCAAATGCCCCCCTCTTTTTAGCGGAAACAAAAAACAACAGATTTTATTTATAAGAAAGGTAAATGACATGATAAGTGCAAATAATATTTCCCTTCGTGTAGGCAAGAAAGCATTGTTTGAAGATGTAAATATCAAGTTTACAGAAGGCAACTGTTATGGACTGATCGGTGCAAACGGCGCCGGAAAGTCTACATTTTTAAAGATCCTTTCCGGACAGTTAGAGCCAACCAGCGGTGAGGTTGCCATCACTCCGGGACAGAGACTTTCCTTCTTACAGCAGGACCATTTCAAATATGATGAGTACACCGTTCTGGATACTGTTATCATGGGAAATGCAAGACTGTACCAGATCATGAAGGAAAAGGAAGCCATCTACATGAAGGAAGACTTCACAGATGAAGATGGTATCAAGGCAGCAGAACTGGAAGGTGAGTTCGCTACCATGAACGGCTGGGAAGCTGAGTCTGACGCAGAGAACCTGTTAAATGGTCTTGGCATTGGTACTGAATTCCACTATGCACAGATGAGCACTCTGTTAGGTGCACAGAAGGTCAAAGTTTTACTGGCACAGGCACTGTTTGGAAATCCTGACATCCTGCTTCTTGACGAGCCTACCAACCACCTGGATCTGGATGCCATCGCATGGTTAGAGGAGTTCCTGATCAACTTTGAGAATACCGTTATCGTAGTATCCCATGACCGTTATTTCTTAAATAAAGTCTGCACACAGATCGCTGATATCGACTACGGCAAGATCCAGCTGTACGCTGGTAACTACGACTTCTGGGTTGAGTCCAGCCAGCTGATCATCAAGCAGATGAAGGAAGCAAACCGCAAGAAGGAAGAGAAGATCAAGGAATTACAGGAATTTATCCAGCGTTTCTCTGCAAATGCTTCTAAGTCCAAGCAGGCTACTTCCCGTAAGAGAGCCTTAGAGAAGATCCAGTTAGATGACATCAAGCCATCCAGCAGAAAGTATCCATATATCGACTTCCGTCCGGCCCGTGAGATCGGAAATGAAGTTCTTACTGTAGAACACTTAAGCAAGACTATTGATGGTGAGAAGATCTTAGACGATATCTCCTTTATCCTTGGAAGAGAGGACAAAGTTGCTTTAGTTGGACCAAACGAGCGTGCAAAGACTGTATTATTCAAGATCCTTGCAGGTGAAATGGAGCCAGATGAAGGAAGCTACAAGTGGGGACTTACAACCACCCAGTCTTACTTCCCGAAGGATAACTCCGCTGAGTTTGCAAATGATGACACCATTGTTGAGTGGCTGACCCAGTATTCTCCTGAGAAGGACGTAACTTATGTACGTGGTTTCTTAGGACGTATGCTGTTTGCAGGCGAAGACGGTGTTAAGAAGGTTAAGGTATTATCCGGTGGTGAGAAAGTACGTTGTATGTTATCCAAGCTGATGATCTCCGGCGCAAATGTACTGATGTTAGATGAGCCGACTGACCACCTAGATATGGAGTCTATTGACGCATTAAACCGTGGTATGATCAAGTTCCCAGGCGTGATGATCTTCTCATCCCGTGACCACCAGATCGTACAGACTACTGCCAACCGTATTATGGAGATCATCAACGGCAAGCTGATTGATAAGATCACTACCTACGATGAGTATCTGGAAAGCGATGAAATGGCACGTAAGAGATTTACCTTCACTGTAACTGAAAGTGATGAAGAGGATGACTAATCATTCGGATAAAAATAGGATTAAAAACGGTCGCCCCTTTGGGGCGGTCGTAGTATAAAGAACGATAAGAGTAAGGAGGGCAGGAACCGGGAAGTGCTGGGACCTGCCTTTCTGCCATTTCTAGGGGTGTTTTCCCCGCAGCGCGGGGAAGGTATGCAGTAGCGGAAATATAAGTGAAAAAGAGAGAAAAGAGGAAATAACCATGGAAAAGATCGCAAGTTTTACCATCGACCATATTAAATTACAGCCGGGAGTTTACGTATCCAGAAAAGACAAAGTAGGAGACAGCACCGTTACCACCTTTGATCTGCGTATGACTTCCCCAAACGAAGAACCTGTTATGAACACCGCAGAAATGCACACCATCGAGCATCTGGGTGCTACCTTTTTAAGAAACCACAAGGATTTTGGAGACAAGACCGTATACTTTGGACCGATGGGCTGCAGAACCGGTTTTTATCTGCTTTTAGCAGGTGATTATGAGTCAAAAGACATTCTGCCATTAGTAGTAGAAATGTATGAATTTGTCCGTGACTTTGAAGGGGAAGTACCAGGCGCATCTCCAAAAGACTGCGGCAATTACCTGGATATGAACCTGGGAATGGCAAAATATCTGGCTGCAAAGTATCTGAAGGTGCTGACCCATATTGATGAGTTCCCGGAATCCAGACTGGTTTATCCAGAATAAAGGAGAGTATTTTGCCCCGCTTCGCGGGGCAGTGGAGTGCAACAGTTTTTCCACTTTATGCGGGGATGTGTTATCAGCACAACTGCTTTCCCCGCCATAAGGCGGGGGCGTTGCCATACAGCAAAAGGAGAAACAATCATGAAAAAACTCATATCCTGGAATGTAAACGGTCTGCGTGCCTGCGTGGGAAAAGGCTTTATGGACTTTTTCAACGAGGTAGATGCAGATGTATTCTGTATACAGGAAAGTAAGCTGCAGGAAGGCCAGATCGATCTGGATCTGCCGGGCTATCACCAGTACTGGAACTATGCTGAGAAAAAAGGCTATTCCGGCACAGCCATGTTCACAAAAGAAGAGCCTATCTCTGTTTCCTATGGCCTTGGCATTGAGGAACATGACCATGAAGGCAGAGTCATCACAGCTGAATTCCCAGAGTATTACATTGTTACCTGCTATACTCCAAACTCCAAAGATGGTCTTGCCAGACTGGATTACCGTATGACCTGGGAAGATGCATTTTTAGCATATCTTAAAAAGCTGGAAGAGAAAAAGCCGGTGATCTTCTGCGGTGATTTAAACGTAGCCCACAAAGAGATCGACCTGAAAAATCCAAAGACTAACCGGAAGAATGCGGGCTTCACTGATGAAGAAAGAGGCAAGTTCACGGACCTTTTAAATGCCGGTTTTATTGATACCTGGCGCTACTTCTATCCGGATACAGAAGGAATTTACTCCTGGTGGTCCTACCGTTTTAAAGCAAGAGAGAAGAACGCAGGCTGGCGTATTGACTATTTCTGTGTCAGCGAAAGCTTAAAAGATGAGCTGGAGAGCGCAAAGATCCATACAGAAGTGTTTGGTTCCGACCACTGCCCAGTAGAATTAGTGATCAAAAATAGAGGCAAAAGATGAATTGCCCGAAAAAGGAATGGATAAGAAGCTTGAAAATAACGATCCATAACCTGTAAGCTATACATGAGATAAAAACTGGATATTAGACATGATCCGACTGCATTGTTATAATATTCACAACAGATGATCTGCGCTGATGGTCATATGTTCGCTGGAGATTTTTCTGCGCATGAAAGATTTCGAGAGGACATTCAAGTTGAAAGGAGTATATCTTATGTTTAAAACAAGATTTACAGAATTGATCGGTATCGAACATCCAATTATGCAGGGCGGTATGCAGCACTTAGGTGTACCACAGCTGGCAGCAGCTGTATCTAATGCAGGCGGACTGGGAACCATTAATATCACCATTTACCCGGAAATGGATGATTTCCGCGCTGCAGTAAAGAAGACAAAAGAATTGACAGATAAGCCGTTTGCTGTCAACATTTCACTGGCTCCTGGCCTGAATATGGGAGAAAAAATCCACCAGTATATTGATGTGTGCGGAGAAGAAGGCGTAAAGGTTATTGAAACAGCAGGACAGAATCCTTCTGAATTTGTTCCTCACATCAAAGAAGCGGGCATTAAACTGATCCACAAGTGTCCAGGTGTAAAATATGCGAAAAAGGCAGAAAACTTTGGAGCTGATGCTGTTACTATCGTAGGCTATGAAGTAGCAGGACATCCAGGTTTAGATGAACTGGGAAGCTTTATCCTGATCAACCGCGTAGCAGAATCCGTATCTATCCCGGTGCTGGCAGCAGGCGGCGTGGCAGATGGGAAAGGACTGTTAGCGGCTCTGGCATTAGGCGCAGAAGGCGTAGTTATGGGAACACGTTTTGTGGCGTCTACTGAGTGTACCATCCACCAGAACTTCAAGGATCTGATCGTTAATTCTAAAGAGATCGATACCATGACTTGCCAGAGAAGTATTAAAAATATGGCCCGTTATGTGAAAAATGAGCAGTCTGCAAAGGCACTGGAAATGGAAAAAGCAGGTGCAGGTCTGAAGGAACTGCTACCAGTTATCTCCGGTGCTCTTAGCAAAGAATGCTATGTGTCTGGCGATACACAGCACTGCGTATTTGCTATGGGTCCGGCTGCAGGTCTTATTAACGAAGTAAAGCCAGTTAAGGCCATTATTGACGATATGATCAGTGAGGCAGAGGCTGTTTATAAGAGACTGGGAACTTTACAGGCATAAGCCCTTAAAACCAGTCAGTCCGGGAAATATGGGAAAACAGAAGGAGAAGACTGAATGGAGCTTTTACAGCTGAGATATTTTTGTGAAGTTGCAAGAAGAGAAAGTGTTACCAAGGTGGCTGAGGAATTGCATGTATCGCAGCCTTCTCTTTCTAAAAACCATAAAAAACCTGGAA
>ENA-OPZN01000137-OPZN01000137.1-human-gut-metagenome-genome-assembly--contig:-NODE-137-length-28602-cov-5.004284_pt1 | contig 28602 bp, 24 predicted proteins | sample MGYA00242483_ERZ504503 | MGnify/ENA primary metagenome ERZ504503 (study PRJEB26092, sample SAMD00036285) | human gut metagenome | host: Homo sapiens | study: EMG produced TPA metagenomics assembly of... | reverse complement strand
TTAAAAAATATTTTTCTTCCTATAGTGCGTATGTCAGTTCTTCAAAAGGAAATAAAGTGACTTATGCAGCCGACGAGACACGCGGTGCGTATTTTGTTCCGGGTGACTTAAGCTTGTTTTTGGAACTGACCCGTCAGGGGATTTCTCAAAAAATAACTTTAAATCCGAAAAACTTTACGGCCGAAGTGAAGCATGAATATCGCTTGACGATGGATGTGGATGCCTCTACGGCTTCTTTGAATATTATATTTAACGACAATCCGGCTTCGGAAGAGAATGTGAGCATCAATATTTCAGATGAAGCACTGAATGCGGCTCCTCCGGTTTTCACGCCTTATGGATTCAAATCGGGTGAAACACTGGAAGTGTTGGAAGGAGAAACGGTGTCTGAGAAGCTGGAGGCTTACCTGAATGCGCCTGCCGGACTTTCTAAATGTGAACTGACTACGGTTTCAGAGGCATTAAAAGCGCAGGGATGGCCGGAAAAAGTGGATTTAATAAACCTTACTGAAGAGCAGTCTCAGAAACTCACGGAACTGGGATTGTCAACAAGGGGACTGGGGGCTAATCATGATAAGATTGCCTTGATTGACTTCCGGAATGTGCTTTCTCATTTGTATTGTGTGGCAGACGGAAATGATACTCATGTCTTCACACTGAAGGCAACGGACGCACTGACTAAAGTGTCGGATGATTTGGTGTTGAACGTAACTACTCGCAATAACGGTTTTGCCATTACTTTGCCAGAATCTGTTCCTTACGGAGTCAATACGATGACTGTTTCCTTAAATCTGGAAGGCGACCCTTCTCAGGTGACATTCTGGTATATGTTCATGAATGTATGGCAGGAGTTTACTGCAGAACAGGTGGATATACAACCTGGAGCAGAAGCCAATAAATATGCGGTGACGCTAACCTATCCTATGCCATTGAATTATACGGATACCAATGTGAAGTTTAAGGCAGAGCACAGAAACAAACGTTTTGAAGGAGAAGTTCGTGTGGATGATCCGGAACTGACATTGTCTTTAAAGAATGGTGATGCGGATGTGTGGGCGAAACATGTAAATCTGCAAGTTACTTCAAACATAGAGGATGGTTGGATGGCAACTTCGGAAAATGTAAGATTTCAATCTTGGGAAAATGGAACTTGGAAAGATTCTTTCTTTTTCTTATAATTCGACAGATTTATAGTTACAAATCTTGAGTCTAATATGGATTATAGGCTCCGTGTTATAGATAAAGATGATGATACTAGAACTTCAACTTTCGTAGAAGTGCATACCGAAGCTGAGCTTTCAGTTCCTAATGGTGACATGGAAGATTGGTATTGTACAAACCCGCAAAATAATAATTGGGAAGTATGGTATGTTTATAACGAGGGTGAACAACCAGTTTGGGATACTATGAATTTGCTTACGACATCTACTAAGGGTCGTTATCGATATAATTCCAATTCGGGCACAATACGTACAGATGGTAAAACTAGTGGTTATGCAGCACAAATTCGAGCTGTAGGTTGGGGTAATGGTAATACTGCTGCTGGAGGTTTGAGCAAATGTGAAAATGCTACTGTCGGTGAATTGTATATCGGTCATTATGATTCAAATACACAAAAAGCCGTATATGATGGAATTGAATTTACTTCAAGACCTAAATCACTGATTTTTGATTATAAATATACACCAGGTAAAGGAGGTGACCAATATTATGCTGAAATTGTCATTTTAAATAAACAAGGGGAGACTGTGACTGAAATTGGACATGGATTATCCCGAAATGGGAATTCAGTAGGAGAATGGTCACCGATGACAATTAATATAGAATATACAGATGAGGGCAAAAAAATGAAAGCTACTCATATGTATATCGTATTTAAGTCAGGTGATAAAGCTGGTAAAGACTATTGTAATACTCTTCCTTCATTTGGTAATTTATCTGATGGTGAGTTTGTTGGAAGTGAGTTTTTTGTTGATAATATTAAACTGAATTACGAATAAAAGCCTACATAATATGAAGAAATATTTTTTAATCTGTTTGACTCTGCTTGCGGGTATGTTAGCTTTCACGGCTTGTCATAGTGAAGTCATGGGAGGAGAATCCACGGGGAAAGGAGAACTGAATTTAGCTTCCATGACAGCAGAAGTAAATACGGAAGTGGAAACCGTGTATTTAGGTTCACGTGCAGAATCGGGTACAGATTTCAGTAACTATATAGTGACGGTTTATGATGCTCAGTCACAAAAGGTAAATCAATGGAAATACAGCGAAATGCCTGAAATCGTTTCTTTGGCAGTAGGACCTGTACGGTAGAAGTGACTTCTGCTGAAGCACCAACCAACGGCTTTGATATACCTTATTATAAAGGTTCTACTACTTGTGAAATTAAGGAAAATGAAATAGTGGATGTACCTGCAATTACCTGTAAACTCGCTAATATGATGTTTTCGGTGGAATACGATGAAGAATTCAAGAGCAAGATGAGTGAGGATGTGGTGACAACAATTACTGTTGGAGACAATTCTTTGGAAATTCCGGGCTCGGAAACACGTAAGGCGTATTTGGTCGCTCCTGGAGGGGAGACCACTTCTGTGACGGTTACTTTAAAGGGTACAATTGATGGAGAAGCGATAGACTATAGTGAGCGGTTTGATGTAAAAACGGGTGTACATAATGTCATCAAATATGACTTTGTTCCGGTAAGCGATGGTACTGGAGATGGTAGCACATTGAAAGTGGCTATTAATGTAGACTCTTCGCTGACTGGCTCGGATGAAGTGATTGGCGTGAATCCGGGTGAAGAACCGGGAATTGATGACTTTCCTGAAGATGGAGGTGAAGAACCAGGAGACGGAGATGGTGAACAAAACATGCCGACAATTGTTGGTTCTAATTTTAATGGAAGTCCTTTTGATATTAGCAAAGATGTATTGAATGTTTCTATTAAAACCGATATGGATAATCCTATACCTTTGCAGGTTACGCTTTCTGCTCCTAACGGTATTGCGCATGTATACGTAACAATTGATTCAGAAACATTGACAGAGGATTTGTTGACTGAAGTAAATTTGGCTAAAAATTTTGATTTGGCTGAACCAGGAGATTTGGAATCAGGGTTAAATAATTTGGGACTGCCAACAGGACAGAAGGTGATAGGGCAGGAAACAGTTCTTTTTGATATCACTAATTTCACTCCTTTGTTGGGTATGTTTGGAGTTGCGACGCATAATTTTATTATTCGTTTAGTTGATCAGCAGAATTTAGAAGTTACGCAAACTTTAAAGATAAAGAGTGTAGAATGATGAAACATTATTACATAATATTTCTTCTTGTGGGGACTATATTAAGCTTGGTATCCTGCAAAGAAGATACGGGTATTGCTGAAACTGAAGGAATCTTGAAATTATCCGTTGGGGTATCGGATAAGGTGGAAGTGGTTTCCCGGAGTCTGGCAGAAGAAGAGCAGAGTGTGCTGGAGAAAAATTGCAAGGTTCGTATTTATAGCGGAGAAACCTTGGTGCAAAAGTATCAGGGGATAGAAAATCTGCCAGCGGAAATAGCCTTGGCTAATGGAACTTATTCGGTACGAGTTACTGCGGGGGATTCTGTGGCAGCTTCGTTCGAACAGCGTTTCTTTGAAGGAATAAAGGAATTTGCTATTGCGAAAGGAGAGACCAGTACAGTGGAAGTGAATTGTGGTATTGCCAATACGGTGGTTGCTATTGCCTGGGACCAGTCGTTGCAGCAAGTATTTAAGGACGATTGTCAGGTAACAATCACTTCTGCTACAGGAGAGTTGGTATATTCATCTGCAAATGCTGATGTAAAAGGATATTTCAGTTTGCCGGAAGATAACCGGAAACTTACTTGTAAGTTCAGTGCTACGACCCTGGGAGGCGAGGAATATGTCAGAACTACAGAATTATCGGATGTGAAAGATGCTACACTTTATAATCTGACCTATAGTTATTCATCTGTAGAACAAGGCCCTACTGGTGGAGCGGCATTGCAGATTCAGATAGATGAAACTCCATTAGTTGAAGAAGAGCATGTCATTACAATTAAGCAGCGTCCGGTCATTACTTGTAAAGATGGAGAAGAAACGGCCTATGACCTTGATCAGCCTATGTATCTGGAGCTGAATGCCCAGAAGGATTTTTATGTGCGGGTGGCTACGTCTTCCACATTGAAAAGTCTGATAATTCATAATGAACATTTTCAGGAGTGGGGATTTTGGAATCAGTTTGATATGTTGTATCTGGAAGGGCAAGACGAAAAGTTGAAGGAGTTTGGTATTTCGGTTTCTGATAAAAAGCAGACTTTGTCTGGAGATGTGTGGACGATACAGTTTGCAAAAGAGTTGATTGCCAAAATGACAGCGAATGAAGGTAGTGTCTCTACCACAATTGAAGCTGTAGATGACGAAGGAAAAATCCGCAAAGTAGTATGGAATATTGTGGCTTCTAATGCCACGGTGGTGACGGATGAAATTATTCCTTATGAGGTGTGGACCTCGAAAGCTACTTTACGTGGAACGGTAACTACAGCATTGGAATCTGTTCCTAAATTCCGATACCGTGCCAAAAATACGGCAGATTGGACAACTGTGGAGGCTACACTGGTAGAAAAAGCTTTTAGTAAGGAGATTGCAGGATTGACACCTGGTACTACTTACGAATATCAGGCTATGGACGGCGAAAAGGCTTCATCTGTTACGTATGAATTTACCACAGAAACTGCTTTCCAACCTGAAAATGCAGGGTTTGAATATACTTCAAAAAGTGTGCCAACTCTTATTTATGGTTCGGGGCAGAATATGTGGTGGGATACAGGAAACCATGGTTCTGCAAAGGCAAGTACAGATTTGACTACTCCTGATACCTCTGTTAAGCATTCTGGAAATCAATCATTATTATTGGCTTCTAAAAAGCCGAAGGTTATGGGAATAGGTAAGTTTGCTGCCGGAAATCTTTTGCGGGAAAATACTTGAAAACTGATATAACAGATGGAGTATTGGGCTGGGGACGTCCTTGTGCAAGTCGACCGAAGGCTTTGAAAGTTTGGGTACGGTATGAACCGGGTATTGTAGATGAAGGAGGCAATCATATTGCTGATGATGAAACAGACCAAGGTATTATCTATGTAGCAGTTGGTGATTGGGCTGGACAGGAAGCTGAAGGTGAGACTTGGCCGTTTGTAGTTCGAACCAAAAACTCATCCAGTTTGTTTAGTACAGCAAAAGGTACTTATTCAGGAAATGGCATCATTGCATACGGTGAGAAAATATTTACAGAAGCTTATAAGGACGGCGAAAATATGAAAGAGTTGACTATTGAACTGGATTATGATAGTTATGGAGGTACGCAACGTAAACCTACTTCTATTATTATAGTTTCATCGGCAAGCAGGTATGGTGATTACTTTGAAGGCAGTACTTCTAGCAAGATGTGGCTTGACGATATGGAGCTGATTTATGAATAAGAAAATAATTTGATAGAATTTGTGAAGAAACTGTTATGTATAATATGCCTTGCGTGTATTGCCTTTGGGGGTATGCGCAAGGCGGTCAAAAGAAACTTCCGCCAAAAGTTTTTGTCCCGAAAGGACAATGGATTGCCGGAAGTTCAGTGTCGTATTCAGAACATACGGAAAATAACTATGATTTTCTGGTGGTAGAAAAAATTAATTCGGACGGGTATTCTTTTAAATTGAGTCCGATGTTTGCCTATGCCTTGAAAGATAATATGGCGTTGGGAGGACGTTTTAAATATGGGCGTACATTGGTGCGTATGGATGAAACTCAACTGAATTTGGATGATGAGACGTCATTTGACATCAATAATATTTACCAGTTGAAACATTCTTATTCTGCCATGGCTATTTTTCGAAACTATATTCCTTTAGGGGATAGCAAGCGTTTTGCGGTGTTTAGCGAGACACAGTTGGAAGTCGGTGGAAGTCAGTCGAAGGTCTCGAATGGAAAAGGTGAAGCACTTACCGGTACTTACTCCAAGTCGACCGACCTTGGATTTGGCGTTTCTCCGGGAATGGTAGCTTTTATCAATAACTATACGGCAGTGGAAGTCAGTATCGGTGTGTTAGGAGTTAATCTGAGCAAGACAAGACAGGTTACGAATCAGGTGGAGACAGGAGAGCAATCGTCTACCTCCGCGAACTTTAAGATTAATATATTCTCAATCGGATTGGGAATCGCATTTTATTTGTAAGCATGATGAAGATGAAATTGTATATAATGTGGTGTTTGTTCTTCTGTATGGGATGTTTGCAGATGAAAGCTCAGGCGGTGGACTCAGTAGCGGTGACCCGTGGAGATTCATTGGTGAAATACAAACTGGTGGTAGTGCATGACACGGTGTATGTACCGATACCGGAAGCAAAGATGCCGATGGATTCTTCGCGGATTATTTATACCAAGCCTGTGGGGCGTTATGACCGTGGAATTACCAATTATCGTTTTATCCCGAAAAATAAATGGATTGGCGGGGTGACAGTATCTGTGTTCAATTTTGAAAGTGACAACAGCAGGTTGTTGTTTTCGTTGCTGAAGGATATTGACTTGAATTTGCGTACCTTGTCGGTAAAACCTTTTGTCGGTTATGCGATAAAGGATAACACGGTGGTCGGTTTGAAATTTGGATATTCTCGTATTTCAGGAGGTATAGATAACTTGGCATTGAACATAGAAGACCTGGATATTGCCTTGAAAGATATTAAATACACGGACGATTCTTATTCTTTCAGCTTGTTCCATCGTTCTTATATCGGTCTGGACCCCAAGGGCTTGTTCGGACTTTTTAATGAAACGACCTTGGGATATAGTACGGGATCTACTCGTTTTTCACGAGGGGCTGATGAGACGCTAAAATATACGGATACGTCCATCAATCAGTTGAAGGTAGGTATTAATCCGGGTATTGCTATTTTCATCATGCCTAATGTGGGGGCTGAAGTCTCTTTTGGAGTGGCTGGCTTTACTTATAACTGGGAAAAGCAGAAAAAAAGTTCGGGTGAAACCGGAAAGCGTACGAATAGTGGAGCGAATTTTAAAATCAACTTGTTTAATATTAATATTGGTTTAACGGTGTGTATCTGATGAAGACGATGATGACAATAGATAGAATGAGGAGAGTGATGCTTTGTCTGTCCGTTTGTTTGCTGGCAGCTTGTATTCAGAATGATTTGCCTTATCCCACCGTGAAGCTTTATATTACGGGAATGACCGTAGAAGGTCAGGTGGGAAGTGCTGTGATTTCGAATGAGGAACGGAAAGTGACTCTGGAACTTGAAGAGACTGTGAATCCTCACCAGGTGAAGGTACAGACGTTGGAAATGACGGAGGGAGGTACGGCAACTATCGGTCCGGATTCGATTGTGGATTTGACAAAACCTTTGCAGGTTACTCTTTCCTTATATCAGGATTATGTGTGGACTATAGAGGCTAATCAGACGATTGCACGTACGTTTACTGTAACCGGTCAGGTGGGGCAAGCTAAATTTTATCCGGACGTGCGTGAGGCATCTGTCAATATTCCAAGGGAGAAGGGATTGGGAATGATAGAAGTTACGGATTTGAAATTGGGTCCGGAAGGTTCGACTCAGAATGGAGTGACAGGAGTACCTGCACTTCAGTGGGAGAAGAAAGGAGGCTTTGCCACAGCAAAGGTACAGGTGAAATACAATGATTTCATAGATGAAGAATGGACATTGTATGTCAATCTTTCAGATATAACAGTAGGAGTCAATAGTGTGGATGCCTGGACGAATGTAGCTTGGGTACATGGATTTGGCCATGATGGGGCAGACAACGGTTGTGAATACAAGAAAGAAGGAGATACAGACTGGACACGAGTCGATGCGTCAGAATTGACTCATGACGGAGGTAACTTTACGGCTCGTATTATCCATTTGCAGGCAAATACTACCTACGTATGTCGTGCTTATTCGGGAGAAGAGTATGGAGAGGAAATGAGCTTTACCACAGGAGATGCGGTAACCGTTCCTAATATGAATTTTGATGAATGGCATCAGGAAGAAAAAGTGATTTGTCCTTGGGCTGAAACAGGTGTTTCATATTGGGATACAGGCAATGAAGGTAGTTCTAAAGCTGGTAAGAACGTAACCCAACCTACGGATGATGTTTGGTCGGGAGCAGCTTCTGGCAGTAAGGCGGCTGTATTGGCTTCCCAGCGTGTAGAAATTTTGGGTATAGGAAAATTTGCGGCAGGTAATTTGTTTATAGGTGAATATAAGAAGACTGTGGGCACTAACGGTATTTTAGGTTTTGGAAGAAGCTTTACTTCTTGTCCTACCCGTTTGAAAGGCTACTTTAAATATCAGACTGCTTTAATAACAGAAGCTATAGATAAATATGCATCTTTAAAGAATCAACCTGATACTTGTATTGTATGGGTGGCTTTAGGAGATTGGTCGTTACAAGAGAATCCAGAAACAGGAGAAAAAACTGCAGTAGAAATTCAAACTGAGAGCAAGGGGAATGGTAAATATTTTGATAAGAATGATTCCCATATCATTGCTTACGGTGAAATGACATGTGGAGAAAATGTAGATGAATACACTCCTTTCTCTATAGAACTAGAATATAGGGCAACAGATAGGAAGCCTACAGCCTTGCTGATTGTTTGCTCTGCCAGCAAATATGGAGATTATTTTACAGGAGCTCCTGGAGCTACCATGTGGGTAGATGATTTCAGCTTTGAATATGATTATTAGGAACTTCCACTAGTTAGTCATCCGAAATATAAGTTCATGGTAAACAAGTCTATTATTCTATTTGTTAGTAATAGATAAAGATAAACTTGTTTACCATGAATTTTATTATACGCAATCTACTTCTATTCACAGTTTTATTATGTACTGTAGCTTGTTCTTTGGATGAGAATTTCGACCGGTCTTCTTGGAAAATATAGATTTTAGAGTCTCTGTGTCGGGGCAGTCGCGTGTGGCGATACAGAAAGACGGGAGTGGAGACTTTCAGGCGGGAGACGAGGTGGCCTTGCGAGTGTATGGAGCGCAGCTGGATAAGCTTCAGGATAAAACGCTGCTACTTTGCGAAGGAAAACGGTGGACTTCTTCCTTATATTGGAAAGACTGGGAGGAAACTCCTCATTTTTATGCAGCCTGGCCTTCTGCTACTCAGATTGAGCTGTGGGAGGGAGCCTGCTTGTGCATCGGGTGAATCAGAACCAGTCGGCAGAGAAGGATTTTTTTATCTTCTGATTTATTGGTGGCCGATGCGGAAGGGCAGCGATATTCGCCAGTGAATTTGGATTTTCGCCATGCCATGAGTCGAGTAACGGTGAATGTAAGAAACATGGAAGAGACCCTGTCGGACGAGGAACGAAAGCAGATGCAAGTGTATGTACATGGATATTTATCGGGTAGATTTGCTTTATCAGGAAATGCGGTGCAGGCTGCGGACGAGACGGGCTGGATACAAGCGTTTCCAATGGAAGAAGAAGGTAGTTTTGCCGCTTTGGTTGTTCCGGGAGAGTTGGAACGTTTTTCGGACAGAGGGTTGGATAAAAATCGTAGCAGAAAATCGGGAACTGGTGTATAATGCACCGGAAAGTATCGGAAATGGTTTGGAAAGCGGGAAGCAGGTGACTGTGAACTTGCAATTGAAATCGGAGAAAGTGGTACCGGAAGAACCTGTCTGGTGGGTAGAGGGTATACAGCCCTCCGAACAGTGGGAATATGAGGCTCCGGCGTATCGTATGCCTTGGAGGCAGAATTGCGGGTGGTTTGACTGTAACAAACTGGATGCCAGAGATACCAGTCCCACGGGAGATGGAAGAACGTGCTGGGAGGCTTCTTCTTCGAACCTGATGCACTGGTGGCTGAATGCGAACCGTAGTTATGTGGAACGTTATCTGGAATATAAACGTCGTCTGAACCCGGAATTTTCGATTCCTTCGGCTTATCCGGATTCAAAGCATAGTGAAATTTATCAAGGATTCAAGAACCGTTTTGGCAATAATTCGGGGTATATCGTATCGGGTGTAAACTGGTTCTTATCGGGAATTTGCAATCGGGTGATGTATCCTCAGGATGTACCGGAACAGGAAAATGCGGGCTTCTTTTTTGAGGTGTTCGGTCGAAATTCGCTGGTGAAGCAGTATGGCAACGGGTATATGACGAAGGAGGAGTTTAATAACGCCATCAAATTGGCCAGGAAGCAGGGAATGGGCGTCGGACTGGATATTTTTATTCAGGGAGGCGGCATGCCATAAATCTTTGGGGAGCTGAGTTTGATGAGAAGGGAGAAGTGAGTACGATTTATCTGGTAGATAACAACGATGGAAATTTGGGTGACTGGATTTACAAGGCTAAGATTGTGTATGAGCAGGATGCTTCAAGCGGTTCCTTGTTTACTTACATGAAGTGGGTTTATAATGAAGACTTGAAGATAAAAATTATGGATTTGGTACTGTTGGATAAAGGTACTTCTTATTGGGAGTCATTCTTTAAAAACAAAAACGGGTGAAACTTGAAAGTTCAAGTCCCACCCGGATTTATAAATTTAGAATAAAGTTTTATACGATTCCTTGAGCCATCATAGCGTTAGCTACTTTCATGAATCCGGCTACGTTAGCACCCTTCACATAGTTGATATAACCATCGGGTTCTGTACCGTATTTCACGCAAGCTTCGTGGATGTTCTTCATGATGCTCTTCAGCTTTTCGTCTACTTCTTCCTGACTCCAGCTCAGCTTGATAGAGTTCTGGGTCATTTCCAGACCTGATACTGATACACCACCTGCATTGGCAGCCTTACCCGGAGCGTAAAGAATCTTCGCATCCTGGAATACGCGGATTGCTTCTGGAGTAGAAGGCATGTTAGCTCCTTCTGATACAGCAAATACGCCGTTTGCTACCAGTGCTTTAGCATCGTCGCCGTTGATTTCATTCTGAGTGGCAGAAGGAAGAGCGATGTCTGCTTTTTCATTCCATGGACGAGCACCTGCTACATATTTGCAACCGTATTTTTCTGCATATTCACGGATACGTCCGCGGTAGAGGTTCTTCAATTCCATGATGTAATCCAGTTTTTCGCGGTCGATACCATCCGGATCATAGATGTAACCGTCAGAGTCGGACATGGTAACTACTTTAGCACCCAACTGAATCAGTTTTTCTACAGTATACTGTGCTACGTTTCCTGAACCGGATACCAGACAAGTCTTACCCTTGATGTCGATGTTACGGGTTTTCAGCATTTCCAGCAAGAAATAGATGTTACCGTAACCTGTAGCTTCCGGACGGATAAGTGAACCACCAAATTCACGACCTTTACCAGTCAATACACCGCTAAATTCGCGAGTCAGTTTTTGTACATACCGAACATGTACCTACTTCACGGCCGCCTACACCTATATCACCGGCAGGAACGTCGGTTTCAGGGCCGATGTGACGCCACAATTCCAGCATGAATGCCTGGCAGAAACGCATTACTTCTGCGTTTGACTTACCACGTGGAGAGAAGTCTGATCCACCTTTGCCACCACCCATCGGAAGAGTAGTCAGTGAGTTCTTGAAGGTCTGTTCGAATGCCAGGAACTTCAAAATTCCCAGGTTTACAGAGCTGTGGAAACGGATACCGCCTTTGTACGGGCCGATAGCGTTGTTGTGTTGTACACGGTAACCCATGTTGGTCTGGATGTTACCTTTATCGTCCATCCAAGTGACACGGAACTGATATACGCGATCTGGAATACACAGACGTTCAATCAAGTTTACTTTGTCGAATTCAGGGTGTTTGTTGTATTCCTCTTCGATAGTTCCTAACACTTCTTCTACTGCCTGATGATACTCAGGTTCATTGGGGAATCTTCTTTTCAGATCTTCCAGAACTTTAGCTGCATTCATAATTAAAAAGATTATCTGTCTTATTTATTGGTTTTGAAAAATCACAGTAATATGTTTCTTCTTGTTTGATGTGCCAAAAATATAGATAAAAATTTATTTATGCAACAATAAATCAAGAAAAGTGAGAAAAAAGCGTCAAAAATCCTTTTTTATCTATTTATTCGTGTTCATTTGTTTCTACTTTTCAGCGATTTGATGATAGGGATAAACACCAGGCACCCGATATGAGTATCATAATGACAAGCGGACCGTCTATTCTGGGAGCAGAGGTAAGCACCAGGAAGCAGAGGGCGGCCCAGCACAGGGTGAGTACGACACATTGTGTCTGATTGAGTGGTTTCTCATGGCTGATGGAAAATGACACACGGAGGAACGGTGGCAAGGCTGGATGTTCCGGGCTTGCGGCTGTTCCTCCGTGCGGGGTTAGATAAATCGGTAAATGCGGCTTATTGCGCCTTTTTCTTCTTGTCGACAATGGCATCAATGCAGGCGATAGCTGTGATATTGACAATATCGCGTACAGAGCTTTCAATGTCGGTGAAGTGAATTGGTTTGTTCAATCCCATCTGAATCGGGCCGATTACTTCGGTTTCACTCATGCTTTGGATGAGCTGGTAGGTTGCATTAGCTGAACTCAGGTTGGGGAATACCAATGTGTTTACTTCTTTTCCTTTTAAGCGTGTGAAAGGATATTTCTCATCACGAAGGGCATTGTTCAAGGCGAATTTCACTTGCATTTCACCGTCAATAGCCAAATCCGGGTATTCCTGATGCAGCTGGTTGATGGCTTCGTGTACTTTTGCCGGACTTCCTTCTGCGTCGGAACCGAAGTTTGAATAAGACAGCATAGCCATTACCGGTTCCTGGTTGAAGAAACGTACAGCCTTGGCCGACAGTTTGGCAATGTCTATCAAGGTATCGGTGTCCGGATGACGGTTAATCAATGTATCGGCAATGAAATAAGTTCCCTTCTTGGAGTTCAGAATATGCATGGTACCGAAATGTTTGTATCCCGGTTGGATACCGATAACTTCCTTGGCAACCTTGATCGTGTTGGAGTACTTGGTGTACAATCCGGTTACAAAGGCATCTGCTTCGCCGGTTTCCACCATCATCATACCAAAGTAGTTGCGTTCGAACATCTTGTCGTTTGCTTCCTGGAAGTTGGCTCCTTCGCGGGCACGTTTTTCGCAGAGGATGCGTGCATAACGTTCGCGACGTTCTGATTCGCGGTCGTGGCGCAGGTTGACAATTTCAATGCCCTCCAGGCTCAGGTCAAGTTCCTTGGCTAATTTTTCGATGCGTTCTTCGTTACCCAAAAGAATCGGATGACAGATACCTTCTGCTTTAGCTTCTACTGCTGCTTTCAGCATGTTCGGGTGAATACCTTCGGCAAATACCACACGTTGCGGGTTGCGGCGAGCTGTTTCATATAACTGGCGGGTCAGCTTGTTTTCCTGTCCCATCAGTTCTCTCAAGTGATTCTTGTATTCATCCCAGTCGGTAATCTGTTTGCGGGCTACACCTGATTCCATGGCAGCCTTAGCTACGGCCATAGATACTTCGGTAATCAAACGTGGGTCAACCGGTTTCGGAATGAAGTATTCAGGTCCGAAAGTCAGGTTGTTCACATGATAAGCTTCGTTGACAACGTCGGGTACAGGTTTTTTAGCCAGGTCGGCAATGGCATGTACGGCTGCCAGCTTCATTTCTTCGTTGATGGCAGTGGCGCGCGTATCAAGTGCACCGCGGAAGATATAAGGGAATCCGATAACATTGTTTATCTGGTTCGGATAGTCGGAACGTCCGGTTGACATCAGGACATCCGGACGGGAAGCCATGGCGTCTTCGTATGAGATTTCCGGAGTAGGGTTGGCCAGTGCGAAGACAATCGGGTGGGAAGCCATGCTGCGTACCATATCCTGACTCAGGACATTTCCTCTTGACAAGCCAAGGAACACGTCGGCTCCCTTGATGGCTTCTGCCAGTGTGTGGATGTCGGTACGGTCTGTCGCAAAATATTTTTTCTGCTCATTCAGGTCGGTGCGTTCTTTGGAAATGACTCCTTTGCTGTCGAGCATGACAATGTTTTCCAGGCGTGCGCCGAGAGCTACATATAATTTAGTGCAAGATACGGCAGATGCACCGGCACCGTTGACTACGATTTTTACTTCTTCAATTTTCTTTCCGGCTACTTTCAGTGCATTCAGCAATCCGGCACTGGAGATGATGGCTGTACCGTGCTGGTCGTCGTGCATTACCGGAATGTCCAGTTCTTCCTTCAGTCTCTGTTCTATTTTGAAGCATTCAGGAGCTTTGATGTCTTCCAGATTGATACCTCCGAAAGTAGGAGCAATGGCTTTTACCGCTTCGATAAATTTATCCGGTCTTTTTCATTTACTTCAATATCGAATACGTCAATTCCGGCATAAATTTTAAACAGCAGTCCCTTTCCTTCCATTACGGGTTTTCCGCTCATGGCACCTATATCTCCTAAACCTAATACAGCTGTTCCGTTAGAGATTACGGCTACCAAGTTACCTTTGTCGGTATAGTCGTATGCGGTATCCGGATTCTTTTGGATTTCCAGACACGGTTCTGCTACTCCCGGTGAATAAGCCAATGATAAATCTCGTTGAGTTTGATAAGGTTTGGTGGGGACCACTTCTATTTTCCCCGGTTTGCCTTGTGAGTGATAGAGCAAGGCTGCTTCTTTCGTTATTTTTGTCATATTTCTTCGTTTTTTAGTTGTTTCAAAGAATAATGTATCGCGCAAATGTAGGAATAAAATAACAAATGGACTGTTTTTTCTGAAAAAACTATAAAATGAACGAAGGTTGTTTTGGAGTATTGAAGATTTTTGTCGATAGTTTTGTCGTATTGGTCTGATAATATTGGCTATATGTAATGATATTAGGGCATTATGGTTATTCTTAGTTAAAGTCACTTTCCGGACCTTGATTTTTTTCTATATTTGTCACGATAAAAAACTAGAGAAGGGTGTAAAGTTTTCAGTGGAAAACTTTAATAGAGAGAAGAGATAAAACCAAATTTTATATATGAATATAAGTATGAGCACAAAAAGAAACAGAAGTTTTTCTTCTAGCCGAGTGGCATTCTATGCATTGACTCTTTCGGTGCTGACTGCATGTGGAGGCGGTCAGGGGGTATGAAAATGGGTGATGATGAATTTGCGGTTGAAACACTTGCAGCTGCTTCTAGCAATCAGACAACCCAGTATCCCGCTACAATTAAAGGTTTGCAGGATATTGAAATTCGTCCGCAAGTATCAGGATTTATCGTGAAGTTGTGTGTAGACGAAGGTGCTACAGTTCGCAAGGGACAAGCTTTGTTCCAGATTGATCCTACACAGTATAAGGCTGCATACGATCAGGCTAAAGCAAGCGTGGCTTCAGCAAAAGCTAACTTGGAAACTGTTACTTCAACTGAAGCAAACAAGAAGATGCTGCATGAGCAGAAAATTATCAGTGATTTTGAATACCAGACAGCTGTAAATAACCTGCTTTCTGCTAAGGCAAGTTTGGCACAGGCAGAAGCTTCTTATGCGGCTGCAAAACAGAATTTGGGCTTCTGTACCGTAACCAGTCCTTCAGATGGAGTTATTGGTACTTTCCCGTATCGTGTAGGTGCATTGGTTGGTCCTTCTGCAGCTGAACCGTTGACTACCGTTTCTCAGATTGGAGATATGTACGTATATTTCTCAATGACTGAAAAACAGTTGCTGGCTTTGACTAAAGCAGGTGGTACATTGAAGGAACAGTTGGAAAAGATGCCTGCTGTCAAATTGCAGTTGTCTGATGGAACAATGTATTCAGAAGAAGGTAAGATTGATGCCGTAAGTGGTGTAATCGACCAGACTACTGGTTCTGTAAGCATGCGTGCAATTTTCCCGAACAAGCAGAATATCCTTCGTAGTGGAGGTATGGCCAACGTGGTATTCCCATACACTATGAGCGACATTATCTTGATTCCTCAAACTGCTACTCAGGAAATTCAGGACAAGAAGTTTGTGTATGTATTACAGTCTGATAATACTATCAAGCATACAGAAGTGCAGGTTTCTAACTTGAATGATGGTAAACATTACATCGTGACAGGTGGGCTGAAGCCTGGGGATAAGATTGTTGTAGAAGGTGTTCAGACATTGAAAGACGGACAAAAGATTACTCCGATTACACAGGCTGAAAAAGAAGCTAAATTCCAGAAGGCGTTACAAGACCAGCGGGATGGTAACATTCAGACAGCTTTTAAATAATAAAAATGATTCTTATGGTGCTGGGGGAATGTGTTTGATGAAAATCCTCGGGACTGTAATTATAAATGGTATTTAAAGAATGAAACTAGATAAATTTATTAACCGTCCGGTACTGTCAACCGTAATTTCTATTTTGATAGTAATTCTGGGTGTGATTGGTTTGGCCACCCTGCCGGTTACACAATATCCGGACATTGCACCTCCTACCGTATCGGTAAGAGCAACTTATACAGGTGCGAATGCACAGACTGTGTTGAACTCAGTGATTGCTCCGCTGGAAGACCAGATTAACGGTGTAGAAAACATGATGTACATTCAGTCTAGTGCCTCAAACAATGGTTCAGCTGATATCAGCATTTATTTTAACCAGGGTACTGACCCGGATATGGCTGCGGTCAACGTACAGAACCGTGTGTCTATGGCACAAGGTCTGTTGCCGGCAGAAGTTACCAAAGTGGGTGTGACCACACAGAAACGTCAGAACTCTATGTTGTTGATTTTCTCTTTGTATGATGCAGAAGATAAGTATAACATTGAGTTTATTGAAAACTATGCCAAGATTAACTTGATTCCGGAAGTTCAGCGTGTAAAAGGTGTGGGTGATGCCAACGTGATGGGTCAGGACTACTCTATGCGTATTTGGTTGAAGCCGGATGTGATGGCGCAGTACAATTTGGTTCCGTCTGATATCTCTGGTGTATTGGCAGAACAGAATATTGAAGCTGCACCTGGACAGTTTGGTGAACGTGGTAATCAGACTTTCCAGTACACCATTCGTTACAAAGGTCGTTTGCAGCAGACTGAAGAATTTGAAGATATTGTAGTGAAGGCTCTGCCTAACGGTGAAGTACTCCGTTTGGGAGATGTAGCCCGTATCGAACTGGGACGTCTGGCTTATACCTTTAATAATACAGTAAACGGTCATAAGGCTGTAACTTGTATCGTATTCCAGATGGCAGGAACCAATGCGACAGAAACAATCAACAACTTGTTGGATGTTATTAGTAAGGCTGAAGAAAGCTTGCCTGCCGGATTGAAGATTAACGTGGCTCAGAATGCCAATGACTTCTTGTATGCGTCTATTCACGAAGTTATCAAGACTTTGATTGAGGCGTTTGTGCTGGTGTTCATCGTAGTATATGTGTTCTTGCAGGATATGCGTTCTACATTGATTCCGGCCATTGCCATTCCGGTAGCCTTGATTGCTACTTTCTTCGTATTGAAACTGATTGGATTTAGTGTGAACTTGCTGACACTTTCGGCGATGGTGCTTGCCATTGCGATTGTGGTCGACGATGCCATTGTGGTGGTGGAAGGTGTACATGCCAAGTTGGACCAGGGATACAAATCATCTCGTGAGGCTTCTATCGATGCCATGAGCGAACTCGGTGGTGCACTGGTTTCTATTACATTGGTCATGATGTCCGTGTTTATCCCGGTAAGTTTCATGGGAGGTACGGCCGGTACATTCTATCGTCAGTTCGGTATTACGATGGCGATTTCTATCGCATTCTCTGCGTTGAACGCGTTGACACTTTCTCCGGCATTGTGTGCTATTTTCCTGAAACCGCATGATTCAGAACACAAGCAGAAGAAGATGAGTATGGTCGATCGTTTCCATACCTCTTTCAATGCTGCATACGATTCATTGCTGAAGAGCTATAAGAAGCGTGTCGTATTCTTTATTCATAAGAAATGGCTTTCATTCGGACTGGTGGCTGCATCTATCGTATTGTTGATGTTCTTTATGAAAACCACTCCGACTGGTATGGTGCCGAATGAAGATACCGGTACTATCATGGGTGCTGTGACATTGCCTCCTGGTACTTCTCAGGAACGCGCTATGGAAGTGTTGGCCAAGGTAGATAGCCTGGTAGCTGCAGAACCTGCCGTTCAGTCTCGTACTATCATTTCTGGATATAGCTTTATTGGTGGTCAAGGACCTTCTTACGGTTCTGTCATCATCAAGCTGAAAGACTGGGAAGAACGTTCCATGATGCAGAATTCAGATATTATCTATTCTACTTTGTTCTTGCGTGCACAGAAAGTCATTAAGGATGCACAGGTATTGTTCTTTGCTCCTCCGATGATTCCGGGTTATTCAGTATCAAGTGATATTGAGTTGAACATGCAGGATAAGACCGGTGGTACGCTGGATCACTTCTTTGAAGTGGTAAAAAGCTATACAGCTGCACTGGAAGCACGTCCGGAAATCAACTCTGCGAAGACTACCTTCAACCCGAGCTTCCCGCAGTATCAGCTTGACATTGATGCGGCAGCTTGTAAAAAGGCAGGTATCAGCCCGAGCGATATTCTTTCTACTATGCAGGGATATTTTGGAGGTTTGTATGCTTCTAACTTCAACCGTTTCGGTAAGATGTATCGTGTAATGATTCAGGCTGAACCGGATGCTACTAAAAACATGGAATCGTTGAACGGAGTGAAAGTACGTGGTAGCAATGGAGAAATGGCTCCTATCACACAGTTCGTAAGCATGAAGAAAGTATACGGCCCGGATATTATCAACCGTTTCAACCTGTATACTTCAATGAAGGTGATGGTGGCTCCTGCTTCTGGTTATACTTCAGGTCAGGCATTGCAGGCTATTGCTGAAGTGGCTAAGGAAAATCTTCCGATGGGATTCGGTTACGAATTGGGAGGTATGGCACGTGAGGAAGCACAGACAAGTGGCAGTACAACAGGTATTATCTTCGTACTTTGCTTCGTCTTCGTTTACTTGCTGCTGAGTGCCCAGTATGAAAGTTACATCCTGCCGTTGGCCGTATTGCTTTCTGTTCCGTTCGGTTTGATGGGTAGCTTCATCTTCGTCAACGGATTTAGTGCATTGGGAAGCATTCCTGCATTGAAGATGATTTTGGGAACCATGTCAAATGATATTTACATGCAGATTGCCTTGATTATGTTGATGGGTCTGTTGGCTAAGAATGCCATCTTGATTGTAGAGTTTGCTCTTGACCGTCGTAAACAAGGTATGAGTATTTCCTGGGCAGCCGTATTGGGTGCTGCAGCCCGTCTTCGTCCGATTTTGATGACTTCATTGGCCATGATTGTCGGTTTGATTCCGTTGATGTTGGCTATGGGTGTAGGAGCTCACGGTAACCGTACATTGGGTGCTTCGGCTATTGGTGGTATGTTAATCGGTATGATTTTCCAGATTTTCATCGTTCCGGTATTGTTCGTGGTATTCCAGTGGTTGCAAGAAAAAGTGAAACCAATGGAATGGGATAGCCTCGATGAAAGTGAAGTGGAAGCTGAAATTGAACAGTATTCTCCTAATACGCATAAATAAGATTGATAATGAAAAAACAGATAATAGGAATGATGTGTCTGGCTGCTATGATGAGCAGTTGCCACATTTACAAAGCTTATGACCGTCCGGAAACGATAGATGCCTCAGGTGTCTATCGTGACCCGGCTTCGGCAACCGATACACTGGCTGCCGATACGGCCAATATGGGAAACTTGCCTTGGAAAGAGATTTTCCGTGATGCCAAACTGCAGGCCTTGATTGAAGAAGGACTGGCTAACAATGTAGATATGCAGGCGGCTGCTCTCCGTGTACAGGAAGCGAAAGTGATGCTGACTGCCGCTAAATTGTCTTATTTGCCTTCTATTAATCTGGCTCCGCAAGGTTCTACAACCAGCATGGGAGGTGGAAACTATGTAAAGGCATACCAGCTTCCAGTGTCTGCCAGTTGGGAAATTGACTTGTTCGGAAAGATTTTGAATACCAAACGTGGGCAGAAAGTAGCCTACGAACAGAGCCAGTATGCAGAACAGGCTGTACGTTCACAGATTATTTGTGGTATAGCTAATGTGTACTATTCTTTGCTGATGCTCGACCGTCAGGTAGAAATTACGACTGAAACGGCTGCTATCTATAAAGAAAACGTACGAGTAATGGAAGCCATGAAAATTGCCGGTATGACAACCGAAGCTGCTGTAGCACAGATGCGTGCTGCCAGCCATCAGGTAGAGGCTTCGTTGATGGATTTGAAACGTCAGGTGCGTGAAACAGAAAATTCACTTGCTGTACTGTTGGCTAAGGCTCCTCAGACCATCGAACGCAGTACATTGGACGAACAGGTTATGCCGGAAGAACTGGCAGCGGGTGTACCGATGCAGTTATTGGAAAACCGTCCGGACGTGAAGATGGCTGAAATGACGCTTGCGGCTGCTTATTATACCACCAACTCTGCACGTGCAGCTTTCTATCCGGGCTTGAACATTACTGGTCTGGCAGGATGGACAAACGGTTCAGGTATTACAGTGGCTAATCCGGGTGAATTTATGCTGCAGGCTTTGGCTTCATTGGCTCAGCCTATTTTCAATAACGGTAAGCTGATTGCCAACCTGAAGGTTTCAAAGGCAGAAGAAAAGATTGCTCAGATGAATTATCAGCAGACTATTCTGGAAGCTGGAAAGGAAGTGAGCGATGCTCTGTATCTGTTCGATACACAGAATAAGAAACTGGTGGAAGACCGTGGACAGGTAGAGCAGTTGGATAAGGCAGTGACTTATACCAAGGCCTTGTTCCAGAGCGGAGATGCCACTTATCTGGAAATCCTGACCGCACAGCAGAATCTGCTGAGTGCACAGTTGTCAGAGGTAGCTGATAATTTCCAGCGTATGCAAGCTGTGATCAACTTGTACAGTGCGTTGGGAGGAGGAAGAAATTGATTAACCTTAAAATGAGAAAACTATGATAAGTCCTTTAGCTTATGTAGATCCGTCAGCCAAATTGGGTAAGAACGTGACGGTTCATCCATTTGCCTATATCGACAAGAATGTAGAGATAGGTGATGACAACGTGATTATGCCTTATGCCAGTCTGATGAGCGGCACACGTATGGGAAATGGAAATACAGTTTATCAGGGAGCTGTTGTGGCAGCAGTTCCCCAGGATTTTGCCTTTACAGGTGAAGAAACACTGGCTATTATCGGCAATAACAATGTGATTCGTGAAAATGCCGTGATTATTCGCGGTACACATGCTTCACATGCTACAAAAGTGGGTGATGGCAACTTCATCATGAGTGGAGCCCGTCTTTCTCATGACGTGGAAGTGGGTAACCGTTGCATTATCGGTAACGGTTCACAGGTTTCGGGCAACTGTATCATCTATGACAATGCCATCCTTACTTCCAATGTGCTGATGCAGGGAAATACACGTCTGGGAAGCTTCTCAGTAGTGCAGGGCGGATGCCGTTTCATTAAGGACATTCCTCCATATATTGTAGCAGCCCATGAACCGATTGCATTCTATAGCATTAATACAAAGGTGCTGGAGCATACCGGTTTTCTGAAACCATTATCAAACACATTGCACAGGCATACCGTATCCTTTATAAGGCAAATACTTCATTGCATGATGCATTGGGACGTATTCGTGAACAGATTCCTAACGGACCGGAAATTGAAAACATTATCCAGTTTGTGGAAACTTCAAAATTAGGAATTATTCATTGATGTAGATAATGGCAGGGCGAAGAAAGGAAAAACGACCGTGAAGAGTTAAAGTTGCGTGTGGTGGAAACAGCCTCCAAATCTTTTATGACTTTGGGGATTAAGGCTGTCCACATGGACGATATAGCAAGTTCGCTTTCTATATCCAAGCGTACGCTTTATGAACTGTTTGGAGATAAAGAAGAACTTCTGCTGGAAGTTTTCCGTTTTTATCGTCATTGTATGAATGAGTATATGCAAGAGATTGCTTCCAGCGCGAATAATGTGCTGGAAGTAATCCTTACATTTTATGAGCGTAAGTTCAATGAGTTGTGTTCGGTAAACCCTCTGTTCTTTCGTGACTTGCGCAAATATTCCAAGGTGTTGGACTATATACATGATGACCGTCGCAGGGGAGATGCTGATGCACTGGCCTATTTTCAAAAAGGGGTAGAGCAAGGTATTTTTCGTAGTGACATCAATTTTCAGATTATTAATCAGGCCATGGCCATGCAGATGGACTTATTGATTTATTCAGACATTACAGACCATTATCCGCTGGCCGAAATCTATAGTGAAATCACTATTCTACACATGCGGGGGATTACCACGGAAAAAGGTTACCGCATGGTCGATGATTTCTTGAAGAATATTCGAGAGAAACATACCAGATAATTTTGTACTTAAACTCCTCTATCTTTGATTTCTCGAAGATAGGATGCGGTTCGGCAATACTTGCACTCAAAAGCAAGCTTTTGGTTTGGTATTGCACTCACCTTTCGCTATCTTTGCACCCGGTTTTAGAGGAAAGTTCATGAAAAATAAATTATTATACACTTTTCTGTTCACCCTTCTGGTGGTGGCAGGCTTGTTTGCCATGCATTTTTTGCCGTCTGTTTCTTTTCGTGGCGAACCTTTGAGAAGGGTTGATTTGCTTTCAGACATTCGTATAAAGAAGGAAATAGCAGAACCTATGGATTCTGATACCTTGGTGTTGCCGCCTCCTGTAAAGCCTGCTTTTGTGGATACCTGCAAGAGTGGAATGGTCTGCATTGAAGAATATGCTGATTCTGCAGGGCGTGGAATGGAGTATTTCTATGAAGCTTTGGGAAAGGTGTCTTCTTTGGACCGCCCGGTACGTATTGCCTATTTCGGAGATTCATTTATTGAGGCCGATATTCTGACCGGTGATTTGCGCGAAATGTTGCAGAAGCGTTTTGGCGGATGTGGGGTGGGATATGTGCCCATCACAACGAAAATAGCTGGTTTCCGTCCTACGGTACACCATTCGTTTGGTGGATGGGGCAGTCACTCCATTACAGATTCCACCTATTTTGACCGTTCCCGTCAGGACATTTCCAATCATTATTTTATTCCTTCTTCGGGAGCTTATGTCAGCCTGAAAGGTGAGAAACGCTTCTTGTCGCATATTGATACCTGCGAAGTGTCTACCTGTTATTTCCTGACTTCCGATTCTTTGCGGTTGGCTGCATCTGTCAATGGAGGAGAGGCACAGCCATTTTCTGTGGGTGGAAAAGAAGAGTTGCAGTCTGTGTCTGTGAACGGACGTATCGGATCTGTGCGCTGGAAAGTGGAGCAGCTGGATTCTACAGCTTTGTTCTATGCCGTGACGATGGATCCGCGTCAAGGTGTGGTAGTCGATAATTTCAGTACCCGTGGAAGCAGCGGACAGCAGTTGGGTAATATTCCGATGTCGATACTTCGTCAGTATAACCGTCTGCGTACATACGATTTGATTGTGTTGCAGTACGGGCTGAATGTAGCTTCAGACAAGGTAATGAACTATACCTATTACAAGGATGCGATGAAACCGATAGTGGAGCGTTTGAAGACGGCCTTTCCGGAGGCTTCTGTCCTGATTGTCGGGGTGGGAGATAGAGAAAACAAGGATGAAAACGGCGAATTGCGTACCATGCCGGGGGTGAAGCGCCTGATTCGTTACCAGCAGGCACTTGCGGCAGAAACGGGTGTGGCATTCTGGAATATGTTCGAAGCCATGGGAGGAGAAGGTAGTATGGTAGAGATGGTGAACCACAAGCCTCAGATGGCCAATTATGACTATACTCACATCAATTTCAGGGGAGGAAAGCACATTGCCGGACTTTTGTTTGAAACGTTGATGTACGGCAAGGAACAGTACGAAAAACGAAAAGCTTATGAAATGGAGTGAGATACGTTTTTGGAGGATATTCTTCGGATTCCTTTTGGGGGCATTGCCGCTTTTAGCGCAGGATGTGTTGCCGGAGAAGTCGCGTCCGGACCGTCATTCCGGTCATGTGTCCGACAGCGAGGCCATGCAGCAGCTGATGCGCTTTGTGGAAGTCAGCAATCCGATGCCTGCCGGCTTTAAGGGAACAACTGAGAATACGATTACAGACCCTACGCATGAACTGGAGCCTTTCTGGCAGAAGCTTTCCGTGCTCGACCGTCCGTTACGTATCGTGCACATCGGCGATTCTCATGTGCGGGGGCATGTGTATCCTTATATTGTACGGCGTCAGCTGGAAGACGATTTCGGACGGGAGGCCGTGCTCGATATGCAGGTGAGTTACCGTACTTCGGGACTGGCGCAGGAAACGGGGGCCGCAGGAATTGTGTATCACATAGTAGGAGTAAACGGAGCGACTTGTGCTTCTTTTGCTACACCTGAGAATATTCGTCAGATTATCGAACTGAATCCGGACCTGGTTATTCTTTCGTTCGGCACCAATGAAGCGCATGGTCGCCGTTATTTTTCGGCGGAGCACTTGGCACAGATGGATAATCTGTTAGAAGAATTGAAGAAAGGATGTCCGCAGGCGGTATATCTGCTGACCACTCCTCCCGGAGCGTATGTCCGCAATGGCCGACGGGGCGCAAGAGTAATCAATCCTCGTACGAAATTAGTGGTAAAGACAGAACTGGATTATGCGGCTTCGCGGAAACTCGCTATATGGGATATGTATCACGTGGTAGGAGGTGAACGTTATGCTTGTCTGAACTGGAGTAATGGAAACTATTTCCAGCGTGACAAGATTCATTTCACGCAGGAAGGATATATTTTGCAGGGACTATTATTACACGAAGCGATTATCAAATCATACAACAATTATGTGGAAACTCAACTGGACGGAACTTGGAATTGACTTGGACAGACTGAAAGAGGTATTGACATACGATGCGGCGCAGCCGATGATTTTCAGCAGCGGCTTCTTCCTGCTTCTTTTTCTCGGATTCAGCCTGGTGTATCTGCTTTTGCAGAAACGGACTACGGCACGCCTGCTGTTTGTCACCTTGTTTCTTATTATTTCTATTATAAAAGCAGCGGAACCTATTTCTTCCTGCTGGGCATTGTCACGGTGTCCGACTTCCTGCTGGCGCGCAGGATGGAGATGACGGTGGAGCACTGGAAGCGGAAGATGCTGGTGGTGTGCAGCTTGTGTATCAACCTCGGGCTGCTATGTTATTTCAAGTACACCAATTTCTTTTACGAAATGCTGGCTCCGTTGTGGAACGGACGGTTCGAGCCGCTGGACATATTCCTTCCAGTGGGAATTTCCTTCTTTACCTTCCAGTCGCTGAGTTATACCATCGATGTGTACCGTCGTGACCTGAAACCGCTGACAAACTTGCTGGATTATGCGTTTTATGTGTCTTTCTTTCCGCAGTTGGTGGCAGGGCCCATCGTCCGTGCACGCGACTTTGTCCCGCAAATCCGTCAGCCCTTGTTTGTATCATCTGAGATGTTCGGACAAGGCATCTTCTTCATTGTAAGCGGCTTGTTCAAGAAAGCGGTGATTTCAGACTATATCAGCGTGAATTTTGTAGAACGTATATTCGATAATCCGGGATTGTATTCCGGACTGGAAAACCTGTTTGGTGTCTACGGATATGCCTTACAGATATACTGTGACTTTTCGGGCTACAGTGACATGGCCATCGGTATCGCCTTGTTGCTGGGATTCCGTTTCCCGCTTAACTTCGACTCCCCTTATAAGTCGGACAGTGTGACCGACTTCTGGCATCGCTGGCACATTTCCCTGTCGTCCTGGTTGCGCGACTATCTTTATATCTCCCTGGGCGGTAACCGAAAGGGAAAAATCCGTACCTACATCAACCTGATACTGACCATGCTTTTAGGTGGTTTGTGGCACGGTGCTTCGTGGAACTTTGTGGTGTGGGGCGGATTGCACGGAGTGGCACTGGCCTTGCATAAGTTCTTCCGTAACCTGTTGGGCCGGCCCAAGCAATATCGCAGCCGGGGAATACGTAAATTCTTTGCCGTGGTGCTGACCTTCCATTTTGTGTGTTTCTGTTGGATATTCTTCCGGAATTCCACGTTCGAAGCTTCGGTGACTATGATTCGCCAGATATTTACAGCCTTCCATCCGGAATTGCTGGAGCAGCTCCTGACGGGCTACTGGAAAGTGTTTGCACTGATGGGAGTGGGCTTCTTGCTTCATTTCTGTCCCGACAGCTGGCAGAATGCATGCAGCCGGGGCATGGTACGCATGCCGCTCATAGCCCAGGCACTGATAATGATTGCATTGATTTATCTGGTTATTCAGGTGAAAAGCAGCGATATTCAGCCGTTTATCTACTTCCAGTTCTGATGCGTGAGGTCGTATAGGTGTGTAAGGGTACAACTATTTTAGTTTTTCACTCCCTATTTTTTCAGGAAAAAATTAGGAGAAAAGACTGAATAATTGTATTTTTGTCACGCTTTCGAAATATCCTTTTTTAAAAAGGATGTTGGAAAGTGTGCTTATTGATATTTGCGCCCGTAGTTCAATGGATAGAATAAAGGATTCCGGTTCCTTCGATTGGGGTTCGACTCCCCACGGGCGTACATTTTTTGGCGATTAATCTATTGAATTTCAATGGTTTAATCGCTTCTTTTTCTTAGATTCCCCATAGGATCCCCCAATACTCTGGTTTTCATAAAAGTATTTTTACCATCCATTCTTTTTATTATTATTTATTATTAGTGTCCGATAAACATATTCAATAGCCTGATTATCAGTATTGTTCTGATAGACAAGCCTCTTTATCAAAGTTGTTGCTTAATTTAATGTATATCAATAAGTTATTGATGGTTTGAAAAGTTTTATCGGACAGCAATAATAAAAAACATTGCTGTCCGATAAAAATATTGCAAAAGCATAAAATTAGGGTTGACTTCATTTGCGAGGTCAGCCCATTTTCGTTAGATTTCAGTCGCCAAACAATAAAATCTAATCATGGGCAAAAGCACACATTTTAGCGGACAGCCGCTCTATTGTCAGGTGATAAAATTACTGGACAAGTCCACAATCCTTCGGTTAAGTCGTGAATATGGTGGAGAACGCTATGTAAAAACGTTTCGACGTCTGGACTCATCTTGTCGTTATGCTCTATGCGGTCATCATGCGTTTTGATTCCTTACGGGAGATAATGGCCTCCCTGCAGGCAGAATCCCGCAAACTTTGTCATTTGGGTATCAGGTTAATGCCTTCGCGCAGTACTCTTTCCGATGCCAACAGACGACGGCCGGAAATTATATTTGAGTCCATCTATCGTGACTTATACACCACATACAGGAATGTACTTTCCTCGGACAGCCGCAAGAACAGGGATAAAGCCTGGATGAAGCGTCTTCAGATTATCGATTCCACTACCATCACCTTGTTCTCCAACCTCCTGTTCAAGGGTGTGGGGCGTCATCCCAAGACCGGCAAAAAGAAAGGAGGTATAAAGGTACACACCGTCATACATGCCAACGAAGGAGTTCCTTCAGATATAAAGTTTACTTCTGCTGCAACCAACGATTCCTTCATGTTAAGGCCGTCAGCACTGAACAAAGGAGACATAATTGCCATGGACCGCGCATACATTGACTATGAGAAGCTGGAAACACTCACGCTGAGAGGAGTCCTGTATGTGACAAAAATGAAGAGAAACCTGAGATACTCTGTTCTGGAGGATTGTATGTACCAGACTACAGAAGGATTTATGGAAGTACGGATACAACATGTTACATTCTCAAAAATACTGAAGGGTGGCGAAACCCTGACCCACCATGCCCGTATCATTACCTATGCCGATACCCAAAAGCTCAAACTGGTTTCATTGCTCACAAACGACATGGAATCAGACCCGAACGAGATTATAGAAATTTACCGCAAAACGCTGGGAGATAGAACTGTTGTTCAAGCAGATAAAGCAGAACTTCCCCTTGAAATACTTCTATGGAGAGAGTGCAAATGCCATCAAGATACAGATGTAAGCATTCGGTAAACCACGTATTTTCGTCTCCAACTTCCATCATTAACTTTACGTCCAAAAAGCCAAGTTATGATGACACGAGAAGAAGTGGTAGAGATAATGAACTACTGCAAAGAGCACAAAATGACTTATAAGTCAAGACTGGAGGAACTCAATATCCCTGTATGGCGGTTTTATGACAGCAAATCCCGTTATGCCGCCGAGCAATCATCTGGTAAAACGGCTCAAGGTGAGTTTATCGAGCTTCCGCACAGCGGATCTTTTGTTCCGGTTCCTTCATTTGCCGGAACAAGCGGACGTAAACAGAAAAGTATACCGGCCACGCCAAGCGGATTGAAAGAGATAGAAATACGTACCCCGGCCGGTAGTGCCATACGTATCTGCGGTGAACTGAACGACAAGGAACTGTATTCAATCATCCAGGCCTGCAGCCATGTTCAGCCTTAATGACAGTATGCGCTATCTGTTGTATAACCGCCCTACTGATATGCGCAAAAGCTTTCATACTCTCAGCGGTATCATCACCTACGCCATGGGTCAGGACCCCTGCAGCGGCAATGTGTATATCTTCATAAACCGTGCCCGTGACCGCATAAAGCTCCTGCATTGGGAGCCGGGCGGCATGGTGCTGTATTCCAAACTTCTGGAAGCCGGTACCTTAGGCAAGCCTGATTCTGTCAACGACAATG
>ENA-OPZN01000136-OPZN01000136.1-human-gut-metagenome-genome-assembly--contig:-NODE-136-length-28619-cov-2.693879_pt1 | contig 28619 bp, 26 predicted proteins | sample MGYA00242483_ERZ504503 | MGnify/ENA primary metagenome ERZ504503 (study PRJEB26092, sample SAMD00036285) | human gut metagenome | host: Homo sapiens | study: EMG produced TPA metagenomics assembly of... | reverse complement strand
ACAAAAAAGGCGGGGCACCGGGGATTGCAACAGCAGCCGGTTTAGCCGCAGCATTATTAGGCGCCTTAACAGCATTCACTCAACCTGTAATTACTGCTACGATTGCAGGTCCTGCAGCAACTCGTCTTGGCTTACATCCTAATAAAACATCCGCTATAATCTCCATGGCTAATACAGTTGCTAACTCATGTGGTTTTACTCATCCAACAATGCTCGCCATATTAGGACTAACTGGGGTTTCTTTTGGCCTAATTAATGTATGGGGTTTTGTTGGTAGTATAGGTATTTATGTCTTTGCTTATTGGCGTGCTAAACGTGAAATGATAGCAGAAGGTCATTATGTTTGTGATAACGCTAACAACTCTGACACTGAAGATTTTGTTTTACCTGATGATGCTCCAAGCTTCACTAAAGCCGTATTCCCATTCCTCGCATTATGTATCGCATTCTTTATGGGCGTACCTGTATTTATTGTCGGTTTTATTTGCAGTATTCTCGTTATCATCATGGCTAAATACACCTTAGCAGATGGCGAAAAGGCAATGATTTCCGGGGTTACCCAGATTGCTATTCCAATTGTTGCGATAATCAGTCTTATGTTCATGTCTGTTGTAATTAACAAAATTGGGCTTGTAAGCGTATTATCCGAATACTTAAAACCATTCTTAGCTATTGCGCCAATTCAAATACTATTTATAATTTCTACAATTGCCGGTTTGATTACACAATCTAATGCGGCTTCAGCTGCTATTATTCTACCGTTTGTTCAAATTCTTATGGGTATGAATTTAGATCCAATGGCAATCAGCTTCGCTGCTATTATGGGCGCAGCTATTATGCAGTTATTCTTAACAGGTGGTGCCTTAACTGCTTTACCGGTAGTTGCCGGTGTAGTTCCTGGTACTAACCAAAACTAGCAAATAAATGGGACGCCCTGCATTATTAGTTGGTATTGGCGTAAGTTTCATATTATCTTTTATCATTTAAATAATATCCTTATACTTCCTTAAACATAAATTATAGCGACCTTCTAATTTTGGAAAACTCTAAATTAGAAGGTCGCCATTTATTCTTAAATCTCTATCAACCAATCCACCACATTCACAACCTGAATTCCGCCAAATTCTCTTTCAATCCCCGGTTCCAAAGTCAGAACTAATTTCTTATAATTATCCTGTATTTTTTGCAATGGCCGGAGCTCACGTTCACGCACCATTTCATCACGCATCGACTCCGTAACTTGGATATATAGCTTTTTCGTCAGCTTTAGTAGCTATGAAGTCCACCTCAAAAACGATCTATCTTACCGATAGCCACATCATACCCACGGCGCAAAAGTTCCAAATACACCACATTTTCCAATACATGGCCCGTATCACGATCACGAAAACCGAGTAAATAGTTGCGTAGCCCAATATCTACAATATAATACTTACCTAAAGTGCGTAAAAATTCACGTCCTTTAATATCAAAGCGTTTAATTTCATAGAAGAAATAAGCTTCTAATAAAGTTGCTATATACGCTTGAACAGTGTGAGCACTAGGCGTCCCATTGCGACCACCGCTTCGTTTACCCGCATCAAGCAAACCTTCATTAACTAGAGTATTACCTATAGACGACGCCGAAATGTTACTTCCCACATTATCGGCCAAGAACCTTACAATCTTCTGCAGCAAATCAGAGTCTGTCACTTGTCTTTGGTTACGACGTTGCTCCCGTTCTAAAATATCGCGTACAACAACTGTATTATAAATACCATCAAGCAAAGTCATAGCTCTATCTTGATCAAAGCCCACATCGGCAATCCCCGGCATACCGCCAAAGCGTAAATACAGATTAAATATATCTGACAACAAGTAGACTTGACCATTATCATCATAAACGCGCTTCTCTCTAGTTCCCAGTGGAGTTGTTATTTCTCTTAACTCCAACGAGTTAAATTCAATAAACTCCTTAAACGATAAGGGCAACATCTTTATTTCGACGCTGCGCCCGGACAGATAGGTAGCATATTCCGATGATAATAAATACGCATTTGAACCTGTCACATATATATCACAGTTAAAAATCAACACGAAACGCATTAATCGCTTCTTCCCAACCGGGTACACGCTGAATTTCATCAAAGAACAAATAGGTAATACCTGTTTTGGAAATACGCTCTTTCACATAAGCATATACATCATCAGCGCTCATATCTTTATAGGCAAATGATTCAAAATTCATTTCAACGATAGCATCGTCAGATATCCCTTGCTCCTTCAACCAAGCTATCATCAGTTTAAGTAAGCTGGACTTACCACAGCGCCGAATACCGGTTACAACTTTAACCGGTTCTGTATCTTTAAAAGCAATCAATTTATTTAAGTAAAAATCTCGTGGTTTCAGGGCTCGCACGGACATCATAAAACCACCTCCTCTTACTCGTATAATAGCAAAACTTTTTATTTTTACAAGTTTATGCTACCAATAGCAAAAACTTTGTATTTTTTAACCACTTTTGCTATCGCATAACGGGAAGCTACTATTAAAGCTAAACTTTTTCAAAATAAGATTACAAAAAGCCTCCGACGTCTTCACTAACGAAACGAAAACGCTCGGAGGCTTACTTATTTTATTCTTATTATTAGACTACGTTAGCTATTCACACGAATCTTTTATACCAACTTTTACTCTAGTCAAACTTACCCAACGCAGGGATGCTTGCCTGTTTCAAGTATTCAGCATATTCTTTAGCATGTTTAGCCAAATCTTCATCACTCATAGTGAGGGTGCCTTTTACCACAAACGGCGTCAAGTAAGTCATACCGCAGAATTCAGCCAATAGCAACTCTTTGCCATGTAAAGCTTTACCGCTGCTGCCGTAAGCCCAACCATAAAGGAGCACCTGATCCTGCCATTCTTTTAACAAGGAAGGTGAGCTGTACCAATACATCGGGAACTGCAACACGATGCGATCAGCTTCAGTCAATACAACCTGTTCTTTGGCCACATCAATTTTGTTATCCGGATATAAAACATACATATGGCGAACAGTATAATCACCGCCGATAGCTTGTTCAAAAGCTTTATTAATGCGGGATGCTTCAAAATTAGGATGGAACAATAAAACTACGGTTTTCATAGGATACCTCCTGTTTTCTCAAGATAATAATATATGAATTTTATAATATACAATGTAACTATATTGAACTTTCTATATCTATTATACATCAAGAAACTTTGAGAATCTATCTTAAAATCACATAAATTGATGTAATTTTATTACGCTAAAACAATTCTATCCTAAAGCGTATATTCCAATCTGTACGTCACAAGTCACCGTTAATTATGCACCTTAATCGACGACGTTAATCGGCACTAACTGTTACTATTTGACCGGTCCGAAGCGATGTGAAAACCACGCGCCGCGCCCGTAATTCATAGGTTCTGCCGGCTCGTTCATTACCATACAAAGCATCGCCTACCAAAGGATGGCCCAAATGAGCCATAGCTACACGGATTTGATGTGTTTTCCCCGTATAGAGTCTGATATCTACGGTAGAGACCAACTTAGCTTTGTCCGCTTCGGTCATGGTCGCCAATTCATCGGCACTTACTTCGCGATAAGAGGTAGCCACTACATCGCCGAATTGACCATCTGTCACATCGCTCGGTTGATTACCGGAAGCATCACCGAGCTGAACACCCTCGACCTCTTCAAATACGCCGGTGCCGTTATACACGGTGCGTGTCGGTTTGCCGTCTTCGCGCACTTCATAGTGAATCCCGTCTTCCCCACGTTTCATGGGCAGGTCCACAATATTCGTATCCAAAAGCACCCCTTGCACAACCGTAGCATACCACTTCTCGAAGCGTTGATCTTCAATTTGTTGTTGGTAAAAACTCTGTGCCAAGGCACTTTTGGCAATCACAATGCAACCTGATGTATCCCTATCCAGACGATTTAAAAAGCGAACTTTGCGCTTAATGCCATTATCTTTAAAATACTGAGCCACACCATTAGCTAACGATACCTGCCCCTTAGAATTCACCGTAATCCCCACCGGTTTATCCAAGATAAGCAAGTCTTCATCTTCATAGAGAATAACGAGCTCCATAGGCACCGGATCATGATCTATTTTTTCCTTCGGCATCTGCAATCGCAATTCATCATTAAGCTCCACCGATTCCTTTGGATTTGTTTTTTTTTTCCATTTAAGAGAACCAGTTTTTCTTGAAACAGCGTTTTCATAACTGAACGCGCCATATGCTTGGCATCAAGCCAAGCGCCCACCGTCTCAATACCGGCCATTACATCGTCCGGTCGCAATAAAAAGCACACATCATCGCTGCGATATGTTTTTCGTGACATAGGCACCTCCTTATTCTCTGATTACATCAGCCGGTAAGTATTTTTAAAAACTCACTTGGCTTCACGCCGCGCGCGATTATCCGTCATGGCATACGATATAAAAGAGCCGCTCTTTAGCTCTGGTAATCGCCACGTAGAAGAGTCGCTGTTCTTCCGACAGTTTTCCTTCTTTCAAAGATAACCAACTTGGGAATAATCCTTCCCGAAGGCCGGCCAAAAACACATATTCAAACTCACTGCCCTTGGCCTGATGCACCGTAATAATCGGAATTCTATCATTATTTTTAAGACGTTGGTCCGGCTCACCCGCCGTAAGCGCTGCCTGTTCCAGCATCTGTTGCAAACAGGCTCGCCCTGACAAGTCCTTAGCCTGACCTTCCAAATCTACCATGAGTCGATACAAATCACGAATATACTCTACGCGGTCATTTTCTTTACGTTCCGCATAATAGGAAAGCACGCCCATATCATTCATAATATAGGCCAACAACGCCGATGGTTTATCCGTCAAAATCTTACGGCGTAAGGTTGCCATCTGAGATGCCATAGTGGCAAACGAGTTCTTAAAATTACTGATTAGCGCTCGGCGCTGATCCGCCGTCGGTCGAATATTATGCTCAATGGCATAGAGTAATAACAAGGCCGTTGCCCGAATATCATCCATCGCATTATGAGTCGGTTTATGATGAATCGGGAAATATTCACTCAAAAAGCCCAACTTATGGTTCGGCAAACGGGGATAAAAACGACGGAAAAAATCCAAGGTATCATACACGTCGGCAAATTCCGGTGTCCCCAAATTATGACGGGCCAATTCGTTAGTGAAAATGCTGATATCATAATTTATATTATGACCGACAATGACGGCTCCTTTGGAAAACTCCTTAAAGTCAGCCAATACTGTAGTCGCATCTTCGCCGACTTCAGCCAGTTTTTCATCGGTAAACCCGTGTACGGCGGCTGAATCACCGACTGATTTCGACGGACGAATAAATCGTTCAAAAATCTCACCTTCCGAACCATCCGGATTGAGCTTGCACGCCGCAATTTGAATAATTTCATCACGGGTTGTGTCCGTCCCCGTACTTTCCACATCATAGACCACAATCTTACCGGCTGTAAGCCCTTGCAGAAGTCCGTCATAAGGTTCTTTTTCAAAAATCTGCATATCCATGAAATCCGTAAGACGAAGGCCCATAGTCCGCACGTCTTCGCTTTCAATTTGCTGAATACGAGCCTCACCGATGCCCTTCACATAGCGCATAATAATGCGTTTGGCACTCACTGCATCATGCGGATTCAGTAACAGTTTGAAATAAGCCATTACATCTTTAATTTCTTGACGGCGGAAGAATTTATATTCATCAATAATCATAAATTGACGCTGTTCTTCAGGGGCTACATGCTCATTAAAACGCTCAAACAGCGCGCTCAAGTACTGAGCCTGTGAGTTTTGGCGCACCAAGATACCGATTTTGGCATCTTTTGGCAAAGTCTGAATGGTATCAAAGATATACGCCCCTTCTTTCCATTCCGTGGGCGCCTTGTGCACCACGATAGGCTCACCCGGCGTCTTACTGGCGGCAAACGGTTTTTCCTGATAAAAGTCACCGATTAACCGCGGGAACATGCGCTCTAACACGGCAAACGATGCATCAAACAGATACTTATTGGCACGATAGTTTTCATAAAAGACAATCACGTCCGGTGAAAACTCCGCCTTATACTCATCCAACAGTCGTTCCGGATTGGAGCCGCGCCATTCATAAATAGTCTGAAAATAATCGCCGCAAAGGAGCACATGATTGCCCTGCCACAAATATTTCATGACCGTACCTTCCAAATCGCTGGTATCCTGCATTTCATCCACATTGATATACCGATAGCGACTGCGCCAACGTTCGCGCACCGTTTCATCCTGAAATAGACGATGCACCAAGGTAATCAAGTCGGTAAAATCGACGCCGTGAACACCGGCCAAGGACTGTTCGTAGCCCACTAAAGACTCATACCCTTTTTCACGGAATTCAGCCAAATCGGATGGATTGAGTTTTTCAAAAAACGTTCCATCGTAGCGCGTTGCTCTATAAAAAGGCGGTCGATGGTCGTTTCATAATCACTCGCCGTGTTTTCACTGTAATAGCCCCAAATGGACCGATATTCCTTCACATGGCTTATAAGGTTGAAGAACACCGCGTCCTTCATGCCCGCCGGCAACCAAGTAGCCAACAGTTCCTGACAGTCTACTTCATCATAAATAGCCATGTCAAAATACAGACTGTCATCCAGTTTACTCTCCTCTTGCAGGACTTTATAACAAAAGCTGTGAAAGGTGCTTACCTCCACAGCTTTAGCTGCCGGCCCCGCCATAGACAGAATGCGATCCTTCATTTCACGACATGCCTTATTGGTAAATGTCATGCAAAGAATTTCCTCGCCCTTAGCCGCGCCACTTTGAATAATGTGCGCCACGCGGTGAGCCAGCGTATTTGTTTTTCCCGTACCTGCCGAGGCCAGTAACAGTATGTTATTCGTCAACGTATTCACCACACGCTGCTGAGCTTCATTTAACTGAGCCATACTGACTGCCTCCTTTATGCTACATGCTGTGCATGAGAGCCACTACGATTACCGGAATCGGGCCCAACACAGCTGTCAAAAACCACATGAGTACGGTCATATCCACCGGAATATGCAAGAAATTTACACTCACATAATACGCTGCATAGCCCAAAATTAGGTTGAAACCGACCCGTTTGATTGTATAAAATGCTACTTTAAAAATTGTATAAATAACAACAACTGCCACAGCAGCAGTTACCACTAAATCCATTCGAAAAGCCTCACATTTCCCGGCGGTTCATAACCGCCCCGCCGATAGTCAATTCATCGGCATATTCAATATCACCGCCAACCGGTACGCCGCGCGCAATACGGGTTACCTTAATACCGATTGGTTTTAATAAACGCGCCAAATAAAGGGCTGTCGCTTCCCCTTCCGGATCCGGATCGGTGGCCAGAATGACTTCCTTCACCGTCTCATCGCGCAAGCGATTCAACAGTTCCTTAATACGAATATCTTCCACCCCGATGCCTTCCAACGGTGACAAAGCCCCTTCCAGCACATGATAGACACCTTTATAATCGCCGCTTCGTTCAATGGCTACCACATCGCGGGATGTTTCCACCACGCAGATAATGCTATGGTCGCGCATTTCGTTGGCACAAAATTCGCAAGGATCTTGCGCCGACAAATTAAAGCAAATAGAGCAGCGTTTGGTCGCTTCCTTAGCTTGCTCAATCGTTTCAATCAAAGTGGCCACTTCATCAGCCGGCAATTCTACCAAGTAATACGCCAAACGCCGGGCCGATTTAGCGCCGATGCCCGGCAAGCGGCGCAACTCTTCCACTAAGCGTTCTAAGGGATTTGCCATCTTAGAACATACCCGGTAATTTCATGCCGCCTGTTACTTTGCTCATTTCCTGAGCCATCATGTCGTCAACTTTTTGACTGGCTGCATTTACGGCAGACAATACTAAATCTTCCAACATTTCCATATCGTCAGTGTCTACTACGGAAGGATCGATTTTAACGGATTGAACAATTTTTTCACCGTTCATCACGATAGTTACGGCACCGCCGCCTACAGAAGCGTCAACGGTTTTAGTTTTCAATTCTTCCTGCATCTTCTGCATATCTGCCTGCATTTTCTGCACTTTTTTCATCATACCCTGCATATTGCCCATATTTGGCATACCTTTACCGAACATTATTGTTCCTCCTTTTAAAAACCATTATTTTAAAAAATTAATATATTTCTATAATAAAAGCTTGCTCGCTCATTATATGAACGTCAGCTTACTATACTTCTATGATTCAGCGGTTAAACGTGAATTATGTTAACGCTGCTTCACATTACTAATCAGCATCTTTAGATGGTTCTTCATCGTTGATAATTTCTACATACACGTCATTGCCTTCAGCTTGTGCATTAATAAGCGCACCCATCAAAACGGAATTGGACCGTTCTTCCGGCGTAGCCTTACTGGGATCCCATTTAGTCATGCCTTTTAACTCATCGGGAACTTCCGTTTTTTTGTAGCTGTAGAATCCGCCGCGGAAGGCATCATCTCACCATCACTGTACTCATCGTCAGGGGGTGGCGCTGTTTCAAAATCGGCTGCACCAAAGTCGTCGACTGTTGGATTAGCGTCACCGACATTCGAAGCGCCAAAATCATCCACTGTTGGTGTACCGACCGGCGTGGCCCCGGATGCACCGAAATCGTCAACTGTCACAGTGGTATTCCCGCGATTTGAAGCACTTGAGGCGCCAAAATCATCAACAGGTGCCGCATCCCCGACATTCGACGCACCGAAGTCATCCACTGTCGGATTAGCACCACCGGCATTCGAAGCACCAAAGTCATCAACAGGTTGGGATGCTCCACTTGGCTGCGACACAGTATGCTGTACTGTTGGCTGTGCAGTTGGTTGCGAAACCGGCGGTATGTCACTTGTTCCAGCCATCGGTTGTGACTGACGCTGTTGCCCGGCCTGGTGCGTTGCTCTATTAGCACCTGCCGCCGTATGCCCACCGCCGCCGTTAATTACGGCTTTAGCGGCATCTAAATATCCTTTAGCGGCACTATCGTCTTGGCAAAGCACTTGCACCATCACTTCGCGCCCCAGAGCCTGATGTAAACTCTGCTCCAATTCGAAAATTCGATCTTCCGTATTACACATATTAACCAACATCGGATTGCCGAATACGAAAACAACACGCGATTCATCGATATAGGTCAAGAAAGCCTGGTTAAAAAAGCTAGCTGTAAAATTCCAAGACCGACTATTGGCATACCGTAAGGTATCCTTCTTTATTTTATCATAATTCCTAGGATTTTCGATGTGCTGACCTAAAATAAGTGCCGTATCACCTATAATTGAGCGAATGCGCGACCCTTTTTTAGGCGATTGACCATGACCGGCGCCGGCATTTTTGGCCGGTGCTTTGCGCTTCGCAGGCGCCTTGCTCCTACTTGGCGTAGGCAGCGCCATTGAGGTTGGCGGGGCCATGCCTACCGACGTAGACATATCCAAACCGGGCGGCATAACCCCCGGTGGCATCGTACCCGGCACTGCAGATGATATGCCGCTTGGCGGCACTGTACCGGGAACTGCTGAACCCGGCATCACGGCACTTTGCGCGCCTGACATTGCCTGATTCATGGCACCCGCGTCAGACATCATACCTTGATGCATCATATTCGGGTTCATCATCGGTGGCTGCTGCTCCAATTGAGCCAGTCTGGCACCGAACTGATTATCCGATTCATCCAAACGATGTTCAACGGCGGCCAACCGTTGTAATACATCTTCTTCGCTGACTTGCGCACGGGCGCAAATCCCCAACAAGCCCATTTCGATGACGATGCGCGGATTATCCACCCGTTTCGCATCATTCAAAATCTGTTGCAATTCTTTGACAAAATAATTGAGTTCATCCACCGATAAAGACTGTGCCTGAGCGGCAAAAGCCTCTTTAAACGGCGTATATAAAGCTAATTCTTCTGCGGTAGGCAAAACTTTTTCAATCAGTAAGGCCCTTACATGTTGAATGAGAGCTTCAATAATCTGTTTGCTGTCGCGACCTTCGCTGAGAGCTTTTTTAGAAGCCACCAAAACAGCCGCCCCACTCGCCCCTTGCGCAAATAATCAAGGAAGGTCATAATCCATTCTTTGCCCACCAGGCCAATCATAGATTCCACGGTCTGCGCCGTAATCACATCCGTCGTCATGCCGGAGCACTGGTCCAAAATACTGAGAGCATCACGCAAACCGCCATCCGCGTGAATGGCAATGAGTTGCGCCGCATCAGGTGAAAGCTTGATATCACTTTCTTCGGCCACATGCAGCAAATGTTCCGCAATATCTTCGGCCGTAATCCGTCGGAAGGTATAACGCTGACAACGCGATAAAATCGTTACCGGCAATTTATCCACTTCCGTGGTGGCAAAAATAAACATAATATGAGGCGGCGGTTCTTCAATCGTCTTCAAAAGGGCATTCCACGCTTCATTCGTCAGCATGTGGGCTTCGTCGATAATAAAGATTTTTTTACGACCTTCAACGGGTAAAAACTTCACACTTTCCCGCAAAGAACGGATTTCATCAATACCGCGGTTCGACGCCGCATCTATTTCCAAAACGTCCATGGATTGGCCGTTTAAAATTTGTTTACAAGAGGTACATTCGTTACAAGGATGATCGGTTGGGCCTTTTTCACAGTTAATGGCTCTCGCAAAAATCTTGGCCACACTGGTTTTGCCCGTCCCACGCGGTCCGGAGAACAAATAGGCGTGCGCCACCTTGTCTTCGCGAATGGCACGCATCACGTCTCGCTCACTTGCTTTTGCCCGACCACATCGGTAAACGTCTGAGGGCGCCATTTCCGATACAACGCTACATAACTCATAGGATTCCCTCCTTTCTTATAAACAAAAAGCCGTCACAACACTCGATTATGACAGCCTTATAGGTTCCCTCGTGGCACATGAAAGTAACCGCTTAGTGCTGCTATCTCTCGATCCTGACACGATTCACAGGCTTCCATTGCACGAGCCCCACAAGACTGCCATAATCCAGTCCTGCATTACGGCTAGCTATATTATTATATACTACTAAAGGCAAAAAAACAAGTCGCCCCCGGCTAATCAAATTATACAAAATACAACATACATTTTGTATAAATTTCCTAATAAAATGTATACGTTACACTTTAAATAGAGTATAATGAGGCTAGATAAATTCTATAGAGATGTATTATTTTTTTCAAAAGAGCTAAGAAAGGATTAGTATTATGGACGCTTTTAACTCTTTCATCGGAACCATAACCGGCTTTCTCTGGGACTACATTATTATTATTTATTTAGTACTCGCCGGCTTCTGGTTTACCTTCAGCACCGGATTTATTCAGGTGCGCGAACTCAAGGAAATGATTCGTCTTCTGGGCGAAGGTGTTGGTAAAAAACGAAGGCAACCGCATTTCCTCCTTCCAGGCATTCTGCGTAAGCTCCGCCTCTCGCGTTGGTGTGGGCAACATCGCCGGTATCGCCATCGCCGTTGTACTCGGTGGCCCGGGTGCCATCTTCTGGATGTGGTTTATCGCCTTACTCGGCGCTGCCACCGGTTTTGTAGAAAGTACTTTGGCTCAGATTTACAAAGTACCTTCCAGTAAGGGCGGTTTCCACGGTGGTCCGGCTTACTACATTAAAATGGGTTTGAAAAATCCGGCCTTCGCATTTCTCTTTGCGGTGCTCATCAGTGTGACCTACGGTTTGATTTACAACTCTGTACAAGCCAACACATTGGCCAATGCCTTACTTATCGTTAACCTTGATCCTCAAATAACCGCCATCGGCGTTGCTATTTTAACAGCCCTCGTTATCTTCGGCGGTATCGCCCGTGTTGCTCGTTTGAGCGAATGGCTCGTACCTGTTATGGCCGGTTTATACATTTTAACCGCCGTTTACATCGTATTGGTTAACATCACGGAATTACCAAACGTAATCTACGCTATTTTCTCCAATGCCTTCAACTTTGACGCAGCTGCCGGCGGTTTCTTCGGTGCTGCCGTAATGAACGGTATTAAACGTGGCTTGTTCTCCAATGAAGCCGGTGAAGGTTCCGTACCAAACGCCGCTGCTACGGCTGACGCAAGCCATCCGGTTAAACAGGGTCTTATCCAATCTTTCGGCGTATTCGTGGATACCTTCCTCGTATGTTCCGCTTCAGCATTCATCGTATTAATCTCCGGTAACTATGCAGGCTCCGGTCTCACCGGCATCGCCTTGATTCAGCATGACCTTGCTGCGCAACTCGGTAGCTGGGCTGCCCCTGTAATGGCTATCTTCATTTTCATGTTTGCCTTTTCTTCCATCGTGGGCAACTATTACTATGGCGAAATCAACATCGCTCATTTAACTAAAAACACACTCTACTTAAATATTTTCCGCGTGTTCGTAGTTATCATGGTTTACTTCGGTTCCGTCGCTTCCCTTAACCTTGTATGGAACCTGGCCGACTTATTCATGGCCTTCATGGTACTCACGAACTTAACCGCCATTCTCCTCTTGTGGAAACAATGTAAAGCCGCTATGCTCGACTATTTCAAACAAAAAAAAGCCGGCATTGTAGAGCCTACATTTGATAGAAGCGTACTCCCTAATCAAGATGGGATAGTGTGGTGGCATAAGGACGCACAGCATAAAGACTAGTAAAGGTAGCGTGCATGCTATAAAACTTTAATTTCAAAAGAGTGACAGTCCTGTCTCCTCCCTGCGAGTCAAGCTCGAAAGGTCGTTCAACAGGACTGTCACTCTTTTTCTTTCAATTTCACGGCATAGCACGTATATCTTTACTAACGTCTTATGTTGTGCGTCTTACGCCGGGGGAGAGGGGCGAAGGACATATAAAAATCAAAATCATTTTTCTCTTTTCCCCCCTTTGATTGCGCAAGATAAGATTAGTTATACAGCGATATGTACTCTGTGATAGAGAAAAAGAAAGGCAGGCCTATTGAACGAACCTCAGAACTTGTTTCGTTGGGGAGGAAATAGGCCTGCCTTTCCTTTCTTAAGTAATCACATATAACTAACCTTATGTTGTGCATCACCTTTCCTCCCCCGTAAATATTCGAGGCGCGCCTGAAGGCTTCTAGGAAAACCATACGTACTCTGGAGATATGTGAGAGAAAAAGAAGTCATGTCCTATTGAACGAACCTCAGAACTTGTTTCGTTGGGGAGGAAATAGGACATGACTTCTTTTCGCCCACTACAAAGCACATGGTTTTCCTAGAAGCAAAATGGCGCCCTGAGAATATTTATAATTTTATGATTGATATTTATACAGAAAAGGGCTATAATATGCATATAATTAATTTTGAGTTTTTAAGAGTCCTTAAAGTTTTAGTGTAGGGGGAAGTAATTATGTTTAGTTCACTCAAAAAATTCGCGAGCAAAAAGGTTGTGCTCACTTTGACAGCGGCTTTATTGACAGCCGGTTTAATCGCAGGTTGCGGCAGCACCGGCGGTGACAATCAAGAAAAAGTTATTAAGGTAGGGGCCGAAACTACGTTCCCTCCATTTGAATTCACCGAGGCGACAAATATGTAGGCTTTGATATTGACCTTGCCGACGCTGTTGCCAAGAAAATGGGTTACAAAATGCAGTTCAAAAGCATGGGCTTTGATGCTTTGATTCCTGCGTTGCAGAGTAAAGATATCGACATGATTGCATCCGGCCTCAGTGCTACCCCTGAACGTGAAAAAGCTGTTCTTTTCAGTAATCCTTATTTTGAAAAAGGCGGTTTCGTAGCGATTGTAAAAAAAGATGACACTGCTACAAGCATGAACGATTTAGCCGGTAAACGTATCGTTGTTCAAATCGGTAGCGTTGCTTTAGACGTAGCTGAAAAGATTCCTAACGCACAAGTTAAATCCGTTGACAGCAACTCCCAGTTATTCAATGAATTAAAAAGCCGGCACAGCTGATGCCATCGTATTGGACAATGCTGTTGCGCTTTACTACTTAAAACAAGGTGCTGATGCTGATACCAAAATCATCGGCGAACCTGTAGATCCGGAACCATTCGTATGGGCATTCCGTAAAGATGACAAACAGTTGAAAGAACAAGCTGACAAAGCTTTGGCTGATTTGAAAGCTGACGGCACTTACGACAAAATCTATGAAAATGGTTCGGTCCTGCTAAAAAATAAGCTTAAAATAAGCTAGTTTTTAACAAATGAATCATAGCTCCTCATTCACTTTGAATGACGGAAGCTGAAAATATCAAATAACGTTACCAAAACGAAGGCGTTATCCCTTGAGCAAAAGCTGAGGGGATAACGCCTTCTCTTTCTTTCATTATAAAGTTGAACGATTGATAACCCGGAACTATAGCATAAAACTAGTCCCTTATGGCAAAACAACCAGATATGACTTACTACCCGATACAACTGACTCTGCACGCACGGCACCAGATACGACTTACTCTGCAGCTACGGTACTAAATATAACTTACTCTGCCGGTACGGCAATCGCATCATTTAAGCGGAATGAATAGATATAACGTTCTTTTACCGGTTTACCGGTCAAGCGCTCTAAGGCTTGACTATAGATACGCAACTGAATACCGTAACGACGAATCAATTCATCACCGGTTTTAACGCGGTCCGTTTTATAATCTACCAAAACCCACTCGCCATCTTCTAAAAATGCTGTATCAACGATCCCTTGCAGGAATAATTTTTCACCCGGTTCTACTTCCGGGTACACATCATGAGCTTCAATGAGCATGCTGAACGGCCATTCTTTGGCGACCTGTGAATATGACCGGCTTGAAGTCGACTGACTTGAATCCGATAAATTCGACGTTCCCGGCGAGTTGGACTGATTTAAAGCTGACGAGTTCGACGTATCCGCCGAAGCTTTAGCGGCTTTTAACAAACGACTCCCCAAATCGGAAGTAAAGAATCGGTATAGCGCTCTATCACTCAATACTTGTCGCTCTTCCAGCGTAAAATATCCTCCCAAACCAATTGATCGAGTTTGGCACTCAAGCTTTTTGCGTATATTTTTCCATCGGCAACCACTGCATAGCTCATGCATCAAAGTACCCCAACGAGCGCCGGTACTCACTTCTTCAGCGGCTTCCAAAGCTCTCGGTTTGACATCAAACGGACCCAGCTCCGAATGTAATAGGCCTTTTGAAGTCTCTTGAATGGTTGTAGGCTCAGTTGCTGCCGGTGCATTTGCTACTGATGCATTTGCTACCGATGCAGCAGCTGTCTGTTCAGCAATTGATGCATCAATTGCTTCAGCTTCATTCGCCTCAGCCACATTACCGCCGGCCGGCTCTACCAAAGTTTCAGCTTCTTCCTCGGCTTCGGCAAAGCGTCGTTTTTAATTCACTCACAGAAATTTTAGCGGCACGACTGACAGCACCCATGTATGGATAGCTGAAGTTAAAACGAGCTACCAAGTCGGCTTCAAGCGGTTCCGCATCAATTGGAGCCAATTTTTCAACAGCCGCCAAAATAGCGGATTTTCTGTTTTACTACGCTGCAATCCGTGTATAGACTACCGTCATGAAGTTCAACTTGTATACGACACTGTTTATCCTTGAGATCCATAGAGGCCACGTCTTCTACGCCACTGAATTGGCGTATCAAATTCCCCCCGTTTAAATGGCGGCTTAAGCCCATGATAAACCAATCCAAATAAGATTTTGCGCCCGTAATCAGGTTTTTGCTTAGCATCTGCGTATCGGTCAAGAGGGCCGGTGCGGCCTGCTTGCTGCAGAGATCTTCAAATTTTTTACAAAACCGGTAATAAACAATTTATCGCGCGCACGAGTTAAGGCAACATATAAAATACGTTCTTCTTCAGCCTTGGTAGCCAGTTCAATCTTGTCCCGCACATAAAGCCATGGCAGTGAGCCATATAAGACGCGATAGTTTTCATAATAGCCTTTAATACCTACGCCGCTATCGCCGTGAAGTAACATGGATTTTTTCAAGTCAATCAGATTAAACTCTTTTTGCACGGAGCTTACGAATACGACCGGGAACTCAAGGCCCTTACTTTTATGAATACTCATGATGCGCACCACATTATCCGCTTCGCTTACCGTTTTGCCGATGCCCAAATCCTGGCCCGCGGCCTGCAAGCTTTCCAAGAAGCGTAAAAAGCGAAAAATGCCGCGGAAGCTACCGGCTTCGTACTGCTTGGCTCGTTCGTAAAGTGCCATTACATTGGCGCGGCGCACGAGTCCGTTCGGCATGGCGCTGACGTATTCCAAATAATTCATATCCTCGTAGATGGTCCACAGCAAATCGCTTACACTGTGATGCCGTGAATAGGTGCGCCATTTTTCAAAAACGACCTACAAAAGCCTGAACAGCTTCATTTTGTGTGTTTTTGCCATATTCGGCCAACAATGACCAAATCGAACCTTGGCCGCTCATGCGCAATCGTCCCAATTCGTTCGCATCGAGACCGACAAACGGCGAATTGAGCACTACCGCCATCGGCAAATCCTGTTCCGGATTATCGATAACCTGCAGTAGCGACAGCAATAGCTTTACTTCAATGGCACTGAAGTAGCCCGTGTTCTCTTCCGCATAAGCAGGAATGCCCGCCTGACGCATGGCTTCTACCATACGGCCTGCTTTGACTTTTGGCGAACGCAAGAGAATCACTATATCGCGCCATTCCAAAGGTCGGAAACTGCCATCCATATTTTGTACAACCTTGTCGGCAGCTTTTAACTCTTTGATTTTTTCAATGATAAAAGCAGTCTCTTTTTCGTCATTTTCTAAATCTGCTGCATCATCGTCATCAGCTAATGCACCGGCTTCACTTGACGCTGCGCCTTTACTAAACGTCGATGTTTTTTCATTACCCACATCGATGAGATGGAGTTCTACGGGGCCACCGACCCAGTTTTCCGGCGCATCATCGGTGTTGCGGCCCGGATTTAAGGCTTCCGCATCACCGTAGTCCAGTTCCGCCCCGTCAGCAGTCATGATTTGACGGAAGAGGAAGTTGGTAAACTCCAAAATATTCGCATCGGAACGGAAGTTTTGGGATAAGTCTATACGGCGCTCTACGGCATCAACGGACTGCTGGAATCTGTGATATTTTTCCATGAAAAGCATGGGGTTCGCCATACGGAAGCGGTAGATACTCTGCTTCACGTCGCCTACATAGAATCGATTATCGGTGCGCGACACGAGGTTCACGATAGCTTCTTGTACGCCATTCGTATCCTGATATTCATCCACCATAACTTCTTTGAAGGTGTTTTGAAGCTCAATGGCCACTTCGGACGGCGCCCAACGGCCATCGTCCTGTTTGTCCCGCAAGAGGGCTAAACATAGATGTTCCAAGTCTGAAAAATCGAGCATGCCCAGTTCTTGTTTGGCCTTCGCAAACTCATCCTTAAAGGCCAACGTTAAATCGATGAGGCCCGTCACATACGGTAAGCTTTGCTCAATCTGCGTTTTAAACTCCGCCTCGGTAATGGCAAAAGGACCACTGGAAAGCTCTTTTAAACTCTCACGAACACCTTTTATCAGTTCCTTAGCCTGAGATAACAAGCCGGGATCAACCTTATCCAAATCTTTTTTCAAAGGATTCATATTGAGCCGCTTGAACGAATGATTGCCAATGAGAGCGACGGCGGCCACCATTTCATCCCAGGTTTGCGCCTCGGTCAGGGCGGACATCATATAGGCGAGCTCATCAATAAATTCGGCACCCTTGGTAGGCCCACCCGGTTGGTTGAGGATGTCTGCAAATTTTGCCAGACGATTAGCAATGTCGTCAATCAGAAGATGTTGCTCGTCCATAAAATATTTACCCCAAACGGTGTCCATTATAGGCTGGGTAAGGGCATTTTCATAACGTGCCTTAGCCTCTTGAAGCCAGTTTTCAGGATCAGACTGGGCCAACGCAAACTCATGAAGGTTCAAAATCTGATCCATAATGCCTTGGTCGGACCGTTCACTGCCAAACATGTCGGCAATTTCAAAAATGTGAAATTGATTTTCCTCGTAGGCTTTTATCAACAGCTTTTCCAACACATCGGTTTTCAGAAGCATCAATTCCCCTTCATTACCGATGCGATAGGACGGATCGATGTCGAGACGATAAAAAATAACTGCTGATAACCCACTGACAGAAGGAATGGAGCGTCGAAATATGAGCGGATGGCAACAAGCTGAGCTGTTCTTCCAAGTAAGAATCTCCGGTTTTATTGAATTCTTCCGCTAATTTAGCACCAATACGAGCACTCATTTCAGCAGCCGCCGCCTTGGTAAAGGTTACTACCATAAGCTCCTGAATGGATAAGGGATTATCTTTAGATTTCAAGCGCTGAATGATGCGTTCCACCAAAACGGCGGTTTTCCCGGAGCCGGCAGCCGCCGCTACGAGCAAGGTCTGTGAAGCGAGCGAGCCCGGCTTTGGTGCATCAATCGCCGCTTGTTGAGCGTCGGTCCACTTCATATACATCGTCTCCTTTCGCCATTTTAGCCAACACTACATCTTCGTCTATTTTGTTGATATAACGATAATTATTACGGGTATTTTCAAAACGGCATAACGCCTTATATTGACAATAGGAGCAAGGAATGTACTTATTATCCAAATTGTACGGACTCACCGGGAAATGCCCGGCCAAAATATGCTGCCCTGCCTTACCTATCACACGTGCCGCATAATCGGTAAGCGCCTTAAAGTCTTGTGGCGACTTGGTCTTTCGTTTATCTTGACCATGAATCGATGTGCCATTGCCGCTAATACGAATCGGTACATATGGCGTTGATTTACCAGCCACCACCGTTTCGTCAATATTCGCCAATAACTCCACATTATCTGTAAAATAACCGTCATTTTTAAGGCCTGTATCGGTTTTCACCAATTCAGATGCCATTTCTTCGGTTAGGACACTACTCTTGCTGATTCGTGGATTTTTTACATACGTATATACCAAGGCAGCCGGTTCAATTTGATCGCTTCGCTGTGCCCGTTCGAGGGCTAAGAGATAGGTTACGAGCTGCAATTTGAGGCCATAATACACATCCGATGCCGTCACTTCCGCATAGCCCGACTTATAGTCCACTACGAGACCGTAGGTTTTACCGGCCTCATCCTGCCACTCATCGACGCGGTCGAGCTGACCGATAAGTTGAATATACGACTCGTCACCCAACGATATTTTCACCGCCGGCCAGTGACCGGCACCGCCGTAACTGCTAAAGCTCTTTTCCAAATAGCGCGTGTTGATTTGCTCTTTTGCGACCAATCGGTAAGACGATTTACCGTCCGTTTGAGGGTCGATTCCAAACGCTGTTGGAGTACCGTTTCATACACATCGCCTTCTTCGCCGAGCTGCAATTCCTTACTGATTTCAGCCACTACCGCTTCGCAAAGCGCCGCTTCTTCATCCGGTTTATATCACGCCATTGACGTTTTTCTTTTAAAAGTGTCATACCCAAGGAGCGCAAGCTTTCATGGAGAAAAATCCCGATTTCCGGGGCGCCGAACTGCTTAATCGGCCGTTCTTCCAAACTTAAACCGTAACGGGCATAAAAAGCGAACGGGCATTGCTGATATTTTTCCAAACGCGTGACGGAGCCGCTTAACGCTTCGTTTTGGAATAATAAAGCCTGCACCACCTCACGGTCCACTACGGGCACATCGTTAGAGTCCATAACGCCACGGGTGGCCATCCGTAAAGCTTCGCGGTACTGACCGTCAAGGCTCCAATCGTAAACGCTACGCCAAATCGGCGCTAAATCGCCGTCTTGCGCCACGGTCCCCATCTGGCCGGCCAATAAGGATAAACTCTGTAACGGCCGCCAAATATAGTCCGGCTCTTGGCCCTCCGGAATGGTAAGCGGCGCTCCCTTGGAACCGGCCGTATAACCCAACTGCTGCCAACGTTTAATAGCCAGGCTGCTTTCCAAGGCGGCCCCTTCTTCATCGGAACCGGCATAGGAAATATGAAGTTCCTCACGACTACGCGTACAAGCCAAGTAGAGCAAGAAGTTTTCATTAAAAGCGCGCACTAAAGCCCCTTCCGCTAAGGTAACGCCGGCGGCCTTCAAGGCTTCGCGCTCCGTATCTTTCAGAAGGCCTTCATCGCCCATACGTTGCGGGAATACGCCGTCATTGAGGCCCAATTAAAAAGACGATATCGCTTTCATGCGTATAACCGCGTTCCACAGTGGTCACCATAACATGGTCAAGGCTTGGGGGCACTAACGAGTAGGATACTTCTTCTAACCCTTCTTCCAAAAGCAGCGCCACTTCCGCCGTCGTCATCGTATCGGGCAATTCCAAACTCATAATCTCGTCAAAAAGAGCAATAACCCGTTTATACATCTGCTCATGAGCGGCCGCACTTTCCGCATCACCGGCCGCTTCCGCATCAGTAGCCCACTGTGCCAAGCGAGCAGGCACGCCCACATTACTCATCAACAAGAAAAGCTCTTCACACCATTCATAACCGGTGTGTTCCTCTTTGGCAAATTCCCAGAAAGGACGTAGCTCGGCCATAATTAGATTATGAGCCGCATTGACACGCATACGGCGCGCAGATTCCGTATTTCCCTGCATGAGTTCATCAGAAATCGTGCTATTTAACCTATCGCCGGTCGATACAGGATTAACATCCGTTACTGCTGCATCAACTTCAGGATCCTCTTTTGCAGTAGCATCAGCTGTTGCACTCGCTCCGATTTCCTCTGCGATTTTTTCATCATACGTATCATCATCGTCACTGCTGTCAAAACGGTTTTTCCGTTCATACGGCCAGCTGTCTTTGAGCCACATGAAGTCCCGAATACCAAACTCGAGGCAATAATTTTCCAATTCATCCACAGCGGAACGAGTGAGCGGCCAGAAGTCGGTTTTTAACAAACGGAACACCGCATCATGATCGAAATTCCGACGTACCACTTCCAATAAGCCCTGTAAAAACTCACCTAGAGGATGGCTCACCATAGGTCGGCGGCGATCCGAGAAGTAAGGAATTTCGTAACGTTTCAGCGTTTTTTCCAAAATATCGCCATAGGTCTCCGACTCACGAAGCATGATGGTAATATCCCGCCAGCGCCGATTCGGTTGTTCCATCGCTTCCAAAATCTGCCGACATACGGCATCGGCTTCACGAGCTCGATTGTATGCCACCGTAACAGGCAATACGGCCTCTTGATTATTATCTTTGATTGGTGAGTTAAATAACGCGTTGCCAAACTCTCTAAGACAGGCTTTTTAAAGCGATAATTTTTATCAAAAGTCCGCACCACGAGCTCTATCGCATCTTTTGCGAAGCATGCCATTTCATCACATCTGCAAATACGGAATGAGGGCGCCCGAACAGTCGTAATTTTTGCGGCGGCACCTGTAATTTCGCCAGGTCCGGCGGTAAGGTGATGGTCAAAATGCTGTCTTTTGCCAATGTAAACAGCTCATATAAAAGTTCCATTTGAATCGGTGTAAACCAATGAAAGCCGTCCACAATCACATGGGAATTATGGATTAACGGGCTTTTTGGTAATACCTCCATGAGCTCTTCCAAACGATTAGCCGTATTAACACCGGTGGTGGCCAATGTTTCTTGGTACGCTCCATGATATGAGCAAGTTCCTGAAGCTTACGCTGCAATACCATAGATTCGACCTGCTCAGCCCCTTTTTTCAAATCGGCTGCATCCACGCGGAATGAATCGCATTCGCTGATGAGTCCCTGCAATACATCGGCAAAATGAGGTTGCTTAGCCGACTGCCCCAATAATTCCAGTTTGCCCTGCTCCCGTTTCATGATTAAACGAAGCAATAACTTTTGCCCAAATGTCCGACAGACTGATTCGCGCACCATCCCTACCGATTGAAATATCTGGTACGCCAAACGGCTAAAACCCACTACGCGAACGGTGGTAAAACCGCCCTTGTGGCATGAATTCTGCCAAGCTTCGTTCTATCGTATAGGTCGCCGAATCCGGTACGATGTATAAAATAGGCTCGCCCGGATTTGACTCGATAACTTGCTTCACATGCTCAAAGCAGGCCTGTGTTTTGCCCGTGCCGGCCCGTCCTACATAGACCGAAAGTGCCATACTTTCACTCCTTCCTACAGCGGTATATTTCATCTAGATTCTCTACTGATATAATTATACTCTTAATCATAAATATAACTCTATACTCTCATATATAAATATATCATAGCTGCCTTTGGTATAAGACAACCAAATTTTTCAAACTACAAGTATCTATCGCCTCAGAAAATGAAACAGATTAAGAAAATGCTTTCAATTATACAGCAACTACATTAATGCATAAAACAGAAACTGCACGAATATGGGGCCCCAATGCCCATTCGTGCAGTTTCCTTGGAGGTTTTACTACATTCTATATAAATAAATTATATAGCTACATTATGAGTGTCAAACCTTATTTAGATTATTAAAATCAAATCTTATTAGAGTCAGAATCTCATTTAATTTAAACCTTATTTGATTCAAACTCCATTCGATTCAAGCCTATTTAGTCGGTGCCAAACTTTCTTGCATACGTACGTAGGATAAACGACGTTCTTTGGCATCCTCTTCTGTTTTGGCAAAGAGTTCTTCCGCCACTTCAGGGAATGTCTGTTTAAGCGAGGCATAACGCACTTCGCCCATCAAGAAATCTCTAAAGCTTTCAGTCGGTTCTTTCGAATCGAGGCTGAACGGATTTTTTATCAGTGCCGCGTAAAGCAGGGTTGTAGCGATAGAGATCCCAATAGCCGGCCGCTACGGCGCGACGGGATTCTTCCTGCGTCGTGCCCATGCCGGATTAATACCGTGGTTGATACATGGTGCATAGGCAATAATGAGGGATGGACCAGGGTAGGCTTCCGCTTCCGTAATCGCTTTGAGGAGCTGATTTTTATCGGCCCCCATAGCCACCTGAGCCACATATACATAGCCGTAAGACATGGCAATCATGCCGAGGTCTTTTTTCTTCGTACGCTTGCCGCTGGCTGCGAATTTAGCTACTGCCGCGGTATGCGTTGCTTTAGAAGATTGACCGCCCGTATTGGAGTACACTTCCGTATCGAATACGAGAATATTTACATCATCGCCGGACGCAAGTACATGGTCGAGACCGCCGAAGCCGATATCATAAGCCCAGCCGTCGCCACCAAAGATCCACTGCGAACGTTTAGCAAGATATTGTTTTTCTTCTAAAATCGCCGTCATAGCTTTAGTCGGTTCAGCCACTTTTTCAAGCAACGCTACCAAACGAGCGGATCGTTCACGTGTACCGGCGCCCTGCTCGCGATGTTCGTTCCAATCGCTAAGCGCGGCTTTTAATTCAGCCTGTTCCGCCGTGCATTCATCGATAGCGGTTGCTACATATTCACCGATTTGTTCACGAATCTTCGTGGTTCCTACGCGCATGCCGTAGCCGAATTCCGCATTATCTTCAAAGAGGGAGTTTGCCCAAGTAGGACCTTGACCCGCCTGGTTAACCGTATAGGAAGATGTCGGCATGGAACCGCCCCAGATGGAGGAACAGCCGGCCGCATTGGCAATCATCATGCGATCACCGAAAAGCTGCGTAACAAGACGGGCATACGGTGTTTCACCGCAACCGGCACAGGCACCGGAGAATTCGAGAAGCGGTACTTCAAACTGACTGCCTTTTACCGTTTCTTTCTTCATCGGATTCGCTTTAGTCGGTAAGTTTACACCATAATTCCAAGCATCGGCCAAGTGTAACTCGTCATCGATTGGGCTCATGGTAATGGCTTTACCCTTAGGAGCCGGACAAATCTGTACGCAGTTGCCGCAACCGAGGCAATCAAGCGGCGATACGGAGATACGGAACTGTAAGTCGCCGGCGCCCATAGCCGGAATTGTTTCAAAACCTTCCGGAGCGGCCGCCACTTCGTCAGCCGTAGCCAATACCGGACGAATCGTTGCATGCGGACAAACAAAAGCACACTGGTTACATTGGATACAATTTTCTTTGTGCCAATGCGGTACGAATAAGGCTACGCCGCGTTTTTCATAAGCAGCCGAACCGGCCGGTAACGTACCGTCTTCGTAGCCCATGAAGGTGCTAACCGGTAAATCATAGCCTTTTTGCGCATTGATCGGACGGCAAATATTTTGTACATATTCAGGAATTTCCTGAGTTTCAGCTACCGGAGCATCCACCGCATCAGCCCAGTCAGCCGGCACTGTTACCGGCACAATGGCATTAACCCCTTTATCGACAGCCATCATATTCATATCAATAACGGACTGACCTTTTTTACCATAAGTGGCAACGATGGAATCTTTCAAGTGCTGCACCGCTTCTTCAATCGGAATAATATTGGCCAATTTAAAGAAGGCGGACTGACAAATCATGTTGATGCGACCGCCGAGCCCGATGTCTTGCGCAATCTGCGCCGCATTAATGATATAGAATTTAAGATGTTTATTGGCAATGGTCCGCTTCATGGCAGCCGGTAATTTTTCAGAAAGTTCTTCCGGCGTCCAAGTGCAGTTCAATAAGAAGGTGCCCCCTTCTTCGATGCCTTGTAAAATATCGTATTCATTTACATAGGCCTGACGATGACAGGCTACAAACGTAGGTCGTGTTACGAGATATGGTTTATTAATCGGCTTTTTGCCAAAACGCAAATGCGACATGGTCACGCCGCCGGATTTTTAGAATCATAATCGAAGTAAGCCTGCGCGTACATATCCGTGTTATCGCCGATAATCTTGATGGCCGTCTTATTGGCCCCAACCGTACCGTCGGAACCGAATCCCCAGAACTTACAAGCCGTAATGTGAGAGGCATCAATCCATACATTATAGGGACGAGGCAAGGATAAACCGGTCACATCATCCACTATACCAAGCGTGAATTCAGCTTTAGGTTCGGCGGCTGCCAAATTATCAAAGGCGGCTACAATATCGGCCGGAATTACATCACGGGAACCGAGGCCGTAGCGACCGCCCACAACGGTAATATCCAGTTTAGCACGGGCAATGGCGGCCTGCACATCGAGGAATAAAGGTTCGCCCATGGAGCCCGGTTCTTTCGTGCGGTCAAGTACGGCAATGCGTTTAACCGTCTTAGGCAAGGCTTCGATGAAACGATCCATAGCAAACGGTCTGAAAAGATGGACATTAACGGCACCAACTTTGCGGCCTTGCTCGCGTAAGTATTCCACCGTTTCATTGGCTACCTGAGCGCCGGCGCCCATCACAACTACGACGTCGGTAGCATCCGGTGCCCCTTCATAGTTGAACAAATGGTATTCACGGCCTGTGAGTTTGCTGATTTCAGCCATGTATTCTTCAACAATGCTCGGAATATCCAAATAGAACGGATTGGACGCTTCACGATGAGTAAAGTACACATCCGGATTTTCCGCCGTACCGCGCGTCACCGGTGCATCCGGTGTCAGCGCGCGTTTGCGGAATGCTTTGAGGGCATCCCGATCGAGGAGCGGTGCCAATTCATCGTATTCGAGCACTTCAATTTTTTGAATTTCATGAGACGTTCTGAAGCCGTCAAAGAAATTGATAAACGGCATGCGGCCTTTAATCGCCGATAAATGAGCAACCGCACTAAGGTCCATAACTTCCTGCACGGACGATTCGGCGAGCATGGCGCAACCGGTGGCACGGCAAGCCATTACGTCTTGGTGGTCGCCGAAAATCGACAACGCATGCGTCGCCAAAGCACGCGACGCCACTTGGAATACAGCTGGTAATAATTCACCGGCCACTTTATATAAATTAGGAATCATCAAGAGCAAGCCTTGTGCCGACGTGTAGGTAGTGGTCAGCGCCCCGGCCTGTAATGAACCGTGCACGGCACCGGCTGCGCCGGCCTCCGATTGCATTTCTACTACCTTAACAGTGTGTCCGAACACATTTTTACGCCCGTTAGCCGCCCATTCATCCACGTGTTCCGGCATCGGTGATGACGGAGTAATCGGATAAATTGCGGCCACCTCGGTGAACCCGTAGGAAATGTGTGCAGCGGCTTGATTGCCGTCCATAGTCTTCATTTTACGCATAGTAAAGCCTCCCGGTATATACTTATATAGTTGCGTCTGCATATCTCATATGCAGTTGTCGCTGTTGGAAACTGATTTCACGCTAAACAAAAGCTCTCTCTTGATTCGGTCCTGCAATTTACTGCTAATTTACTGCTATTTACTTCTTGTACTGCTAAGATACTGCTTAATTAAATTGTTACTAATGAACCCTTAACACTCCGTAGTGAATTTTTTAGAAAACGGCGAAATACTGAGCAAGATGCCGGCTGCTATGATAAACATAAGACTTGGACTTCTGAAACGAGCCAGGAAATCTAGTTTATATACCAAATAAGTTGGTATAAAGCAACCGATAATCCCCATAATCGGGCCCATCCACGTTAAGAGACGAAGTACGGGAATATTCAGAATAATGGCGCCCCAAGCGACCAATACACCAAATACCAAGGTACCCCAAGCAATCGCTTTGCGATTAATGCAATCTTCGTCATACACGCGTTTTAACAAATTAATGGCAATCCCCTGACACGATTCTTTGAATGCCAGGAATACGCCGAAGAAGGCTGTCATAATCGAGAAAATATTAAGCAATAAGCTTAAAATTCTCACCGTATCGCCGTCCATTTCACTCGCTGCAATAGCCAAGGCGGAAATATTTTGACTGGCCGCCATAACGGCTTGCTCATGACTCATGGCCAAATTAAAGGAAATGGCAAAGAAAAAGATGGTCACGAATAGAACGCCGAACGATATATTCATGGCTCGCAAGGATTTGTGCCAAGCCACATCCACCGATTTATTATGGGAGCGATAGGAAATTACCATAGGACTCAACGTCTGAATAAAGAGAATCGACGTGAGCGTCAACGGCAACATGGTAAACGCCTGATAGAGCGCATCGGACAAGCTCGGTAAGGCGGAACATTCGCCAAATTCCAATGGCTTACCATGATGAGCCCCAACACGATAATGGCTAGTAACTTAGTAAGTACCAGCCCGGTGGATACTTTGAAAAGAATCTTCTCCCCTTGGGCCGCAATGGCCACCAATAAACAAATAACACCTAACCCGTAGAACGGATTACTCGATAGAATCGTGTCCGTTACCTCAAAAGAGTATAAGAAGGACGCACTGTCATTGGTAATCGCCGTAGAGTACACGAAGATACTGATGACGATCATAACGAAATAAATCGCGCCTAAGAAGATACCCCAGTTTTTACCCAAATAATGAGAAATAACGGACGGATAATCCGTACATTCCGGCGATACCGCCAAGGTATTAACGAATAAGCGCTGGAACAAATAGAGCGCCGGATACCCCACGGCCGCTGCCAACAAGTACACCCACACCCCTACAATACCGACTTGAACGGGCAAGAACACGATACCGGCGCCAATAGCCATGCCGATACTCATGATAATCCAACCCCAGTCAGTACTGTCAAAACGGGTGGCTTCACGCCACTCAGCGTCGCTCATACCGGCTCTGGCCGCTTTGCTCATCCCTATAGCAACCGGTTCACCGACAGCCGTAAGCGTCGCCTCAACTTGAATTTCCTTATTCATGAAAACCTCCTCTAATTATACATTATGACATATAAGTACAATTTCTCATAGTATATATTCTGATAAAGCATGACTTTTTTTGCATTCCCTGTTACAATAAAATGGTCATATAATTCAATTTATTTATCAACTCAGTAATATACCTTAACAAAAGTCTTATATACCTATAATCCCGTGTTTTATACCTGTTATAGTTAACTATGTATGAGGGAAGTACCGAGACGTCTAACGGTACTTAATATAGGTTCAGCATAACATGTTAAAAATACACTGTGAAATACTTAATTAAGTGTTGATACTATAGTTTAAAGCTATGTCACTTGGGAGGCGTCCTTATGACCTTACAACAATTGCGTTACTTAGTCGAAATCTCCAAATGCCAATCTATTACACTGGCGGCCCAGCGTTTATTCATTGCGCAACCGAGCCTTTCTAAATCCATTAAAAGACCTGGAAAAGGAATTCGACATTACCATACTGGAACGCACGCGCCAGGTGTTTCCTTCACCGTTGAAGGCCTTGAGTTTTTAGACTACGCCCATCGCATTCTCGAGCAGGTCAACGGCCTTAACAACTACTTTAATCAGGACAGCATCAACAATCGGCTCACCCTTACCGTGTCGGCCCAACACTACATGTTCTCCATCGAAGCACTCACGAATTTTGTAAAAACGTTTGAAAAAAGTCTCCGATTATACCATCGTTTTTAACGAATGTCGCACATCCAAAGTTATCGACAACGTCCTCTTAGGGAAAAGCCAACTGGGTATTCTCTATCTGTCACGGAGCAACAATAAATTTATGAAACGTCTTTTTGCGCAAAAAGGCATTGAGTTTACGCCACTTCGTCAATTCCCGCCTTGCGTCTATATCGGTCATAATCATCCGTTAAAAAAAAAAAACGCCGGTGCCCTCACCGTAGAGGATCTGCAGGACTATCCGTATATCAAATACTACCAGGGCAATGACTCCTATCAGTATGCCGAAGAGGTGAGCGTCCGCGGTCTTCAGGACAATCGCTCCCTCGTCGTATCCGACCGCTCCACTATTTTACGCCTCTTAGCCTGCACCGATG